>Ga0208335_1000035_pt1 | contig 58510 bp, 54 predicted proteins | sample DeeseametaMP0759_FD_184202 | JGI IMG/M metagenome (GOLD analysis project Ga0208335, IMG submission 184202) | Marine microbial communities from the Deep Atlantic Ocean - MP0759 (SPAdes) | ecosystem: Environmental > Aquatic > Marine > Oceanic | place: West of Cape Town, South Africa, South...
AATGCATCCGATGCTGTATTGTCTATAGATGAGGAGTTACTGCCTGATGTATACGCCCTCCACCAAAACTATCCAAATCCCTTCAACCCAGTAACAACACTGCGCTATGACATACCAGAAAACGGTCTGGTTAACATTACCATCTACGATATGCTTGGTAGGCAAGTAAAAACTCTAATCAACCAAACCCAAGATGCTGGCTACAGGTCTGTTATCTGGAATGCCACAAATGACCACGGCAAGCCTGTAAGTGCAGGTGTTTATCTATACAAAATACAGGCAGGAAAATTTGTACAGACCAAGAAGATGGTGCTGTTGAAATAATTTTACTCCTTGTACAAAAAAAGCCCTTCCGCATTTCTGCGGAGGGCTTTTTTGTTTTAAAGAAGAAAACGATTACGAAATTTTGATTTCATAACCTTTAGGTTTTACTTCTTCTGCTTTAGGCACTTCTACTGAAAGTATTCCATCTTTAAAACTGGCAGTAATTTTTTCTTCTAAAACAATTTCAGGTAAATGAAATGAACGATTGAAACTACCATAGCTCCGTTCACGGCGATGATATGAACCATTTTCTTCTTTATTTTCAAAAATGCGTTCACCGCTGATTTCCAGTTTTCCATCTTTTACATTTACATTTACATCTTTCTTTTTTAGTCCAGGAAGATCTGCAATGATGGTAAATGCATCATCTGTTTCCCGAATATCGACTGATGGTTGCCAGTGTGTATTTTGAGTGACTGCCGGTACATTCCAGCCATCGTTGAAAAAATCATCCAGCATGCGATCAACGCCGGTTAAGAAATGTCTGTTTGGGTTCCATTTTACGAGTGTCATATTTGATTCCTTTTTGTTAGTTAATTTTCACTTCAGTAAACACAATCACCGTGCCAAAGTCAAATGATTGCCATATTGCTCTTATCTATTGCCCATATGTCAGACCCAATGGAACCAATGTCATACGGGTCTGTAAATATTGCAGAAACTTATACCAAAACAGTAATTACTTGAGGAGTGGAAACTCTTTTGTTCATCGTATATTAAACGATGTAATTTTGTAATCAATTTATAAAGAGAAAGTATAGCATATGAGTAAACTAGCATTATTTGGCGGAATTCCAGTCCGAACTAAACCATTCCCTGAATGGCCTCGACTCACATCCGAATTGGGTGAAAGTGTCCTAAAGACTCTACAAAATGAGAACTGGGGTGTGGGCAGCGATGCTATCTCACGTTTTGAGGATGCATTTGCATTGTTTCATGACGCAAAATACTGTATCAGTACCAGTTCAGGCACAACTGCCTTGTGGGTGGCGTTAAAAGCTGCTGGCGTAAAAGCAGGGGATGAGGTTATAATTCCGGCGTATACATTCATTGCGACTGCATCAGCAGTTCTCATGGCGAATGCAGTTCCTGTCTTTGTGGATATTGATGAAAAAACATTGAATATTGATTCAGATTTGATTGAAGCAACTATTACAAATAAAACAAAAGCCATCATGCCAGTTCATATTGCAGGAAATCCAGCGAATATGGATAAAATATGTGCTATCGGAAAGCAGTATGGCATTGCTATAGTTGAAGATGCAGCGCAAGCTCACGGCGCAGAATGGAAGGGTAAGAAAGTGGGTGCAATAGGTAAAGGCGGAATTTTCAGTTTTCAAACATCAAAAAATATGTCTGCCGGAGAAGGCGGCGCCATTATTACAAATGACGATGATTTCAAAGAAGCATGCTTTTCGTATCATAATTGCGGCCGTGTGAGCGGCGGAGAATGGTATGAGCATCAGCATTTGGGTGGAAATTTTCGTTTAAATGCGTTGGCGGCGTCTATGCTGATTCCCCAACTGGATTCAATTGGCGCAGATATGGATCTCCGTGATAAGAATAAAAAATTCCTAGATGATGTATTAGGAGAAATAGATGGGATAGAATTGGTTGGTTCTTATGAACAAACAACTCGATCTGCTCAACATTTATATATAGTGAAGTATAAAAAAGAAGCATTCAACGGAATTCACAGGGATGTTTTCTTTAAAGCAATGCAGGCGGAAGGTGTCTATACATACGCCGGTTACAGTCCTCTTTATCGTGAAAAATTGTTTGTCACGGATCCAGATGAATATCCTTGGTTAAAAGATCAAGATTATGCATCGCTATCACTTCCGGTAACAGAGAGAATTTGCGATGATGAATCTGTCTGGCTGCAGCAACGATACTTATTGGGAAATGATGAAGACAGTCAAGATATAATTGATGCGTTCAAGAAAGTAACAAACGCTTTAAAAAATGAACCGGAGTTATTTAGATAAACGAAGAGAAGAGTGCATCGTACACAGTTGCCATTGTACTCCAATCATATTTTTCAGCAATGAAACACATTTTCTTTTTTCTAATTTCACCAATATCAGAAATACACTCATTTAATTTTTCATATAAATCTTCATTATTTTCATAAATATGATCTTCATGCATATCAATTGGAAGCAGTTCAGGGTAAGTGAGTCTATTGGGTAACAACGGATATGTATTGCAATAAACTGCTTCCATAATACTAATACCAAAAAAATCCTGGATACTGGTTACAGGTAAAATGTCTGCTTTCCATAACCATTGTGCATATTCATAAAACTCTTCACAATAACCAAAATGCACAATCTTATCCTTTAATTTTATTTTCGCTTCATCGAAAATAGAAGGTGATGTTTTAAAATTTTCACCTAATACAGCTAATTTAAAATCAACGCCGTTTTTATCCAGATTAAATAGTGACCTAAAAAAGCATTCAGGATTCTTATCATATTCCCAGCGATGATTCCATAAAATAAGCGGCGGGCCGATATAATTCGTTTTATGCGCATCAAATCCATGCAAATCTAGGCCCAATGGCAACACACTGCTTTTGTCTTTAATTATCTTAATAGATTTCAGTTCGTTATTGTCCGGGAAATGCTTTAAAAGTTTCTCTGATTCTTCTATAAACGAATTTTGATGATAACAAGAATTAAATAGAACATGGTCAGCCGTGAGAGCAGAACTATAGTTAATGAATCCATAATGTTTATTACGATTTTGCTGGACATCTCTATCCGTGGGAGACCAAGGATAGGATAGCTGATTTTCATGAAAATAGATGGCTGTTGGAATAAGCGAAGTTCGTTTGCGAGTTAAACTTAAAAAAGTAGTCAAGTCCAACATGTCAGTGGCCAGAATTAAGTCTGGAGTAATATCTGACTGATTAAAGAGTCTAGACAATGTCACAGCGCCACCATGCATGCGCCATTTCCAAAACTGGCCTTTCATTTTCAAGATTTGAACATCGTGTTGGCTATTAGCTTTATAGCCTTCAGCCCATGATTTATGAGAACCGGTAAAATAAGGTTCAATGAGGAGAATATTCATATTATTATGTATTAATTTAAAAACGAACTTCGTAACCGTTAAATATTTTACGATAACGAAACTCGTGTGCCGGAGACTGAAGTCCCTGCCTGCCGGCAGGGTACCAGCTAATTGAATTAATGATTACTGTGCTCGAGACTGGAGTTGAACCAGCACGTCATTTCTGACACACGGACCTGAACCGTGCGCGTCTACCAATTCCGCCACTCGAGCATAAAAAATGCGACGCAGTTTAAATGTATCCGTTAATTTTTTGCAAGGTTTAAACTTAAAATATCAGAACTAAATTTTCTTCTAACGACTAGAAACCAGATATATTTAAAGTTCTTATATTGGAGTCCCTGCCTGTTAGAGCACACGGACCTGAACCGTGCGTGTCTACCAATTTCACCACCCGGGCATAAATAATGCTGCACAGTTTAAATGTATCTTTTAATTTTTTGCAAGGTTTAAACTTGTAAAACCATAAATAAATATCCTATTTTACCCGACGAAATTTGGACATGGATATCAAGGTTGTTGCACGAAATAAAAAAGCATTCCACGATTACCACATTATCGATCGCTTCGAAGCGGGAATTGAATTGCTGGGCAGTGAAGTAAAAAGTCTGCGTGAAGGCAGTGCAAATATTAAAGAATCGTATGTGATTATTCGGGAAGGCGAAGCGTTTCTTTTGGGAATGCATATTGCTCCTTATTCTCATACGGGAATTGAAGGACATGAAACCCTGCGCAAACGTAGATTGCTATTGCATAAACGCGAAATAAGTAAATTACACAGCGGTACAGCTGAAAAAGGACATACAATTATACCATTGTCTTTATATTTCGATAAAAATGGAAAAGTAAAGATTGAAATATCTTCCGTAAAAGGTAAAAAACAATATGACAAACGAGAAACAATCAAAGCGCGAGAAGTTAGTCGTGAAACAGCTAGGGAATTGAGTAGAAGAAGATGAGTTTTGAATCAGTGAATGAACAAATGGATTTAATCCGTCGTGGGGCGGAAGAGATTATTCCAGAGAATGAACTTCTAAAAAAGCTGGAAAAATCCAAGAGTCTAGATAAACCACTCACCATAAAACTTGGGTGCGATCCTAGTCGCCCTGATTTACATATTGGTCATGGTGTTGTCTTGCGAAAACTGCGCCATTTTCAGGATTTAGGTCACCAAGCAGTCCTTATTATTGGTGATTTTACAGCAATGATTGGCGATCCATCCGGACGCAATAAAACACGCCCAAACTTGACATTGGATGAAGCAAAAGCAAATGCTGAATCTTATATTGAACAATCTAAAGTTATACTTGATATAGATTCACTTAAAGTCATGTATAATTCTGAATGGCTAAATGCGATGAATTTTAGTGATGTAATTGAATTAACAAGTAAATATACTGTTGCTCGCATGCTGGAAAGAGATGATTTCACTAAACGATATCAGTCAGAAATGCCTATTTTTCTCCATGAATTTTTATATCCATTGGCTCAAGGAATGGATTCTGTTGAATTAAATGCGGATGTTGAATTAGGTGGAACAGATCAAAAATTCAATCTCCTCGTTGGACGTGACTTGCAGAGAGAGTATGGACAGGCACCTCAATGTATTATCACTTTGCCCTTACTAGAAGGGACGGACGGAGTTGAAAAAATGTCTAAATCATACGGGAATGATATTGGATTAATGGATTCCCCCGAGGAAAAATATGGAAAAACGATGTCAATATCTGACGATATGATTGTTAAATACTTCAGATTAGCTGCTGATGCAGATGATGATAAAGTTGAATCTGTAGAAAAGCTTCTTGCTGATGGTAAAACGAATCCCCGTGACGTAAAACGGGAGCTGGGTAGAGCCATTGTTGAATTATATCATGGAGCAGATGCGACGCAATCAGCCGAGCAACATTTTGACAAGGTAATCGTCCAAAAAAATATACCAGATGAAATGGATGAAGTTGAATTGGGCTCCGATCAATTGTTGGTAGATATTATTGCCAATGCAGGATTGACGAAAAGCAAAGGTGAAGCACGTCGCTTAATCAAGCAAAATGCAGTGAAATTGGATGGAGAAAAATGTACCGATATCAACCACAGGTTATCTGTGGGAGAAAAGGTGATAATTAAAGTAGGTAAACGACGATTTTTAAAGGTTAAATAATGAAACAGTATTTATGGCTGCCTATGGTAGCTTTTTTATTGCAAGCATGTGGAAGTCAGATAATTCCCGAAAATCCCCGTTTAGTAGTGTATTTCGCCGTGGATCAGATGCCTGCTGAATTAATTCAGCGTATTGAATCTGAATTCACAGGTGGATTTAGATGGTTATTAGATCATGGTATTGATTTTAGGAATGCCCATCATGAGCATGCCAATACGGTAACAGGCACTGGATATTTTGTTTTGGGATCTGGTCGTCATCCTGGCCCAGCAGCAGTCTTAGGTAATTCATGGTACGTACGTGAATTAGGACGATCGGTTAATTGTGTGGAGGATTCGCTTGCTCAAGCAGTAGGCGGTGTGGGTAAAGCCCGTTCATACAATCAAACGAATGCCACTACCATCGGTGACTGGATGAAACAAAAAGATTCTAATTCAAAAGTGTTTACCGTTGCCGGAAAAGACCGTGCTGCTGTGTTTATGGGAGGAAGAAATGCTGATTTAGCGGTCTATTATGATTGGGCCGGTGCGTTCATGACATCGGATTATTATGTGGCTGAATTACCGGCATGGCTCGTAGAGTATAATAAAAATTTGAATTTTGCTGCATACCGTGATTCAGTATGGTCGCACATTGCAGATTCTAGTTTTTATGAAAAGTATGGAACTGCAGATCATCAGAATGGTGAAGTTGATATATTTGAAAATGATCCATATTCACCAACATTGCCCGTAAGCATGAAAAATAAAACAGCTGAAGAGGCCAATGAATATATAGGCGCTACACCTTGGTTCGACAAAACAGTTTTAGAATTGGCGACTGTAATAATCGATGCTGAAGAATTGGGACAAGATGAGTCCACAGATCTATTGGGAGTTGGCATTTCCATGGCCGATTGGATCGGCCACAATCATGGTCCTCATTCCCATGAAGTATTAGACTATTTCCTGCGTTTGGATAAATACCTTATGAAGTTTATTCAAAATCTTGAAGAACAAGTTGGTCTAGATAATGTCTTATTTGTTATGAGTTCAGATCATGGCGTTGGTCCTTTACCGGAATACCTGCAAACACTGGGTATCAATTCCGGCCGACTTGACAGAGATGATTTTAAAAAACGGATCAATAGAATTGAAGAATGGTCGGGAAATTCTATCAAATTCTATAGTGATGGTTTTTATTTTCCCAATAATTTTCCGCAAAAAGACAGGACAGCTGCATTGGTAAAGATATCGCAAACATTCGATGATGTTGAAGCAATCGAAAAATGGATGACTCGAGAAGAGATATTAGCTTTAGAAGATAACGATTCTTTTTCCAGACGCATGCGTAATATGATCCATCCAGAGAAAAGTCCGAATGTAATTGTAGTCATAAAAGAATATTTCAGTGAACGTTTTCCCTTGGGGGCGACACACGGTACACCCTATGATTATGATACTCATGTGCCTATTATTTTTTCTCACGAATCAATACAATCTCAAAAAGTTAATCGTGCAGTTGCCACAGTTGATGTTGCCCCAACTATTGCCAGATTAGTCGGTGCTAAAATCCCTCCAGAAGTTGATGGACTAGTTTTACCTGAAGTAATAAAATGATTCAGCTCCAATCGATCAGTAAATATTTTGAGGAAGTCACGGCTGTCGATCATATTTCATTTGAGATAGAAAAAGGCGATATTTATGGTTTATTGGGACCCAACGGTGCCGGTAAAACAACAGCCATCCGCATGATGATGGGTATCCTTGAACCGGATGAGGGCGAGATCATATGGAACGGACATTCAATCAACCGAGAAGACAGGGTGAATTTTGGATATTTGCCGGAAGAGCGTGGTTTGTATCAAAAACAAAAGTTGAAGGAAACACTCCAGTATTTGGGTCGCCTGAGGGGAATGAGCAGAAAAGAGTTGAACTCGGAAATTGATAAGTGGCTGGAGCGCTTTGACTTTACCGATTCCGCCGACCGCAAAATTGAAGAATTATCCAAGGGAAATCAGCAGAAAGTGCAATTTATCCTCGCATTACTGCATCAACCCGAATTCATCATTTTAGATGAACCGTTTACCGGGCTAGATCCAATTAATCAGGTTTTACTAAAAGATATTATTCAGGAACAGCGCGATGAGGGTGTTACGTTTATTTTTTCCACACACCAGATGGAACAGGTAGAGCGGTTGTGTACGAATATTTGCCTGATTAATAAAGGTAGAATATTGATAGAAGGCCCTTTATCCAAAGTGAAAGAAAAATACAGAAAACATGCTGTTACAGTAAAATATGAAGGTGATTTGAATACAGGCGACTTGGAACATTTCATTCCGGAGTTTCAACTTGAGAATGGTGAATTAACAGGTGTATTGAAAACTCCTACTACTGATTTCCTGGATTGGCTGAATAAACAAGTGGAAATTATTTCTTTCGCACACAGTACTCCAACACTGGAACAAATATTTATCCAGGAGGTTTGTTCCGCCGCATGAACCGTATTTTAAACATTATGAAATGGGAATTTATGGTGCGATTCCGTTCTAAGATGTTCCTTATATCATTATTCATGCCGCTAATATTTATGGTTTTTAGCATTATTCCGGCAATGCTTATGGATAAAGGCGGAGATTCAGAAGTAAAGGTTGGCATTGTTAATCATGCCGAGCATATCGCTTCTAAATTCAAGAATAATATTGGAAATAAATATCAATTTGATGATGGAAAGCCAAAATACTGGATTTTTGATTATGAGAATTTTGATGAAGCAAAAACAGCATTGCAGGAAAAAACGATAGATGCTATTATGGTGATTCCTGCCGGAATTATGGATACGTCCAAATCTAAATATTTTGCCAGGTCTTTGAGCAATTTCAAGGTTATTGATGAATTGAGAAATACGCTATCTCATACCGTTATATTACAACGCATGGAAAATCAAGGTGTGGCTGTAGAAATGGCTGAATCAATCAGCAAACGCGTTAAGATGGATACATTTGAAGTCAATAAGGAAGGGAAATTAACAGAAGGCAATGAATTAATGGTTTTATTAGGTCCTTTCTTTTTTGTTTTTTTGTTAGTGATGGCTATATTTATAAATGGTCAATTGCTCCTCCGCAGCGTAATAGAAGAACGCACCAATCGCATGGTGGAAATTTTACTATCCACTGTTTCTGCTCGGGAACTTATGACCGGTAAGATTTTGGGTTTAGGATCATTAGGTATGGTTCAGATTCTATTTTATCTGTCCATAGGCGTTATCTTTGGTATGGTAAAAGGAATCGAAATCGTCCGTTTTGACGAATTGCCCATCCTATTTATCTATTTTTTAACGGGATATTTTTTCTTTGCTTCCATTTATGCAACGTTAGGCACATTATTTGATAATGAGCAGGACGCTCAGCAGTCTATGACCATCGTTTCCATAATAGCAATGGTGCCTTTAATGGGGTCATTTTATTTCATGGCAAATCCGACTGCGCTGGTTACAAAAATTCTATCCTTCGTTCCGCCTATGACACCATTTATGATGATCTTGCGCATCAGCAGTGATGCGGCTGAACCATGGGAAATTGCTGCGACTGTTGTGCTCATGATTGTTTCAGTATGGGGGATGATGACGCTCGCTGGAAAGATTTTTCGAACCGCATTGCTTATGTACGGTAAACGAGCTACACTACCGGAGATCTGGCGTTGGATTAGGGCTTAATGGATTTAGGATAAGAAGTAATGATTAAGATTAGGAACGTGAAAAAAAATTCAATAAAACAATACTTTTTGTTAATGACCCGATAAATAGTAAATATTTATTTAACAGCAATTCATAAAAGTCCTAAATTGGATGGCTTTATTTTAATAATTAATACTTATTTGGAGTAATAAATGTCAGAAAGTTTACACGAATTTACAGATTCAAATTTTGATGCAGAGGTAGTACAATCCGACCAGCCCGTATTAGTGGATTTCTGGGCGGCATGGTGCGGTCCCTGTAAAATGATAGGACCGGTGGTCGAAGAGATCGCTGGTGAATATGCTGGTAAAATCAAAGTCGGTAAAGTAGATGTGGATGCGAATAGTCAAGTATCCATGGAATACCGTATTACTAGCATTCCAAACCTGCTAATTTTCAAAAACGGTGACGTAGTTGATTCCATAGTCGGCGCGGTACCCAAGCAGGAAATAACAAAACGATTAGACGCAATTCTTTAACAAACAGTTATATGAATCGTAAGGTCATCATCATTGGATCCGGACCTGCCGGACTCACGGCAGCAGTCTATGCAGCTAGAGCGAACCTGAAACCTCTTGTTTTTGAAGGTAGCCAGCCTGGCGGACAATTAACAATAACCACTGATGTGGAAAATTATCCCGGATTCCCTGATGGTATTATGGGTCCAGAACTGATGGACCTTTTTCGTAAACAGGCCCAGCGCTTTGGCGCTGAATGCCACTTTAAGCATGTTTCAAAAGTAGACTTCAATCAACGTCCCTACAAAGTATGGGTGGTTGATGAAGAATATTCTACTGATACCGTTATTATTGCTACCGGTGCGACAGCCCGGTTATTAGGTCTCGAAGCAGAGACTAGACTCATGGGACGCGGCGTCTCTGCCTGCGCTACATGCGACGGTTTTTTCTATAAAGACAAGAAAGTGCTTATTGTAGGCGGCGGTGATTCCGCTATGGAGGAAGCAACATTTTTAACCAAGTTTGCTTCTGAAGTATGGATTGTTCACCGTAGAGATGAATTACGTGCTTCAAAGATAATGCAGCAACGTGCATTTGATAATCCCAAGATTCACTTTCATTGGAATTCGACCATTTTAGAAATTCATGGTACAGTAGAATCTGGTGTCAGCGGTGTTACGCTGTTAGATACGACAAACAATGAATCGCGTGAAGAAGCATGTGATGGAGTTTTTATGGCAATTGGACACATCCCCAATACAAGCCTGTTTGAAGATAAAATGGAGTTAGACAAGAAAAAATATATTGTCACTGAAAACGGTAGTACAGCCACTAAACATCCCGGCGTTTTCGCCTGCGGAGATGTGCAAGATTCTTATTACCGCCAAGCTGTAACTGCGGCTGGTACGGGTTGTATGGCTGCCATAGATGCCGAACGCTTCTTAGAAGAAAAGGGACACTCCTAGAAAGACCTACGGTTCATTACTCAAAGAAAGGAAAGAGTAATGAATAGAAAAACGCTTATATTTGAAGTACAGGACCTTAAAAAGGTTTACAATCAACGCAATATCCTCCAAATTGGAAGACTACAAATTCATCGAGGTACTATCTATGGAATTGTCGGTCCGGTTGGATCCGGAAAATCATCATTATTAAAACAACTTTCTGGATTAGAAAAGCCAACTGAAGGAAAACTTCTTTACGATGAAAATCAATTTAAAACATCCATTTTAGGAAAAATTAAATCACCAGATGATATCAAGTTTGTTTCGATATCAAGTGACAAGAATAATGAAAGTGTATCCAGATTTTTCAAGAGTCGCCACAGTAAACGCAGTGAAGAAATTAGGAAACAGTATTTCAATAATGGTTTCAAGCGTTACATGTGGGATCAATCCATCGATACCTTGTCGCAAGGTGAATTGGAGTGGATAAAATTAGTAGATGCTGTGGAAAGTGATCCACGTGTATTAATTATCGAAAATTACGGTGCGATGCTTGATGATGAACTTGAAAAGGATATCAGCCGTCGATTGCGCCGAATGAATCGCAACTTGGGAACTACGATTATTATGTCTGCCACAAACCCAGTACGATTACAAAAATTGGTTTCAGTGATGATCTTTTTAGATAATGGACATATAGCTAAAATTCGTTCTGGAAATCAAAGCAGAAATTCCCCTCGAAATCAAGGTCGTTCACAGAACAACCGAAAACAACAACATCGACGTAATCAAAAGTGATGCATTGTATTAATGTGTCCTAAAAAGATAGTAAATTAATCTTATCATGAAACGAATAATTCGATCAAGAAAAGATAGAATAATCGCTGGAGTCTGTGGTGGATTTTCTGATTATTTTAATTTGGATCCATCATTGATTCGATTGGGTTGGATATTTTTCACATTATTTGGTGGTTCTGGAATTTTAGCTTATTTTTTAGCTATGATTGTTCTTCCTGATGAATATTCAGCACCCTATTATGATAGAGATGATGTTTCACGTACAAAGAATGATAAGACCATTCTTTGGAGTGCATTATTGGTTTTTGTTGGCCTTATTTTGTTTTTTATGCACAATGATCTTCTATACTTAATTTGGACACGATTTTGGGATAGTGGAATTAATTTATTTCTGGCAGTCGTTATTTTAGGTTTTGGTGTGTATCTACTTTATACTAAACGTTCTGATCTAGCATCCATGATAAATGATGGCACAGGGATCCCGCTTCATTTATCTCAAGCAGATAGTAAGATTGCTGGAGTCTGCGGTGGTATAGCAGAATCCATCCATATTGATGGTACTTTGGTGCGCTTTCTTTGGGCTTTTGGTACATTTATGAGTGCTGGGGTTGGAATCTTGCTTTACCTTGTATTGGCACTAATTCTGCCTTCAGAGCCAGGCGAACAGACAGACCGTATTTAAATGGACATTAAGCGTTTTCATGCACTGGCTGAACAATTCAGCCAAAAGCATATACTTGTTATGGGTGATCTTATGCTGGACTCGTACATGTGGGGTCAGGCCAACCGTATTTCACCTGAAGCGCCTGTTCCAGTTGTATCTGTCAAGGAAGTGACCCATAATCCTGGCGGTGCAGCCAATGTAGGCTGGAATATTGCTTCATTATCTGCCAATGTCAACATGGCTGGAGTTGTTGGAAATGATAGCCACGGTGAACAATTACTTACACTTATGTCTGAACGTGGGATGAATGTTGAATCGGTTGTCCGTGACACGAATCGTCCCACAACCGTAAAAACACGAGTGATCGCGAATAGTCAACAGGTTGTCCGTACAGATTTTGAATCATTGGATGAACTGTCCAACGAATCCTTAGAAGCAGTACAAGCGTCTGTTTTAAAAAATATAAAAGATGTCGACGCTATCATTTTGGCCGATTATAATAAAGGATTGTTTTCAGAAAAAATGATTGGTTCTATTTTAACAATAGCCAATGAAAATAATGTACCTGTTTATGTTGATCCAAAACATGATCATTTTTATTTATTCAAGGGTGTTCGATTATTTAAGCCCAATGCTGATGAATTTGATCAGGCGATGAATTCAGCTAATATTGAAGATGGCGGCAGAGCACTGCAAAAAATACTTGACGTAGAATTTGTGTTGGTTACATTGGGGGCAAGCGGTATGCTTTTAACTACTGCAGATGAATCTATCAGAATTCCCACAAAAGCACTTGCTGTTCACGATGTCTCCGGAGCGGGTGATACAGTGATTTCAGTTTTTACACTTGCCGACCTAGCCAGAGCGACACCGGAAGAAGCAGCCACAATGGCAAATTTAGCTGCCGGCCGCGTCTGTGAAGAAGTGGGTGTAGTACCTATCGACCTGGAGATGTTGACCGAAATGCTGAATAATCATCGGACCTGATTTCTCTTTTTCTGATTTAAATCGTTTTTCAATTTTATGGGTAAAATGTTTCATAAATCCCTAACTTTATTTTTAATACTGACTGTCATTAGTCACGTCAACTCCCAACCGGATAATCGCTATGATCCCTTTGATTGGGTTTTGTATAGGCAACTTGGAGAGATTACCTCCATTACCGAAGGGTTTGCCTACATTTATATAGGTACAGAGAGCGGTGGTGTGGTGCGCATTCAGCGAATCGGTCACAATCTGGAAGAGCCGCTGACCACTGCACAGGGTCTGAAAAGTAATTATATCTCTGCAGTTCATTTTGACCGCTATACAGGCAACCTATGGATCACAGCGGGAAACTATATTCATTCAAGTCATAGCCGTGAAGGTAATTGGTATATTAATAATATGGATGAATGGGGTTTGCCAAATCAAACTAAAATTATACGAATGGGATCTTCACCGAATTATGTATGGATCCAAACTGGAAGTGGGTATATAAAATTAGACCATATTTCTGGTATTTATTTGGGTACATATACATACCCGGACAATGAAAAAATCTATTGGAACAGTAGTTGGTTATATCCGGAATTCGACATGAATAAATTGAATGAATATTCTCTTTCAAATGGTTGGATGCTCGTTGGCGGTAGCGCTGTAAATCCTTCCGGAAGAGATTTAAGAATAACAGTATTTTATATAGGTCCAGACGGCGATGTAGTTTTGGGACTAACGGATGGTACAATTTTTGTAGGCGATAATAGATTGAAGTTTTTAGACCCAGTAACAGCAGGTTTAGGGAATAATGATGTGCAGTTTATACTTGACGAAAAGACATTTATTATCGGAGGACGTTTGTCCAGCAAAACCATTGGCTTTACCTATTTTGATCACAGAAGAGGGTTTCTGGAAATTTCTGGGTTTGATGAAAATATTAACCTTACAACTGGCCCATATTATTGTGCTGTACGAGTTGGCGAAGAAATTTGGTATGGCGGAAATGAAATGATAGCAGTACATAATGAAAAAGATGCTTTTTGGAGAACATTGGATGAAACCAGAGGATTTAGCGGCTCAATCATTACAGCTTTAGAAGCAGATAGTGAATTTGTTTGGATAGCCTCGTCTTCCGGAATTTCAAGACTCAATCAACGTAACAAAAGAGAAAATCCCCTTGGGTTTGAAAAAATGTTTAAATATGTTTATATACATGATATTGAACTTGTAAATAATCAATTGTGGATTGCATCGAATTATGATTTGAATATTGTTGATTTAAGTGAAGAAAGAGTCGTGGATTTTAAACGATTGGGTTCATTGGGAAATTTGGCAGGCATGGAGAATGTGCTTACCGGTTTTAAAGTATTAGCATTATATAATAATGAAATTATGGTAAGCACAAAACATGGAATATGGAGTTATGATTTTAGTACTAAATCTTGGATAGAATTGGTAGATGCTTCCGTTTTTGGAGGGGGAGAAATTTTAGCTATGACAAGATATAAAAAATATATATTTTTGGCAACTAATGATGGCTTTATTCGTTACGATATAAAAGATAGATTCATAAGTGATTATTACTATGATTTTATAGGCGAGATTCATGATATGAAAGTAGATAAAAAACATTTATGGCTTGGGACATCAAATGGTTTGATAAAATTTAAGTGGACGAAAGATTGAAAAATTTTAAAATATTAATGATTATATGTTTGGCATTTGCATGTGTGAGTGCCCAAAGAAATATGCGAGGTCGTAAGGATCTAAAAGTATCCAATATAGAACAGTTCCATCTCATGGTTTTTCCACAAGCTTCATCTGAAAAAGGAAAAATTAAACTTAATGCATATATTATGATCCCTAGCTATGCATTGCAGTTTGTTAAAGATAATGGCGACTTTAAATCGAGTTTTGAAGCACGTATCAGACTATTGGATGATGAGGGTAACCAACTCGATAATAAATCTATCAGCGAAACGCTTCTGGCTACGGATTATTTAGAAACAATACGTAAATCTAATTGGTATTTTGTTGAGTATGATTTCCATGTTAAACCTGGTAAATATACCATTGTGAGTGAAGTGATGGATATTGATACGCGCAACAGTGGATTACGGGAAAAGAAAGTTGATCTATCAAAATATAAAGATGAATTTATATTATTTCCTCCTCAAGTAATGATCGATTATACAGGTACGTGGCAAGGGGAGAATAGGCTCATGCCTAGTTATCAGAATGAAATCAGTTTCCAGCAATCATTTATTCCTATTTATGTAACTGGAAATGTTTTCAGTGAAAATTATTCTTTAAAACTTGTATTAAAGGATATGGACGGAATATCTGTTTCGAAATTAGATACGACGTTTACAAATATAGACAATTATTTTACTCATCAATTAAATATGCCTGTGGCAGAAGTGGGTGGCTTACGAGTTGAATTATTTGTTGCATTAGAACAAGGGAAAAATTCTGATGAAGAAGTAATTGAATTAAAAATTAAAAGGCCTGGAATTTCATCTTACATACGTGATATAGACGAAGCAATTGATCAAATGAGGTATATTTTAAACAATGATGAACGATCCAAACTTTCCAAGGCAAAGAAAAAGGATAAAGAAGAATTATTTTATACATATTGGAAAGACAGGGACCCTACGCCGGAAACAAGTAATAATGAGCTTATGGATCAATATTATTCCCGTGTTCGTTATTCCAATGATCATTTTACATCATTTACACCAGGTTGGCGAACAGATATGGGCATGATTTACATACTATTTGGCCCACCCGATGATATTGAACGTCAATATATGAATAGCAATCGTAATGCTCAACAAAATTGGTATTATTATCGTATCAACCGCAGTTTTACCTTTTTTGATGAAAACGGCTTTGGAGATTATCGCTTAACCACACCTTATATTTATGGTCGTACGTGGTGAGTATACTAGAACGTTTTTCATATAGTGGACTCGAGTCCTATAAAAAATGTCCAGCCCAATTCAAATTTCGCTATATTGATAAAATTCGTAAAACAGACGAAGGAATTGAAGCTTTTACAGGAAAACGTGTGCATGAAGCTTTGGAATTTCTGTATACTGAAGTTCAATCAGGACGCTTGCCGTTCATAGATGGCATTTTAGAGCATTATGAACAACATTGGAAAAAAAATTGGCATGACAGAATTGCCATTGCAAAACGAGGAGAAAGGGTAGAAGACTATTATCGATTAGGGGAAGATTGTATCGCCAGATTTTATCGAAATAATCAACCTTTTTCAGAACGAGTTGAAGGAATTGAACTAGAATTGGACTTCATGTTAGATAATGATGATTCATATCGCATGAAAGGGATCATAGATCGCTTGGATCATGATGGCGATGGGAACTACGAAATCCATGATTATAAAACCGGTAAAAGAGCCATGAGTCAGGGGCAGGCTGATCAAGATAACCAATTAGCATTGTATCAAATAGCACTTGAGCAACAACGGGAGGATGTACAAACTGTTTCTTTGGTATGGCATTTTGTACGTTATGGAATCGTGGTGAAATCGAAAAGAACGAAGGAGCAATTGCAGCATTTAGTAAGAGTAATGAAAAACCGCATTGATGAAATACGTTTGAAAGAAGAGCAAGGAGGTGAATTCCCTGCTAAACCAATGATTCTATGTAATTGGTGTTATTATTGGGAAGAATGCCCCGCGCAGAGTGGGTCCAATCCTTATATTAGATAATGGCATTGATTTTGGATTTAGATGAAAATCAAATTCATATACAATCATGAAATTTAAAATTACAGTATTATTACTTATTTTTATTGGATGTGATTCAATAGATAATAAACCCAATTGGTTTAAAGGAAATCTGCACACACATACTTTATGGAGCGATGGTGATGCGCCGCCGGAAACTGTGGTGAATTGGTATCGTCAGAATGGATACAAATTCTTGGCCCTTTCTGATCATAATATTCTTTCTGAAGGTGAAAAGTGGATTGATGTACTTGATAGTGCAGATACTGATGCATGGCCGCCGCCCTTTACGATGAAAAAACTGGAAAAATTAAAATATGAATTCGGGGATGATTGGCCTGTATTGCGTTATAAAAATGATACACTGCAAATGCGATTAAAAACGCTTTCTGAATTGCGCAATAAATTCGAAAAACCTGGTGAATTTTTATTGATTCAAGCTGAAGAAATAACAGACGAATTTGAAAATTATCCAGTCCATTTAAATGTTACCAATCTTGAATCATTTATTCCACCTCAGGGCGGCAAAAGTATTTATAATGTTTTGCAGAGAAATGTTGATGCGATCATTAAACAACGTGAAGAATCAAATCGTTCTATGTTTGCTCATGTAAACCATCCAAACTTTGGTTGGGGAATTGTTGCAGAAGATTTGATGAAATTAAAGGGAGATCCATTTTTCGAAGTCTATAATGGCCACCCAGGTGTTAGAAATATGGGAGATGATACTCATCCTGGCACTGAAAGAATGTGGGACTTAATTCTTACGAATCGTATTCATAATAATATGGGAATATTTTATGGATTAGCTACTGATGATGCGCATTCTTATTATAATATTAATGTTGGAAAATCAAATGCCGGTAGAGGCTGGGTTATGGTGAATGCAAAATCATTTAACTCAGAGGATTTAACCAATTCCCTGATGAATGGTAATTTTTATTCAAGTGCAGGTGTTATTTTGGAAAATATCGAGATAACTGAAAATCATGTAAAGATATTCATTCGCCCTGAATCAGACGTTACGTATACAACGTTATTTTTTGGCACAGCTATAAATACAGATACATCATCAATTCCAATTTTGGATGATGAAAATCAATTAATGCATACAACCCGTAAATACAGTAAAGATATTGGTCAGGTAATAGATGAAACAAGGGACAATCCGGCTATTTATAAATTCAAAGGTGACGAATTATATATACGAGCTAAAATTATTTCCAGCCGAAAGCATCCCAATCCGTATGCCGAAGGTGATTTTGAAATGGCATGGACGCAACCTATTTTATTATATACAAAAAATTGAATTATTTATGAAATCTCATATCGTTTCCCTTAAATAACCGTTTTATTTTCCACCCCTTAATATGAAACTAAAACAAAACGAAATATCTGCAATCAAAGATTTATTAGCATCAGCTGAAAATCGCTCTAACCAAACATTAGAAGAATTGCATCGAAAACTTTCATCTGATGATCTTGTTGAGCTTTATATCGATGGCGCTGCAGACCTTCATTCAAAAACATCTGGAATCGGCGGTGTTTTTTTTCAAAATGGTAATGAAATTGATTCATTTTCTGAATTTTTAGGTGACGCAACTAACAATGAAGCTGAATACAATGCTTTAATACGTGGTTTGCAAGTGGCTAAAGAATTAAACATTTCTAATATATGTATCTATGCGGATAGTTTATTAGTTGTAAACCAAGTGAATGGTGAGTTTAAGGTTAAGCATGAAAATATGATTCCATTACACGCTTTATCCACAGATTTATTAGATGACTTTGACACATGGACATTGAAACATATTTTACGTGATAAGAATACTGTCGCAGATAAATTGAGCAAAGCCGGCATGATGAGTGGTCGATAAAATTTGGTAACTGGTTTAAGGATAATATACGAATGAAAACATTGATTACAGCCGGTGGGCATGGAACTCGTTTACGACCCATTACACATACACAGAATAAACATTTAATTCCCATAGCAAATAAAAAAATGCTGGCTTATGCATTGGAATATTCAAAAAATGCCGGAATAGATGAAGCTGGGATTATAATCAATTCAGGGGATACCTCTATTTCGGATGCTTTTGGTAATGGAGAGTCCTTCGGTTTAAAAATAACATATATAGAGCAGTCTACTCCATTGGGATTAGGACATGTTGTAAAAATAGCAGAACCGTTTATTGGAAAAGAGCCATTTATTTTCTATTTAGGTGATAATATTCTTGTAGGCGGTGTTAATAAATTTATTGAAGATTTTCGTTCTAATAGATCTAATTGCCACTTGGTTTTAAGTAAAGTCCCCGATCCAAATAGGTTTGGTGTTGCAGATGTAAAAGATGGAAGAATTATTGGAATTGAAGAAAAGCCTGACAATCCAAAAAGTAATTTAGCCGTAACAGGTATTTATTTATATGATAATAATATTTTTGAAGCTGTAAATAATATTGCTCCATCAGCCAGAGGTGAGTTGGAAATTTCTGATGCTCATCAATATCTATTGGATAAAGGATACGTAGTGTCTTTTTCAGAAATTACAGGTTGGTGGAAAGACACAGGAAAACCATCAGACCTTTTGGAAGCAAATCGATTGGTCCTTGACAATATTAAAGATAATCGAATGGGAACAATAGATTCATCTTCAATTGTAAGCGGAAGAGTTATCATTGGTAAAAATTCAAAGATTATAAATTCAAATGTACGAGGCCCAGCGATTATCGGCGATAATGTAGTAATCGATAATGCCTATATAGGTCCATATAGTGCAATTGGAAATGGCTGTACAATTTTAAATAGTGAAATTGAATATTCTATTTTAATGAATGATTGTAAGATTTCAAATATTTCACGCAGAATTGAAGCATCTTTATTGGGAAGTGATGTACACATGTTACGTGCCAAATCGAAACCGGTCACAAATCGTTTTATATTAGGTGATCAAAGTCGTGTTGAAATCGATTAATTTTTCTTAAATGAAAACAAATGATTCTATTTGTGATTTATCTTATTTAAATCAATAATATTTAAGGAAAATCGATGATATATGGTTTAAATTTGTTATTCTATTTAGAATCAATAAATAATCCGAGCGTTAATTAAATGGGAATATTTTCCGCACTCACAAATTCATTTTCATGGATATCTGGTGATATCGCCATTGATTTAGGCACTGCCAACACATTACTTTGGGTTAAAGGTAAAGGTGTTATGATCAATGAACCTTCAATAGTTGCCCGTTCTGTACATGATGGAAAAATTGTTGCTGTTGGCAACGAAGCGAAAGCGATGATGGGTCGAACTCACCGGGATCTTGAAACTATTCGACCTTTGCAGGATGGTGTTATAGCAGATTTTGATATGACGGATGGAATGCTTCAAGGATTTATTAAAAAAATTAATATTAATCGATTAGCTCGCCCATTAATGGTTATATGTGTGCCCTCTGGTGTTACGGAAGTTGAACGTCGTGCAGTAAAAGATTCGGGGGAAAGAGCAAACGCTAGGGAAGTCTATTTAATTGAGGAACCAGTTGCAGCAGCCATTGGTATAGGTTTGGATATTAGCCAACCGGTCGGGAATATTATTGTTGATATTGGTGGTGGTACTACAGAAATAGCTGTAATCGCATTAAATGGAGTAGTGACCAAAGAAACAATTCGCATCGCCGGAGATGAGATGGATGAGGCAATTGTTCAATGGTTTCGAAATGAACATAAATTAGACATTGGACTTCCTACGGGTGAAGCTATAAAAATATCAGTTGGTTCAGCTATGCGTATGCGAACAGAAACAATTTCAGTAAAAGGTCGTGATTTAGTTAGTGGAATCCCCAAAATAATAGAAGTATCATCAGATGAAATTCGACAAGCTTTAAAAGAAACTGTAAATAGTATAGTCGAGGCTGTTAAGAAAGCATTAGAGCGTACACCGCCTGAATTGGCATCAGATATTTTAGACAGAGGAATTATCATGACCGGCGGTGGAAGTATGCTTAAGGGTATTGACCAAATAATCCGAGAGCGCACGAATGTCCCTGTTAATTGCGCAGAAGATCCTTTATTATCAGTAGTAAAAGGAACTGGAATGGTGTTGGATAATATCCGTAAATATCAGCCGGTGTTGATTTAATATGTAATGAGAAATATTTACCTCGCCTTAATCCGGCAACGTGATCATGTTGCCTTTTTTCTCGCAGTACTCATATCATTTTCATTAATTCTTTCCAATAATACTCAAGATATTGTCATCCTTCAAGGTAAGGCGAATGATATATTTTCTTTTTTATATAAACCTGTGGCTAGGTTACGCTCTATGGCAGTTGTGGAAGTTGAAGCAGCTGTCCTTCGTGAAAAAAATATTCAATTAAAACTACAGATTGAATCAATGCTTAATCTTGTTGCGGAAAATGAGCAGTTAAAAAATCTTCTGAAATATAAACGTGAAAGTCAATTAACACTATTACCGGCAAAGGTAATTAATAAAGGTCTTACGTCAAATTTGAATACGATAACCATCGATGTTGGTTCAAATCAAGGCGTTGGGCTTTATTCATCGGTATTGACTCCAAATGGTGTTATCGGAAAAACAGTAGCAGTAGGTAAATATAGTTCAATTGTACAGGTAATAAGTGATGTAAATTTTCGTTTGAGTGTTCAAGTGTTGCCTTCTGGTGCAAGGGGGATTTTGCGCTGGGTCCATGGTGATTTGTGTGAAATTCGTGAAGTTCAGAAAAATTCAGAAATTAAAATTGGTGATCGAGTTCTAACATCTGGATTCAGTGACATCTACCCGAAGAATCTGCCTGTTGGTATTGTGGCAGGAATAAGAGAAGAGAGAGGTAGCTTTCAAAAAATTATTACTGTACGCATAGCTGAGAAACTTGGTTCTTTAATTAATGTTTTTGTAATAACGGAACAAAAAGATGCTTTGGAGTAATTTTCTTTTCACAATGTTTGGCGTTTTTTTCTTACAATTCTTTTTGTCAGAATTTATGTCAATCAATATGATACGTCCGGACTTCATGACTATCTTTGTTTTGTATACAGCTATAAAATTTGGTCGATTTTATGGAGTTATTGCAGGGTTTACGCTTGGATTACTAACTGATTTAGCAGGTGTCAGTTCATATTTTGGGCTTTCATCATTAATATATTCTTTCAGTGGATATTTAGCTGGTTATCTAAAGAATCAATATAATCGTCTTATTCCTCTCTATTTTCATTTGTCATGGGTTAGTATTATTTTATTTCAATTTTTAGTATACTGCTTTGTTCGGTATCAATATTTGTATGAAACTAATCTTATTCAATTCACGATAAAGTGGGTATTGACTATGGGATATACAATGGGTTTCATTCTTGTGCTCCAACTAATTTTTCCGTTTAAAATTTATTCTCATGCTGAAAGCAGCTAACCTTATTCCTCAAAAACGACTTTTAGTAGTAAGCGGCGTTGTAATAATGCTCATGCTCTCATTGGTAATAAGGTTTTTTTATTTGCAAGTATATTTTTATGAAAAATATAAGCAAAAAGCTGAAGTAAATCGCATCCGTGCAATTCCATTGAACGCCCCTAGGGGATTAATATTAGACCGCAATGGAGAAATTATTGTGGATAATTATCCTACCTATGTATTAACAGTAATCCCCGGTGAAATGGTAAATAAAAGTAAAAATTTCCAGATTATAAGTCAATGCACTGGTATAGATAGCATTATACTTGAGAGTAATTATAAAAAATATTATCGCGGTAGATTTTTACCATCGAGACTTGCAAAAGATTTAACATTTGATCAATTAAGCCGAATAGAAGAACACAAATCGGAATTGACTGGAATAAATTATAGCCAATTTCCTGAACGCTATTATTCAGGTAAAATAAACGCATCCCATTTACTTGGTTATGTGAAAGAAGTGGATCAAACTTTATTAAAGAATTTAGATGTAGAAGGTAATTATCTTTATGGTGATTTAATTGGATGGAGAGGGTTGGAAAAAAAATATGAAAAGCATTTACGTGGCGAAAAAGGAGTGTTATTTGTAGATGTTGACGCGTTTGGACGCGAAATGGGTCATTCAATAGATTACCAAAAAGTAATTCCAGTCCCGGGAAACGATTTGCAAACATCCTTATTAATTCCTTTACAAAAGATGTTAGAAGAATTACTCGAAGGTAAACAAGGTGTAGTTCTTGTCTCTTCGCCTAAAACAGGTGCGATGTTGGCAATGGTGAGCAAACCAGATTATTCACCTGACTTATTTACAGGTACTACAACCATTGAAGAATGGCAGAATATTATAAGCAATACAGGGAAACCACTATTAAACAGAATGACTCATGGATTATATCCTCCTGGTTCAACATTGAAGATGATTACAGCAATGGCTTTGATGGAAAAGGGAAAAATTAACTATTCAGAATTAATCAACTGTAACGGCGTTTACGAATTGGGGAATAGACAATTTCGCTGCTGGAAGGAAGGAGGTCATGGCAGTATGAATTTAGAGCAAGCAGTTGCCCAATCATGTAATATATATTTTTATACGATAGTACAGAGATTAACATTAGATGAATGGGCAGTAGCATGTAAAACATTTGCTTTTGGAGAACTCACAGGAATTGATTTGTCTTCTGAAGCAAAAGGAATAGTCCCGAATTCATCGTATATGAATAAACTATATGGTAGGTGGGGCTGGTCAAAAGGCCATTTATTAAATCTTTCATTGGGTCAGGGCGAACTTGTGGTTACTCCCTTGCAAATGGTTCAATACATTAATATTCTTGCAATGAAGGGCAAAGCCCCAAGACTTCATGTAGTAGAAGGCGCTATAACCAAAGAAAAATCTATAAATTATTATTCACAAAAAACATGGAACCGCATGGAAAAATTTATGCAAAATGTTATTACATCTGTTTATGGTACAGGAAAGCGAGCCAATCCTAATATTACCGGATTGACTATAGCGGGAAAAACCGGTACTGCACAAAATCCACACGGCGAACCACACGCCTGGTTTGTTGGGTACGGGGAAAAGAATAATGAATTAGTATCTGTGATTGTTTTAATTGAGAATGGGGGGCATGGAGGTGAAGCAGCTGCACCTATTGCCGGTCGTGTTTTTAAATTCCTTTTTTCAACTAAAGAAAATATGAAATTAGCATTTACATCATGATTCAATTATTTTTTTTAAAATTTAAAGAATCAACAATAAGCATCTTAACAATTGCATTATTACTTACATGCGCTGGATTGATAATATTAAAAAGCATTAATTCTGGTCTGGAAAGTAATTATTATCAGCAATCATTTTATAAACAACTCTTATTTTTAATCCCAGCGTTTTTTGCATTTTTAGTAGCGTTTTTTATTCCAAGGCATACAATTCATCGCTATATATATGGCGTCTATGGATGTATGATCATTTTGATATTAATTCCTTTTTTGGGCGACCAAATTGCTTCAACATACCGTTGGATTGATATTGGTTTACCTTTTGGTTTTCAACCATCTGAATTTGCGAAGTGGATTGTGGTAATAGCGTTAGCCCGTTATTTATCTGATCATAATTTGGAAATGAATCACTTTACAGCATCTTTACTTCCTATTATCATTGTCCTGATTCCTGCAGGTATAGTTTTGAATCAACCTGATTTAGGATCGGCTATTATCATTATGATTCCGGTATTGCCAATGCTTTATTGGATTGGTGCAAGACCTTTTCATCTTTTTCTAATTGTAGCACCATTGATTAGTATACTAACTGCTTTTCATTGGCTGTCTTTTGCAATTTGGGCTTTTATAATGATGTTTGTCATTTTTAAAGCAAAACCAAATTTAATTTTTAGCGTATCCACATTTTTTGGAAATATATTTTTAGGATTGCTATCTCCAGTTTTATGGGGATTACTTAAAGGGTATCAACAAAAGCGGATCTTAACTTTATTTAATCCAGAAATAGATCCCCTAGGTGCTGCATATCAAATCATTCAGAGTAAAACAGCTATTGGAGCTGGAGGATTGTTTGGGAAAGGTTGGGGGCAGGGGACACAGACACATTTAAAATTTTTACCAGTGCAAGAATCAGACTTCATTATTTCTGTCGTTGGGGAAGAGTTCGGTTTTATTGCAATTATAATTTTACTCATATTGTTTTCATATTTTATTCTTCGTACAATACGTTTGGCTTTTATAATTGACGATCGATTTTCCAGTCTTGTTTTAGTTGGTTTAAGTACTATAATTACTGCTCATGTATTTGTGAATTTTGCTATGACAGTTGGAATGATTCCCGTAAAAGGTTTGCCACTGCCTTTTGTATCGTATGGCGGGTCATTTTTACTGTCTAGTTATATTATGACAGCGATTATTATGAATGTAAGTATTGATCCAAAAGATTATTAAATAGTTCGATGTACATGTAAAGATTCGTCGGTAAATTCCGCGCCTATCATTTTGCATAATAAAAGAAAATAAATAGTGAATCAACCACATAAAATTGCCACCCTCTGTTTTATTGCATTATTTGCTGGAAATCTATCTGCTCAATCAAATACAAAGCAGTTGAAAAGATTAAGCGATAAAATAATTCAACAAAATAATCGTATTGACGAATTGGAAACAAAGCTAATCATTTTGCTGCCTGAATTGCAAAGAACACTAAAGGCAACAGTCGCTGCAAAAGAACAAACAGATTCAGTCTCAATTCTCATTATCAACCGAATAAATATGATTCAAAATAAAATTAGATTATTGGAAGATAAGGCTGCGTATTCTGATAGTACAAATTTTGAAGTTTTAGCTCAATTAATCATGATAGAAAATAAAATAATTACACTGGCTAATAGTTTTACGGAATTATATAAAGTCCGAAATGACCAAACTCCAGCTTCGCCAAGCTCAAGTATTAGTCCTACTGAATATAAAAGACTCTACATCGAAAGCTTGAGTAATTTTCAAAACGGAATGTATGGGTTGTCCATTAAAGGGTTTTCCAAACTTGTTGTAAGTGATCCACAAAATAACCTTGCTGATAATAGTCAGTATTGGTTGGCGGAATGTTATTACTCTCAAAAATATTATAAACGTGCTATTATAGAATTTGAAAAAGTATTCACATTTTCTGGAACAGATAAAGATGATGATGCTCAACTAAAGCTGGGCCTAGCCTATCAAAGCATGGGCAATTTGGAAAAATCTCGAGAAGAATTTCAACGATTAGTTGACTATTTCCCAGGAAGTGAATTTTATGATAGATCAAAAGAAGTCCTTAAACAATTAACCATCCAATAAAGAAAAAAACTATTAATTATGAGTAAACTTTTCTACATGACAACGGAAATTATTCCATTCGCAAATACATCAAGTCTGGCTTCTTTTTCTACTAGAGTTCCTTTACTTTTACAAAATAAAGGCCACGACATACGTACCATTATTCCAAAGTATGGATATGTAAGTGAACGCAAATACATTTTAAGAGAGGTAATCAGACTTAGGGAGATACCTTTTCAATTCGATGGTGAGGAAAAAATACTATCAGCGAAAAGTGCATTTATTCCAAAAACACGTGTACAAATTTATTTTGTTGAAGATAATGAATGGTTTAAACCTCAAACAAATCTTGTCTATAAATCAAAAAACGGACGTATTCTTTCTAACAATGATGAACGATTTGCAGTTTTTTGTAAAGCTACTTTAGCCACACTACCGCATTTATTCTGGAAACCGGACATTTTCTTATGTAACGGATGGCAATCTTCTTTACTGCCGGCTATTTATAAAGAAGAATATGCAAAGAAGGACTTTTATGAAAATATTAAAACAGCTCTTTTAGTACATAATATGGATGATGAATACACACGTTTTGGACAGGCTGCTTTTGAAAAATCAGGATTAAAAATTCCATCTGCGATGAAAAAAGGATTTGTGAATGCATATGAAGCTGCTGCTGATTCTGCTGATATGATTATTGCTTTAGAATCGCCATCTAATAATATTACTGAAAAATTACTCAAACTTTCCACTGTAAAAGCCAATAAGAAAAAATTAGTTACTGTTAAAGTTCCTGAAGGAGATATGTTGGATTATCAACCTGTTGCAGATAAACTTGATAAAGTCCTTGAGAAACTTATCGGTTAATCTTACGTATATAATCCCTTCTATGACATCCTCCGTTATACTCAAAATCCTTTGGATTGGTCTAGTCAGTGCATTCATTACTGGTTGCATGGAAGACCCTTTACACGCTGATTTAAGCCAAGATGGTTTAGAGTTAGAAATAAGAGAGTTATTTGATATTGAAGGTGTCACTTATCAAGTTCCTCCTGCCATAGGAAGTAAGACAAAGCTTCATTTAGGTAATGACGAAGATTATTTATATAAAGCCCTGTTGTTTAAAACGTCATTTATTTCTTATGAATCTAGTTTGTGGACGTTATCTTCATTTCTTGATTCTACAATTACGATTGATAGTGCATTTTTTACAGTAGGTATTTCTAAAGATACATTGGAAACACCTGCATCTTTTTCAATGTATTATTTTCCTCTCATTGAACTTGATTCAATATTTAGTGAAACGAAGTCTCATTATTTAAATTTTACAGACTCTGAAATTGATATGGGTGAATTTGTTTCAAATGCGTTAGAAGAAAGTGTTGAAGTGGATACTGTAACTACGATTTATAGAATAAGATTTCCGGCAGAAAATTTGTTTGATTCTACATTTGCTGATACATCATTAAATTATACATTAATGTTAAAATTAAATAATCCGAATGAAGAATTGTTTGCATTCTACAGCAGAGAATATGATTATTCCAATGATCTGACAGCGAAATTAGAAGTGTATTTCCGTCAATTTATTAATCCTGATTCTGCTGACACTTCACAAGACATTTCAATTGATACATTATTCAAATCATTTCTAACGACTCAAGATTTAAGCATTATGGTTCCACCTGCGTTAACTCAAGAGGATACATCATATATAACAATCGGACGTGGAAAAGGATTACGTAGTTTAATAAAGTTGGAATTTTTAGACACTCTTCAATTGCCCAAACAAACAACTTTTGACAAAGTTCAGTTAACATTGCATATTGTACCTGATACGAATATTTCTTCATTTAGTATTTGGGCAGTTGCACTTAAAGATACATTTGAATTATCAAGTTTTGAATCGTTAGAGCAAGATGATTACTCTGTTCACAGTTCTCTTTTTTCCAGTGGATCTGTTTTGAATGGTAAAGTTGTATTTAATATAAAGAGTTTTTTACAGAATCAATATTTCGAAAACATTGATAATCTTGGTTTAAAGCTTTATGCCAACATAAATAATAATCTGCAAACTGAAGTACATTTTTATTCATCTAATCATGACTCATTATTTCCAAAACTATTTATACAATATGTGGCTCCGTAGACTTATTCTATTTTCATTAATGTCTGTTTTGTTTGGGCAGTCAATTCATAATGCGTATGGTCTTGGATTAATTTCCTTTAATCATAATGCTGCATCATCAGCTATGTCCAGTCGTGGAATAGTTCCTTCATTCAATCAAAATATTTCTCTTTCAAATCCTGTTACATGGAATAATTTGAAGTTTGCATATTTAACGGCAAATTATAAAGGTGATGAATTTTCCAATGATTCAAAAGTAAATGGATTAACCAGTATAAGCAGCGCTCAATTTGCAGTTTCAATTGGTGAAAATTATGCCTGGGGATTTGGTTTGAAGCCTCTTTTTAATCAGCAATATATGATTGTTGATAATCAAACAGAATTTTATTTAGAAGGCGACACTCTTTTTACGCAGCGATCCGTAGATGGATCTGGAGGAGTTTCATCCTTATATACAGCTTTTTGTTTTCCCCTAAGTAATAAAGAAAATATGGCGGTTGAATTAGATGTATTATTTGGTTCTTTACGTAAAGATGCCAAATTTTCAATTGATCAACGTAGTTATCATCAATTCCATAGACAAATATATTCCGGTTCACTTTATAAAGTATTTTTGTCATCGGATCGATTTAATAAAAATAAAAATCCATTGAATTTATATTTCATGTTTGGTGGATCATTAAATGCTTTAAAAATAAAACATCATTCATTTCAACCATTTGAAGATGTTAACCTAAATGGCTATTACGATAGCGCTGATATTCCAACTCCTTCCAGTGTTCCAACAGCAGATTTGAATATTTATAATAATGTATTAAAACCAATTGAATTGGGATTTGGTTTTGATATGTTAATGGCAAATAAAGTTCACTTAATGTTTGAAGCTCATAGTTGGAAGGATAATGGTGATAAATCGGCATCACTTTTTCCTTTAATATCTTATTATGTAAAGCAGTCACAGCAGTTTTCATTAGGGTTCGCAAAATTTTCACCCCCTGTTGCATTTCAGCTTTCTCAAAAATTACAGTATAGAGGTAGCGTATATTTTCGAAAAGATTTTTTGGAATATGATAATGTTAGTGTGGATGAGATGGGTATTTCAATTGGGCTTGGAATTAAATTTGGATTTGCAAATAATCAAATTGACTTTGCATATAAGTATGGTATTCGCACTAGCGAAATTATTTCTAATGAAAACATTCAACATTTCTCGGTTGGTTTACAATTAGGCGATTTGTGGTTTGTTAAAAGAAGACCGAAGTGAGGTAAACATAATGAAATCAATACATATAATAAAAATAATCACCATTGCTGTAGCAGCATTGTTTTTATCAATGTGTGTTCCACCAGAAGATGGACAAGAAAATGAAGATGCAGCTTATGAAGCATATTTAGACTCTTTACGTGATGTTCGTTGTCCAAGGTTATTAAGTAGCGCTGCTGAATATTATAAAAATAGGGACTGGCAATCGACAATCAACGTGTATAGAGACATTATTGATTTAGGATGTGATCGCGATAACCCACAAGAAGTTTATCAATATTATGCTATTGCTTATGAATTTTTAGGTGAATATGACAGTTCTGAATTTGTATTAGTGAAAGGGTTGCAACTATTGCCTAATAATGTGCAATTGCGTAAACGTCTGGTCTACGCATATTCGAAACAAAATAAAAAAGATTTACAGATTGCAGAATTAAATCGATTGATTGAATTAATGCCTAATGATTTGGATATTGTAATGGACTTATCAGAATTATATGGAGATCAAGGATTGTATAATGATCAAATAGATTTTCTAGAACAGATTTTGGAAAAAGATCCAACGAATGAAAAAGCACAAAGCGAAATTGCTCTTGTATATGAAAAAACGGGTAAGGATCCATTGGATGTTTATAGAAAACGCTTTGAAAATAATTCGGATAATGTTTCGTATGGATTAGATCTGGCGGATCGACTACTATCAAATGATGAACCCGATGAAGCTGTTGAAGTGTTGAATAAAGTTATTCGATTGGATAAAACCAGTAAATTGGCTTTTCGAAAGCTTGGGCAAGCATATTTCAGCGCTGATGATTTGAATAAGTCATCAAATGCTTATGAGGAACTTTTTGAGTTGAATCCACGAGATATTAATATTGCATTAAAAATTTGTGATGTAAATACAGCAAACCAAAAATATGCAAAAGCATTACGCTGGGCTGAAAAGGCTATTTCTATTGATAGAAATAATGGTGAATCATACGGTAGAAAAGGAAATGTATATTATAAATCATTTCAGGATTGCAGGAGCCCCGCAATATCATTGGATGATAGAATGGTAGCAACATTTGCAAATAGAAACTTTAATAAAGCAAATGAACTTGGCTATAGTCGTTTTAAACACTCCAATTCCTGGTTGAGTGAAAATGAAGTATTGTTTAAGAAAACACAATGGTTTATGCTTGATGATGATGTAAAAAATCAAGGATATGTAACACCTCGAAGTAGTTGTTATAATTGGATAAATGAAAAACTTAAAAAAGAATCAAAGTGGTAAATTGATAGAAGAGTTTAGTTTTGAATTATCTTAAAGATGCTGACCCTGAATTATATAATATATTAATCCGAGAAGTGGTGCGTGAAAAAGCAACCCTCGAATTAATCGCATCAGAAAACTTTGTCAGTTATCCAGTTTTGGAAATGGCTGGCGGAGTAATGACCAACAAGTACGCAGAAGGGTATCCTGGGCGACGATACTACGGTGGATGCGAACATGTGGATGAAGCCGAAAATTTAGCAAGGGATCGTGCCAAAAAGCTGTTTAATGCTGAATATGTAAATGTTCAGCCTCATTCCGGTTCTCAAGCTAATATGGCGGTGTTGCTCACATTTTTAAAAACCGGTGATTTAATTATGGGGCTTGACTTGGCTCATGGCGGTCATTTGACTCATGGTAGTCCTGTGAATTTTTCTGGAAAACTATTTAATGTAGTTTCTTATCAGGTTGATAGGAAAACAGGTCGAGTTATTTTTGATGAAGTCAGAAAATTAGCTAAAGAGCATAAACCGAAGTTGATTATCTGTGGCGGAAGTGCATATCCAAGATTTATTGAATTTCAGGATTTTAAAAATATTGCTGATGAGATTGGTGCATTCTTAATGGCTGATATTGCTCATCCTGCGGGATTGATAGCAACCGGTCTTCATCCTTCACCCATGCCGTTTTGTGATGTGGTAACAACTACAACTCATAAAACTTTACGTGGACCACGAGGTGGTATGATTATGATGGGCAAAGATATGGAAAACCCATTTGGTGTTGTGGCTCCAAAATCAGGCCGTGTGAAAAATATGTCTGAATTAATAGATTCCATGGTTATGCCGGGAATTCAAGGTGGCCCATTAATGCATATTATTGCGGCCAAAGCAGTAGCCTTTGGTGAAGCATTGCAACCTTCTTTTAAAGTTTATACTAATCAAATTGTTAAAAATGCCCAAACTCTTGCAAATGCTTTTTTGAAAAAAGATTATCATTTGGTTTCAGGTGGAACAGATACTCATGTTATTTTAATTGATTTGACGAATAAGGGTATTACAGGTAAAGCTGCTGAACTTGCACTTGAAAAAGCCGGCATCACTGTAAACAAAAATATGGTTCCCTTTGATGAACGTAGCCCCTTTGTTACAAGTGGAATTCGTATTGGGACTCCTGCTGTGACTACTCGTGGGTTAAAAGAGGAGCAAATGTTAATTATTTGCGATTTGATTGATCAAATAATTGTTGATCCGGAAAATGATAATATAATCAATCATGTAAATGCTACTGTTAAAGAGTTATGCTATTCTTTTCCTCTCTATGATGATCTGTTGAATTGATCATTCTCCTATCTTTTTCAATAAAATATCTAAATTCAACCCCATGTTAACTAATCGTTTTTTTCAAATAATAATTTCTTTATCCATGAGCTTATGGTTTACATCCTGTTCCACTGGGTATTATTTGGTGAATTATCCTGATTTTGCGAATGATGTTTTTTATCGCAAAGTAGTAAAAGCCGAGAAAAAACTTGATGGCAATGATGCAATACTTTATTTGGATGCTACAAAATTACGGACACAATTTACGTATGCGTTTATGGTTGAGAAAGCAGATCGTATAATTGAAAGTGATTATGAATCAGGAAAGGACCTTTATTTAAAAGCAGTAGAAAGTTTTGAACTGGCTATTTCCCATGGAAAAACATCTTTACAACTTCGTCATCCTCAACTACAAAATATGATGGATTGGATTACAGAAGACGTAACATTTACCGAAAATGATGTACCGTATTTGTATTGGCTCGGTGCTGCCTATGGAGGTGCAATTGGATCAAGCAGAGGAAAAGCGAAGTGGGTAATTCAACTTCCGATTGTTGGCTATTTATTGGAAAAAGCCCTGGTGATTGATCCAGCATGGAATTTTGGGGCTATTCATTCTGCATTGATTTCCTATTCAATGGCTCGAACTGATCTATTGGGGAATAATGTTGAAAATGCAAAAATACATTATAGACAAGCTATGTTATTTTCAAGTAATCAAGATGCTGGAGCTAAAGTTTCATTTGCTGAAAATGTACTAGTATCCATACAAGAAAAGGACAAATTTGTTACATTGCTTAATGAAGTATTAGCTATGGATTTAGAAAAAAATAAGGAATTATCATTGGGAAATATGATTGCCCGTAAGCGGGCACTTTGGTTACTTTCTAGAACAAATGAGCTCTTTTACTAAATGAATACTTTATACCGCATAGTCTTTTGTCTCTTGTTAATGGGTGAAGCCACCGCCAAAAAAACTATTATTAAAATGGCAACATTAGTTCCTGAAGGTACTGATTGGCATGGCATGCTTGTTGAACTGGGACAACGTTGGAAAGAAGCAACTAATGGACAAATAGTGTTACGAATTTATCCAGGTGGAGTTGTAGGTGATGAACGAGATATGATTCGAAAAATGAGAATAGGTCAAATTCATGCTGCGGCTATATCATATGATGGCTTATCTGAAATTAATCCAGATGTTACAGGATTTGTTATTCCGTTGATTTTTGATGATTATGACGATGTCGATTGGCTCAGGCAAAAAATGTCTTCTCATCTTGAGGAAGGAATAAAAAACAATGGATTTGAAGTTCTATTGTGGGCTGATATTGGTTGGGCCAAGTGGTTTACATCAGAACCGATAGTTTATTTAGATGATCTCAAGGATAGGAAAATTTTTACATGGGCAGGTGATTATCGTACTCAAAACTTATGGGAAAGTGCAGGATTTCAAGCTGTGCCTTTGGCTTCGATAGATGTATTATCAGGATTTCAAACGGGTCTTATAAATGCAATTGCAACAACACCATTATATGCTTTGTCACAACAATGGTTTGCTATGGCCAATTATATGCTTGATATTAACTGGGGATTGATAACAGCTGCAGTGATCATTGATAAAAGAATTTGGAATCGAATTTCTACTGAAAATCAAGTTAAAATGAAATCCATCGCGCGTGATATTGGCATAATGCATCAACAAAAAACACGTCATATGGATAATGAAGCAATTAAAGTAATGCAGGAATACGGATTGACGGTTTATAAACCCACCACAGAAGAAAAAGAACATTGGAAAAATTATTTAAAAACATGGTATCCTGAAATAAGGGGAAAATATGTGTCAGAAGAAATTTTTGACAAAGTCACAGGATACATGGCTGAAAAAGATTCATTGGAAGCATTGAAGCAAATATCTGAATAATGGCTAGACAAAAAAAGTCAATCACTCAACGTCTCCAAGGCGGCGAGGACATTCTTGCTTTAACTGTATTTTTTCTTTTAGCATTTCTACCTGCATTTGAAACATTATCCCGATTGTTTGGTAGGTCAGGAGTGCCCGCATCGGCCATTTTGGTACAGCACATGACTCTTTGGATCGGATTTGTAGGTGCAGTCCTGGCTACCCGTCAAAATAAATTATTAGCTCTAACAACAAAACCCTTATTTCAAGCTGATGAGGAGTTTCATTTTGGGCGTTGGTTAGCGAAAAACATTTCATTTATTGTTATTATTTCATTGATGTGGGGAAGTTGGAGTTTGATTAGAATTGAATTTCAATACCCTTTTGATATTGCTCCAAATATTCCACGATGGTTTGCCCAAGTTATAATGCCTGTGGGTTTCACGCTAATGGCCATCCAAGTATTTTATAGCAGTTTTAATAACCGCATGATGCGTAGTTCTATGTTAATAATGGCTTTTGTGTGGATGTTTATTGCATTTTCTGATGCGTTTAATGAAAATACATTCATCCTTATTATTGGTATTGTCGCCATTCTTGTTTCCCTTTATTACGGTGCTCCAATCTTTGTGGGTTTGGGTGGAATTGCAGGCCTTCTATTTTGGAGCGAATATATACCTATTGCTGCTATACCTGCAGAGGCTTACCGGATTGTTGTTTCACCTGCATTACCTACAATTCCCTTATTTACATTGGCTGGATACATTTTAGCTGAAAGCGGTTCTTCACAAAGAATGTTTAATGTATTTAGGGTGTTATTTGGTTGGATCCCCGGCGGTACTCCAATTGTTATTGTTTTCCTCAGTGGCTTTTTTACTGCGCTTACTGGTGGCTCTGGAGTAACAATTTTAGCTTTAGGCGGTTTACTTTATCCGTTATTGAGAAAAGAAGGATATAATGAAATGTTTTCACTGGGATTGATTACTGTGGCTGGTTCTTTAGGTTTACTATTTCCACCCAGTTTGCCGGTAATACTTTTTGGAGTGACGGCTGGTGTATCTGTTAAAGATATTTTTATAGCAGGTTTTATTCCTGGAATTGTACTTGTTTTAGCAGTAGCGAGTTGGGCTATTTTTCAAGATAAAAAGCAAAATCATAAAACAGTTTCATTTAATGTTAAAAATATAGGTTCTGCTTTATGGGCAGCAAAATGGGAAATGTTAATTCCCTTTTTAGTGTTGTTTGGTGTTTTTGGTGGATTCACTACTTTAGTGGAAACGGCAGCTATTATGGTTTTTTATACTTTTGTAATAGAAGTTTATGTATATAAAGATTTAAAAATGAGTGATTTTCCACAAATTGTTTTGAGTTGTGCAACATTGATTGGTGGGGTGTTAATCATTATGGGTGTTGCCATGGGATTGACGAGCTATCTTGTTGATGCAGAAATACCCAGTCAATTACTTTCTTGGGTTAAAGCAACAATTTCATCAAAATTTGTTTTCTTATTAATGTTGAATATTTTGCTTTTAGCTGTTGGTTGTCTCATGGATATTTTTTCAGCTATTATTGTTATTGTTCCACTCATTATGCCATTAGGGCTTCATTTTGGAATTGATCCTATTCATCTAGCAATTATTTTCATAGCGAATCTAGAACTTGGTTTTTTAACTCCACCGGTAGGGATAAATTTATTTTTATCGGCTTATCGTTTTAATAAGGATATGCCAACAATTTATAAAGCGACGTTACCTTTTTTTATTGTTCGATTTATCGCAGTATTGCTTATTACTTATGTTCCAATCATTTCACTTGGGTTACTAAAGTAAATGTGGGAACAATCACATGAATTATTCATTTCTTGACTATTGATACATACACGAGATATATTTGCCGGCGTTAAAAAGGAGCAAAATCGAAACAAAATCGTTATTATTTAATAATAGAATAATACGACGGGATAACCGTCAAAACAGGAGAACATACCGATGAAACGATTGATCATGGTCGCAACCATGGCCTTTTTAACATTTTCACGCCCTTTATATGGCCAAAGTGAAGCTGGAGCCATCTTTTTACTTATTTCTCCCGGCGCTCGTGCTGGTGGGATGGGCGAAGCGCAAGTTGCCGTTGCGGATGATGCTTATGCAAGCTTTTGGAATCCAGCCGGATTAGCCTTTCTAAAAGGATCAGAAATGGCCCTCATGCACGTAAACTGGCTACCCAATTTAGCTGATGATATGTATTACGAATTTTTTGCTTATCGCAAACATTTTCCATATTTAGGTACACTTGGTGGGCATCTTATTTACTTAAACCTAGGCGAACAAATTCGTATGGGTGAATCTGCGGAAGATTATCTGGGTACATTTACCAGCTATATGATGGCTTTCACATTATCTTATAGTTCATTATTGTCCCCCAAATCGTCGCTGGGGATTAATGCTAAAGTCTCCTATCAGCATCTTACTGAATTTGGTGCAGGTGGTGAAAAGGGAAAAGGAACATCTACAGACTTTGGATTTGATATTGGATATTTAAGAAAAGAGTTTCTTTCTCCAAATCTTACTATTGGGTTAACCATTACTAATATTGGACCCAAAGTGTCATTTATCGATCCTGCTCAAGCAGATCCCCAGCCAACTAATTTCACACTTGGATTTAACTATGCTTTAGTCAATTCAGAGTTCAATAAACTCTATTTGGTCTATGATGTAGATAAGCTCCTTGTTGCAGCATATCCTGATATGGACTGGGATGGTGATGGTTATATTGGTGGTTATGATGTAGAAGGTCATAAATCTGATAAGAATGCAGAGTATAATAGCGATGGACAACATGAAAGAGCTCATTCTGATCCAATCTATATAGGAATATTTACATCTTGGGTCGATGATTGGCTAATTGGTGGTGATATGGATATGACGAGAACATCAAGCGATGAATACGATCATATTATAGGTGGTTACCGTTGGAATGATGTTAATGGTAATGGTGAAATTGATGTTGCTGAAGGTGAAATGATTGCTACAGAAGGTGAGCCCGGTGTCGACGGTTGGGGTGCTTATAATGAATACGGACAAAAAGAAGTGGGTAGCGCAAAAAAACGTACAATAATGAATGAACTTGATAAGCTTGTGCACAATGTTGGCATGGAATATTGGTATGGAAAATATTTTGCTTTACGCGCAGGGTATTATTACGATAAAACTGGAAAAATTATGAATCCAACGTTTGGTGTTGGTTTGCGATTTGCAAACTACGGTTTTGATTTTGGTTATACTTCTGGTGAACCCGACCATCCTCTGGCCAATACAATGCGTTTTTCTATAAATATGGAATTCTAAAATTCCATATTTTCCCTTTCACAATATTTCCAATATGAAAAGCTTATTATCACTATTCATCGTATTGATAATATGTTATCCTCTATCTGCAGATATAACTGGAGATATTACTGTAAAAGTTATACGAGTTTCCTTTCAGAATGATGACATTGAGGGAACAACTGGTAATGGAGATTTCCTGTATTCATCTGAATTGGATTTGTGTTCAGAGTACACTATCGATCCAGTTCCACACGATAAATCATATTTTGAATCCCAATTAAAAGCAGTCGATAATTATTTCAGAGCTGTATCGTATGAAAAATTTGGGATTGATCTTAATAATTCTCAAGTTTACCCGGCTGGAAGTCAGTCGAGTTATGTCCTCTCAAACACAATGGATCATTACCATCCCTATGGTGAAGATGATATGTATGAGCAAAGGCTTACTGAATTATTTAAGGAAAGTGTTCTATTGGCTTTTACATCAGATGGAGTAGAAATATCAAGTGATGATATTGTCATCATTATCCATGCCGGTATAGGGCAGGATTTTTCTCTACCATTTTTAGATCCAACTCCCGAGGATATACCATCCACATATGTTGACGCTGAAATGCTGCAAACATACACAAATGGTCCTATAACAATTGGCAATTCTACAGTAGAACATGGAATCATTTTACCTGAAACGCAAAATCATCTTCTCTATGACATTGCAGAATCCATGTTTTCCACTTCATCAACTCCTTGCGAATATCAATTTGGTCTTACAGGTACTTTTGCTCTCATGATGGGTTTTGCAGTTGGATTACCACCATTATGGGACACGGAATCAGGTCAGAGCGGTATAGGCGTTTTTGGACTCATGGATCAAGGATCGAATAATGGACGAGGTTTAATTCCATCTCCACCGGAAGCATGGACAAGAATGTATGTAGGTTGGGAAGGGGCAACTGTTGTCAAACCGGGAATAAGCGTACAATTAGCCAGTCGATCGGAAGATAATTTGATTCAAGTGGATATTAATGCCAGTGAATATTTTCTCATTGAAAATCGAACCAATTGGTTTCGTGAAAATGTATCCGTGGATTCAGCTCGATATCTCATGTATGAACAAAGCGGAAAAGAACGCTATCCGCCATTCGTAGAAGTACTGTTTGACTCTATTGCTTTAGAAAAGGATGAAAATGGTGTCGTTACGTCAATTTCCGATTACGATATCGGTTTACCTGCTTCCGGACTTTTAATCTGGCATATTGATGAAAATCGAATTGACAGCGGAATTCCAAATTATATGATTAATGGAAACCGCAAAAAACGGGGTGTAGACCTTGAAGAAGCCGATGGAGCACAGGATATCGGCTATCCCAACATTTTCCTCTTTGCGGACCCCACAGGAGGCTATTTTGGGGATATGTGGTTCCAGGGTAATCCAGAATACGAAGCACTATATCCCGATCAAAAGGGGCAACCCTTGGAATTTGGTCCATTTACTCATCCAAATACAAAAAGCAATGACGGCGCCACGACCTATTTGAGCATCAACAATATTGGACTACCCCAAGATACAATGTCATTTTCTGTAACAAACGCCATGCTGGCGGATGGATTTCCAGATTCATCGCTTCATATTTGGTTAGCATATGATTTTGATGGTGATGGTGTAATGGAAATTATTGGAGGGAAAGATAGTTTATGGGTTGCTGAAGAAGGCAATATTTCAAACAAGGTATATTTTTATTATACCACAAATCAAATCTATGATTTATCTGTTGGAAATTTTAATGGAACCAATCAATTAATTGTTTTTGAAAAAGACAGTTCCACTACTAATATGAATTATTTTGGATGGAATTCAGTGCTGAATGATATGAACTGGGTATTTTATGATAATCTAGATTTCACAAATGCAGTATTTGTCAATGATCATTTAGGAAACCATCAATACAAACAATCATCAGATGATTTCTTTTATTCAGCAAAAGTTGTCAATAATGATGAATCAATAGATAGTGTAGAGATATCTGCTTCTATGGCTGATTTGGATCTGGATGGAAGTGCTGAATATGTTTTTTTGGGAGGGATGAAAGAAGACAACCAATTAGTCGACTTACCAGACTTCTATGGAACATTAGAGGTAAGGCATTTAAGTGGAATCACTGTATCCGGTTTTCCTTTACATTCATTTACTCTTACTCAAATAGTATTAATCAAAAATTTATATGGTGATAACCATCCGGAAATAGTAGTTCAAAATGCAGAAGGAGAAATCATCATAATTAATTGGAAGGGTGAGCTTGAATATCGCTTAACTGATTATGGCGAACTCATTTGTTTGAGCAAATACGAAGGTCGCAATGCTATTGTGACAGAATCTGCCATTTGGCTCTTTGATGAAGTGAACGAGAATTATGGCAATGAATGGACATCAACCCACCACGATTTTGGAAATATGCGCACACTGCATTTAAATATTCCCAAGCGTACACCGGATACAGCTTTGATAGATAAAGACAAAACCTACGCCTATCCAAACCCGGTTTATGATGGTAACGTTAAAATACGCATTGCAGTTGAGTCAGCAGAAATAGTGGAAATTATGATATATGATTTTGCCGGTTATTTTGTGGAAAAATTCACTATGGAAAATTTGACACAAGGAGAAATTCATGAGGAAATATGGAATATCGCCGATATTGAATCAGGTGTATACTTTGCAAATATTACAGCTACAAACGGTACAAAAAGTGAATCAGAGATTTTGAAGATTGGTGTTATTAAATAGTTTATGCAGCGTATAAAATTCATTTGCTCACTGACCGTTCTAGCGGCCACTCTATATGGTCAATTTCGTTACAACCATCCGGAAATTAATTGGCAGACATTTGATACAGATCATTTTCAAATCCACTTTTATGAAGGTACAGAAAGTTCAGCTCGTGAGGGTGCCTACGTTGCAGAACAAATATTTCCTTACATAACGGGACTGTATGATTACGAGCCTCAAACAAAAACCGACATCATTTTTACCGATTTGGATGATATTTCAAATGGTGCCGCCTATTACTACGATAATAAAATCATTATTTGGGCATCGCCATTGGATTTTGAATTGCGTGGCAGCCACCGCTGGCTTCAAAATGTGATTACCCATGAATTCGCTCATATTGTTTCATTACAAAAAGCCATGAAAGCGGGCATGAAATTCCCCGGTGCGTATTTTCAATGGATGGATTATGAAGATGAAAAACGTCAGGATGTGCTCTATGGATTTCCTCAAATATTGGTTAGCTATCCATTACCTGGGGCTGTTGTTCCACCTTGGCTGGCTGAAGGATCTGCGCAATATATGTTCGAAGGAGCAGACTGGGATCATTGGGATTCCCATCGCGATATGATCCTCCGTGACAGAGCATTAAATGACAATTTATTATCATTCACGGAAATGAATACGTTCGGGAAAAAGGGCATCGGCAATGAATCAACGTATAATTCCGGTTTTGCTCTTTGCAGTTTTATAGCTGAAAACTATGGTGCTGATGCATTGAAACAGATAATGGTAGAATTATCAAATCCGCTTCAATTTTCAATCGATAAAGCAATTGAAAAAGCAACTGGAGTGAGCGGTTATGAATTATATGATAATTTCAAAATATCGATTGAAACTGAATACAAAGAATCAACTCAATCCATAAAATTGAATGAGGTTAAAGGTGAAGTTCTAATCGATAAGGGCACAACCAATCTTCATCCCAAATGGTCGCCCGATGGAAAGATGATCGCGTATATTTCAAATAAGGAAAATGATTATTTTGGTCAGACAGATTTATTTTTGTATGATTTAGAAAAACAGGTAAGTGAAAAAATGGATAGCGGTGCATTGTTTGCTCCAGCGTGGCATCCATCAGGAAACTATATATATTATACCAAAAAGCCCACAGTACCTAATAAGCACGGCTCTCGTTTCTTTGATATTTATGTTTATGACCTAGATAAAAAGAAGGAGAGACGTATTACCAAACATCAACGGGCATATAATCCTGTTTTTATTTCCAGTGATAGTTCACTTGCATTTTTGTCATCACATGATGGGAGTCAAAATATTTACCACTATGATTTGAAAACAACGCAAGTCACTCAATTAACCCATTTCGATGATCACTCAATTTTACGCGGATTGAGTTATGATGGTGAGAATCATCGATTGTTATTCAATAGAACACAGCATCATTATCGAGATATTCATGAATACTCATTAACGGATTCAACAACAGATTTGATTTTTGCAAATGAACTTTGGGATGAACGTGATGTACATTATTCAAACAGTCAGATGATTCATTCCGATGATCGATCGGGAATATATAATCTGCGTATAAATGATGATAATTATGTGACGAATGTTACCGGCGGTGCATTTATGCCTGACGTAAACGATAATGGTGAAATTGTGTATTCATTGTATGAAAACGGGCAATATAAAATTGCATTATTATCCGATTCCCGCATTATTGAAAATGATATCGTCGGGTACAGTCCGAATTATTTCATGAAAAATTCAAGACATTCAGATCCTATAGTTGATCGTGACAATAAAGACTCCAGGACATATACAGACGATTTTACGACCATGTTTGTTTTACCAAGGTTGATGCTGGATTATAATACTGTCAAACCCGGTTTTTATTTTTACTCATCAGAAGTATTGGAAAGATTAAATGTTTTTGGTGGTGCAACTATTAATAATGTAAAAGATGTAGATTTATTTTTCATTTTTGAATTTAAACGTTTTTATCCAACTTTGTTTGCAGAAGTATTTTATATAACACGAAACATTCAACAAACAAATTTTTATTCATCCTATAAATTGGATGATAATTTGAAATTTCGTTTAACTCAATTCAACGCTGGAATGCGCTTTCCTTTATTCGGTGTTTCACAAATGGAATTAATTTCGACTTGGCAGGTTTATAGAGCGTTTGTAAAAGAAACTATTCAACAGGAAAATCTCATGGCTGGTGTTGCCTATGATTATTACAAGGGATGGGTAAATGGTTTCAAGTGGCAGCTAAATAATATTAAAAGACTAGCTGACAAGAATATAAATCCTGCAAAAGGATATACGGCGAATATATCAGCAATGCATGAGCAAAATGATTTTATCACAGGTTTGAATTTATCAGATGCAGGAACATTGTTGGCAGAATATGGAGATAATGATACTTGGCGTTTAAATGTGAGCGGAACATATCATATTTCAATCCCCCATACAAATCGTTGGACGATATCTTTAGGAACGCAATTTGGTTGGTTATCAAATGATAATGTAGATTCATTTTTTAATTTCTTTGGTGGTGGGATGATTGGTATGAAGGGGTATCCGTTTTATAGTATTGAAGGAACACGTCAACTCATCAATGACATAACATTCCGCGTTCCATTATTTACTCAAAAGCATGTGCAATTAGGTTGGTTTATTTTACAAAATAGTGTTTTGGGCATTGTTTATCAAAACGGGAATGCTTGGAAAGGTGATTTTGATTCATCTAAATTAATTCGCTCTGGTGGAATTCAATGGAGGATTAATGGCTTTTCTTTTTATAATTTCCCGACCGCTATAGAGCTAGAAATGCATCGCGGACTGGATATAATTAAAAAAGAAGTCAATGAAGAGGTTTATACCTATGGTAAAGAAGATAGATTTTATTTCAAACTCTTATTCGGATTTTGATTATGAATAACACAATACTATTATTACTATTCACTACAATGCTATCAGCTGGCGATCTGTATTTATTTGACGATCGTTTTCAACCTGCACTTAATTTAAATACTACGGAATTTATTTTGTCTGACACTACAGAAGACACTATAAAGGATTCAGTTACATTAGTTAATTATCCAGCAAAACCTATGCTGTATTCGCTCATCCTACCTGGATTAGGTCAATATAAAAATGGGGATCCACTGTGGAAATCCGCTATATTTATTGGCGTAGAAGCAGCGTCTATAGTTGGTATGTTACAATGGAATAAGCAAGCAGAAGATATTCGCAAACAATATGAACTTTTTGGTGATAATCATTGGTCAATAATAAATTGGGTGGAGAATACATTGTTGAATCCCATTACGGGTCTTATTCAATACGAAGATTTTAAACTAGACGGTACCCATAAACTTGAATTGCATTTATCAGGTTCATTGGCGGAAGCTTTTGGTGAGTTCGTTTCTTCGGATTCATTAGTTACACATCCAGAGTGGATTTATAGTGATGAATTATCCATTTTTCAAGATCAGCATTTTTATGAAAATATTGGAAAATATGATCAATTTGTTGGCGGTTGGGACGATGCTTTTGAGTGGTATATTGTAGAAAAAACAGTCGAAGATACCATTGAGATTATTCTCATGACGCCCTATAAAAACGATTATAACAATGAACGTGATAAAAGTAATCAATATTTAAAATTAGCTAATTATGCTGTGACTGCCATAATGTTTAATCATGTAATAAGTGGTATTGAAGCTGTGCTTACAAACCAGCGGAAAGCCAGAAGCAAAGCTGAACAATCTAAAACAGACGTTGGATTGTATTATGACCCACGTAATAAATATGGTATTGGCGGTATATCCGTTTCATACAAATGGTAAATAAATGAAAAAACGATATTTTTTAATTATTTTAACATTCTTCTTAATTACTTCATGTTCATCTACAAAACTTGTAGATGAAGACTTGCAAGTTCAATTTGATCGAGCCATGGGATACTTGGAGAAAAAACGTTATCTTCGATCTCAAGAGGAATTTAACAATGTAGCTATTCGGGGTTTACACACTGATTTAGGTGATGATGCCCAATTCTATTTAGGAGAATCATATTTTTTAAATAAAGAGTATGTTTTGGCAATAGCTGAATTTGATCGCCTGATTCGACGTATGGGATTCAGTGATTTCGTACAAAAGGCGCGTTGGCGTATTTGTCAATCATTTGTCGAACAATCACCTAAATATTATCATGAACAGTCTTCTACAGAGCGGGCATTGAGCAAATTACAGGAATTTTTGGATGATTATCCGAATACAGAATTTCATGAAGAAGCATTAACAACTATTACAGAAATGCGTAATAAACTCTCTACAAAACTATTCGAATCAGCTCGACTATACATTAAAATGGAAGAGTATGAATCTGCTATTATTACGTATGAAGATTTACTGGCGAAATATTATGATACTGAATGGGTGGATGACGCTCATTTCCAAATTGTGAAGTGCCATGTTTTGTCTGGTGATATAGATGAAGCCAAAGAGTATTTGGAAAATCACAGGAATCAGATTTCAGATGATGATTTGTTAGCTGAAGCTGAAAGTTTTATTAATAAAAATAATTAGTATAAATCAGTTATGAAGAAAGTTTGCCTTTTCGGCGGTACATTTGATCCACCCCATATTGGTCATTTACTAGTCGCTCAAACTGTAGCAGAAGCTGAAGATTTCGAAAAAATAATTTTTATTCTTGCAAATCAACCGCCTCTGAAAAATGATTTTTCAAAAGTTGATCACAGACTTTCTATGTTAAAAATGGCTGTAGCAGGCAATCCTAAATTTGATATTTCAGAAATAGATATAGACAGAGGTGGGGTTTCTTTTACAATAGATACTATTAAAGAATATAAAAAAATTGAAAATCTAAATTCAAAAGAAATTTATTATTTATTAGGTAGTGACTCTTTGATAAACTTTCACAAATGGGAACAAGCAAAAGACATTTTAAACGAATGTCAGGTTTTGGTCGCGATTCGACCCGGATTTAGACCTAGCTCAATTCCCAGCTGGGTGTTGAAAAAAATTCAGTTTGCCAATATTCCCCGTTTTGAAATATCATCAACTACTATACGTAAGCGTTGGGCTGAAGATAAAACAATTCGTTATATGGTTACTCAACCTGTTTGGGAATATGTTAACGCTCACAAACTATATTCTCAATGATTTTAAGTATAACATTATTATTATTAGGCGGATTGCTCTTATTTTTTGGAGCAGAAAAAATTGTTCGTGGTGGTTCCCATATAGCTTCGCGTTTAGGATTGTCTCCGTTGGTGATTGGTTTAACCATAGTTGCTTTTGGTACATCATTACCGGAGATGGTAGTGAGTTTAGCAGCAGCAGCGAAAGATTCATCATCCATTGCTATTGGTAATGTTATTGGATCAAATATTGCCAATGTAGGATTAGTATTAGGAATCAGTGCCTTCATTTTTCCTTTGACGATTACGTATGCAAATATTCGTAAGGATCTTTTCATTTATTTAATTGCAGCTTTGGTCTTTACATATTTTTGTTCTGATGGATTAATCAGTAGCGGGGAAGGTGCTATTCTATTTGTAGGAATTATTGTATATACTTGGTATGCAATCACTCATCCTCGACATCAAGTAAAAAAAGATAGCCATGGTAAAGATTCCATGTCAAAATGCTTTTTCTATCTACTGATTGGATCCATATTTCTCTATTTTGGTTCAAAACTTTTTGTAGAAGGTGCCGTGTCTCTTGCTGAATTACTTGGAGTAAGCAAAATGGTAATCGGTATGTCCGTAGTTGCTTTAGGAACTTCTTTGCCGGAATTGGCGACGTCTATAGTTGCAGCTTTTCAAAAGGAAAGTGGTATATCGGTTGGAAATATTATTGGTTCAAATTTGTTCAATATTTTATCTGTCATTGGTTTGGTGAGTTTTTTGTACCCATTGCATGTTCCAACGGACATTATGAAATTGGAAATACCCTTTATGTTGGCTTTTGGAGTTGTTCTCTTTCCAATTACTTTAATGAAGCAACCTATTCCCAAGATTACGTCTGGTATTTTGATCGCCGGTTATTTAACATTCATAATTTTATTATTTAATTGATTAAAGACCCTTGTTGTCATTACATAAATTCCATTTATAGATTAACATGATGATTCAACTCGAAAATGTATCATATTCATATCGTAAAGGCTTCGGTCTTGCAAATATAGATTTAACAATCAATGACGGTGAATTTGTATTTCTTATTGGTCCAACAGGATCAGGCAAAACTACGTTATTAAATTTAATGTATATGGATTTATTACCGGATAGCGGAAGGGTTAGTATAGGAAAATATAATTCTGATTCAATCAAAAAACGAAAAATTCCTACATTGCGAAGAACAATTGGAATAATCTCCCAGAATTATTATTTACTGGATGATCGTAATTTATTCGATAATGTGGCGTTGCCTTTACACGTTATAGGGCACAATCAGAATGATATTGCTGGAGCTGTTGAAGAAATACTTGAGGAGGTGGGCCTTTCTGGATTGGAAGACCATTATCCTCAAGAATTATCAGGAGGCGAACAACAACGCGCATGTTTAGCTCGGGCATTGATAAAAGATCCAGATATCATTTTGGCAGATGAACCAACAGGGAATCTGGATCCAGTCTCATCATTCGATTTAATAAAATTACTTGAAGAAATAAATAGTGAAGGCACGACTGTATTTATGGCTTCTCATAATTATAGTTTAATTAAAAGTCGTAATCATCGTATTGTCGAAATTCATAATGGAAAACTGCGCAGCCAATAATGGATAAATTTCTATTTCTACTAAGTGAAGGTTTTAAAAATTTATGGCGACATAAATTGACTGTTTTCACGGCTGTATTCTCTGTATTTCTGTCTCTATCAACAATTGGAGTCCTTTTTATTGCGGCGCAAAATACTCACAAGCTTATTGAGTACATGCGTACTAAATATAAAATAGAAGTCTTTTTTGATGTTTCAGTTTCGAATGAGCAGGCGAGTCAACATGTTCAGGAAATAAGTAAAATTCCCGGTGTTTATTCCACAACCTTGATTACAAAAGAAGAGGCTCTTAAAGTCTATAAATCACAGTTTGGTGATGATATATCTCAATTTTTAGACTACAACCCTTTACCTGTCAGTTGTGTGGTGAATATAAAGCGTAAGTACAGCGGATATCTACATATGGCGCCTATTATAGAACGGATTAAGGGAATCGACGATGTGGATATGATTAATCATCAAAGCCGCCTTATTAGTAGAATTGAAAAATTTTATGAGAAAGGATTGTTGGGATTATCCGGAATCGCCTTTGCAATTATTCTCGTGACTGTAATGATTATTTCTAACACAATTAAATTAACGATTTATTCAAATAAAGATTTGTTAATGGCATTAAAAATGATTGGTGCAACAAATACATTTATCCGTATGCCTTTTATTCTTGAAGGTGTTTTTCAAGCTGTCCTCGGGGCTATTTTAGCTTCAGCAATGTTGTATGGAATAATCTATGGGGTGAATGAAATGTTAAATCAAATAACTACGTATACAATTAATGTTGATTGGATGTTTTTAAGCTGGTTGTTTTTAATTGCTGTAGTCATTAGTCTTTTTGGCAGCAGTCGGGCAATTTCCAAATTTATAAAATAACATATAATGAGAATAGTATATTGTTTCCCAAATTAGAAACTATCTAAATTTTAAACTTAATATGAATCTAAAAAAATCAGATATCTCCATTAGAGAACAACAGGTCCTTAAAGCGATAGTAGAAGATTATATTGTGGATCATGTCCCAATAGGATCGAATGTGCTCAAGAATAAACATGCTTTTGACTGCAGTTCTGCCACATTGAGAAACGCTATGGCAAGTTTAGAAAAAAAGAAACTAATGATGCATACGTATACGTCATCCGGTCGCATTCCGACTGATTTGGGCTATCGTTATTATGTAGATCATTTAATGCAGCAATCTGGTAAATTATTTTTAGACTATAATACAATCGAGACTGAACTGACTATTGCGTCAAATAATGTTGATGCGTTATTAAAAACAACGGCGAAGATGCTGTCGAAAATAAGTCATCTTTTTGGCGTGGCAATGATTCTACAATATGACCGCAGTATATTGAATGAAATTGAATTAGTACATTTGTCTTCTGACCGTATTATGGTTGTTTTAGGCATGAAATCCGGACTAGTGCGATCAATCGTACTCAATATGGATGTATCCGTTAGTGAAAAAGATATTTCAAATATTACAGTCTTATTAAAGGAAAAATTACTTGGGCTCACTCTTAAGGAAATTCAAAATACAATTGCTGAACGAATGCAGGATTCACCTTTGGCAGATCATGAAATAATTCAAATTCTTCTAAACAACCCTAAAGAAAATTTTGTAATACCGGATAATGAGTTGGTTTTTACATCATCAAATAGAGAATTATTAGATCAGCCGGAATATCAACATGTGGAAAACCTGCAGAAAACGCTGGTGGCAATCGATAATGAAAACGTAACTCAATATTTCAAAACTTATTTAAATAAACAAAATAATTATATGCTCATTGGAAATGAAAATATGGAGACTATGTATAATGATTGCACCGTCGTTACTCATGTTTTTGGTGGTTCGTCTTTTCAAGGTCAGATTGGCATAATAGGGCCTACGCGTATTCCTTATGCTAACATATTAAAAATATTAAACAATTTTACGGAGATCATAAATCGTGTCTGTTAAATCAGATAAACAAAAAAAGTCAAAACAAAAGAAAAATCAAATTGACAGGAAACATCAGCTTGAAAAGAATATTGAAGAATTAACATTTCAATTAAGTCAAGTCGAGGATAAACATCTTCGCTTAAAAGCTGAATTTGATAATTTTCGCAAGCGCAAAGAACAAGAAGTCATAAACCTCATTCGCTACGAAGGTTCAGATGTTATAAAAAATATGCTCTCCATCGCTGATGATTTAGATCGCATGAAAGATGTAGTTGAGCATCCTGAACATAAGGATAGTTCTGATTCGATTAAAAAAGGAATAGATTTAATCTTACAAAAAATCTATAAAGTATTTGAAGAACGTGGAATCGAATCCTTTTGTGAGGCGGGAGACATTCTTGATTCAGATTTGCATGATGCTTTAATGGTTAAAGAAGAAAAAGGCAAACAGGAGAATGAAATACTTGAGGTGTTTGAAAAAGGGTATAGATATAAAGATCGTATCATTCGTCATGCAAAAGTAGTGGTAAATAAAGTATGAAAGATTTATATGATATAATAGGCGTGAGTAAAAATGCATCCAACGACGAAATAAAAAAATCTTATCGTAGACTAGCTTTAAAATTTCACCCTGATAAAAACCCGGGGAATAAAGATGCAGAAATAAAATTCAAGGAAGCTGCAGAAGCGTATAGTATATTAAGCAATCAGCAAAAACGTCAACAATATGATCAATATGGTCATACAGGTGTTGGAATGGGTGACCAAACACAAGGGTTTAGCGGTGGTGGATTTCATCATATGTCAATGGATGATATTTTCAGTCAATTTGGTGATGTTTTTGGTGGGGATGTATTTGGAAGTGTTTTTGGTGGCGGACGAAGGAGTGGACAAACATTTCGACGAGGTAAAGATTTACGTGCAACAATCGAACTCACTTATAAAGAAATTGTAAACAGCGTTGAAAAAACAATTAGAATTAAACGTCTCGAACATTGTGATTCATGCGCAGGAAGCGGAGCTGCTCCTGGAGTTACTCCGACTACGTGCCAACAATGCGGAGGGGCAGGTCGCATTCGACAAATGTCCCAATCATTTATTTTTCAATCTGTCGTTGAACGGGAATGTCCAATTTGTAAAGGGAATGGTAACGTAATAACAAAACCCTGTAAAAGCTGCAGTTTTGGTTTAGTTAGAAAAACGGTTTCTGTAAAGGTGCAGATCCCTGCTGGTGTTGAATCAGGTAATTATATGCGATTGCAAGAACAAGGGAATAAAGGTGAGTCAAAACAACCTGCAGGAGATCTTGTCGTATTTTTTGAAGAAGAGAACCATCCGCATTTTGTTCGTGATGGTGAAAATGTATTTTTAGAAGCAGTGATTTCTTATAGTATGGCAGCTCTCGGCACTGCGATTGAAGTGCCCACAATTGATGGGGGTAAAGTGAGTTTGAAAATTCCATTTGGAATACAATCTGGGCAAATATTAAGAATGCGTAAAAAAGGATTTCCAGTATTACGAGGTTCTTCACGTGGCGACCAATTAGTACGTATTCACGTGGAAACACCTTCAGGATTAAATAAAAAGCAAAAATCACTATTTGAAGAATTAGAATCAAAAGAAAATAAAATTAAAAACCCTTATCGCAAGATTAAGCTATAATGACAATTTTTACTCAAAAAGAACGTTTTATTTTTCAATTCTTAATTTTATCTATCGCAATAGGGGTAGGTGTTGGTGCTTTTCGTAAAAAACATTCTAAACCTAACTTTACTGATCAAATAAATAATGAGATTTCAGAATTCAAAATAAAGAGCAATAATATAGAAAAAGCCCTAATAATTGATACTCAAGAAATTTTATCAAAAACGGATGACATTAAACCCAAGATTTCCGTAACATTGCTGGATATAAATACAGCCATTAAAAGTGATTTGATACAATTGCCTAAAATAGGACCTGTTATGGCTGGAAGAATTATTAAATATAGAGATGAAAATGGCCCATTTAAAACATTCGAAGATTTGTTGAAAATTAAAGGAATTGGGTCAAAAACATTAGATCAACTAAAACCATACATACAAATAAAATAATATGATTAAAAAAATAGTTAACCTTCGATTTAATTCAGATTTATTAGAGCTATTTATAATCTTTGGATTCATTTTCATGATTATCACTATTTATGTGCCCAAAGCAATTTGGGAAGAAGAAGCTCAAGCTGAAAAACTAAGCCATTCTAATATTCAAAATGTTTTTGATGTTGAATCGTTTTATAACACATTAACAGATACCTTTAATACAGATGGACTCTGGGCTATAACACTTATAAACGCAGTAAGAGACTCAATGATGGCTGATTCTACATATCTTGAAGATCGAGTCTTAACTTTAAATGGTAAAGAGTTTGCTGTGAATATTCCCAAAGGGTTTGATGTCGATTTTGATACAACATTTGGTTTCCCTAGAGTTCGCCGTGATACTATAATGGATACAACCAATACGATAGTCATGTATCTTGAAGAATTGGGCAAAAATGATACTATATTTGTCCAACATAAAAAATTACCTAAATTTGAGATAATGCCTAACTTTGTTGCCATGATTGCTACTGAATATAAGGAACGATCAGAGTTGACTAATTATTATGATTCATATCAGCCTGATTCATCGATGCTACATTGCCCTTTGACGCATGAATTATACAAAATTACCATTGCAGATAATCAAAGTAGTGTGCGTGTTGCTAGTCCGATTACAGAATTATATAAGGAAAACCGTTATTTAATCTTTTCATTCAAAGCAAATAATCACGGTTATATCAATGACGGTTTCCGCAGTTGGGACTAGGTTCTCGCTGTGATATATCTATCATTTAATGAATCATCTCTTTTGTGTTCAGTTTGGACAGAGAGAGATGGTAAATCCATTCTTACACACATTTCTCAAGTCCCCCTTACAGGTGATTTAGACTCTGCACGCGGTAATGATAAAATTTTCAATGCAATTTTAGAGCAGGCTTTTAAATCACTTGCAAGTGAAATTCAAATAGATGGACATGATGCTTTTGTAACAATTCCTGACTATTGGGTATATCATGATTTTACTGAAATGGATGCCAGCATGGGGGCGGATGATAGTTGGGATTATATTCTATGGCAAAAAGAACAGAGACTAGGAGATAAACAAAACAATTTTCTTACGTATGCTGAAAATATTCAAGGAAATTTAAAACATGTAATTCATGTACCGACTCTGCTTATGTCGGATATAAAACTTACAATTAGTGAACATGGCGCTGAACCCTCATGGCTCGGAACAGAATCCATGGTTTTTACTGGATCGACAAAACATACATTTGGTGTCATTAGCGATTCCGGAAATGGCTATGACCTTTTTGTTATAAAAAGAAATAATCTTTTTGCTGGTAGTATTCGATCCGTCCAGGGCGAATGGAAAGTATCTAAATCATTTGGGTTTAAATCTGAAATTGAATCTTTATTAACATTTCATAAAAAATCTCCCAAGAAATTTTTAACTCCAGTTTATACTCTGGATACATTATCAGATAAAAAACAAAAGCATTGGTCAAATACTAAACTCAAACATATAAAACCTTTTTCCAAGAGCAGTATAGAAAACACAGTTGAATTTGATACAATGTCTAACCATTTATTATCTATCCAGAGTTTGTTTGTTGATAATTCATTCAGTCGATCAAAAATGAACTTATTTTCTGCAGCTGGATTGATAGAGAAGATAGAAGCACCGCAAGTAGAAGAAGAAAAATCAGAAAATATAACAAATGAATTGCATCAAGATAAAAAATCTAAAGGTGTGAAGAAAAAAAATAAACAAAATTATTTAGAAAAGGCAGTTATGTTCCTTACGACTGTCATTATTATTTTATCATTTGCTATGTCAATTTATTTGAAAAAAAGTGGGGATGAATCAACTCCCAATATTGGGGTTATCGAACAACCTGCTTCATCTTCTGTTGAAGTATCAATTCCTGTAAACGAAAATATCCATAAATATCCACAACAACTCATGGATATAATGCATTATTCAATTTCTATGACGTTTGGGTTTAAATATGTCTATGAATCATTACCCTATAATACAGTCACATTTCTTTCTATGAGCGAACGTGATTTACAGTTAGAAATTGTTGACGGTGAAGAATTAGATGCGGATTTATTACCATTAGGATCAATGGTGAATTATAATGTACAAGGTATTGAATGCTGTGGCGGATTTAAACATTTTTATGATTTTGTATTACCAATGTCGTCTGATGCATTACTATTTGAAATGGACAGCGCTGAATTATTACAAGCATCATTTTCAAATTTGAATGTTGAAATTAAAAAATTAGAGAAAATAGAAAATGGAAATTTCCCCCAAATTCCTTTTATCATTAAAGTATACAGCGAAGAACAAATAAAAGCAGCTTTTTCAGTTCTGTTGAAAATGAATCATAATATTGTTTTTAGAAAAATTGTGGTAAAGACACATCCTGAAACTGGAGAATCTCAATCCGTATTTTATATTTCAGTTTTTGAGCGCAAAGGTGACTGATGCGCATTCTAGCCGGCCGTTATAAGGGCCGCTCGATCAAAACAATTTCATCTAGTTCCTATCGTCCAACCCAATCTCGAATTCGCAAAAGCCTGTTTGATATACTCGGGCCTTTAGATGGCATATCTTTCCTTGACCTCTATGCTGGGAGTGGAATCATTGGTTTTGAAGCTGCCAGCAGGGGAGCTATTGATGTGACGTTTGTGGAGAATAATTACATCACCATTAAACTGTTACACAAAAATATTCAAAAATTTGATGAGGGTATTTTTTTTGTTCAAAAGCAGAATGCGCTGAATTATTTGAAATCATGCGGTAAATATGACATCATTTTTGCTGATCCCCCTTATGGGTGCAATGAGTTACCGGAACTGGTTAAATTAGGCCTTGAACATATTAAAGATTTTGGTACATTCATTTTAGAATCACGCACAGGTGATGAATTACCTGAATCGACAGATAATAGAACATATGGGGATACTCAACTAAATTTATGGAAAAAATGAAGAAAATAATTTACCCTGGAACATTTGACCCTATAACCAATGGACATTTAGATATTGCTGATAAAGCATCAAAATTATTTGATGAACTTATTTTTGTTGTCGCTAACAATCCGGATAAAAACCCATTATTTAATGTGGAAGAGCGCATGGAGATGATTCGTAGATCAACGACACACTTATCAAATACCTGTGTGGAGTCTACGAGTATTTTAACCGTTGATTTTGCTAAAGAAAACACAGCACTGGCTATTATAAGGGGTTTAAGACATGTGAGTGATTTTGAATATGAGTTTCAAATGGCTATGATGAATTATCAAATGGTTCCTGAAATAACGACTATATTCATGATGCCCAGTGAAAAATATGTTCACTTGAATTCTTCAGTATTAAAGGATATAGCTAAATTGAAGGGTGATGTATCGGAATATGTTCCAGAGTATGTATTGGAGCAATTACTATCAAAATTGAATAGCTGAAATAGTGTAAATTTCCTATCTAATTCACACTTTTTTAACGTAATTATAACTGACAAAATGCCGACATACGAATACATATGCAAAAAATGTAAACATATGTTTGAACTGTTTCAATCAATGTTCGATGCTCCCCGTAAAACATGTCCTGAATGCAAAGGGGCAGTCAGGCGTTTAGTAAGTGGAGGTTCTGGGCTAATTTTTAAAGGGTCAGGTTTTTATTTGACTGACTATAAAAATAAAAAATCATCAAAAGATAAAATTTCAAAGAAGGAAACAACAACGCCAAAAAAAGTTAAGAAAGAAAAATAATGAATTCCGAAAATATATATTATACTATTCCTGAAAAAGGAACAAGAATCACGCGTAAAGATGGAAAACTAATTATTCCAGAAAATCCAATCATCCCATTCATTGAAGGTGATGGTATAGGCTCTGATATATGGTATGCGACAGAAATGGTTGTTAATGCTGCAGTTAAAAAGGCGTTTAACGGTAAACGTAAAATTCATTGGATGGAAATTTATGCTGGTGAAAAATCATATAATGATTATGGGAAATGGCTTCCTGATGAAACTCCAGAGGCAATTAAAAAATATCATGTTGCAATTAAAGGTCCGCTGACCACTCCTGTTGGTGGCGGTATTCGTAGTTTAAATGTATCCTTAAGACAAATATTAGACTTATACGCATGTATTCGCCCCGTAAGACACTTCAAAGGTGTACCTAGTCCTGTCGCAAAACCCGGTTCATTAAATGTCGTAATATTCAGAGAGAATACGGAAGATGTGTATGCTGGAATTGAATGGGAAAGTGGCTCTGATATTGCTAATCAAATGATTAAAATGATTAAGGAAGATTATGGTAAGAATATCAGAGAAAATTCCGGAATTGGAATTAAAGCAATTAGTCCATTTGCCACAAAGCGTTTAGTCAGGAAAGCAATTCAATACGCAATTAAAAATAACAAAGAAAACGTTACACTTGTGCATAAAGGAAATATCATGAAATATACTGAAGGTGCATTTCGTGATTGGGGGTATGAGTTGGCTAGGGATGAGTTTTCTGATGCAACTATTACAGAAGAAGTTTTTTGGGATGAATTTGCCGGTACGGAACGTGATAAAGTAATAATCAAGGATAGAATTGCAGATGCTATGTTTCAACAAATATTACTACGCCCTGAAGAATATAGTGTTATTGCCTCGTCTAATTTGAATGGTGATTATTTATCCGATGCATGCGCTGCTCAAGTTGGGGGATTGGGTATGGCTCCAGGAGCAAATCTATCTGATGAAGCAGCATTATTTGAAGCGACACATGGTACCGCACCCAAATATACGAATCAGGATAAAGTAAATCCAGGTTCACTTATTTTATCTGCAGTAATGATGCTGGATCATATGGGTTGGCGCAAAGCCGGAAGTCTGATTATAGATTCTATTCGCGAGACAATCCTTCAAAAGAAAGTAACATATGACCTCGAAAGACAAATGGATGATGCTACTAAATTATCTACATCAGGTTTCGCTGAAGCAATTATTAGCAATATGTAATTATTTTTTCACATTAAGGAATAAAAGGTGCGCCTAGTTCGCACCTTTTTTGGTTTAAATTTTTAGATTATGTTTATCGATTTTACAGTCATCAAGTGCATGTCCGGCAAAGGAGGTCATGGAGCTGTTACTTTTCGGCGGGAGAAATATATTCCCAAAGGAGGTCCGAATGGGGGAGATGGTGGAAAAGGTGGCGATGTTATATTTATTGCCGATAATCAACTTCATACTCTTCAGGATATTCGCTATAAAAAAACATATGCATCCGGTGATGGACAGCAAGGTTCAACCAATAATAGAACAGGAAAAAATGGAGAAGACGCTATTATTCGTGTTCCACTAGGAACCGCTGTTAAAGAAATGGAATCAGAGAATGTGGTTGCGGATTTGGTTGAAGATAAAGAGCAGTTTATTGCATTGAAGGGTGGAAAAGGTGGCAGGGGAAACGCCCACTTCAAAACGGCCACGCGTCAAACTCCTCGCTATGCCCAGTCAGGAATTGAAGGACAAGTCAATACGTATGCTCTAGAATTAAAAGTATTGGCAGATGTGGGACTAGTCGGTTTGCCCAATGCAGGAAAATCGACATTACTATCAGTCGTGTCTGCCGCTCGACCTAAAATTGCTGATTATCCTTTCACAACACTCGTACCTAATCTGGGAATTGTAAAATATGGCGATTACAAATCCTTTGTTATGGCAGATATCCCTGGTCTAATAAAAGGTGCAGCTGCAGGAAAAGGATTGGGGCATCAGTTTTTAAAACATGTGGAACGAACACAGGTTTTGTTATATTTGATTGAGTGTACTGAAGAAGACCCACAATCAGTTTATGAAACATTGTCATCTGAACTAAAAACGTACAATCCTGATATGGATAAAAAACCGCAATTGGTTATAAGGACAAAAACAGATTTATTGAATGAAGAAAATGAAAAGAACTGGAAATCGCTTGAAAAATATCTTGATATATCATCTGTGACAAATAGCGGGATAAATCAATTAATATCACGCATTACAGAATTGCTCCATGAATCAGAATAGTTTAATACAATTAATTAACCTTTTGAATGTGCCTAAACTGGGGCCGCAAAGAGTGCGCAATCTTTTGACTCATTTTGAAAATGGAGATGCTGTTTTTAATGCTTCGAAAAAAGAGCTGTGTCAACGATCCGGTATAAATATCGGCCTTGCTGATAATATCATGAAATATAAGGATTTTGGATTTGGGAATGAGCAGCTTGAGAATGCTGAAAAGAAGAATGTAAAAATTTACTCAATCTGGGATGATGAATATCCCTTGCTGCTGAAGAAGATCTACGATCCGCCTGTTATTTTATATACAAAAGGACAACCGCTTAAAAAGAAAGAAGATACAGTCGCAATTGTAGGTACACGAAAATTCACACCATACGGCAGCAGCATGGCAAAATCTATTGCGAAAGTGTTGAACAATGCCCGTATAACAGTCGTAAGCGGATTAGCGAGAGGTATTGATACCATTTCTCATAAGGAAACTGTCAGAAATCAATGTCGAACTATAGCTGTATTGGGCAGCGGTATCGATGTCATTTATCCAGCAGAAAACAGAAATTTATATCGGGATATATGTGAGAAAGGAACAGTTATTTCAGAATTCAAATTGGGTACAAAACCTGATGGAACTAATTTTCCACAGCGTAACCGAGTCATCAGTGGTTTGTCTCACGCTACTGTTGTAATTGAAGCAGGACATAAAAGCGGTGCTATTCTTACTGCGTTTAGTGCTATTGATCAAAATCGTGATGTATTTGCAGTGCCGGGTCGGGCAACAGACCCTCAAAGTAAGGGTACAAACAGATTAATTCGAAATGGCGCATTTCCTTTGGAGCGGGGTAAACAAATAATAGAACAAATTCAACGGCGCATGTTTAATCCACATCAACCAATGCAGGAAACAATAAATCTCCATTTATCAGATGATGAACGAACACTTTTAAATCATCTAAACCATCAACCGTTACATATTGACGATATTGTGTCTACGTCTGGCGTTACATTGACGAAAACACTTACATTATTATTAGGAATGGAATTAAAAGGTGCGGTGATACAATTGAGCGGGAAACAGTTTGTCCGTGCCTAATGCTTGAATTAATTTCATCGCCGTTAAACATAACAAATAAAATCATTTGGAGAGGTGGCCGAGCTGGCTGAAGGCGCTCGCCTGCTAAGTGAGTAACCGGAGATAATCTGGTTCGAGAGTTCGAATCTCTCCCTCTCCGCTTTAAAATAATAGTTTCTCGACAATAGCCGAAGGTAAATAATTACCATTTCATTTGATCAGGCTTTGTCAGGAATAATCAAATATATCCGTTTGAAGGACACACTTTAGAAGGACACACATAGTACCCCCCTCTATACACCAAGGAAGATGTGAACTTGGTTTGGTAACCGCCTCTTAAAATTTTTCTTCTAATCTCATATCTTGATGTAATAGTCCT
>Ga0208335_1000039_pt1 | contig 57704 bp, 54 predicted proteins | sample DeeseametaMP0759_FD_184202 | JGI IMG/M metagenome (GOLD analysis project Ga0208335, IMG submission 184202) | Marine microbial communities from the Deep Atlantic Ocean - MP0759 (SPAdes) | ecosystem: Environmental > Aquatic > Marine > Oceanic | place: West of Cape Town, South Africa, South...
CTGGATGAAATTCGTACACGATCATTTAAAATGATTTTAGAAGGGAGACAATCATGACATGTAAAATTACAACCCACGTTTTGGATTTAGTTCAAGGGACGCCGGCTAATAATATTCCTGCTGTGCTGGAAAAATTAGGTGATTCCGACACATGGAAACCTATTGGAAAAGGGACAACAAATGATGAGGGTCGAATTGATGATTTAATTGGAGAAAATGATTCAATTTCAAAGGGGAGTTACCGCTTAACGTTTGATGTTTCATCTTACTTTGAACCGGATAGCTTCTATTTTTCAATACCAATTACTTTTAATATTACAGATACCAATCGCCACTATCATGTACCTTTATTATTGAGCCGATTTGGATATTCTACTTACAGGGGAAGTTAATAAATGGAGTGGTATACATATACAGTTTCCGAACTCTTGAATCTCGCATTTCGGTGGTTTCACATCGTAGCTGGTATCAGTTGGATTGGGCAAACGTATTTATTCAATTGGATGGAACGAACATTGCCGTTAGAAATTGATGCAAATGCAGATGAAAATGTGTCAGGCCAACTTTGGATGGTCCATGGTGGTGGATTTTATTTGGTGGAAAAACAAACCAAGCCCAAAGTAATGCCCCGCACACTCCACTGGTTTAAATGGGAATCCGCATTAACATTTTTGAGCGGATTTTTTCTACTCATAATTGTTTATTATATGGGCGGGCTTATGCTGGAACCGGATTCAGAAATGAGCGACTTAACCGCAAGTTTAATTGGAATAGGTGTATTAATTATCGGATTTGGTATTTATCGACTATTGTGGTCATCTCCATTGGGGAAAAATGAATACATTGGCGCAACCATTTCTCTTATTCTCATTATTGGTTTATTCGTTGGGATGGATCAAATATTCAGTTCACGTGCTGCCATGTTTCATATTGGCGCATTATTAGGTACCATCATGGCGGCCAATGTTTGGATGATTATTCTGCCTGCACAACGAAAAATGATTGCCGCTGTAGAGAACAATCAACAACCGGATATGTTATTGGGCACGAAAGCAAAAAACTGTTCAAAACATAATACGTATATGTCAATCCCCGTTATTTTCATTATGATTAGTAGCCACTTTCCGGTAACCACTTACGGCAATACGGACAACTGGCTTATGTTGGGGATATTTATTCTTATTGGCTGGGCAGCAGCAAAATGGATGAGGGGATAATATTTCTTGATTCATTGGCAATGAAAACTTTAAATCATCAATGACTATTTCTGATGACATAGTTCATGAAGATGATGAAAATCACGTCGATGAGTTTGATGAAGAAGAAAATAGCGATGATGATGATTAATTAGTTCTTCATTGCTCCTTTAATATTAAAGAACCCTGCAAAATTGCAGGGTTCTTTGTTTATTGACAACAGTTAATTTCCACCACTATCTTCTTACCCTCAATTATGCAACCAAAAAAACAACTTTCATTAAAACGTGATCTAGGTCCCATTTCAGGCTATGCAACCATTATTGGTATATTGGTTGGTGCAGGAATCTTTCGTGTGACTGGCGAAGCGGGAGCTGTTGCAGGATCTGCTGTTCCCTTTGCGTATCTTCTTTTTGCACCAATCGTATTATCCACAGCAATTGCATATAGTGTATTTATGTCGACTCCATTGGGCATGCGTCCAGGCGGTGCGTATATACATATTTCCAGAACATTTAATAATTACTACTTGGGCTTCATTGCAATGTGGATGAAGCTGGTAGCATTTGTGGGTGCTATTTCATTCATGTCCACTAGCTTCGGGGAATATATGACCTATTTTCTGCCACATCATGATCCTCGCATGTGGGCAACGATTGTTTTACTGTTTTTTTACGGTGTTAATATTATTGGAGTTAAATATTACGGACAGTTTCAAACTGCCATGCTGATTGTACTCATAATAAGTATACTCATTCTTGTAATCCCGGGTATACCAAAAATAAATTATTCCAATTATGATCCTTTATTACCAAAAGGTTTTGATGGATTACTTGCAGCTATGCCTATGCTTTTTTTCAGTTATGCAGGGTTTGAAACATTGGCACAAGTGTCAGGAGAAACAAAAGACCCTACACGTACTCTTCCCATGATTTTTATAAAAGGGGTATTAGCTTCCGTTTTCATTTTCTTTATAATGTCTTTTGTTGCTTTCGGAGTCCTACCAGCTGAAACGTTGGCAACATCCAAATCTGCTATGGCTGATGTTGCTGCACAATACCTTCCACCCTGGGGTTCTTCAATAGTTGCGATTGGTGCAATGAGTGCTTTTTTAACCAGTATTAACGGATCCATCCTTGTCCCCTCACGTATGTTATTTGTTTTTAGTGAAGACAGACTTATGCCAAATTTTTTATCAGTTATTCACCCCAAATGGCGTACCCCATATATTAGTTTAATAATTAGCGCAATAATTTGTACAGCACTCATATGGTTGCAATCTTCGAGATATTTAATGAATGCTGGTTTAATAGGCATATTTATTATTTACTGTTTTCAAGGTATAGCTTTAATGGCTTTACCAAATGTAAATAAACGTCTTTATAATTCTGCACGAGTTCAATTACCGAAATGGCTATTATATATTATTGGATCTATATCGGCATTATCCATGGCATACTTTATTATTTTAACTATAATGGATGTATTAACATTCACAATCATTGGACTAGTTATTGGAACGACTTTATATATTTTGGGTAGGCACCAAGGTAAAAAAGAAGGATTTGATTATGATGCGCGCATGGAACAAGATTATCATTTATTAGATTAAATGGGGAAATGATGACTTATATAGATACTATAAAAATAGAGGATGCCGAAGGAATCGTTAAACAGGAATATGATAAAGGTATTCGTCGGTCCGGTAGAGTGTTTAATATTTTAAAAATTATGAGTCGCAGCCCGGATACATTAAAAATATCAATGCGGATGTATTTGACAATCATGTATGGGGAATCAGACTTATCCCGAGCCCAAAGGGAAATGCTGGCTACAGTTGTATCGCAAATCAATCAATGCCATTACTGAATAGAATCCCACGGGGATGACTTCCGTGATGAAGTCCATAATGAAGAACTAGCAAACCATTTGAAACACGATTGGAAAATGGCTAACTTGTCTCAAAAAGATATAACACTATGTTCATGGGCAGAGAAACTAACCCTAACTCCAGGGAAAATGAACGAATCAGATGTCCGTAGGTTGGAAGAAGCTGGTTTTTCTCAAAATGCTATTAGTGATGCTGCTCAAGTAATCGGGTATTTTAATTATATAAATCGAATAGCAGATGGACTGGGTGTTGATTTAGAGCTTGAAATGATGAAGTGAGTTCAATGTTGGAAATTGCTTATTATTAAATATTAGTAATAATGTGATTTATATCAACATGTTAAAAAGAGTATTGTTTTTAAACTAATAATGAGAAAATCATGAAAAGACTTTTTACATACATGTGCTTTATATCTATAATTTTATCTGAACCTATGGCCCTTAAATTATCAGGTTCGTATTATGGTCGAAGAGGAAACTTGGACTATCATTATTATAAAGGTTCGTTTTCACTCTCCAAATATGGGCATATTCAATTAGGTGGTTTGTCTTTACCTGACACCGAAATTTTATTTGCGGCTGATAGAGCTAAATCAACTTATGAAAAAGAACCTTACGAAGATAACGGTAGTGCAATTTTAAAAGTTGACTTATTTGAAAATCAGACGTTTTCTCCCTTTATTTTTGCTGAATTGGAATTTGATTCGCTTTACGCGTTGGATAAAAGAGCCAATATTGGATTAGGTGGGAAATATCGGTTTGGGCCCTACTTTTCCATCAGTTACGCAGCTCTTTTTGAAGAAGAAGAATATTCTAATGTTGATACATCAGCTACACTTTATAGACACTCTTTTAGACCTAAATACAAACGATATTTTGAGAAATTAGGTCTTTTTATTGATTGGCAAATCTTTTATAAACCTCGATTTGATGATGCTTCAAAGTATCTTTTAAAAAATATTATAGTCTTTTCATTTCAGACATTTCATGATGCTTTAACTCTAGATATAAATTATGAATATGATTACAATTCTAGGTACGACGTAGAAAAGGTAGTTAGGAGCTCCCAATATTCTATTGATGATTCTCTAGGGTATTATTTTGTTGTAGATTATACTGAATATTATGGTACAGATATTCCTTTTATTTATTCTACGGATTCAGATGGTTACGTGATGATTCCAAGTGAATATTTTAAATCAGAAGATTATACTGTTTCCATCGGCCTTACATTTTCATTCTAATTTTAATCAGGAAATAAAATGATAAAATACTCTTTCTTATTATTTGCAATGTCAATATCGCTTTATAGTCAAGTTATGCGAACAAACGATACCTCCGGATTAGGCGATTATAATTTACCTTTTTACTCAAACGGTACGTATAATAATGAAGTCCAATCCCCAACAGAATTTTTAGGGTTCAAATTAGGTTCTAGACCTGTTCGACATTGGGAAACAAAAACGTACTTCGAATATTTAGATGCCACAGTTGAAAATGTATCTTTGCACAGCTATGGACAGACTTACGAAGGTCGGGAATTAATTTATCTTATAATTACAAGTGTGGAAAACCATAATAAACTAGAAAAATTGAGGAAAAATATTAGCAAACTTGCAGATCCTCGTACTATGAATCGTAAAGAGAAAGTTGAAAACATAATAGCAAAAACACCAGCTGTTGCTTGGATGGCTTATGCAATTCATGGGGATGAAATCTCTAGTGCAGACGCTGCCCTTCAAGTTGCCTACCAACTTGCTGCAGGGACAGATGAACAGACACAATTAATCCGAGATAATGTAATCGTGGGTATTGATCCCATGGAAAACCCAGATGGTCGTGAACGTATTTTAGCACAATATCAACAATGGCAAGGTGCTGTACCCAATTCTGATTTACAAAGTTTGAATCACCGCGGTGTATGGCCTTGGGGACGAACTAATCACTACCTTTTTGACTTAAACCGAGATTGGTTCGCCACTGTTCATCCGGAAACACGAGGTAAAGTCCAAGCAATTTTAGATTGGAAACCGCAATTTCTGGTAGACTCTCATGAAATGAGTGCTTATGATACGTATTTATTCAACCCTCCTCGCGAACCGTTTAACCCTTATTACCATAAAGTAATTCACAAATGGTGGGATCGTTTCGCAAATGACCAAGCGGTTGCTTTTGATCAATTTGGCTGGAGTTATTATACCCGGGATTGGAATGAGGAAATATATCCAGGTTATGGTAGTTCCTGGGGTATTTATGCAGGAGTGGTAGGTATTTTGTATGAACAATCTCGTACGTCGGGCCAACAAGTGAAACGCCCAGACGGTTCAATAACAACATTCAGAGAAGCGGTTCACCACCAGTTTATAAGTTCTATATCTAACCTATCCACTGTAGCCAATCACCGAGAAGAATTGCTAACTGATTTTTATGAAATTCGTAAAGCCAGTGTAGAGAGCAGTCCTAATGAGGTATTTGTTTTCCCTTTTAATAACAACTTGGACCGCTTGGATGATTTTGTAGAAACATTACAAAGACAATCGATTGAAGTATATACAACTGAAAAAAAATTAAAATTATCATCAGCAAAATCTCATGAAAATAAAATAGTCAAAAACGTAGTTGTTAAAAACGGGGCAGTAGTGGTTAAAGTGAATCAACCGTTGAAAGCTTTGATTCAGAATATTCTTAATTTTGATATTCGACTGGATACTAAATCAATGGAAAAAGAACGTCATGAAGTGTTAAAAAATAACGGTTCTACACTATATGATGTTACTGCATGGTCCCTTCCATTAGCCTTTGGGCTCGAAGGTTATCATACAATGAATTTCCCACGTATAAATTTGGAACCGTATTCAAAATTATCTGGAAATGGACACTTATTAAATTCAGAGGCAGACTATGGATTTATAGTAGATGGTTCTGAAGATGGCATTTATATTGCAATTTCAAGATTAATGGAACAAAACATAAAAATCCATGCTATTGAAGAAACAGTGCAAATCGAAGGGAATAATTATTCGGCGGGCAGCATTCTTATACGCAAACAATCTAATCCAGAATTAGATAATGAGTTACTTCGAAAGGTTGCACAAGAAAGCGAAATAAATATTGTAGGCATAGGAACAGCTCTTGCAGAAAACGGACCGGATTTAGGTGGCAGTAAAGTGAATTTACTTCAGGAATCACGTATTGCCTTAGTGGGCGGACCTCCTACGAGCGCTTATAGCTTTGGTGCAATATGGCATTTGTTGGACTCTCGTTTAGCTACACGAACAACACTTTTAAATTATATGGATTTACGTAGAACTGATTTAAGAAAATATAATGTACTGGTTATTCCTTCATCACGGGGCGGTTCAATAAAACAAGTGATTGGCGAAAACGGATTAAAGAAACTGAAGGACTGGGTAAGCGATGGCGGGACACTCATTGCCTTGGGCGGGACAGCCAATTCTCTGGCTGATTCAGCATCAGGGTTGAGTAGCGTAAGAAAAAAAAGAAATATTCTTAAAGAATTAGATAGTTACAATTATAATCTAAATCAATATCAATCAGCATCTGAAATTAGTGTAGATAGTTTAGAATTATGGGAAGGAAAATCAGTTACTGATGATAAAGAAGCAAATGAAAAGCAGGAGAAATCCACTTATAAAGATCTAAAATCTAAAGATAAACTTGGGCGAAAATTGAGCCCTCAAGGTGCAATCTTGAGAGTAAACCTCGATCCTGACCACTGGCTTAATTTTGGCTGTGGCAATATGGTCCCTGTTTTGTTTAATACATCAACTGTATTAATGACAAAAGATCCTGCTGCTACACCAGCAAGATTAGCACCTGAAGAAGATTTACGATTAAGCGGTTTATTATGGCCGGAAGCAAAAGCCCGAATTGCGAATGGATCGTGGGCTACACGTGAAAGATTGGGAAATGGTCAAGTTATACTTTTTGCCACGCAACCCAATTTTAGAGGATATTTCCGAGGATCTGAACGACTATTGCTGAATGCAATGTTCTATGGGCCGGGATTAGGTGCCAATGCTACCGTTAACTGGTAAGCTATTCTGTAAATACGATTTAAACTCAAATAAATCATTAAATACAAAAGCTCCTGTATCTCGTAAACGGGTATAGCTGGTATGCCCTTGAGCAACCAACACACACTTTATTCCCATTGCATTAGCAACTTCAAGATCATGAAGCGTATCCCCCACCATGAGTACTTTGTCCGGATCATATTCCATTTCATTAATCCATTTCATTCCTAGAGTTGTTTTACCAGAAGCATAATGATTATCAATCCCCAAGACCTTTATAAAATAGTCTTTTAATTGATGATAAATGACCCAATCGTCTACATATTCTTGTTTCCCGGCAGACAGTATAGATTGCGTAATCCCTTCTGTCTTTACAAAATCCAGCAAATGGATTACTCCTTCATGTAGTTTGGGTTCATGAAAACGAGAATTATAATTTTTAATAAATTCTGATCCCGAAATTGTGAAGGGTTCTTTCTCAAAATCAAATCCAAGTTTTAAATAATACTTTTCTACAGGGAAGCAGAAAATTTCCAGATATCTATTTTCATCAATTACAGGGAGATTTCTTAATAAAAGGGATTTATTTATTGCGTCTACACATAGCCAGCGATCATCAAGCAGTGTGCCATTCCAGTCCCAAATTATGTGATTTAATTCCATAGACGCTATCAAACATCGGGCAGATTAATGAAAAAAACGATAACTTTTACCCGCAATGGAATTAAATAAATTATCCCAAAAGCTGCAAAACAGTTTAGAAAGCAATTTGCCCGGTAAAAATGAACAGTACCGAATGCTTGTTAAAGCTAAACAGCCATATATATTTGATAATACGGAAGAAGATGCGATTCAATCAGCCGTTTTATTACTGATATATGAAGAAAATGGGAATATCTGCTTTATGTTGACCGAGCGGACACAAACGGTTGAACATCATCGTGGGCAAATTTCATTGCCGGGCGGAGCACAGGAACCAGATGAAAATCTATCGGATACAGCGTTAAGAGAAACAGAAGAAGAACTTGGTATCTTGGTTGATAATATCAAAATCCTTGGTGCATTAACTCCTTTGTTTGTTAGTATAACTGGTTTTATGATTTATCCCTTTATAGGAGTCACAACTGTACCATTAAATGTAATTCCTGAACCGAGTGAAGTAGCAGCTGTATTTTCTGTTAATATGAATGATCTTATAAATGATACAAATATGAAAACTGAAAGTAGAATTCTTCGTGGTTATGATGTGGATATCCCTTATTTTTCATTGTCAGGACATAAAGTCTGGGGCGCAACAGCAATGATATTATCTGAATTTAAAGCAATTTTAAAAGAGGCAATGAATGCATAGAATTGGAATTGATCTTGGCGGGACTAAAATTGAAGGGATTGTTATCGATGAAAATAATAATCCTATCCATCGGAAAAGGATCCCAACAAATCGTGATAAAGGTTATGAAGCTATTGTTAAAAGAATTTCCGATTTGGGCCTTGAATTATTAGATAACTCCAATGGTGTTTATCAGATTGGAATTTGTACTCCTGGATCAATAGACCCAACTGAAGGTGTGATGAAAAACAGCAATACTATTTGTCTCATTGGCAAACCATTGCAAAAAGATTTAGAGAAAGAATTTGATATCCCAGTTTTAATGGAAAATGACGCCAATTGTTTTGCTCTTGCGGAGACAGCATTGGGAGCAGCAAAAGGTTGCGGTGTTGTATTTGGTGTTATAATGGGCACAGGAGTAGGAGGCGGAATTATTTTAAATGGAAAAATACACAGAGGTCCAAATTTTATTGCTGGAGAATGGGGTCATCATGTTCTATATCCACAAGGGCGAGATTGTTACTGCGGCAACAAAGGCTGTACTGAATCGTATATCAGTGGGACAGCTCTGGAAAAAGAATGGTCTGAATTAACAGGAGAAACCCACAGCGTAACTGATATATTAGATAATGGTTTGTATAAGAAATATCCTGAATGGAAAGAAGGATTTATTAATAATTTTGGCAGAGCTTTAAGTCATATAATAGATATACTTGATCCTGATTGCATTGTCCTCGGTGGTGGTCTTTCAAAAATCGACCTTCTTTATTCTGAGGGGATTAAAGCGGTTCAACGTGAAGTATTTAGCGACTATATCGTGACACCAATATTGAAAAATAAACTTGGAGATTCTGCAGGTGTATATGGGGCAGCCCTTTTGGGAGAAATTCAATGAACTTTGGTCAATGGCTTAATTCATTAACATGGATCGACCACATCGTAATTTTATTCATTTTTTCTGCCTGCGGATGGTTGGCGCATTTAACGATGAAAGGCTTCAGAAAACTTGTGGATAAAACACAAAATAGTCCTTATTCAGAGGAATTTCGCTCAAGCCCCTTTATATTATTTGTGATAGCTGTTCCTTATACGATAATTCTTTATAAACTAATTGGAGTCTATATTATAGAGCTTTTTAAATCTACTTTTTAGATTTTTTGCGCATAGCATCCATAGCTTTCCAAGCCATTTTTGGCATTTTATCTAGGTCGTTAAATTGGCCTGCACCTTTTAACCATTCACCCCCATCAATTGTAACCACTTCACCATTAATATAACCTGCTTCATCGCTGATTAAATAAGATGCAAGATTTGCCAATTCAATATGTTCCCCAAAGCGTTTGAGAGGGATGCGATTTTTCATTTTTTTCTCAATACCAAGTCCCGGGGGTGCCAATCGACTCCACGCTCCTTTAGTTGGGAATGGCCCTGGTGCAATGGCATTTGATCGAATGCCGTACTTCGCCCATTCTACTGCAAGAGACCGCGTAATGGCTAAAACACCTGCTTTAGCCGCCGCTGACGGCACCACATAACCAGATCCGGTCCAAGCATACGTTGCAACAATATTTAATATTGAACCGCCGCCGTTTGCGATCATTTCTTTCCCAACGGCATGGGTACAGTTGAACGTGCCATGCAGAACAATGTCCACAACTACTTTGAATCCATTCGGGGATAAATTTTCTGTTGGGCTAATAAAATTCCCAGCTGCATTGTTCAATAAAACATCTATTGTCCCAAATTGCTTTTTGGTTCTATCTACTAAAGTCTGAACACTTGCAACATCTCGAACATCACAAGTCAGCCCTAATACTTCCGCACCTGTATTTCGTAATTCATCAGCCGCATCTTGTATTACCTGCTGTCTCCTGCTTGCAATGACAAGGTTTGCACCTAATTCACCAAAGCGGGCTGCCATAGATTTTCCTAGTCCACTACCACCCCCTGTTATTATAATTGTTTTTCCCTTTAATAAATCTTCTCTAAACATGTGTAATCATTTCCTATTATTGATTTATATAATCCGTTACAGTCATAGCTTTTTCAATTAAACCAAACATTGTGAAGATTACCAATATAGATAAACTTGGTTTACTTGAAGTCATCTGACTATATTTTATTCATATTATGTATTTAGAAAATAGATTAATCCGTACCCATTAACAACCAGTGACTAAAGAAAGCCAAAATACAGTCCATTCTATTCTGGATTCAATTTTAACATTGAAAAAGAATTAGCAATCAATATTGACTGAATTGGTATATAATTTATTGTGAGTTTCTTATCTAAAATATTTGATGTTAAAAAAGGTGAAGGACGGCCCTTTTTAATCCTATTCATTCACTTTTTCTGTTTTTCTGCCATGGGTATAACTGCTGGTTCAGCCCGAGATGCATTTTTCTTAAGCCAGTTTGAAAAAACATTTTTACCTTTAATGTTTGTAGCCATTGCTATTGTCATGGCAGGTGTTATCCCTTTTTATACAAAAATAACCCGTGGCAAAGACTTGACTACGGTTATAATGTTTTCAGCATTGATTTTTGCAGGTAGTTTAATTCCATTTACATTTTTGCTGCAGGATTGGCTTATTCCAGTTTTATACATTTGGGTAGAAATAATAATAGTTCTTTCTATAATTCAATTTTGGATTCTTTCTGGAGAAGTTTTTGATGCCCGGCAAGCTAAACGACTTTTTGGATTGATCAGCGGCAGTGGAGCCATTGCCTCTATGGTTATCGGTTCCAGCATTAGTCCATTCGTCCAAGCCTTCGGATCAGATAAACTTCTTTTAGCTACTTCCTTCTTTATTGGAGCTACAGCTGTAACAGCCACGATGATTCGCCCACATCGTATGCTTTTAGATAGTGGTCCTGCAAAATCAACTGCCAAGCATAAAGAAAAAAGTAAAATCAAATTTGATGGCTATTTGGTTGCGCTAACTATAGTGATTTGCTCGATGGCTTTTGTATCAAAATACGTGGATTATCAATTTAAAATTATTGCATCAAATACGTATCAAACACAAGATGAACTAGTGAGCTTTTTTGGCATGTTCTATGCTGTGACTGGGGCTGCAGCCTTTATTGTGCAGTTTTTTCTCACGGGTAGAATTTTGTCTCGATTTGGTGTTTTAATTGGCATGTTAATATTACCACTTGCTCTTTTTGCTGGATCAATTGGCTTTTTAATGATTCCAGTTTTAGCTGCTATTTTTATCCCAAAATTTGCCGATCAGGTTTTCAAATTCACTGTCAATAATACTACTGTACAGCTATTATGGCTTCCCATTCCTCCCAAAACCAAAAAAGAGAAAAAACCGGTTATCGATGGTACAATAAAAGCATTCATTGAGGGGTTTGCAGGGTTATCAATATTTATTGTAGCAAAATGGGTTCCACTTAATTTTTTGAGTATAGCGGTGCTAATAGTTGCTGGAGTTTGGATTGTTTACACGTTTAAAATAAAGACCGGATATGTTGCAGCATTGCAAAAAGCAATTGAAAAACGACAATTGAATTTTGAAGAACTTGAAGTGGATGTAGCTGATAGCGCTATGGTAGCCACGATTGAAAAGGCACTTCGCGCAGAAGAAGAAGTGAAACAGCTGTTCGCCTTGGAATTAATTGAAGACATTTCTCTTTCTCCATGGGCAAAAACTCTGAATGAACTTTTTCACGGAGAAAATCATGAAGTTAGTAAAACCATTTTGAAATTATCTGCAGATAATTCAAAAGTGGTTTCAGATGATGAATTAATGGAAGCTTTACAGAATCATGATTTTGCAGATATCGCCATCAATATTGCCGGAATACGAAAGTTAGCATCTGCAGTACCTATTGTGGAGGCATACTTATTAGATGAGGATCCTGAATTACAAATAACTGCTGCTGCTGCTTTACAATTCATGGAATCAGAAAAAACAGAAGAAGCAAGAGAATTGATCCAATGGAAAATGAGTAGTAAAGATCCAAAAATTCAAGCTATGGCCATTAAACATTTATCAGACCAAAACAATATACTTACACATAATTTACTTTTGAAATTCCTGAAAGATCCTTCAGAAATAACCAGTAATTCTGCTTTAGTAGTTGCAGCGAAGCGAAAAAATGATGAATTGATTCCCGCTATCATAACAAATCTGGATAATCCAAAGACTCTCCCCACCGCTCGGGATACATTACAACAGTTTTCAGAAGAAACCGTCATCTCTGAATTAATGACCGTTTTAGCGGATGAGAAAATTGATCAAAATCTGTTGCGCGGTATAGTTGTTACATCAAAAGTATTTAGATCAGATGAAATGATCGATGCTCTAATTGGATTATTAGAGCGCAATGATAAACGTGTAATTAGCGATATTATTGATACTCTTCTTTCAATGGCTCGTCAAGATCCACTTGCTGAAGAATATGCGGACAGACTTAAACTAGAAGTGAAAAAAATATCGAAACATACTTATCGATTAATAGATTTTTTGAATAGTGTTGAGCACGTTGACAAAGAGCATACACTCAATGAAGTGATTCAGCATGAACTATCAAAGCAAGTTCCCAACCTTTTAAAATTAGGTATTATAGACACCCCAGCAACACCTGTGGAGTCTTATTTGCAAACAATAAAAAAACAAGATCAGCGGCAAATGCCATTTGTTTTGGAAGTGCTGGACAATATTTTTGAAAGAGAAGAAAAAGAATTAATAACACCTTTTGTTGAAGGACTTACCACAGAAGAATTATCGAAGATTGGTGAAAAACATTTTAATGAAATACCCATTAGTTTGGAAAAACATTTAAGTATAATGATTTCAGGTGATAAAGAATGGGCATCAGCAGTAGCAACAGATTTTACATTAAAACATAATCGAACGAACGTATTAAAGAATATTGATTGGGATAAAATTGTCGGCTCATTGGCTTTGAAAGAAATCATATCCAAGTATGATGATATCGTTCGAGATAATGATCAATTACAAAAGTTCAAATTAAACAAAGAGGAATTAGCCATGTATTCTACATTGGAAAAAACAATCTTGTTAAAAACAGTAAACCTTTTTCAAACAATCCCCACCGAAGATTTATCTAAAGTGGCTCAAATTGCTGAAGAGGAACAGTTTAATGCAAATATTCCCTTATTTGCCGAAGGTGATTTTGGTGATTCATTATATATTATCGTAGATGGTGATATTAAAATCCATAAAGGTGATCGTCATATCGCTTTATTGGGCAAAGGAGCTTGTTTGGGTGAAATGGCGTTATTGGATCAGGAACCACGATCTGCAGATGCAACATTAGAAACAGATGCAACGCTATTAAAAATTACTCAGGAAGATTTTTATGAAATTATGAGTAGTAATATGGAAATTATGCAGGGAATTGTAAAATTATTAACAGGGCGTTTGCGGGATGCCATCAATTAGGAGAAAATAATTCCTTCGTCTTTTCATCGAGTTTTTCTTCAACCGCTTCACCCACTTTTTCTTTCATAGATTCACTGATTTCATCTGCTTTTTCAGAGATGGATTCTCCTGCAGATTGGACGCCTTCCTTAATCCTTTCCATATCTACATCTTCGCCAGTCCAAACAAGATAAGCTACATATATAACCAAAATCGCAGCCATAACTAACACAAGTTTTATCAATTTGCGAATAACACCGAATAATATTACAACCGCCAATACGACTGCGACCGCCAGATAAACTGGATTTTCAATTAGTGCTTGTATAATAGCTTCCATTATTCAGATTTCTGATGTTTTAGTTTGTTACGGTTTATATGACCAGTCTCATTTTCGTATGCATTTATTAGTTCCATAATATACGGATCATCTGGCATGATGAGAGTCATGGTTTCTATTCTAGCAGATTTTGTTTTTATATTTTTGTCATTATCAAATTGAACTTCAACAACACCGATATAGTATCCTTCTTTTCCAGCCTGTACGACTAAACTTCCATTAACAACATCACCTGTATCCAACTTTGTTTGTGTATGACTACCCACAATAATATCTAAACCGGTAATTAATTCTGCTAATAAAACATCATTATCATGACCTTGATGAGTTAACCCAATAATCAAATCCAGAGAATCTGAATATTCATTTATAAATGCACTAATTGACTCTTCAGGGTTTTCCAGTTTAATTCTTTCTTTAATTTCTTTCGGATAAAATCGAAAAACCTTGGGATTGATTATTCCCACTATACCAATTTTATAGTCTCCCCGGTTAATAATGATGTGGCTTTCTAAACCATGATCAAAGTGATTTGAAAAATTAGCAGCCAAAAATGGATGGTTTAATTTTTTTGAAAATAATTTAAAATTTTCCCGTGATAACTCTTGATCACCAGCAAGGACCGCATCATAAGGTAATGAATTATATGCATCAATAATCAGGCTATCCAAAAATGGACGATTAGTGACTGATAAGAAATCTCCTGCATCTACTACAATTGTATTTGGATGCTCACGTATAAAATTATGAATAAAAACAGACCTTTTTTCAATTGCCCCAAAAGGATGATCCGGGCAATAACAATTTTCCAGTGCGCCATTGGTATTATTGGTATGTAAAATATATAACGTATTGTCTGCAAACATTACATTAGAGATAATCAGGAGCAGAATTAGAATAAATTTCCTCATGACATTACTTCAAATTGCCGTAAAAGCATGTAGAATTCAAGAGAATTTTTCCTAAACTCAATCATGTTGAAAACGATTATAATTGCTGTCATCATCGCCGTGTTTCTTTTTTTCACAAGTGCCTTCATTGCATTGAAAATGGGGGCATTGCCTTGGCCTATTATTTTTTCCATTATTGTATCAGCAGGGCTATTAAAACTATTTAATGCATTAACTCCTCATAGGGTAAATATTGCCCAAGCAGGTGGTTCAATTGGTGGATTGATGGCAGCGGCTGTTGTGTTTACGTTACCTGGGCTCATTCTTGAAAATCCGAACTTTATTTCTCATGGTTGGTTAGTCTTGACGTGCGCTTCTGCTGCGATTCTTGGTATTGGTTTATCCATTCCTCTACGTGAAGAATATATAGTCAAACAAAATTTGCCCTTTCCTGCTGGCCGCGCAGGTGGTGAAGTAATCAAAACAGTCTTTAATCAGGATCATCGCTTTGGACTTATGATTATTTTCGGAATTTTGGCCGCACTTTTTACGCTGGGTAGAGATGCTCTCGACTGGAATTATATCGACCTTGGTGCTGCAGGATCACAACCCATCTTGATCTTAATAATGCCGATGGTCATCGCCACAGGCATTATTTTGGGATCGGCGAACAGCTTTTCTTGGGGTGCTGGAGGGATTTTATCGGTTATTGGTGCAATAATATTCACAGCAATATTCGAAGGAATAGAGACTGCCCCAAGAATTCAGAATTTTGGAATGGGACTAGTGATTGGTTCAGGTCTTGGATATATGCTTATACATGCCAGTTTGGCTCTGCCTTCCAAATCAATTATTTTCAAACAAAAGCCCTGGGTTTGGGGGATGGCAATCAGCAGCGGATTAATTTTATTTTTTATGGGCATTCCATTATTCGCAGCAGCTCTTTGTTTAATTCTGACATTTTTTACCGTAAATCTTGCTAGCCGAATGACAGGGTTGACCAATATTGATCCATTAGAACAATTCGGATTACTATCAGCATTATTAATCACATATTTCTTTGGTATGGCTAATCTGGAACTTGGCTTGGAACACCGCTATATTATTACATTTTTCATTGCCACAGCTACGGCAATCGCAGGAGATATCGGTCATGATTATAAATCAGCACAAATTGTAGGAACAGATCATAAACAAATAGTGTTAGTCGATCTTGTCGCTGCTGTGGTGGTTGCATTAATGATACCATTATTACTTGGTGTTATTCAAAGCCCGGTAATTGCAGACACATTATTTACGCTGAAATTCCCTGCGCCTCAAGCACAAATTGTTGCAATGAACCTAAAGGGTCTTCCTCACCCTCTCATTTTTGTTTGCGGTCTAATCTTGGCGATTATAATTGAAGCCTTTCGATTTAAAGGTAAACTTTCCGCTGTACATTTAATGCCTCTTGGAATTGGTTTGTTTTTAGGTTTCAACTTGGCTTTCCTCATTGCCATTGGTGGATTCATTGCTTTCAAAGTTGCTAAAAAAGGATCTGAACAAATGCTAACTGCAATCGTGATATCAGCTGCGATACTTGGAGGTGAAGGAACTATTGGCTTTTTGCAATCCTCCTTGCAGGTTTTCTTTCCGGCTAAAGAAACAGCCGTTTTAGGTTTACTATCTTTGCTGCTCATTGCTTTATTAGCACGCAGTATTAGAGGACATTTTCAAAAATCATGAAAATTTTATTCTTAATTACTTCCCTCTTATTTGCCCAATCAAAATACCCTGCAGATTCAGTCTTAACTTCGTCAAATTCTACACTCATAGAAAAAATTCTCATTTTACCCATCGCCGGCTGGCAGCGATTATCCCATAACACATCTTTACTGGATTGCCAATTTTATCCCAGCTGCAGCCAATACGGTGCTATCGCCATTAAAGAAAATGGAATTATAAAAGGAATTCCCATGACAGCCGAACGTATTGTCCGCTGTAATCCATCTGCATTTTTTAATCAATTACATATCCGCGGTGGATTCCATGAACAGGATGGTCGTTTGATAGATCACCCTACGACTCATTTAAATGCTTCAATCAATAAATCACCCGTTGTAGCAGGACTTCTGTCTGCAATTCTTCCAGGTTCAGGGCGCATGTATGCCGGCAGGTGGTTTGATGGCTTTATGGGTTTCCTTATGGTTTATATAACAGCATCTTCAGCGATGGATGCATCCAAAAGTGATCATAGTTATCAAAAAAGTTTTTACTATTCCATGGCAGGAATTTTTTATACGGGTGAAATTTACGGTGCATACAGAACAGCTAAATTTTATCAGCGTCATTAGTTGATGGATGTAGAATTTAAAGTGTATTTTCGCCAGCTTAATTTATGCCACTGTAGCTCAGCTGGTAGAGCAACGCATTCGTAATGCGTAGGTCAGGAGTTCGACTCTCCTCAGTGGCTCTTATTTTTATTTTGTAATTCGTATTACAAGTGAAATATCAAAATATAATGGATCTTATTGAGCCAACTATATAGAAAAAACGTTAAGCTCATGGCCCAATTTTATAATTTCCATATTTTTGGGGCGTTGATATCTTATTTTGGAATTTATTTTGTTACTAAAAATTCGGACATAATAGAATTGTGAATAAAGCCCTCATCATTGGTTCCAACGGATTGGTTGGTTCTTATCTCGTTCAAGAATTATTGGATTCAGAAAAGTTTGAATCGGTGATTGTTTTAGTTAGAAAATCATTTTTTAATCCACATCCTAAATTAAAAGAAATCATTTTTGATTTTGAAAACAAAACTGCAATAGAATCACTTGAGCCGGTGAATCACATATTCTGCTGTTTGGGAACCACAATTAAAAAAGCCGGGTCAAAAGAGGCCTTCCGGTTTGTGGATTATGAATTACCACTTCGCTTTGCCCTATGGGCAGAAAAAACAAATGCGAATTCCTTTTCAGTCGTGACAGCCATGGGCGCAAATTCTAATTCATCCATTTTTTATAATAAGGTGAAAGGCAAAATTGAAGATGAATTGAAAAAAATGACAATTCCTATAATTCAAATCTTTCAACCCTCGCTTATTATGGGACCAAGATTGGAATTCCGACTAGGAGAGATACTCGGTAAGTTTTTTATGACATTAATTAATCCATTCATGATTGGACCTCTAAAAAAATATCGAGGGATTCATGCCAAAACCATCGCGCAAGGAATGACTTTTCATTTAGATAATAACAGACAAGGTGTATCCGTTTTTGAATCAGATAAAATTTATGGTTTAATCTAATTGAAAAGAAGTACTCTGCTGAACCAATGGGAGTGTAACTACTCCACTTCCAATAAATCTATTTCAAAAATCAATGTAGAATTGGGCGGAATAACACCCATATCCTGGTTGCCGTAACCCAATTCAGGTGGAATTGTTAGTTTACGTTTTTCTCCCGTTTTCATTCCCAATACACCTTGATCCCAGCCAGCAATAACCTGACCCGCTCCAAGCGTAAAACGAAAAGGCTCTCTTCCTGGATCAAGGGAAGAATCAAATACAGTTCCATTTTCCAAAGAACCGGTATAATTCACAGTTACAATACTATATTGTTCTGCAGTTGGCTCTTCACCTTCTATAAGTGTTTCTATAATAAGCCCATTTTCCATTGTAGTCCTTTCGTTTTGACAGCCTGATATAATCATAAGGCAGCCTACAAGTATTAAAAGTCGTTTTGTGTATATAAGCATTTTTTAAGCGTAATTTCCGCTGGAGTTTACAGCAGACAATGGCAAAAACAGAAAATATGTTTTCATCTAATCACCTTCCGCCACTGGCTGATCGGATTCGTCCGGTTACAATAAATGAATTCATTGGACAAAACCATTTGGTAGATAAAGACCGCATTATTGCTAAAACACTCCAACAGAAAAAACCATTTTCCATGATTTTTTGGGGACCGCCGGGATCTGGGAAAACAACATTGGCCCGAATTATTGCTAAATCGACTGAAGCTGTTTTTCATGAACTATCCGCTGTGTCCAGTGGAGTAAAGGATTTGCGGAATATAATTTCGAAAGGTGAAATGAATTTGGAAGTCGGTAAATCAACCATCCTTTTTATTGATGAAATTCATCGCTTCAGCAAATCCCAGCAGGATGCGCTACTCCACGCAGTTGAAGAAGGGATACTTACACTTATTGGTGCTACAACAGAAAATCCGTCATTTGAAGTTATTAGTCCCCTGCTATCTCGTTGTAGAACATTAACACTAAAACCCTTATCTGATGATCATTTGAAAACTGTATTAAACAGAGCATTTGAATTAGACATCATTCTTTCAAAAAACAAAGTTGCAATGGATAAAAAGGTTAAAGAACAACTTATTCATTCTGCTGGTGGAGATGCGCGAAAATTGCTCAATACATTGGAAGTGGCCATAAGTCTTATTAATGAAAATGGGGAAATAACGAATAATATCCTTCAGGAAGCTCTGCAAAGCAAAACACAACTTTATGATAAAACGGGTGATTACCATTATGACACCATCAGCGCATTTATTAAATCGGTTCGCGGCAGCGATCCCGATGCGGCAGTATATTGGTTAGCCGTCATGCTGGAAGGGGGCGAAAAACCCGAATTTGTTGCCCGGCGTCTCATAATCCTGGCATCAGAAGATATCGGCAATGCCGATCCCAGAGGCCTAACTATCGCCACATCCGGATTTCAAGCAGTCCATATGATTGGTATGCCTGAAGCGGCTCTTATTTTATCCCAAGTCACGACTTATCTCGCCAGTGCTCCAAAATCAAATTCTTCTTATTGGGCTATAAATAATGCCATGAAAAATGTGAGAGCACATGGAACACCCGGCGTTCCCTTGCATCTGCGAAACGCCCCCACCGGACTCATGAAAGAATTGGATTACGGCAAGGATTATAAATATCCCCATAGTCATCCGGACCACTTTATTGATGAAAACTATTTCCCGGAAAATATGCAGGAAACTTTTTACAAACCGACTCATTTAGGTTATGAAGAATTTATTTCTAAACGTTTACAAAAATGCTGGCCAAAGCGCTATAAAAAATAGTGAAATTGTTTTATCCTTTTTCAAGAATATTTTCACCTCTACTTCAGTCCTGGGCTTTCGGGGATGGTGGAATTATTATTATTTTTATTTTATTAATTATTCAGTTACCAGCTCAAGATAATCGCTTGCGATTGCAGCAAGCTGATTTGCTAGAAAACAAAAATATTAACGGAAAATCCACCCAATTTTTAACAGGAAATGTTGTTTTTAAAAAAGGACAAATGACCATTCGCTGTGATAACGCCCGATACATAGAACGAACAGGACAAGGTCTTTTAATCGGGCATGTGGTCATGGATAAGGAAGGCCAAAAACTAACAGCTGATTCCGTTCATTTTGACTCACCGAATGATAAATTCACCTGTTATAATAATGTTCACATTTGGGATGAAGATTATGATCTTACAGCTGATACGGTAATCTATTATTCAGAACTGGACAGCGGAATTGCCAATGGAAATTCTAAAATGATTCAAGAAAGTCAAATTATAACCGCCCATCATTTGCGCTATGTTAAACACGAAAGAAAAAATGCTGTTTCATATACAGCTGAACAGGATGTAACCATCGTTGAAAGTGCCCGTGTAGCCACGTGCGGTTTAGCTATTTATGATGTGGAAAATGACAAAACGTGGTTGCGCATCAATCCAAAATTGGAAGAAGAAGGCCGTGTTTTAGAGGGCAGTGAAATCCAAATGTATTATGCGGATAATGTTCTCGATTATGTATATATCCCTGCCAAAGCACATATTATAAATAAAACATCTGGTTATCGTGAAATTGAATTGAACGAACTCGATTCAACCATCATGAAACGGTTATATGTTTCCTTTGATGACGATATGACCGGCTCTGCTTTAAAAGGATATTTTGTGGATGGTAGTTTGGATTCGGTACGCTTGGAAGGTATGGCTACAACGCTTTACCATATTTTTAAAGATTCAGTTTATCAAGGTAATAATTTTGCATCGGGAGACACAATAGTCATGTCCCTTACATCTGTAGACAGCGCGGAAATCCAATTGGATTATATTCATATTTCAGGAGGATCCCGCGGTGTATTTACGCCGGATACTTCTAATAAAGAAATGGAAGCACCAATCACATATACATCCCATGAAATTTTTTACAATATGCAAACGGAAAAAACAGATTTAACAGGCGATGCAAATATCAAGTATACTGATGTCGAGCTAACATCCGGATACATCAATGTGGATTGGAATGATAATTTGCTCAAGGCTTTTCCCGCCCCGCCGGCAGATTCGACAGTGGGATTTAAAAAACCGACTATTGTTGAACGGGGCCGTGATCCCATGGTGGGTGATACACTTGTTTATAATTTGAAATCACGCAAAGGTCGCGTCAAACAGGGACGTTCCAAAGCAGATGATGGTTATTATTCAGGCGTTGAAATTCGCAATAATGATAACAAGGTATATTATATCGAAAACAGTTCTTATACCACCTGTGACTTGGAAACTCCCCATTTTCATTTTGAAAGTAAAAACATGAAAATTATCAATAATGATAAAGTTATTGCTCGCCCGATCGTGCTCTATATTAGTCGAATTCCCATTATTGCTTTTCCTTTCGGTATTTTTCCCCATAAGAGCGGTGGTCGCCATTCCGGTTGGATTATGCCCGGTTATGGTGAAAATAGCGTTCGCGGTCAATACATTAATAATTTTGGATATTTCTGGGCTCCCAGTAAATACTGGGGTACAAAATTCACCATGAGTTTTGGCGATCGCCAGGGCTTTGTTTTCAATTTGAATAACCATTATAAATTAAGGTATAAATTTAATGGCTCACTTAATCTGCAGAGTCGGCAGTTTTTATCGGCTACGGATAATATTACCGATATCGGCACTGACCGCAGAACAAGCTATCAAGTCCGTTGGCAGCACACTCAAAAATTACGTTATAATCAAAATTTTAACGTGAATGCCAATTATTCCAGTAGCGGCGAATTCAGTCGAAAATATACGTCGAATCCTCAAACGCGAATGGGCCGGCAGCAAACAATTTCCAATGCAACATACTCCAAGAGTTGGCCATCTATTCAGGCATCCATGAGTATGAATTTATCTTCCACAACAAACTTGATGGCGGACGATCGCATTGACTCCTCATCTGTTTTTTACACAAAACCAACCCATGACGGTCAGCAAACAAATATTACCACATCGACATTGCCTTCCATGAGCTTTAATCTTGGCCAACGCAACTTTTTTCCAAACAAGGGCGGGGATCAACACTGGTTTAATAATATAACATGGCGATATAATACATCTTTGGTGAGCAAAGAACGTTTGTACTACGAATCTGAAGAAATGATTATTAATGATTCTACGAGTTTATACAACTGGAATGATGAGGCACAAAACTTCAGTGATAATGTTATGCGTCATTCGCTATCTATCAATGCTCCAACAAAAATATTTCGCTATATAACGTTTAATCCGAATGCCAGTTTTAAATCAGACTGGGTAAACAGAACTTTTTCCGGACGATTAGATAGTGCAACCAATACAATTCAATCTAGAGAAGTTCCTGGATTTTCTACGCGAACCACAGGTAGTTTTGGCGCTTCTATTAATACACAGATTTATGGTTTATTTCCATTCAATATTGGAAAGTCAATCGCAATTCGCCATGTTGTTTCCCCGTCCATTGGTTATTCATTCAGACCGGATTTTTCGCAACCTGTTTTTGGCTCTAACTTGGGTTATTTCGAAACAATATTGGATACATCCGGGAATTCACTTTACCATGATCGTTTCATGGGCACCATGGCTGGAGGTACACCACGGAATGAATCTCAATCAATGAATTTTAGTGTGAATAATAATTTTCAAGCTAAAATTAAAGAAGGTGAAAAAGATAAAATTATTAACCTTTTTTCTTGGCGAATGGGATCAAGTTATAATTTTGTTGGAGAAGAATTCAGATTGAATAATCTATCCTCTTCAATTCGATCCAAAATTGGACCATCGAATGTTGAATTGCGTATGACACATGATTTTTATGAATTTGATCAAGATTTAAAAAAGCGCGTAAATAATATTAGACGAAATGAAAATGGTATCCCATTACCCCGATTAACACGAATGAGTTTATCAACAGGGTTTCAGCTTTCCGGTCAGCGAATGGGTATAAAAAGTGAATCTGCAGATACAACTGATCTTCAAGACAGCCTGGCAATTGTTTCACCATTAGGTAAAAACGGTATGGGCTCAAAAGGCAAACTTTGGAGTACACGTTTTAGCATTAACTATTCATTGCAGCAAAGTAATCCCACTTTAACTAAAGAAACATTCTGGCTCAATACAAATTCAACTATTAACATTACGCAAAAATGGCGCATTTCTTATTCTGCCCGTTTTGACCTTTTGGAAAATGAACTTATCAGCCACCGCTTTTCAATTAATCGTGACTTACATTGTTGGGAATTGTCATTAGACTGGACGCCGAGTGGATATGCAAATGGATTTTATCTGCGTATCAATGTAAAATCCCCCACCTTACGGGATCTTAAATTAGAAAATCGCGGTGGATTCAATCGGACAGTGCCTTTCTAATTCTATTTTCATTCTCTAAATAAATTATCGCAAATTCCACCATGGAAAAAATCCATTTTAAGTATTGTCCGGAGTGCCAAACAGAATATGAACCCCATATTGAGATTTGTACTGACTGTAACGTTTCTCTTGTGGATACACAACCATTCGATGTTCCTTTACAAAATATAAACTGGATAAAAATTGCTCAATTTTCCGGGAAAGTGTATGGTGAAATGGCAGGTGAAATTTTATCAAAAAACAATATTCCTTACTTTTTGAAATCAGATTTTTTTGCTTCAGCATTTCTTATAACTCCAACAAATATTCCCGGAGCTATAGTTAAATTACTGGTCCCTGAAAATTATAAAGAACAAGCAAAAGACCTCATTATAAATTTAACAGAATAAATTATGGCATTTAGAACCATTAAGGGTACCCATGACATTCTTCCGGAAGATAGTGCGCACTGGCAGAAACTGGAGCGCATTATTCACGATACTGCAGCCCGGTTCGGTTATAGCGAAATCCGTACACCTATTTTTGAAGATACGAGTTTATTCTCCAGAAGTGTTGGCGAAGATACGGATATTGTTTCCAAAGAAATGTACACATGGGAAGATCGTTCCGGCGGATCCTTAACCTTACGCCCAGAGCTAACTGCCCCCGTTGTTCGAGCGTATATTCAGCACAACTTGGGCAGTAAATCCCCTTTACAGAGATTGTATTATATGGGTCCATTATTCCGCAGAGAGCGCCCGCAAAAAGGCCGACAACGGCAATTTCATCAATTCGGTATCGAAGCCTTTGGGTCAGAATTCCCGGAACAAGATGCAGAAATTATTGCGATTGGTCATACTATTTTTTCAGAATTGGGATTAAAAGATATTTCTTTAAAATTAAACAGCTTGGGTTCAGGAGAATGCCGAAGTCAGTACACACATGCGTTGAAAAATTATTTAAGTCCACTCAAGGATCAACTGTCATCCACCAGCCAGCAACGATTAGAAACCAATCCTTTAAGAATTCTGGACACTAAAAACCCTGACGAACAAAATCTCATTGCAGATGCACCCACAATTGCTGATTATTGGACTGCAGATGATAAAATACATTTTAGTACTGTTCAACAATTATTGAACGAATTAAATATTCCATTTGAAATTGATTATCAAATGGTTCGCGGTTTGGATTATTATACCCGTACAACATTTGAATTTATTTCCGGCAACCTGGGAGCACAGGATGCCATTTGCGGCGGCGGACGCTACGATGGTCTTGTTGAAACATTGGGCGGAAAACCCACTCCTGCCATTGGTTTTGCGGCGGGAATGGAACGCATTCTAATGTCCATGGACTTTGATAATAATAACACGGAACACAATACAGTCTATTTGATTAACCTTGTTGAATCTGCAAGTGGACAGGCGTTGAGTATGGCAAATGAATTACGTGAATTAGGTTATAATGTTATTACGGATACATTGCGGCGCAGTTTAAAGGCTCAATTGCGAGTTGCAAATAAGGTTGGTGCACTTAAAGCTGTCATAATTGGCGAGGAAGAATTAAAAAATGAAACTGTTCAAATAAAGGATCTTTCCTCCGGTGAACAAAATGAAATAGCCATAAATGAGCTTGTTAAACATTTCACTATTTGACTTTTCTAAAATTTTATCTACATTATAATACGCGCATGAACGAAAGGTAAAACACAAAAAATATGAGTAAACCACTAATTATAGTTGAATCGCCGGCCAAAGCCCGAACGATTGAAAAATACCTAAGCAATGAATATGAAGTTTTTGCATGTGTAGGTCATATAAAAGATCTGCCCCGCAAAGATTTAGCTGTGGATGTTGATAACGAATTCGCAGCCACATTTGTTGTTATGGAAGGGAAGGAAGATATTGTCAAGGCAATCAAAAAGAAGTCGGCGAAAGCACCCGAAGTCATTCTGGCGACTGACCCTGATCGCGAAGGAGAGGCCATCGCTGCTCACATTGTTGAAGAAGTGACGAACAAAAATATCTCTAGAGTACAATTTACAGAAATTACCAAAGAAGGTATCATCGAAGGTATGCAACAACGCCATGAAGTGGATATGGATCTTGTAAATGCCCAATATACTCGCAGGGTGATTGACCGCCTTGTAGGTTACAAACTTTCTGGTTTATTATGGAGAACATTGAAAAAAACCATGAGTTTTGTAAAAGGATCTCTTTCAGCTGGCCGAGTACAATCTGCCGCATTAAAAATGATTGTCGATCGGGAACGGCTTCGGGCTATTTTCAAATCAGCTACTTATTTTGACTTAAAAGCTGAATTAGAAAATGATGCACTTGAAGGATTTAATGCTGATCTGATTTCGATAGATGGGAAACGATTAGCCACTGGGAAAGATTTCGACAGCAATACAGGAGAATTGAAAAAAGAAGGTGTCTTGCTGATATCATCTGCCCAAGCCAATGCGCTGGTTCAGGAATTACAAAATGGTCCTTGGGTAGTAAGCAGTATTGAAGAAAAACCGCAAATATCAAATCCGTATGCCCCTTTTACAACCAGTACTCTGCAGCAGGAGGCATCACGGAAAATACGTTTTTCTGCCAAAAAAACCATGCGTATGGCCCAACGTTTATATGAAGCTGGTTTTATAACCTATATGCGTACAGACTCCATCCAGTTATCCCAAGAAGCGCTAAAGGGCGCCAGAAATGTTATTAAAAAACTCTATGGTGATAAATATTTACCTGAAAAGCCGGTCATGTACAAAAGCAAGGTCAAAAATGCTCAGGAGGCACATGAAGCGATCCGTCCTGCTGGAGTTGAATTCGCTGATGTGCATACCGTAAGTGCAAAGGCGGGCGGCGATGAAGGAAGATTATATGAATTAATTTGGAAAAGAACGGTAGCCAGCCAAATGAAGCCGGCAAAATTGAAACGAACCATTGTCAATATTGAAAATAAAAATACGATATTTCGTGCTCGCGGCCGCGTTATTCTCTTTCCAGGCTATATGCGTGTTTATGTTGAAGGCAGCGATGACCCCGATGGTAAATTAGCCGATCGGGAACGATTCTTGCCCAAATTGGAGAAAGGACAGCGTTTGGGTTGTAAAAATCTATCATCGGAAAAACATATGACTAAACCACCGGCACGATTCACAGAAGCATCTGTCATAAAAGAAATGGAAAAACAAGGGATAGGACGGCCTTCAACCTGGGCCAGTATCATTGGGCGTATCCAGGAAAAAGATTACGTTCGAAATCAAAAGGGATCTCTAGTACCTACTTTCCTTGCTGTGGCCGTTACCCAATTATTGGAAAATCATTTTTCTTCACTTGTTGATTCACAATTCACATCTAATATGGAAGATGAATTAGATTCCATTTCCAGAGGAGATTCTAAACCTTTGCCTTTTATGAAACGTTTTTATTTTGGCAGCGATGACAATCCCGGACTTGCAAAAATGCTTGATGATGAAATTGATATCCGAAAAGCATGCACTGTATTAATCGCCAACGGTGGTATGGAAAAAATTGTAATCAGAGTTGGAAATTATGGTCCGTATTTAGAACAAGGTGAAAAACGTCGAAATATTCCTGCAGATTTTTACCTAGGTGATCTTTCTGTTGAAAAAGCGATGGAAATTTTGGCAAAAGATGTTTCTCAAACAGAACTTATTGGAGTCGATAATGATTCCGGACAATCCATTTATTTAAAAGAAGGCCCCTATGGCCCGTATGTTCAATTGGGCGATTCTAAAACACGAAAATCTCTACCCAGAGGGACAGAAAAAGAAAATGTAGATCTAGAATTAGCAACAAAATTACTGTCCATGCCGAGACTTTTGGGAACACACCCCGAAACAGGCGATGAAATTCGAGCTGATTTTGGCAGATATGGCCCCTATCTTAAAGTCGGAGACAAAAATGTTAAGTTAACTCATCCCCATGACCCACTTGAGGTTACATTGGAAACTGCAATTGATGTTATAAAAAACCGTAATAAACCCAACGGTGAATTAAAAAGCCTTGGGAAACATCCGGAAACAGGCGAAACAATCGCTTTGAAAGATGGCCGTTATGGTCCATATGTTTCAGATGGAAAATTCAATGCTGCCTTACCCAAGGATATTTCTCCAGATGATATTGATCTTGCAACAGCTGTGAGCTTAATTAATGATCGACGGGCAAAAGGTCCTGTAAAACGCAGACGGCGGAAAAAGAAATGAAGAACGTCTTAATCATTTTTTCAATATCTGTTCTTTTTGCTACTCAATCAAATGAAGAGTTAATCTCGGATATTGAGCAAAGCCTCATGGCACCCTGCTGCTGGAGCGGCACAGTTGATGATCATGGTCATTCTCAATCAGAAGCCGAAATAAAATCAATGGTTGAAGCAGGGCAATCTCGACAACAGGTTTTGGACCACTTTGTAAAAACATACGGCGAAAGAATTCTCGCAATTCCTGTCGCCCAGGGTTTTAATATTATGGTATGGATTGCTCCAGCATTAATCGCCATTGCAGCATTTACAGTTTTGGGTTTATATATTCGATCACCTAAAATTAATAATGATAAACCTGCAGATAAGTCTACTACGGACTCTTCAATTCTGTTTAATGAACAAATTGAAAAAGAATTGAAGGAAATGGACGCATGACAGATAAAAACAACTCAATCGAAAAAATCGTTTCATTGTGCAAGCGAAGGGGGTTCATTTTCCAAAGTTCCGAAATCTATGGTGGCTTTGGTGCTGTATATGATTACGGCCCACTTGGTATTGAATTAAAAAATAATATTTCACAACTATGGTGGAAAGCAATGACGCAACACCATGAAAACATTGTCGGATTAGATAGTGGGATTCTCATGCATCCGAAAATTTGGGAAGCGTCCGGTCATATTGCGGAATTCCATGATCCACTGGTGGACTGCAAACAATGCAAAGCTCGCTTTCGTGCAGATGAATTCACCGAGGATGATCCAGATAGTATAGATTGGTCTACCATTCAATGCCCGAAATGCGGAACTACTGGAAAAATGACAGACCCCCGGCAATTTAATCTAATGTTCAAAACACAGATTGGCCCTGTGGAAGATGAAGGATCCATCGCATATTTGCGTCCGGAAACTGCTCAAGGTATTTATGTGAATTATTTATTGGTTCAGGGATCCCAACGTTTAAAAGTACCCTTCGGTATTGCCCAAATTGGTAAAGCATTTCGAAATGAGATTGTGGCACGGAATTTTATTTTCCGGACACGTGAATTTGAACAAATGGAAATGCAGTATTTTGTAAAACCCGGAACGGATGATAAAGAAATGAAATCCTGGAAAGAAGAACGTTTTCTTTTTTACACAGACGGTTTGGGAATCAATAAAGATAAAATTCGCTTTCACCAACATGGTGATGGTGAATTAGCCCATTATGCCAAGGAAGCTTGGGATATTGAATATGAATTCCCGTTTGGCTGGTCAGAAATCGAGGGAATTCATAATAGAACTGATTTTGATCTTAAGCGTCATCAGGAATTCTCGGGGAAAAATATGCAGTATTCTGATCAAGTGGCCAATGAAAAATATTTCCCTTATATTATCGAAACGTCCGCCGGGCTCAACCGTATGTTGCTTACCGTGTTGGCAGATGCCTACTGGGATGATACAGATAATAATCGCACTGTTTTGAAACTCCACCCCAGTTTGGCTCCCATAAAAGCTGTGATTTGTCCGTTAACAAAAAAAGATGGTTTGCCAGAATTAGCACGAAAAATAACGGATAATCTAAAAAAGCATTTTAAAGTGATATACGACCAGCAGGGCTCCATCGGTAAACGCTACTATCGGCAAGATGAAGCAGGTACACCCTTTGGTATTACCGTTGACCACCAGTCTCTCGAGGATAATACGGTTACACTTCGCCATAGGGATACGCAAAAACAAGATCGTGTAAATATGGATGCACTCCTCGAGAAGATAAACGATAATATCTTAAATTATTCTTAAATAACCCATTTTACATCAACACAAAAAAAAATAGTATATTTAACTAAAAAGCTATAGTTTCCCGGGAATTTACCTGCAAGGGTAGACTAATTACATATATGATTTTTCATATACTAAACAATAAACCTAAGGAGAAAATGATGAAAAAACTCATTATTATGCTAACTCTTGGGATGTTTTCCGGCCTCATGGCCCAGGGATCCATCGTCGGTTCGGTAACGGACGCGGATGGAAATGCTTTACCTGGTGCTAATGTAGCTGTTGAAGGAACATCCTTGGGAGCAGCAACCGATGGAAATGGTTCGTATTCGATTTCTGGCGTTCCTGCCGAGTCCTATACATTAACTGCTTCATTCATTGGTTATGAATCATCAAGTCAAAGTGTTACTGTAGGTGCTGGAGCAAGTCAAGTTGACTTCTCTCTTGCGACAAGCGCATTAGCTGGTGCTGATGTTTTTGTTACAGGAACTCGAGCCGCTGCTAGAACAGCCATGAAATCACCTACCCCAATTGATGGGTTTGATGACTTAACATTGCGTCGCCAAGGGAATGGTGATTTAACAGAAACACTCAAAAACCTAGTACCATCATTCAACGCAACACCGCTAACAGGTGACGGCGCTGCATTCGTACGGCCAACGTCCATGCGTGGTCTTCCACCGGATAATATTCTGGTCATGACGAATTCAAAACGTCGCCATCGTTCAGCATTAATCTCACATTTTGGTGCAGCCATGAACGTGGGTGCCCAAGCTGTAGATGTGGGTATGATACCAAGTATTGCAATTAAAAAACTTGAAGTACTGCGCGATGGTGCAGCTGCTCAATATGGTTCAGACGCCATTGCTGGTGTTATGAATTTTATATTGAAAGATAATTCTTCAGGTTATCAAGTTCACGTAACCGGTGGTCAATGGATGGAAGCTCCAAATGGTCGCGGTGGTGAAACAGATGTAACGATTGCAGCCAATGTTGGCCTACCCCTTACAGAAAACGGTTTTGTCAACCTTAGTTTTGAATATGCTGACAGACCAGAACTTTCTAGAGGTAACCAACATGCATCTGCTGCTGATGGTTACAAAGGCTGGGATGCAAATGACGCAGGTCAAGATGTTGATGAGTGGCAAACAGCCATGAACTGGGGTCGTCCCATAGGCAGTGGATTTAAATCCGTTTGGAATGCCGGTTTAAAAATTAGCGATAATGTCTCGGCTTATTCTTTTGGTAACTATGCTGATACATTTGGAGAATACAGTTTCTTCTTACGTGCTCCCGGTAAATCCGGCGCATTAACAGCTGTTCCACTAAATCCTGCAGACCCTTCAGAAGGTAATTTTTCCTGGGGAGATACGTATCCCTTGGGATTTACACCTCGTCTTGAAGGTCACGGAAACGATTTTAGTTCAGTCGTTGGTATTAAAGGTGATGATCTTTTTGGATTAGGTTATGACTTTAGCGCTAGCTATGGAAAAAACCACATTCGTTATTATCTAAAAAATACTCTGAACTTATCATGGGGTCCATATTCACCTCATAATTTCGATATTGGTGATTTAGAACAAGCAGAAACAAACCTTAATGCTGACTTCACATATGCCATGGGCGATGCTATTAATTTGGCATTTGGTGCAGAATGGCGTGAAGAATCTTACACCATGTTTGCAGGCCAAAAAGAATCTTGGATGCCTGGTCCTTGGGCAAATGTAGCCTTGTTGAATGACCCTGAAATACCAGGCGACTCAACTGTGTATACTGCTCCTGGATTAGCCGCCAATGGTATGCCGGGGACAAGCCCTGCTGCTGCCGGCGTTTTCGATCGTCAGAATACAGCCTTTTATGCTGATGTTGAATATGCTATGGGCGATGCCTTGCTTCTGCAAATTGCAGTCCGTTCTGAAGATTTTTCAGACTTTGGCGCAACTAGTAATTACAAATTTGCCGGACGTTACTCGTTAGGTGATTTGGCTACACTGCGAGGTGGTATTTCCACTGGTTTTAGAGCTCCAACGCCTGGCCAATCGAATTATACTGGTATTGTTACATCATTTGATGGTCCAACCGGTATGCAGGTACAAGAAGGTACCGTGCGTCCGACTGATGCACTTGCTATAGCATTGGGTGGAGCACCATTAGTACCCGAAGAAGCAACCAATACTAGTTTTGGCTTCACTACAAGCCCAATAGACAACCTGAGCTTGACATTTGATCTGTATACAATCAATATTGTAAACAAAATCATTAAATCTCGTTCGCTTGCTGTTGAAAATAATCCGGAGTTTAAAAAGTTAGCATTTTATACCAATGCACTTGATACTGAAACATCCGGCTATGATCTGGTATTAACCTACAGAATGGGTAATACCAATTTTGGTCTTGCAATGAATCATAATGAAACAGAAGTTGTTGAACAACGTCAGATCAATGGAGAAGATCCTATATCTGCTGGTCTTATTGATAATATCGAAAACAACCTGCCAAAGGATCGTATCACTGCAACAGTGACTCAAGACTTTGGAGATGCTTTGTCTCTTATGGTTCGCCTGAATAACTACAGTGAAACAATTGACGAACGTAGTGCTCAAGATGTCATTGATCCCATTACGTTCATCGACGTTGAATTGAGATATTCTGTAAGTAATAACCTTAATGTAGTCTTTGGTGCTAATAATGTGACCAATGCATATCCGAATGAGATTGACACACGTGCATCTCAAGGTATGCCTTACCCACGTCGTTCACCGCTCGGTTATCACGGTGGTATGACTTACCTTAGATTAATGTACGACTTCTAAAATTGCTGAAGCAATTATAGTTAAAAAAGGCGGTGGTTTTCCACCGCCTTTTTTTATTCCTCAATGTTTATTTAACATTTAATTTCACACTATGAATAAACCAGATAAAGCAATGATCGGTATCGTTGGCGGAATGGGACCCTATGCTGGAGTTGACCTTGTACAAAAAATATTTGATCTAACCAAGGCTGACACAGATCAAGATCATTTATCTGTCTCAATGCTGTCAGTACCAAAATCAATTCCCGACCGTACCGAATTTCTGTTAAGCAAATCCGAGATTAATCCAGCTTTAGCTATAGCAGATATTATTTGTTCTTTATATAAACAAGGTGCAACTATCATTGGTATGCCCTGCAATACAGCTCATGCAGAACCCATATTCAACGAAATAGTGAATAAAATACCAACAGAAGTACAACTGGTCCACATGATAGAAAAGGCGGCTGAATATATCAATGAAAAATATTCTCCTGTAAAAAATGTGGGTATTTTATCTACAACCGGGACTTTTATTTCGAATGTTTATCCAAAGTGTTTATCAAAGCATGGTTTAAATGGAATTCAAGTTTCAGAGGAAATTCAAAATACACATATCAACCCTGCTATTTATAATTCAAGCTATGGAATAAAGGCCCATTCTAATCCTGTCAATCAAAAAGCAATCGACAGTTTAAACAAAGGTGTGAAATATTTAATAAAAAAAGATGCAGAAGTAATTATTCTAGGCTGTACAGAAATCCCCCTTGCATTAACACAAAATGAAATAAATGGAATACCATTAATTGATTCAACAAAAATTCTTGCTCGTGCATTAATAATTGAATCTTCACCTGATAAACTGCTAGAATAAAATGGTCAATACTACCCATTCAACATTCAGCCATTTGGAATGTACTAGTTGCAATAAAATATTTCCAAAGGAACAGTTATTAAATTTATGTACTGACTGTAATCTCCCTCTTTTTGCCCGTTACGACTTGGATAAAGCCAAATATGAAATAGATAAAAATCAGTTGGTCCAACGAGAGTCAACTATGTGGCGTTATAAAGAATTGATGCCAGTTGAAAATGAAGAAAATATTGTTACGTTAGGAGAAGGGTGGACACCTTTAGTCCACGCACAAAGGTTAGGAAAATTATTAGGATTTTCAAATCTATTATTAAAAGATGAATCTCTTAATCCAACAGGCTCTTTTAAAGCGCGTGGAATGAGTGCAGCCATATCGCAAGCAAAAGAAAAAGGTGTACAAAAAATAGCAATACCAACTGCTGGGAATGCCGGAGGCGCCACAGCTGCTTATGCTGCAAAAGCAGGACAAGAAGCATACATTTTTATGCCCAGTGACACACCTGTTGCATTTCAAGTGGAGTGCGAACAACACGGCGCTATCGTAGAAAAAATTGATGGATTAATCAGCGATTGCGGTAAAATGGTTGCTGAACGGAAAGTGAGTGAAGGCTGGTTTGATATTTCTACATTGAAAGAACCGTATCGCGTTGAAGGTAAAAAAACCATGGGCTATGAATTAGCAGAACAATTAAACTGGGATTTACCTGATGTAATCATTTATCCAACGGGTGGCGGAACTGGAATAATCGGTATGTGGAAAGCATTTAAGGAAATGGAAGATATGGGTTGGATTGGTTCAAAACGTCCTAGGATGATATCTGTTCAAGCGGAAGGATGCGCACCCATTGTTCGTGCATTTAATGAAGGGTTGCACAACGCTTCGACTTTTGAAAATGCGGAAACAGTGGCATCGGGTCTTCGCGTTCCATCAGCTATTGGAGATTTCTTGATACTACAGTCTATTCGTGAAAGTAATGGGTGTGCTGTTGCTGTCAGTGATGAAGCTCTTTTGGAAGGCGTTCAATTATTAGGTAAAACGGAAGGAATTTTTGCCGCTCCTGAAGCAGGTGCAACAGTTGCTGCTTTATCTGAATTAGTTGAAAGCCAATATATCAGTCAAAATGAAAAAATTGTATTATTTATCACGGGAGGTGGAACAAAATATATAGATGTTTTTATTTAATTCTTTATATACTTATCTGCTAATTGTTTAAAACAAGCCATTTGTTCAAAAGCCAACTCCTTTGAATCCCACGCATGAAATGATTTGCAATCAAACCCTAGTGAATCTTTCATTATTTCATAAGCATAATCTGTAAAAACGACTGTTCCATCTTCTTTAATTTCTTCAATTGAATCGAGTTTTCCTGATTCTTCATTCATCTTTATCGCTTCATCAATTGTAATCTCATTCGGAAGAACAACTTCTGCGCCTGAAGCATTTAATAAAACCGGATATCCCCCAGGTAGCCCGTTAGGACCTGGAGAATGAGTTCTTAAATTTTGATCATATATCATTGCTTTCAAATTTTTTAAAGCGGAGGAAGCGGATACCGTTGTAAATCCAATCCCCGGGCCATATAGTTTTACCGATTTAAACATAACATCATCTGTATCGAATTCAGATGTAACATCTTCTCCATCTATAAGAATTTTAAGAAAATAAGGTGCACCTTCCTGATAACCAGCTTCACGTGGAAAAACCCAGTGCTGATGGTGACATACCTGAAAAGTTTCAACCCTAGAGCGATCAATGCCTTTTTGTTGTGCCACATAGGTTAATACTGCTGGCGCTATTAAGTCTACATTCCCAATTCCTATCGTAGGCGCTAATCCAACCTTCCCCATCACTGGATTCGTTAAACATGATAAGGATGTGTTAATATAATAAGGGGATAGCCCAGACTCATGAATTGATTTTGAAAAATTGAGCCCCAACGCTAATTGGCAGGGTAACCAGGCACCTAAACCAGCAGAACTAATCTTTGCATAAAGTTCTTCAGGTAGTTGACGAATTAAATGCCAAGTATGTAAAACTGTGCAATTGATTATAGCATCTGGTTTTTCAGATTTGATTAATTCAGTCGTTTTTTCAATATTAAATAAATCAACCTGAATTGGTTTGAATTTTGGATGTCTTCCGTGATGAGCTGCTCCAATTTCAGCATTATTGCATGCCCAACGAGCTCTTTCTTCATCTACATCTCCTACAATCCATTCTATATTTGATTCATCTCGGGCGGCGAATTCTAGTAAATGTTTACCAACATTCCCCGTCCCAACCATTAATATTTTTTTCATATATTTACTTTATAGTTTTTTAATTTTAATAATATAGAGTCTTATGAATTTAAAAAGTTTTTAACAGTCTTTATTTATTTAATATAAGTTATAAAACCTCTTAATTTCGCTGACCTTTTATGAAACAAAAACTCCATACACATCTTGAACAACTGGAACGCTCTGCAACATTGGCGATTAATGAACGCAGCGCTGAAATGGCAGCGACCGGTCAAACCATTTACCGCTTTGGATTTGGCCAATCACCCTTCCCTGTTCCAGATTCTATCGTTGCTGCTCTCCAAAAAAATGCATATAGAAAAAATTATTTACCCGTAGAAGGTTTGTTTGAACTTCGCAAATCAATAGCAGAATATCACCGGGAAACAGATCAAATTGATATTTGTGCAGATGGTGTATTGATTGCACCGGGATCAAAAGAACTGATGTTTACTCTACAATTAGCACTGGAAGGATCCACTTTGACACCTTCACCCTGCTGGGTGTCTTATGCTCCCCAGGGACACATTGTTAAACGTCAGACTCACCACATTAAAACCAGCTTTAAGGATAATTGGCGCTTACGTCCAGATCAATTGGAATCTGCTGTAAAAAATATTGATGGTCCTCATTTACTAATTTTGAATTACCCAGGGAATCCTGATGGAGGCACCTATACAATTAACGAATTAATCGCGCTGGCAAAAGTAGCCAGAGATAATGATATTCTAATCTTATCTGATGAAATCTATGGTAGGCTTCATCATAAAGGAGAGCACATATCTATAGCGCGCTATTATCCTGAAGGGACAATTGTTAGTTCAGGTTTATCAAAATGGTGTGGAGCCGGTGGTTGGCGGTTGGGTCATTTTGCATTTCCGAAAGAATTGTATTGGCTGAAAGGTGCCATGGCGTCTATAGCCAGTGAAACATATTCTTGTGTCACAACTCCTGTTCAATATGCTGCAGTAACAGCATATACAGATCATGATGCTGTTGATGATTTTCTGTTTCATTCCAGGAGGATTTTAGAAACAATTGGACACTATTGTTCTGATGCATTATCAAATGCAAATGTGAATGTAAATCCACCAACGGGTGCTTTTTATTTATATCTAGATTTTGAAAACTACCGCCCAGATTTAGCCGGACGAGGTATGACTAACTCTAAAATATTTTGTGAACAATTATTACAAGAAACCGGTGTCGCTTTATTGCCGGGGTCAGCGTTTGGGAGATCTGCAGAAGAATTGAATGCGCGTCTTGCATATGTTAATTTTGATGGGTCTGAAGCATTGGAAATAAGTAAATCATTCCCAATAAATTCAGCGTTAACTATGGAGCATCTTGGAGAAAATGTTGATAATATAAAAACAGGAATTAAAAAATTAATTGATTGGTTAAAGGAATAATATGAAGAAAATTTTTATTGTAATTGCACTAATATCCACTATTCTGATTGGGGCAAGTCGCAACCCTGTTTTCGGAGAAAACGGTATGGTTGTTTCCACCAGCCAACAGGCATCGGAGGCGGGGATTAAAATCATGAAAAAGGGCGGAAACGCTGTGGATGCTGCATGTACAGTTGGCTTTGTTCTTGCTGTCACATCTTCTTCTAATGGGAATATTGGCGGTGGTGGTTTTATGGTTGCCCATTTGGCGGACGGGACTACTTTTACTCTGGATTATCGAGAAATAGCGCCTGCTGTTGCCCATCGAGATATGTATTTAGATGCAGATGGGGATGTCATTGAAAACATGTCTTTACGCACCAGAGCTGCTTCCGGCGTTCCCGGTACTGTGGACGGTCTATTAAAAGTTTGGGAAGATCACGGATCAGGAAATATTTCCAGGAGAGAATTACTGGCACCTGCCATCGCCTTGGCAGAAAAGGGATTTGAATTAAGTCATTACGAAGCGAGTCGGTTCAATAGTTACAAAGAGCTTTTTTCAAGTAATGAAGCGGCTGCAGCTGTGTTCATTCGCAAAGATGGCCTTCTGTGGAAAGCTGGTGATCGCTTAATCCAAAAAGATTTGGCTAAAACATTAAAGCGTATCGCCCGGGAAGGTCGGGATGGATTTTATACTGGTAAAACGGCTGACCTTATTGTAGCAGAAATGAATAGGGGAATAGGTTTGATCTCCAATGAGGATCTATTGAATTATAAATCTAAATACCGTGAACCTGTAATGAGTTCATTCAATGATTACAATTTACTATCCATGGGTTTGCCCAGCTCCGGTGGAACTATCTTGGTGGAAATGTTCAATATGCTCGAAAACTTTCCGTTGGCAGAGCTGGGTTGGAATTCATCTGATTATATCCATCTTTTAACTGAAGTTGAACGCCGGGCCTATGCAGACCGCGCGGAACATCTTGGAGATTCGGATTATTGGGAACCTCCATTATTCATGTTAATAAATAAAGAATATGCTAAAGATCGTATCAGTGACTTTTCACCAGATAAAGCAACACTAAGCAAAGACATTTTTGCCGGTGATCCAAAAGTTTATGAAAGCCGGGAAACAACCCATTTTTCCGTTGTGGATAAAGATGGCAATGCAGTATCAGGTACTACAACTATCAATTTGAGTTACGGTGGTGGTTTTTTGGTCAAAGGTGGCGGCTTTTTCCTGAATAATGAAATGGATGATTTTTCTGCTAAACCTGGTGTGCCCAATGCATTTGGATTGGTTGGCAATGATGCCAATGCCATCGAAGCCGGGAAACGTCCCTTAAGTTCTATGACCCCTACTATAGTACTGAAGGATAATAAACCATTTATCATTCTTGGATCTCCTGGTGGTTCAACAATTATAACAACTGTATTACAAACGATATTGAACGTCACAGTTCACAATATGGGTATACAGGAAGCTGTATCGGCACCTAGAATACATTCCCAATGGTTGCCAGATGTAATTATGGCTGAACCATACAGTATAATTAAAGACGTAGAAGAATCACTAAAGAGTAAAGGCCATATAATTGAGCCTTATAAATGGAGTAAAATTGGTGAAATGAACGCAATTTTAATAAATGAAAATGGATATTTTGGTGCCGCAGATACCAGAGGGGAAAACGCGGCTGTAGGCTACTGATTTAATTTACTGCATTAACTGATCTTCGATCAATTGTACAAAGATCGATGACCCCACCAATAGTGCCCGTTCATCAATATCAAAATGAGAACAATGATGCGGTACACTTCGAAAGGGTTTATCTTCCGGTGCAGAGCCAATAAAAAAGAAACAGCCCGGTACTTTTTGGGCATAATAGCTGAAGTCCTCTCCACCCATGGATAAGTATGGATATCCGGCGCCATCTCCAACAATCTTCTTCGCGGACGCTAACAGCTTTTCAAACGCAGCTACAGCATTGATTGTTGGCGGATAACCATCACGGTAATCAAATTCGATTGTGGCACCAAATGTTTGACCAATCCCATCAATAATTTCCTGCATTCGTGTTTTGATCAATACTCGATTTTCTTCAGTATATGCCCTTGCAGTCCCTTTTAAGACAACTTCGTCAGCTATAATGTTAAAGTTGTAACCGCCGTTTATCATACCTACTGTTACAACCGTGCTTTCCAAAGGATTGGTATTACGGCTGACGATGGTTTGCAGCGCTGTAATCAAATGAGCAGAAACAACCACTGCATCTACAGAACCTTGAGGGGCTGCACCATGACCACCGATTCCTTTTATGGTAATTTCAAATTCATCTGCCGCTGCTAATATGGGGCCTTTTTTCACGCCCACTTCACCGTATTTCTGATAATTCCACAAATGGATTCCATATACTTCATTCACTCCTTCCAAACAGCCATCTTCAATCATATATCGTGCACCGCCCTCTCCTTCTTCTGCCGGCTGAAATAAAAAACGCACAGTTCCATTAATCTGATCTTTTTTATCGGCTAACACTTTTGCTGCGCCTAAAAGCATTGCCGTATGGCCATCATGGCCGCAGGCGTGCATAATACCATCGTTTTGCGATATATAATCGATGTCTCCTGTTTCCTGCATGGGTAGAGCATCCATGTCCGCCCGGAGAGCAATGGTGGGGCCCTCACCGCATTTTAAATCCCCAACCACACCTGTTTTACCGATTCCGGTTTGCACATCCATTCCTAGTTCTTCTAATCGTTCAGCTACGATTCCAGCTGTCCGATGAACCTCAAAACCAAGTTCGGGATATCTGTGGAAATCCCTACGGGTAGCGATGATTTCGTCTGATATGTTTTCGATCTCTTTGGGAATGTTTATACTCATAATTTGACTCATATACTCATTCAATTTATTCAATTAATTACAGATGATTCCATAACTGCCAACTGCCCACATCCGGCAGCAATATCCGTTCCTTTACTCCAGCGCACTGTTACGGGAAAAGGTGCTTTTTTTAATGTATTAATAAATGTTTCGATAACGTCATCTGCAGGCCGTTTATATTTTCCACCAATATCATTATAGGGAATCACATTCAGTTTACAGCGGTGTCCCGTCAGCATGTCAATCAGCTTAAGGGCATCATCAATATTATCGGTAATTCCGGCCATTAATACATACTCAAGTGTTACAGGGTGTCTGGAAGTCAATGAATAATTATCAATTACTGTTAATAATTCCTCCAGTGGATATTTTTTTGCTATGGGCATCGTTTGTAGGCGACTTTTCTGAGATGACCCATTTAAGCTGATTGCCAATTTATAACGATGCCTCTCTTCCGTATATCGTTTAATCTTGGACGTAATTCCAACGGTTGAAATTGTGATTCGTTTAGCTCCAAGCTTAATTCCTTTTTCAGCATTCATCAAATCAGCTGCCGCGATTACTCGATTATAATTCAAAAACGGTTCACCCATCCCCATAAAAACAACATTTGTAATGTTTGTTTTTGCTGCTCTACGGACATGTAAAAATTGATCAACAATTTCCCCAACAGATAGATTTTTCTGAAAGCCCATGGACGCCGTTGCACAAAAATCACAATTCACGGCACAGCCCACCTGCGATGAAATACATAGTGTCGTTCGCTTACCTTCTTTCATGAGAACAGATTCAACCTTTTCACCTGATTGCAATTCAAAAAGGAACTTTTGTGTAGGTTCTGACGATGAACCTGTAACATGAACTTCTTTTAAGGGATGAATAATAAATTTTTCTGAAAGTGCATTTCTAAAATCAGACGGAAGATTACCCATTTGATCGAACGAATCAACGCGACTACGGTAAAGCCATTCAAATAATTGCTGTCCCCTAAATGATGGTTCAGAGAATTCAGAAAGAATTGATTCTAGTTCTTCAAGCTTTAAGCCGACTAAGGCAATTTTTGATTTTTTAGCAGTCTGCACAGGGGCAGAATTTCGATTATCTAAAAAAGATGCGCAAGACAATAAGATTGCTTCAATTTAAAGTGACCATTAAGTTCGAGCCCATTAATTAAAGAATAATTTCAGGAAAAAAACATGTCAACACAAAATGATGCACAACTCGTAAAACAATTAGGCCAATTTCGTCAGGATTTTTTAGATGAGATTGGTAAAGTCATTATTGGCCAACAGAATATCCTTGACCATTTTCTCATAGCTCTTATATGCAAAGGACATACTCTTTTAGTGGGTGTACCTGGATTAGCAAAAACACTTTTGATAAAATCCATGGCTGAATTACTTGATCTAAAGTTCAGCAGAATTCAATTTACGCCAGACTTAATGCCCAGTGATATTACTGGTACAGAAGTTATAGAAGAAGATCATGCAACAGGAAAAAGGGGGTTCAGGTTTTTTCGAGGACCCGTATTTGGGAATATAATTCTTGCTGATGAGATTAATCGAACACCGCCGAAAACACAATCTGCCCTCTTGCAGGCCATGCAGGAACACAATGTAACAGCAGGGGGGGAAACATATACACTGGATGAACCATTTTTTGTATTGGCAACACAAAACCCAATCGAACAAGAAGGGACCTATCCCCTACCCGAAGCACAATTGGATCGGTTTATGTTTAATATAAAAATTGATTACCCCAGCCGAGATGAAGAAGTTGCAATTGTACAAACAACTACAAGCGGTAGTGAAGCTGCGTTAAAATCGATCATTTCCAAAGACCAACTTTTAACATTTCAAGAATTGGTCCGCCGTGTACCCGTCGCGGAAAATGTAGTTGAATATGCGGTTGACTTGGTTCGAAAAACTCGTTCAAAGGCAAAGGATTCTCCTGACTTTATTCAAAATTGGATTGATTGGGGCGCAGGTCCAAGAGCATCTCAATACCTGATACTTGGTGCTAAAGGACGGGCAATTTTGGATGGCCGACCTACACCGGATATTTCAGATGTAAATGCACTCGCTCTTCCTGTGTTACGTCATCGATTAATAACTAATTTTAATGCAGAAGCTGAAGGCGTGAGCGTGGATGACATTATTTTAAAACTTCTAGGCTAGATGTTGTATGATAAATGTTAGACGTTAAATTTGAAAGGTGAATAATTATGGCTTCATATAAAGAATTAGAGGTTTTCAAATTATCTGTCAAATATATGAAATCTATTTATCAAATAACGCAATCATATCCAAAAGAAGAAAAATTTGGTTTGGTTAGCCAGATGCGAGATGCTGCAATTGGAATCCCATCATGTATTGCCGAAAGTACAGGAAGAAGAACTGCCAATGACAGAAAACATTTTATAGATATCGCTTTAGCTTCATTGTACAAAACTCATTCTCAATTGATTGTTTCAGAAGCTCTAGAATATATTGTGATTGAACGTTTGAATAATGCTGAACCATTCATCAAAAAATTAAAAGCTAAATTAATTGCGTACCAAAATTTAATAAAAGACAGGCCGTCTAACGTCTAGCATTAAACGTCTTTCATGATCGATAAAAAAAAATATCTGCAGCCGGAAATTGTAGCCAAACTAGACAATATGGCTCTTCGCGCTCGATTGGTCGTAGAAGGATATATTATTGGCCAACATAAAAGCCCATATCATGGTTTCAGCGTAGAGTTTGCCGAACACCGCGCTTATGGACCTGGGGATGAAATACGTCACATAGACTGGAAATTATACGGAAAAACAGACCGTTATTATGTTAAACAATACGAAGAAGAAACAAACTTAAAAGCATATATTTTGCTCGATACCAGCCGCTCAATGAAATATACCAGTGGATCGGTGACAAAATTGGATTATGCATCATTTTTATCAGCAGCACTTACATACCTTATGCTGAATCAGCGAGATGGAACAGGTCTCATATTATTTGATGAAAAGATACGAACATTCATTCCTCCACGGTCTACTCCAAACCACTTGAATACCATCCTTAAAACACTCGAAAAACCCAAACTGGGATCTGATACTAAAATTGGTCTTGTTCTCCATGAAATGGCAGAACGCATCAAAAAACGTGGATTAGTTATACTTGTTTCTGATTTAATGGATAATCAGGAAGCTATATTAAGCGGACTAAAGCACTTCAGGCATAATAAACAGGAAGTCATCCTCTTTCATATTTTGGATCGTAAAGAATTAGATTTTGAATTCAATACACGCACACGATTTAAAGATATGGAAAGCGGATCCTTTCTCACCACGGAACCCTGGCAAATAAAACACAGTTATACTAAACGTATGCAACGCTTACAAGATGAGTATAAAAAACAATGCCGGGAACAATTAATCGACTATGTTCCACTCTTTACCGATCAGAGTTTGGAAATTGCATTACACAGTTATCTAAATAAAAGACAAAAGCTGGGATAAAAAAATCCCCCGTTTTCACGAAGGATTCTGTAAACTGTTTTTAGATGTAAAATCAATCGTACTTTTTTGATTTTTCAAAATACCGTTTAGCTTCTTGTTGTTTTCCTTGTTGCAACAACACTCGAGAAATTCCCCTGTAATGATTGGCATTCTCCGGGTCTAAATAAATAAGTTCCTTATAAAATTTTTCTGCTTTCCGCCATTTTTCAATACTTTCAAACGTCTGGGCCATTCCTATAATCGCTTCTATATCCTCGGGATTAAGATCGAGTGATGAAAGAAAATGATCCTCTGCTTGATCAAAATCACCAACCTGATTATATAAAACACCTAAATTGAAATGCAAATCTGCTTTTGCTTTTAAATCAAACGTTGTTTGAATTGCTTTTTCATATGTTGAAATAGATTCCTCTGTATTATCTAAATCGTAATAAGTTTGTGCAAGGTTCCGAATCACAGCACTATTTTCAGGATTTAACTCTACAGCTTTTTGAAGGTACGGCAATGCTTTGTCCGGTTGCTTTTTCCGTATAAATATTTGCCCTGCAGCCATATTAGCATTGAAGTCTTCCGGTGCAATTTCTACTGCTTTAGTGATTAATTCGCTTGATTTATCTGCATCACCCAATTCAAAGTAACATGTTGCCAACATGGTATAATTTAAACTTTCGTCTCCTTTAATTTTTATTGCGTTTTGAAATTCACTTATCGCATCACGAACCGCATCATTTCGACTTTGTTCATCTAATTCTTTTGACGCATTAAATACTTTTACACCTTTGTTATACACATCGCCCCAATACCCATATCTGGAAATCTCAATCATTTTCTCAACTGTGCTCCCATCAAGAATTTTTCGATTAGGATCAATTGCCAATGCTTTATCAAATACGTCATTCATTTCAGCCCAGCGCCCATCTTTTCCATAAATATGGTGACCCAATTGAAAGGGGATTTCTGGATTGTCGATTTCAATAGCCATAGCTTTTACTAAAAATTCTTCAGCTTTTTTTAAATCGTTTTGCTGCAAATATAGTTTTGCTGATGTGTATTCCTCGCTTGGGCAACCCCAAAAAACCATGGTAGACAGTATAATCAGCAGTGTCGTTTTACGTTTTGTATGAAACATGTGTCCTCTTATGTAATTATTAATAGAAAATAAGGTTGAGAAAATAACAAGTACACTTCGTTTTTCAAAGGTCTAGAGTCCCATTAAGAAATGATACTCTTTTTGTAATTTCAGCTTTTGTGCATTCCAACATTTTTTCTACCCCAAATCCTTCCACACATATAGATGCCATTGCAGATGCCTGGACCAAAGCCTCTCTATCAGTCCCGCCCGAGTTTAAAACACCCGCATAAGCACCGGCAAAAACATCCCCTGCTCCAGTAGGATTGATGTTATATTTTTTCAAAACTTAACCATCTAAATTCGAATTTTCTAACGGCCAGGAAATTTCTTTATTTAGTTGTTTTATAACAGATTTTTCAAATTGAGCTCCTGTAATCTGAATAATTTCTTCAGCTAAATAACCACCAATTTCTCCTGCGACTGTTGCCCTGTATCCTTTATATAGAGCAGCCATGAATCCGGCAGCAAATATATCACCTGCACCAGTTGAATCTGTCGCAAGAATTGGTCGAGAAGAAATTTTGGATATATTTCCATCTTCAACCACATAACATCCATCCTTCCCTAGTTTGACAGCAGCTATATTTATAATTTTTCCTAATGATTTTGTTGCTTCTTCAATATTCTCTGTATCAAATAATATTGATAATTCTGCCTGATTAGCAAAAACAACATCTGCTTCATCTTGGATTAAAGTTAAAAATGCATCCTTAAATCGCTGGACTGCAAATGGATCGGCTACATCAAAAATTACTTTTATTTTATTTTCTTTTGCAATGGCAAGCGCATGTTTGATCGCCGATTTTTGTGAATCTGTATCCCACATGTATCCTGTAAAATATAAAAATTTGGACTTTGCCAATAATGATTCATCAATGTCTGTAATTGAAAATTCCTGACACATGCCCAAATGCGTATTCATGGTTCTTTCTCCATCTGGCGTCACAAGTATTATACTAGATCCTGTAGGTCCATCACCTAAAACTAAACGAGAGATAATCCCATATTTATTTATTTGAGATTTATAAATTGCTCCGAACTCATCATCTCCTATTTTACCTGAAATTACTCCCGGGATTTCTAATCCGGCACACGTAATTAGTGTGTTTGGTGCAGAACCTCCAGGATGGTAAATGGGCGATTTATTCTTGAAATAATTGACAATTTCTTTTTGCCGATTTTCATCAACAAGATGCATAACTCCCTTTTCCACCTCCAGGTTTATTAAATCCTTGTCCTCAATTTTAATTACAACATCTATTAATGGGTTTCCAATCCCAAAAATGGTTGCCTCGTTTAATTTCATTTGGCTTGCTTCCGTTATTTTGGATAGAATAATTATAATTTAGAAAAAGGAAACTGTACTAACCCCAGAAACCTATTTCCCAATCGTGTTAGTTTACGCGGTTTGAAGAATTGACATCAAGCAAATCCTTCATTACTTAACTTGTAATTTTTAAGTACAATGCGGTATATTTCTACTTATGGAAGGCAAAACATTTGCAATAATCACCGATATTCACTCGAATGTTGCTTCATTAAAAAGAGCCTTGGAAATTATTGAAGACCGAGATGATATTGATCAAAAAATATGTCTCGGTGACTGTTTTGCTCTAGGACCCTCGCCAAAAGAAACACTGGAAATCCTCATGTCCATTGAGAACTGCATTTTTCTTCGCGGTAATCATGATCGCTATCTCATTGAACGCCTTTGGGAACAAGAGCGCCCCTCTTTGGAGGGGATGAATCCGGATGATCCCATTTGTCAGGCAATTATTGCAAATGAAGAGTGGACTGCTGATCAAGTAGGCGATGCTGGTGTTGAATTTGTTAAAGCAATGCATATAGCTTATCGGGAAGTTGTTGATAATACCCTTGTAGAAATGACCCATGCCTGGTATCAACGCGATGATATGCCACCAACTATTACTGAAGCACTGAATTGGCGTAACCATGTTAAAAATGCGCACCCCGAAGTCAACCAGTATATCTTTATTCATGGCCATGTTCACATTCCGAGAAATGAAACAGGTGAAAACTTAACTATCCTCTGTCAGGGCGCCACTGGGTTACCGTTTGATGAAGATCCTCGTGGGTCTGTCGCATTTTTAACGGTTGAAGGAGAATCCTTTAATTGGGATGTTGTACGCTATGAGTATGATCAAAAAATAACCATTGATTTGCTGGAAGATCGCCAACCTCCCTTCTATCAAAACCTCCAGAATACAGTGAAATACGCTGCCATACGTAACGACGTATAAGTATTCAATTTTTCGTAATTTCCCCAGTTAATTTCCAATAAATAATGCACTACTTCGATCATAGCGCCACCACACCTTTACACCCAAAAGTAAAAAAACTCATGGGTGAAGTGGGCGATTTCCATTTTGGTAATCCTTCAAGCGTACATGCCTTTGGACAAAAAGCCAAAATAGTGATCGAAACTGCACGAGGTCAAATGGCCAAAGCTGTTGGCTGCAATTCCAATGAAATCTTTTTTACCAGCGGCGGAACTGAAGCCAATAATCTAGTACTGTGGAATTTAATTCATCAAAATAAAAAACATGTTGTAACATCTGTGATTGAACATCCTGCAGTGTTAAAGGTATTAGATAATCTGGAAGAATTTGGTATTTCATATACAGCAGTTGGAGTAGATAAAAATGGTGGTGTTAATCCAAATGAGGTACAAAATGCCATAACAGCAGATACGGGACTTATATCTATCATGCTGGCTAATAATGAAATGGGCACTATCCAACCTATTCGGGAAATATCAAGCATTGCCAAAGAACAGGGTATATTTCTCCATTCTGATGCAGTTCAAGCATTGGGTAAAATTCCTATTAATGCAAAAGATTTAGGTGTGGATTATATGAGTTTTTCCGCTCATAAATTTTACGGTCCTAAAGGTGTCGGAGTTTTATATATTAGAAAAGGTTTAAAACTTCAACCGTTGATTATTGGTGGAAGCCAAGAGCGTAGAGTGCGAGCCGGCACTGAAAACACTCCTGGGATTGCAGGGTGTGGGCTTGCTGCTGAACTGGCAGTAAATAGTATACAAGATACACATACACATTTAGAATCTTTGGCTAAAGCTTTTAAGGAGGAAATTAAACGTATTTCTCCTGATGTAATTTTTAATGGTCATCCCAAAAAAAACCTCCCTGGACTGGTAAATGTTTCTTTCCCGGGTTATAGAAGCGATCTGCTAATGATTTACTTGGATCGGGAAGGAATTGCAGTCTCCAGCGGCTCTGCCTGTTCATCGGGTGATATTAAACCATCGAGAATTTTATCGGAAATGGAAATAAATGATGAAATCAACATATGCTCGCTACGTATAAGTTTTGGCACTGGCAATACGCTGGAAGATGTCGACTATTTAACTACATGCTTTAAATCCACATTGGAACGAATCCGTTCCTCCGCATAAAATGCCTGAACATATAATCGTAGGAATGAGCGGAGGTGTGGACAGTGCAGTTTCTGCTTTACTTTTAAAAGAGCAGGGGTTTGATGTTGAATGTATTTTTATGAAAAATTGGGAAGAAGACAGTGATTACTGTACGTCCGAACAAGATTATAAAGATGCATTATTAGTCTGCCACGAATTGGGTTTGCAGTTAAAAACGGTTAATTTTTCCATAGAATATAAAAAACGGGTGTTTGATCTATTTTTAAAAGAATATGCTGCTGGGAGGACACCCAATCCTGATACCCTTTGCAATAAAGAAATAAAATTTAAAGCATTTTTGAATTATGCCATACAGCTTGGCGCCAGCCGAATTGCAACAGGACATTATGCCCGACTTGATCAGCATAATGGCTCCGTTATACTACTTAAAGGGAATGATGGAAATAAAGATCAGAGTTATTTCTTATTCATGTTAAATCAGCACCAGCTGAAAAAAGCTATTTTTCCTATTGGAGAAATGACCAAAAAAGATGTACGTAATCTAGCTCGGGAAAAAGGGTTACCCAATTACGATCGCAAAGATAGTACAGGTATTTGTTTTATCGGGGAACGCAATTTTAATGATTTTCTTCACCAGTATTTTAAATCTGACCCTGGAAACATAATTGCAGTTAATCAAAAAATAGTCGGTAAACATGACGGTTTAACATTTTATACATTGGGCCAAAGACAAGGTTTGGGAATTGGCGGAGGTCATGGAGAAAAAGAAGAACCATGGTACGTTGTGGATAAAGATATAAAAAATAATATTCTCATTGTTGCCCAAGGCCATGACCATCCAGATTTATTTCACACCTATTTTACTGTAGAAGATCTTCATTGGATTACAAATCAAGAGCCTACTACAAAAAATTTAAACGTAAAAATACGATATCGTCAATTAGATCAACTTTGTTCTATCAACATAAATAATGGAACTGCGAATGTAACGTTTGAAACACCTCAATTTGCAGTTACCCCAGGCCAGGCAGCTGTATTTTATGATGGCGATATTTGCCTTGGGGGTGGAACTATTGAAAGTCGGAACTAATTTTTAATTGGGGGATTGCAAAATAGACCAAAACAAAGCGAAATTCACACCATGAAAAAATACATATCAATTAACACTATTACACTTGTAGCAATATTATTGACTGCACCCGTTCTAACCTATGGTCAGTTTAGAACAGATGTTCCCTTTCAAAATATCAGGGAATCAATAGCTGGGAACCCCACTATCCCCGGTTTGTTGGATGCACAGAACTTCCAGATGAACCATAGTTTTTCCATGAGCATGACAAATATTGGCGGCATGTCAGTAGGTGTAGGCGCTTATACCAATTCTTTCTCCCTTTCTTTAACACCGGCCTTAAGCTTGAACACTCAAGTTAGCCTTATTCAGCCTACCATGGGTTCGATGCAAAATCAAGGCAATGTATATTATGGAGTAGGATTGAATTATAAAGCATCAGAAAATAGTTTTTTCAGTTTTCAAATAAATAATTACCCCACATATTACCGAAGACCAAATCAACACCTTCAATTAAGAGGCTATTAGCACTTGGCCAGAATAAAACGTCGTAAAAACAACAAATTCTTTTTCAGCTCTAAATCCTCCCGTCCTGCTAAGCGCAGAGATATAAAAGGATCGTTAATTAATTCAGCAATCGTCATTTTATCATTGCTGTTAGTTGCTTTTATTTTTTCATTTTCCAATCGTCAGATTCAAACAGGTATTCCAATCGAAATTACATTCCCTTCCCTGCCTGAAACCCCTAAACTAGCTGTTGCTATATATGAACAGAAACCGATTCTAGACATCGAAGTAGAAATTCTCAATGGATGTGGAGTCCCTGGTCTTGCTGGAAAAATTTCTGATTATTTGCGATCTCAACAAATGGATGTTGTTCGATCAGAAAATGCAGATCATTATAATTATGATCAAACAATTCTCATCCTAAGAAATGAAAATTCTGATGGGCTGAAAATAATCGCCAAATCATTTGGGATTGATATTAAGGATGAGAACCGAATCAAACATATTCCGGATGATCAATTAAACGTTGATATAACTGTCATTATAGGCAGTGATTTTGCCACGATCAAACCTCTAGTAGATTATTTAAAATACCGTTGACACCCGGACTTTCTACGCCTAAAAATGAGATCAGTGCGCTGGTCCAGGGCATTGCTGATCTTGCTCTTGAAAAACAAGCTGATAATGTGATTTCACTTAATGTTAGTGGTATTACAAGTATGACAGATCATTTTATTTTTTGTTCTGCAGATACGGATGTTCAGGTGAAAGCTATTGCTGACAGTATACGTAAAGGAACGGGGCATAAACCTTGGCGGATGGAAGGGTATGAACAACTCAATTGGGTTTTACTCGATTATATAGATGTTGTAGTCCATATTTTTAAAACGAATGAAAGAGAATATTATAATCTGGAAAGTCTCTGGACAGACGCACCATTAACTAAATATATAGATGAACCTGAAGGAAAATCTCCAGAAAAAACTGATTGAAGCAACGGAAAAAGTCGGCTTAAAACCCCATTCCGTTATTATTACTTCTTCAAAAGATGAAAAACATGGAGACTTATCTTCAAGTTTGCCTTTGTCCATGGCTAAAGCTGCTCAAAAACCACCCATGGAAATTGCAGCATTAATTATTGATCAGTTTGAAAAAGATGAAAATCTCATTCTTGATATTTTTCCTTCTCCTCCAGGATTCATTAATTTTAAAATTAACCCTTCCTTTTATCAGTCACTGATTCCAATAATTATTGATGCAGGGGATTCGTATGGGCGGTCCGAAACAGGTAAAGGCAAAACTGCAAATGTTGAATTTGTAAGCGCAAACCCAACAGGCCCTTTGACAATTGGTCACGGCAGAAATGCTGTCCTTGGAGATACTATATCCAACATTTTAGAAAATCATGGATATGAAGTAACCCGCGAATACTATTTTAATGATGCCGGGAGACAGATGCGTATTTTGGGTCAATCGGTTGAAGCTCGTTATTATGAAATTTTAAAACAAGATGTTGAATTCCCTGAAGATGGTTATCAAGGTAACTATATCAAAGATATCGCTCATTTAATTATGCATGAAAATGGAGAAGATTTAAAATCAGCTGACCCTATTTTTAAAGAAAAAGCAGAAAAAGTAATTTTTGCTGATATAGAAAAAAGTCTTCGCAATCTTGGCATTCATTTTGATCAATTTACAAATGAAAAAACATTTTACAAAAATGGGGAGATCGATCGATTTTTGGAAGAACTTAAAGCAAAGAATCTTATTTATGAAAAAGATGGAGCTACGTGGTTTCGTGCAACAGATTTAGGGAAAGAACAGGACCGTGTTTATATAAAAAGTACAGGAGAGCCAACCTATCGTGTTCCTGACACTGCATACCATAGGGATAAAATTAATAGGGGGTTTGATCTCATTATTGATATTTTTGGTGCCGATCATGCAGATACATATCCGGATGTATTATTAGCCCTTAACGCACTTGGGTTAAAAACAGATCATATTCGTGTTCTGTTATATCAGTTTGTAACATTACTTCGAAATGGCGAAAAAGTGAAAATGTCTACTCGGAAAGCAAACTATGTAACGATTGATGAATTGGTGGATGAGGTTGGTGTTGATGTTGTACGCTACTTTTTTATTATGAGAGGGATGAATTCACATCTCAATTTTGATATAGATGCAGCGGCAGACTCATCAGAAAATAATCCTGTTTTTTATCTACAATATGCTCATGCACGTATTTGTAATATTATCAAGCGTGGAAAAGGATTAGGAATGATATCTTCAAATGGCTATGATATTACTTTGCTTACTCATTCTTCCGAGATTGAATTATTAAAATCCATCAGTGAATTCCCTGAAATAATGGCTTTGGCATTAAAAATTCTTGAACCTCAAGATATTGTTAATTATTTACAGGATCTTGCAGCCCGCTTCCATCGTTTTTATGTTGATTGCAGGGTAATTACAGATGATGAAAATATTTCTGAAGCGCGCCTTGCTTTAATTAAAGCCACTAAAATTGTATTGAGTAATGGTTTAAAAATATTGGGTATTACTGCACCTGAACGCATGTAAATGTTAAATTTAATCAATACTGAATTAGAATTTTTCATACTCTGCATTTCAACCTTATTCTCACTCGTGAATCCTTTGGGAATTACTCCTATATTTTTATCGATGACAGAAGGTTATAAAAGCAATGATCGTATTTTAATTGCTAAAAAAGGTGCTTTTATCGGTACAGTTACTCTGATAATTTTTGCATTATTTGGTTCAATTATTTTTTCATTTTTTGGTATTACACTCGAGGCATTTCAAATTATGGGCGGTATTATTTTTTTCCGTAGCGGATTGAATATGCTGGATGCAAAAGTAGGTAGAACACGGACAACAGCTCAAGAACAGGAAGAATTTATTTCCGCTAATGAGATTGCTTATACACCTGTAGGGATTCCGCTAATTACCGGACCTGGTGCAATTACAGGAGCTTTGCTACTTTCGGGTCAAACGCAATCAATATTTAATTTTGGAACATTAATTTTTTCAATTATACTGGTAATGTTTACAGTTCGATTCATATTTATAGGCGGTGATAAGATCACCCAGCGCTTTGGCGTAACAGGCATGAGAATTGTTCAGCGTATTATGGGTTTGATCTTGATGGTTATCGCAGTTCAATTCGTAATCAATGGAGTAACTGCTGTAATACGATAAATGTAAAGTGATTTTTCCACTTCCGTTTTTTTAATAAAGAACTTCAGCGGGGTCGACTTCACTCAAAAAGAGCGAAGTCGAGTGGAGGCGGGGAGATTCGAACTCCCGTCCGAAATAAATCTTCATAAAACATCTACACGCTTAGTCTCCTGGCAGGAACTTATTCCGCAAATGGCCAGCGACAAACAAATAGCGGAACCAGCCCAAAAGATCTTATCTCAATACTATGGGCGCATATTAAGAGCAACTTGCGTAGTCGACGCCCTTTTACCTAACCACAAGTAAATTAAGTAAAGGACGGGCAGTAGTCTTAAGCTGCTGCCATGTAGCCGTAATCGGCATGTATGAATGTCCGGATGATTTAGGAGAATTCCGGAATCTCCGCATGCAGTTTAACAACGATCATATCCCGTCGAAACCGGTCGCCCCCATTTTCAAAGAACAGATAGAATTTACAACTAATAAATACGACAATGGCTCCGAACGCCAACCCGGAGCCATTTCACTTTTTATTTGCCAACCTCTTCAAACGCAAACTCAAAACTATGAATTCACGGCTCAAAGGCAGATCAAAAATACATGGTAGGAGAATTCAGAGCAATAGAGAAAATGTAAAAATAATAATTTAAGGTGCTCTCTTTGTACTCTTTAGAATATAAGCGTCAATATTGTTGGACTTACGTTTACTGATATCTAACTTTGCCAGCTCATTTTTCGGGATAATGCTACGGCAAATATAACATAGTAAATACAAAATGGCCCCGTAGCTCAATTGGTAGAGCAGTGGCCTCTTAAGCCATTGGTTGAAGGTTCGAGTCCTTCCGGGGTCACATAACTATATATAAAGGAAATATATCATGGCAAAAGCAGAAGGATTAAAACTTGAGTTTGGGGGAGAAGAACTCATAAAGCCAGATTATCTTGAAACATTTCAATTTGACAGCCCAAATCAATATATTAAGACTGAAACAGATGAATTTAGTGCTGTATGTCCTTTCAGTGGATTACCAGATCTTGCATATATAAAAATCGAATATTACCCCTTGGGAAAGAAATGTGTCGAACTTAAGTCACTTAAATATTATTTTATTAGTTTCCGCAATGTAGGGATTTTTCAGGAGGAAGCGACTAAACGCATCTATAATGATTTATATAAAACGCTTGAAACGAATCGATTGTTAATTACAACCATTTATAACAGACGGGGAGGATTCGATACAACATGCATCGAAGGAACATTAGATTGATTTTTGGTTAACTTATTTCAATTTTCAAACTGATATTGTGACTCATTCACTCGTTTTTGCAAATCATTTTTGCTTATATCCATTGTACTACTTGTGCCATCTACTCGTTCTCTCTGAAACTTTATCAACCCTGTTTGGATTTCAGCAATAATCCATTCTTTATTTTCAATAAACACTGTTTTGCCAATTTCATATTCAAGTGAAAGGTCAGAAAGTTTTTCTGACACCATTTTTGCTACACCTTTTTGCTTTTTATCTTATCTATGAACATGAAACAACACCCACTTTTACTATTTTACAAGAAAATTAACAGAAAATATTAATGTATTTTTCTATGCATCTGGGGATGGTTTCATGTAATTTTCGCCCCGAAATTTTCACTTTGTTGATCCCGTAGCTCAGTTGGTAGAGCAGTGGCCTTTTAAGCCATTGGCCGTGCGTTCGAGTCGCACCGGGATCACAATTGATTTGTGCGTTTCCTTATTTAACGGGACACCATGGTCATGAACGTCTTTTCTTTATTATCAATACATTATAAGTAATATTTTAAGCAGTGATAACTACTTTTTCTCTATTGTTATAACCTAGTTGGTTTTCATAAACTCTCCATTATTATGAGACCTATTTCCCCTCCTCAAAAACTAAAACGCGTTCTCTCTCTGTTGGATGCCACTATGATCAATACGGGTGGAATCATTGGTTCGGGTATTTTCATGGTTCCTGCTACTGTAGCCCTTTATACTCATTCTTCTTCACTTTTTTTCCTGGTATGGATATTAGGCGGAATTGTGAGTCTATTTGGTGCCCTTTCTGTAGCAGAACTAGGTGCTGCCATGCCTAGGACGGGAGGACAATATGTCTACTTAAGTGAAGCATACGGGCCTATCTGGGGTTATCTCTATGGCTGGTCTGCTGTGGCTGTAATCAATACTGCATCTATAGCAGCGGTTGGTGTGGCATTTTCAGAATATCTGGGCTTTTTCATTCCAATGACAGATGTATCAATTAAAGGAATTGCGGTTGTAATTATAACTACATTAACAATCATCAATATTATAGATGTGAAATCCGGGGCACGATTTCAAAATCTTTTCACTTTTACAAAACTCGGTGGAATTTTTGGAATAATTCTCTTGGGTCTTTGTATGGGTGGTGGAAATGCAGGAAATTTAAAACCCATTTTTTCCGATCTATCATACACCAGTCTTGTAGGTCCTCTTGGACTCGCTATGGTGGCTGTTCTTTGGACTTTTGATGGCTGGATCTTTGTTACATATGTTGCCGGGGAAATCAAAAACCCCGGTCGAAATATCCCCTTATCATTAATATTATGTATGATTATTGTTGTATCAGTTTATTTGGCACTCAATTTTGTTCTTGTTTATATATTAGGATTTAATGGTATGATTAACTCTAATCTTGTCATGTCAGATGCCGCTTCTGTCTTTTTAGGTAAGAGTGGCGCAATTGTTGTCACGGTGATTATTCTAATATCCCTATTGGGAGCTAATAATGGATTTGTACTTACCAGTGCCCGAATCAATTATGCTATGGCAAGAGATAATAGATTTTTTAAACAGGCAGCATTTATCCACCCCAAATTTCAATCCCCTGCTAATGCTTTGATAATCCAATGTGTTTGGGCATGTGTTCTTACATTTACAGGTACATTTAATCAACTAATAACGTACATTATTTTTGCATCCTGGATTTTCTACGGTATGTCTGCCGGGGCGGTGATTATTCTCCGGAAAAAAAAACCAGATATGGAACGGCCTTACCGAACACCATTTTATCCGTGGATACCAATCATATTTATTTTATTCGCTATTTTTCTAACGGTCAATACCATTTTAGAAGCGCCTAGAGATGCGGCCATAGGCACCGGATTAATATTAGCCGGATTGCCCCTCTATTATTATTGGAAAAAAAATGATTGACATAAAACATCAAATCGATTCCGCAGTTAATGCTGCTCGTGGGGAAATTGTTTCATACATTCAATCTTTGGTTCAATCTCCCAGTTTAGCCAATGAAGAAGGTTCCGTTCAGAAATTAATTAGCGAAAAACTTGAAACTCTCGGACTTGCACCAGAAAAAGTCCCTGTTTACTTTGACGACTTAAAAAATCACCCTGCTTTTTGTGATGATGGCTATTCTCCAGACTCCCGATATAATGTTGTTGGACATTGGAAAAATGATGGCGGTGGCAAATCCATCATTCTTAATGGTCATGTAGATGTCGTACCCACCGGTCCTTTGGAACTATGGGATGAATCACCTTGGTCAGGTTCCGTAAATAATAATCGTATTTATGGACGTGGGTCCTGCGATATGAAAGCGGGATTGGCTTCGGGAATTTTTGCAGTCCAGATTCTTCAGTGTATTGGATTTGAACCCACGGGAAATGTGATGATTCAAAGTGTTGTTGGAGAAGAATCCGGTGGTTGCGGGACACTTACAAATATTGTTAAAGGATATACCGCTGATGCAACTATCATCCTGGAGCCTACATCGTTAAAAGTGTGTCCCATCCAATCGGGAGCCCTTACCTTTCGGTTAAAAGTTCAGGGGAAAGCTACCCATGCGGCTATGCGTTGGGACGGTGTCAGCGCCATTGAAAAATTCCATTTGATTCATCAATCAATTTTGAAATTTGAAAAAGAACGGCATCAATCATTCGATATAAAATATTATGAATTCAAAGATCGTGTGGCACCCATAAATATTGGAACCATTAAAGGCGGAGAATGGCATTCCACCGTACCGGAATCTGTTGTTGTAGAAGGACGTTTGGGCGTTTTCCCAGGTGAGTCAGCGCAGGACGCACGAGATGCATTCGAGACCCACCTTCAAACTATTTCAAAAACGGACGATTGGCTGAAAGAGAATCTTCCCATAGTGGAATGGTTTGAAGGGCAATTTGAATCGGGGAAAACTGATATAAATCATCCGCTCATACAATCTCTTTCAGATTGTTATCATCAAACAACCGGTGATGCACCTATAATTGAGGGCGTAACCTACGGTTCTGACTTGCGACTCTTCACAAATCATGCCCATATTCCCGCCGTTCTATTTGGTCCGGGAGATGTCCGTTTGGCTCATGCGGCCAACGAATATGTAGAAATTGATGAGGTAATCACAACTGTGAAAATTATTGCAAATATGATTGTGGCTTGGTGTGGAAGCTCCCATGAATAAAAATTTCGGCTGCCAGAGTATGGTGGACCCTATCAAACGGATTTTAATCAAACACCCCAAAGACGCATATCAAAATCAATCCAAGGTTGATCAAGAATCACCACAACTAAATTATTTCGGTGTACCTGATTTTGAAAAAGCAATTTCCGATTATGGTAAATTCGTGGAATTCTTGGAATCATGTGATATAGAAATTCATTTTTTACCTGAAAAGGATACCACTTCTTTAGATTCAGTTTACACCCATGATCCTTGTGTTATTTCCAATGGTGGTGTCATTCTTTGCACTATGGGAAAAGATGCCCGGGTGCCCGAATCAAAAGCCGTGGAAGCCTACTTTGATTCCATTGGCATTCCAATTCTCGGGCGCATTGAATTACCCGGGACTTTAGAAGGTGGCGATGTCGTTTGGATCGATGAACGTACCGTGGCTGTTGGGGAAGGTTATCGTACCAATGCTGAAGGGATT
>Ga0208335_1000040_pt1 | contig 57510 bp, 45 predicted proteins | sample DeeseametaMP0759_FD_184202 | JGI IMG/M metagenome (GOLD analysis project Ga0208335, IMG submission 184202) | Marine microbial communities from the Deep Atlantic Ocean - MP0759 (SPAdes) | ecosystem: Environmental > Aquatic > Marine > Oceanic | place: West of Cape Town, South Africa, South...
CCCGCCGACGATGCTGCCGAAGACGAGGCTCCCGCCGACGAAGCACCCGCCGACGATGCTGCCGAAGACGAGGCTCCCGCCGACGAAGAGGAATAGGACCCCGGACCATGTCGGTGCCGTCGGCTGAGCCCCTCAGGCCGGTCACCGATGACGAGGTCGCCAGGTTCGTCACCGACGGCGTCGTCCACCTGCCGGGAATCCTCCCCACCGCCTGGCTGGACCACCTGACCGGTCCGGTCGACGAAACGATCGCCGACCTGACGACGACCGTCGACATGACAGCGCTCGGCGCCGGGCTGGGCGGAACCCGAGACCCGGGAACAGATGGCGGCCGGTTCCTGTCCGGCGTCGACCACTGGCTACGCCACCGGGCCTTCGCCGCCTTCGCCACCACCTCGCCCCTGCCGGCCATCGCCGCAGCCCTCATGGACGCCGGCCGGATACACCTCTACGAGGACTCTGTGCTCGTCAAGGAGCCGGGAACCGTCGAGGCCACGGTCCTGCACCAGGACCTCGGCTACTTCCACCTCTCCGGCGAACGCATCTGCACCTGCTGGGTTCCCCTGGATCCGGTCACCATCCAGACCGGTGCCATGGTCTACGTACGCGGCTCACATCGCTCCGGGACCGTGTACCGACCCAACTGGTTCGTGACCCCCGATCCACTCCCGGACACCGAAGGCGAAGCCGTCCCGGCGATCCACCCGGAGGACGACCGGCTGACGCACATTCCCGCCCAACCCGGTGACGTGATCGTCCACCATGCCGCCACCCTCCACGGTGCCGGACCCAACCGGTCGACCACCATGCGTCGACGTGCCGTCTCGGTGCGCTACTGCGGCGATGGCGTCCGCTACGAGATCCGGCCCGGAGCACCCACCAAGCCCCACCACGCCGACGTCCGATCCGGCGACCCCGTCGTCGACCACCCCGGGTGTCCACTGGTCTGGAGCCGACCCCTAGGGTCCGACCGATGAGCGCTTCGTGGTCCACGATCCCCCGGCTGGTGGACGATGCCGCCGAGCGGTTCGGCGACCTCGAGGCATTCGTGGACGGCGACCTGCGCTGGACGTTCGCCGAGTACCGGGACCAGATCCACGCCGCGGCAAGGGCCCTGATGGCCAGGGGCATCGGACCCGGTGACCGCATTGCAGTGTGGGCCCCGAACGTGGCCGAGTGGGCGGTGGCTGCCATCGGCGCCCACTGCGCCGGAGCGGTCCTCGTCCCGATCAACACCCGCTTCAAGGGTCGGGAGGCCGGGCACCTCCTGGACCGCACGTCGGCTCGGATCCTGTTCACGGTCACCGACTTCCTGGACACCGACTACGTAGCGCTGCTGCGCGACGCCGACCAGGGCACCGGCCTCGAAGAGGTGGTGGTGCTCCGGGGCGCCGTCCCCGAGGGTTGTACGTCATGGCAGGAGTTCATGGACGCCGGAGATTCGATCGACGACGCCGACCGGGCCGCGCGATCGGCCGGGGTGGACGGCGACGACCTCTGCCACCTCATGTTCACCTCGGGCACCACCGGATCCCCGAAGGGCGCCATGCTCCGGCACTCGGCGATCTGCCGGGCCTTCGAGTCGTGGAGTGATGTCATCGGGCTCCGGGCCGGGGACCGCTACCTGGTCGTCAACCCCTTCTTCCACGCCTTCGGTCTGAACTCCGGCATCCTGGCCTGCCTCATGAGGGGCGTCACGCTCGTCCCCCACCCGGTCTTCGACGTGCCGGCGGTGATGCGGCGAATCGGCGAGGAGCGAATCACCATGTTCCCCGGCCCACCCGCCATCTACCAGACCATCCTGAACCACCCCGGGATCGACGGCTTCGACCTGTCCTCGCTGCGGCTGGCGGTGACCGGGGCGGCGGCGATTCCGGTGCAGATGATCCATGACATGCGCGACCGGCTCGGCTTCGAGAAGGTGGTGACCGGCTACGGCCTGACCGAGTCGTCGGGCATCGCCACGATGTGCCGCCACGACGACGACCCGGCCCTCATCGCCGGAACCTCCGGGCGGGCCATCGACGACGTGGAGGTTCGGGTCGTGGACCCGGAGGGAGCGCAGTGCCCCCCCGGCCAGGCGGGCGAGGTGGTGGTCCGCGGCTACAACGTGATGGTCGGATACCTGGACGATCCGGACCAGACCGACGAGGCCATCGACCCGGACGGCTGGCTGCACACCGGCGACATCGGCGTGATGGACGAGAACGGCTACCTGGACATCACCGACAGGGTGAAGGACATGTTCATCAACGGCGGGTTCAACGTCTACCCGGCGGAGGTCGAACAGCTGATGGGCTCCCACCCCGACATCGGTCAGGTGGCCGTCATCGGCGTGCCCGACGAGCGCCTAGGAGAGGTCGGCATGGCCTTCGTGGTCCCGGCCGCCGGCACCACCCCGGACCCGGCGGACATCATCGCCTGGTGCAGGGCCGAGATGGCCAACTACAAGGCCCCGCGTCACATCCAGGTGGTCGACGCACTGCCGATGAACGCCAGTGGCAAGGTGCTCAAATTCGAGCTCCGGGAACGGGCAGCAGCCGACGGCTGACCTGACGGCGCAGGACCCGGGTGGGCGTCACGGACTCCGCACCGCTCGCCACGCCACCTTCCCTACGGCCCGTCAGGGCGCGCCAGTAGCCTGCTCCCAGCCATGACCGACGACCACACCACCGCTACCGGCACGCCGGTCGGCCCGTATCCGGAGGCGGGTCGGGCCGACTTCCCGGCGATCGAGGAGCGCGTGCTGGCCCGCTGGAAGGCCGAGGGCACGTTCCGCGACTCCATCGACGCCCGACCGGTCGACGACGAGTTCGTCTTCTTCGACGGCCCGCCGTTCGCCAACGGCCTGCCCCACCACGGCCACCTCCTGACCGGCTACGTGAAGGACGTGATCCCCCGCTACCGGGCCATGCGGGGCCAACGGGTGGACCGCCGGTTCGGCTGGGACTGCCACGGCCTGCCCGCCGAGATGGAGGCCGAGAAGGAACTCCCGGTGTCCGGACGGGCCGACATCATCGAGTACGGCATCGACCGCTTCAACGCCCAGTGCCGCGAGTCGGTGCTTCGCTACACAGGCGAATGGGAGAAGACCGTCACCAGGCAGGCCCGGTGGGTCGACTTCGAGGACGACTACAAGACCATGGACCTCTCCTACATGGAGTCGGTGATGTGGGCCTTCAAGCAGCTCTGGGACAAGGGCCTCGTATACGAGGCGTTCCGGGTCATGCCGTACTCCTGGGGCGCCGAGACCCCGCTGTCGAACTTCGAGATCCGCCTCGACGACGCCACCCGTCCCCGGCAGGACCCCGCCATCACCGTGACCTTCGACCTGGTGCCGGTGGACGGCGACCCGGGACCCATGCGGATCATGGCGTGGACCACCACGCCGTGGACCCTGCCATCCAACCTGGCCCTGGCCGTGGGCCCCGACGTGTCCTACTCGCTGAGGCAGGCAGCCGACGGAACGGTGTCCGTGCTGGGGGTCGAGGCCGTGGAGCGCTACGCGGCCCAACTGGAGGGCACCACCGAGGTCGGCACGCTCCTCGGCAGCGACCTGGTGGGCCGCTCCTTCACGCCGATGTTCGACTTCTTCGCCGACAGGACCGATGCCTTCCGGATCCTCGGAGCCGACTTCGTGGACGCCTCGGAAGGCACCGGCGTGGTCCACATGGCCCCCGGCTTCGGCGAGGACGACCAGACGACCTGCGAGGCGGCCGGGATCCCCATCGGGCAGGTGGTCCCGGTGGACGGCCTGGGGCGGTTCACCGACCAGGTCGGTCCGTGGGCCGGGCTGAACGTGTTCGACGCCAACCCCGAGATCATCAGGCACCTCAAGGAGGAGGGCCGGGTCGTCCGACACGACACCTACGAGCACAACTATCCGCACTGCTGGCGAACCGACACGCCGATCATCTACAAGGCGATCTCATCGTGGTTCGTGAAGGTCACCGACATCCGGGACCGGTTGATCGAGACCAACCAGGAGATCAACTGGGTCCCCTCCCACGTCAGGGACGGGCGGTTCGGCATGTGGCTGGACGGAGCGCGCGACTGGTCGATCAGCCGCAACCGGTTCTGGGGCTCGCCCATCCCGGTCTGGCGCAGCGACGACCCGACGTACCCGCGCATCGACGTCTACGGCAGCCTGGACGAGATCGAACGCGACTTCGGAATCCGACCCGACGACCTGCACCGACCGTTCATCGACGAGCTGACCCGACCCAACCCCGACGACCCGACCGGCAGGTCGACGATGCGACGGGTTCCCGAGGTGCTGGACTGCTGGTTCGAGTCAGGTTCGATGCCCTTCGCCCAGGTGCACTACCCCTTCGAGAACCGGGAGTGGTTCGAGGAGCACTTCCCTGCCGACTTCATCGTCGAGTACATCAACCAGACCCGGGGCTGGTTCTACACGTTGCACGTCCTGGCCACCGCCCTGTTCGACCGCCCGGCCTTCGAGAACGTCATCTGCCACGGGATCCTGCTGGCCGAGGACGGCACCAAGCTCTCCAAGAAGTTGCAGAACTACACGGAGCCATCGGTCATCTTCGACAACCAGGGGTCCGATGCCCTGCGCTGGTACCTGATGTCCTCGACGATCGTGAGGGGCGGCGACCTCCGCATCTCCGACTCCGGCATCGACGACGTCGTGCGCCAGGTCCTGCTGCCGATCTGGAACGCCTACGGGTTCTTCACTCTGTACGCCAACGTCGACGGGCACAGGGCCACCATGCGCTCCGACTCCGGGCACCTCCTGGACCGGTACCTGCTGGCCAAGACCTCGATGCTGGTCGAGGCGGTTGCCGACCACATGGACGCCTACGACCTGCCCGGCGCCACCCAGGAGATCCAGGGCTTCATCGATGCCCTCAACAACTGGTACATCCGGCGCAGTCGGGACCGTTTCTGGAGCAAGTCCACGGTTACCGACGACGCCGACAAGCGCGACGCCTACGACACGCTCTACACCGTGCTGGTGACCTTCTGCCGGGTGGCCGCGCCGCTGCTCCCCATGGTCTCCGAGGAGATCCACACTGCGCTGACCGGTGGATCCAGCGTCCACCTGGCCGACTGGCCGGATACCGGCGACCTGCCGTCCGATCCGGCGCTGGTAGCGCGCATGGACCGCCTGCGCGACGTGGCCTCGACCACCCTGCGCCTCCGGGAGGACCACGGCCTGCGGGTACGCCTGCCGCTGTCCTCACTGATCGTGGCCGGCGCCGACTCCGAATCCCTGGCCGACCTGGTCGACCTGCTGGTGGACGAGGTGAACGTGAAGTCCGTGGTGCTGACCGACGACCTGGCGGACCACGCCAGGTTCGTGATGAGACCCGACGGGAGTGCGCTGGGGCCCCGTCTGGGAGGCGACGTGCAGGCCGTATTCGGTGCGGCGCGATCGGGCAGCTACGAGCTGCACGAAGACGGCACGGCGACCGTCGCCGGGCACCTGCTCCAGCCGGACGAGTTCACCCTGGGAGTGGAGTCACCCGAGGGCGTGACGGCCGCGGCCCTGGGCAGCGGCGACGCTGTCGTGGTACTCGACACCGAGGTCACCGAGGACCTGGCTCGGGAGGGCCTGGCGCGCGACGTGGTCCGCCAGGTCCAGCAGGCCCGACGCGACGCCGACCTGGTGGTGACCGACAGGATCAGGCTGGTGCTGGACGGCGACGACGCCCTGCTGGATGCCGTCCGGGTCCACGAGGACCACGTGGCCGGTCAGGTCCTGGCCACCGAGCTGGTCTACGAACCGGTCGATGGCGACTCGGACGGTGCGGTAGTTGCCACCGTCGAAGGTGCCGAGCTGCGCTTCAGGTTGAGCGTCACCTGACCCCGGGCGACGAGCCGCCTACTCCGACCCATGGGATCGGCCCGTGGCGCCCGGTTCGACCCGGGCTGCCGTCGCCTCAGTCATCCAGCCGGCGACCGGCCTCCACCAGGTTGATCTCCCAGATGACCTGCTCAAGGCGGTCCGACGCAGAGATCGTCGAATAGCGCAGCGGGTTCTCCGGGGTCACGCAGCTCGGCAACGGCGCCAGCATCGTCCACGGCGTCGGGTGGCAGAACTGCACCACCGAGTGGCGCTCACCCGGCGCATCGGAGACCACCCTGTGGATGCCCGGCGGGATCAGGCCGTTCGTGAGGTGGTCGAGCATGATCCCCGTGTTGACGATGACGTGTCCGTCGGGTGGGGTGGCGGCGATCCAACCGTCGTCGGTCTTCACCTGCAGGCCCGAGGCCGTGGCGCGCGGAAGGGCGGTGATGAGGTTGATGTCGCCGTGCTCGGCGGCCCAGACGTGTTCGTCACCGGGTGCCAGGTCCATGGACGGGTAGTGGAGGGCCCGCGTCAACGCCGCCCCGTCACGCAGCATGGTGTCGAAGAAGCCCTCGTCGACGCCCAGGCCGACAGCCAGGATCCTCAGCACCCTGCGCTGCAGGTCCAGCGTCACACGGTGGAACTCCATCAGCACCTCGGTCGTACCCGGCAGGTCGTCGTCGGGCAACGTGGGATCGCCGTAACGGTGGGGGAAGCGGCGGCGGAGTGGATGGCCGACCGGTACAGGTGCACTCCAGTTGAGCATCTCCTTCCAGTCGGGGACGTCGGAGACCGCTGCGGTCTCGACCAGCAGGCCCGTGTAGCCGGTCTGCCCGTTGGCGCCGTCCACCGTGTAGCGGTCCTTGCGTTCCTGCGGCAGGGCGAAGAAGTCCGCCAGGCGCCCGTAGGCATCGTCCAGCAGATCCTCGGAGAGGTCGTGGCGTACGTATACGAAGCCGGTGGCGAGGCTGCGCATGGTGCCATCCACGATGGCGCGTCGGCTGGGCGCATCACCCTTCTCGAACGCCGGGAGGTCCACGTCCAGGATCGGCGACTCTCGGGAAAGGGTGGGTTCGGTCACCCGTACACGTTACGCCGACAGGTCAGGTGGACGACCTGTTCGAAGGCCCAGGGGTACTGGCGGGCGGCCAACAGGTCCGGTCCGGAGGTCCCGGGCATCCGGCCACCCGGAGCGCGAATCCCGGCGATATCAGCGTGGAACCAACCACGCCACGCGCGACCCGCAAAAAGTTTCCAAACGCGACACGGATTCTCTTGACATCCGTGTAGTTACATGCGTGCAATTCAAACCCGGGACGTTCGTGCGACCTCCCCGACCAGACCATCGGGAGATGGGCCGGACGGTGGAACGTGCTTCACCCGGGTGACCCGTGAGGCCACAGGACGATGGCCGACCGGGTGACGTCGGCGGGAACCAGGGAAACAAGAGGACACAGGAAGAAGATGGCACTCACAGAGGACCGCATCGGCGGAGTTGACACCGAACCGGCTGGCGCCACCCCCATGCGGGTCCGCAAGCGAAACGGCGACCTGGAACCGGTCGACGTCAACAAGATCGTGAAGGCGGTGGAGCGGTGCGCCCTCAGCCTGCCCGGCGTGGACCCCATGCGTGTCGCCACCCGAACCATCTCCGGCCTCTGCGATGGTGCCACCACGGAGGAGCTCGACGAGCTCTCGATCCGCACGTCGGCGGCCCTCATCATCGAGGAGCCCAACTACTCCCGGCTGGCCGCCCGCCTGCTGGCCACCGTCATCGACAAGGAGGTCCGCAACCAGGGCATCCACTCGTTCTCGCAGTCCGTCGGCATGGGACTCGAGCAGGGAATCATCGGGGCCGAGGTGGCCGAGTTCGTGGCGACCAACGCCCGCAAGCTGGACGACACCATCGAGAGCGACCGGGACCACCTCTTCGAGTTCTTCGGCCTGCGCACCGTCTATGACCGCTACCTGCTGCGGCACCCCGAGAACCGCATGGTCACCGAGACCCCCCAGTACTTCTTCCTGCGAGTGGCCTGCGGGCTCTCGACCTGCCCGGACGAGGCCATCCGCTTCTACCGGCTCATCTCCTCCCTGCAGTACCTGCCCTCCAGCCCGACCCTGTTCAACTCGGGCACCGTCCACCCCCAGATGTCCAGCTGCTACCTGCTGGACTCCCCGGAGGACAGCCTCGAGGGCATCTACAAGCGCTACACCGACATCGCCAAGCTCTCGAAGTTCGCCGGCGGCATAGGCGTGGCATGGCACCGCATCCGGTCGAAGGGCTCCCTCATCCGCGGAACCAACGGCCTCTCGAACGGCATCATCCCCTGGCTCAAGACCCTCGACAGCTCGGTCGCCGCGGTCAACCAGGGCGGTCGCCGCAAGGGAGCGGCCTGCGTCTACCTCGAGACCTGGCACGCCGACATCGACAACTTCCTGGACCTCCGGGAGAACACGGGCGACCCGACCCGCCGGACCCACAACCTGAACCTGGCCAACTGGATCCCCGACCTCTTCATGGAACGGGTGGAGAAGGACTGGCAGTGGTCGCTGTTCGACCCGCACAAGGTGCCGCACCTGACCGACCTGTTCGGCGCCGAGTTCGAGGCCGCCTACCAGAAGGCCGAAGAGGAGGGCATCTACGAGCGCCAGGTCCCGGCACGGGAGCTCTACAGCCGGATGATGCGGTCCCTGGCCCAGACCGGCAACGGCTGGATGACCTTCAAGGACGCCTCCAACAGGAAGTGCAACCAGACCGGAACCGAGGGGCGTGTCGTGCACCTCTCCAACCTCTGCACCGAGATCCTGGAGGTCACCGACCAGTCGGAGACCGCCGTCTGCAACCTCGGCTCGGTGAACCTCAGCTCGCTGGTCGTGGACGGTGCGTTCGACTTCGACCGGTTGGCCGAGGTCGTACGCCTGGCCGTGCCGTTCCTGGACCGCGTGGTCGACATCAACTACTACCCGACCCCGGAGGCCCAGACCTCCAACTCTGCGTGGCGCCCAGTGGGCATGGGGCTGATGGGGCTGCAGGACGTGTTCTTCAAGCTGGGGATGCCGTTCGACTCGCCCGAGGCCCGCGAGCTCTCCAAGCGGATCTCCGAGGAGATCTACTTCAACGCCCTCTGGTCATCCACCGAGTTGGCGGAGGCTGCAGGCCCACACCCCAACTTCGGCCTCACCAGGGCGGCCCGTGGCGACCTCCAGTTCGACCTGTGGGGCGTGGAGCCGACGGACACGGCCCGCTGGGAGACCCTCCGGGCACGCATCTCGGAGCACGGCCTGCGCAACTCCCTGCTCATCGCCATCGCCCCGACGGCGACCATCGCGTCGATCGCCGGCTGCTGCGAGTGCATAGAGCCGCAGGTGTCGAACCTCTTCAAGCGCGAGACGCTCTCCGGCGAGTTCATGCAGATCAACCGGTACCTGGTGAGCGAACTCCAGGGCCGTGGCCTCTGGAACGAGACGATGGCCAACCGGATCAAGTTGTCGGAGGGTTCCATCCAGGAGGTCGAGGGGATCCCGGAGGACCTGAAGGGCATCTTCCGCACCGCATGGGAGGTGCCGATGCGGTCGCTGATCGACATGGCCGCCGAACGGGGCGCCTACATCGACCAGAGCCAGTCCTTGAACCTGTTCATGGAGTCTCCGACCATCGGGAAGCTCAGCTCCATGTACCTCCACGCTTGGAAGTCCGGGGTGAAGACCACCTACTACCTGCGTTCCCGACCGGCCACCCGTATCAACAAGACGACGACCGGCGGACCGATCGACGGTCCCGGAAGTGGGGAGACGCTGCCTAAGCCGACCTTCACCGACGAGGAGGCCGCCGCATGTTCGCTGGAGAACCCCGAGTCATGTGAGGCGTGCAACTGATGGCCCTGGCAGAAGTCCCGTACGAGGCGTCGTCTGACGCAGCAGCACCCACGCCCGCTCCGACCACGCACCGGGCCAACATCCTGGATCCGGGCTTCGACCTGACGCTGCGACCGATGCGCTACCCGGTGTTCTACGAGATGTACCTGGATGCCATCAAGAACACCTGGACTGTCGACGAGATCGACTTCTCCGACGACCTGGTCGACCTGGACCGCAAGCTCCTGCCGGCGGAGAAGCACCTGATCAACCGGCTGGTCGCATTCTTCGCCACCGGTGACTCGATCGTGTCCAACAACCTGGTGCTGAACCTGTACCAGCACATCAACGCACCCGAAGCACGGATGTACCTGTCGCGCCAGCTCTACGAGGAGGCGCTGCACGTCCAGTTCTACCTGACGCTGCTCGACAACTACATCCCCGACATGAAGGAGCGGGAAGCCGCCTTCGCAGCGATCCACAACATCGATTCGATCGCCCGGAAGGGTGAGTTCTGCTTCAAGTGGATGCGGTCCGTGAACGGCCTCGACGAACTGCACACCGACGCCGATCGCAGGACCTTCCTCCTGAACCTGATCTGCTTCGCCACCTGCATCGAGGGACTGTTCTTCTTCGCCGCCTTCGCCTACGTGTACTTCCTGCGCTCCAAGGGGCTGCTGAACGGCCTGGCCGCCGGCACCAACTGGGTGTTCCGCGACGAGAGCTGCCACATGAACTTCGCCTTCGAGGTGATCAACACGGTCCGCGCCGAGCAGCCCGAGTTGTTCGACGAGGAGCTCGGTTCCCAGATCTACGCCATGATGGATGAGGCCATCGAGTGCGAGTACCGGTTCGCCGAGGACCTCCTGGGTCAGGGCGTGTCGGGGATGTCCACCGCCGACACAAGGCAGTACCTCCAGTTCGTGGCCGACCAGCGGCTCGCACAGCTGGGCCTGGACCGGGTCTACAACGTCAGGAATCCCTTCGGGTTCATGGAGTTGCAGGACGTCCAGGAGCTGACCAACTTCTTCGAGCGCACCGTCGTCGCCTACCAGACGGGCGTCGAGGGAGCGGTCGCCTTCGACGAGGAGTTCTAGGCCGGCTCAGGTACCCGGGTTGGTCCGGCCCCGACGGGTCCGGCTCAGCCTCCCGACCCGTCGCTACTCCGGCGGCGGAGGGCCACCACGCCGGCGCCCAGCGCCAGTACGGCCACCGCCCCCAACCCCAGGGCCGCCCCGCCTGTCCCGGAATCGGGCATGTCGACCTGGCCTGATGCCCGGTCCAACGTGGTAGTCGGCGGCACGGTCGGTGGAAAGGTGGTGACCGCCGTCTGCGTGGTCGTCCCGGCCGTCATCGCGGTTGCGTCCCGCACCACCGTCGTGGCCGGCGAGGCCGTGGGCTGCACGGTCGTCGTGGAACCGGATGCAGCGTCGAGCGGTGGGCCGGACCGGAAGGGCCCGGACACCTCGTAGGTGACGCCGACGTGTCGGCCCTCCGCACCATCACCCCAGTCGATGGCCTCCACCACGTCACGCACCAGGGCCTCGCCCCGGCCACGCAACGAGCTGATGTAGAGGCGGGTTCCGGACGGATCGAAGCATGGGCCGGTAACGGCCGAGAGCCGGTGGTCATCGCCCACCATCCGGCAGAACGGGGCCACGAGGCCCTCGGTGCCGACCAGCACCAGCTCCATGTCTCCCCGATCCTCGGCGACGAACAGGTCGCCGGAAGCGGGCGCGACGGTCAGGTCACCGATCCCCACCAACGGTTGGCGGTGGCCGGAGCCGTCCCAGAGGACCCAGTGGCGCTGGTTCGCCAGGTCCACAGCGTGGACCCGGTCGTCCAGGGCCGTGGTGAAGATAAGGGAACCGTCATGTACCCAGACGCCACCCCCCATGGGCGTCACGAAGCCGTCGGCTGCCTGTATCCGTGTGGGGGCCACGGTTCCCGACGGGTCGGGTACCGGAATCCATGAGACGCCACCGTCGGGGTCCACGACCATCGCCTCCAGGAGCCCGTCGGCCAGCGCCGCACCCGATAGCGACTCGTCGAGCATCCTGAAGCGGTAGAGGCGGCCGTCACGGTGGGCCTCTGTCATGTAGCAGTGACCACCGAGAGGGTCGACGGCGACGGACCCGTGGGTTCGGACGCCCAGGGCATTGCGCGGCACCGCCGGGCTGTCACCGGTCGGGTCGCACTCCCAGATCCTGCCGTCGCCCTGATGGGCCTCCTGGCACGACAGCCACGTGCCCCACGGTGTGGTGGCGCCGCGGCTGTTGGAATGGCTGCCCTCCAGGATCGGGTAGGCGTCCAGGATCGAACCACCGGAGTCGAACCTGATCGACGAGGCTCCTCCCGCCGACTCCCCGATGGTCTGGAAGTCGAAGACCTCGTGGTTGCAGGCCAGGATCCAGCCGCCGTCCGGCGTGGCAACGGTCCCCTTCCCGTCCGGGAACAGCGGCCACGTGTAGTCCGTGGCGCCGACCCCGGTACCGCCCACGGCCACGATGCGCGAAGAGAACCCCTCGGGCAGCACGAGGCCGTTCCCGTCGGGTCTGCGGCCCTCCAGGGAGCCATAGGGGCCCGGAACCGGCGGTACGGCCGATGCCAGGACCGCAACCCCGGTAGCCGCCGATGCCGACCCGCTCAGGACAGCCGAAGCGACCGCTGTACCACCCAGGGCCAGGCCGTTCCTGAGGACGGCCCGTCGGTGCACCGGTCAGCCGCCGAAGGCTGCCAACAGGCGCTCGGCCGCGGCTGAAGGCGTGGTCAGGCCATCCAGCACCTCTGCCTCCGCCACGCCCAGGAGGCCCAGTACCGCTGGATCACCACGCAGCGAGTCCAGCAACCGGTCCTCCACCATCGACCACATCCAGGCCAGTCGCTGTGCACGGCGCCTGTCCTCCCGCTCCCCGGTGGCGGTCATCAGGGACCTGTGGTCGGCAATGCGTCCCCAGAGGTCGTCCAGACCGTCACCTGTCTGGCCGGAACATGTCATGACCGGCGGCGTCCACGTGGGGCTGGTCGGCTGCGTGAGGCGTAGGGCAGCCGAGTAGTCCCGTACCGCCGTACGTGCTGCTGGAACGTTCCCGCCATCCGCCTTGTTGACGGCGATCAGGTCGGCCATCTCCAGCACGCCCTTCTTGATGCCCTGCAACTCGTCACCGGCACCGGGCAGCATCAGGACCAGGAAGAAGTCGACCATGGCGGCCACCACGGTCTCGGACTGGCCTATCCCGACCGTCTCCACCAGCACCACGTCGTGTCCGGCGGCCTCCAGGACCATCATCGTCTCCCTGGTGGACCGGGTAACGCCGCCGAGGGTCCCAGCGCTGGGCGAAGGCCGCACGAAGGCCGAGGAGTCGTTCGAGAGGCGCGGCATGCGTGTCTTGTCCCCGAGGATGCTCCCTCCCGTCACCGTGCTGGTCGGGTCCACCGCCAGTACGGCCACCCGGTGGCCGGCGGCGGTGAGCATCGAACCGAGGGCCTCGATGAAGGTGCTCTTGCCCACGCCCGGTACCCCGGTGATGCCCACGCGCTGGGCATCCACGACGTGAGGTGCCAGCTCGTCGAGCAACCGGCGGGCATCGACGCGGTGGTCCGGCCTCGAGGACTCGACGAGCGTCACCGCCCGACCGACCGATGCGCGGTCCCCCCTCAGGACCCCGTCGACCAGCTCGTGTGGGGCCATGCCGTGACGTCGATCAGGACAGCCGGTCGAGCAGCTCGACGGCGGCCTCGGCAATGACGGTTCCAGGCGGGAACACCGCGACGGCCCCGGCGGCCAGTACGGCGGCATGGTCCTGCTGTGGGATCACACCACCCACCACTATTGCGATGTCGGGGCGGCCCTGGGCGGCCAACTCGTCACGCAGCTCCGGGACAAGGGTCAGGTGGCCGGCTGCAAGGGAGCTCACGCCGACCACGTGGACGTCGTTCTCGACCGCCTGACGGGCCACCTCGCCGGGCGTGCAGAACAGGGGGCCGATGTCCACGTCGAATCCAAGGTCGGCGAACGCCGTCGCTATGACCTTCTGTCCACGGTCGTGGCCGTCCTGGCCCATCTTGGCCACCAGGATCCGCGGGCGTCGACCGTTGGCCGCCTCGAAGTCGACCACCCGGGAGCGCGCCGCCCCGAGGGTCTCGCCATCACCCATCTCGCTGCTGAACACTCCGGAGATCGTACGGACCTCGGCCACGTGGCGCCCGAAGACCTTCTCCAGGGCGTCGCTGATCTCTCCGACCGTGGCCCGGGCGCGTGCTGCGTCTATCGCCAGTGCCAACAGGTTGCCGTCTCCGGACCCGGCGCACCGGGTGAGCGCATCCAGGGCCGACGTACAGGCCGCACCGTCCCGTTCGGCTCGCAGCCGCTCCAGCCGGGCCACCTGGTCGGCGCGCACCTGGGCGTTGTCCACCCTCAGGACCTCGACCTCGTCCTGGCTCCCGGGGCGGTACCGGTTGACGCCGACGATCGACTGGCGGCCGGCATCGATCCTGGCCTGGGTCCTGGCCGCTGCCTCTTCGATCCGCAGCTTCGGGATGCCGGCCTCGATGGCGCGTGCCATGCCACCCATCTCCTCCACCTCGGCGAGGTGTGCCCTTGCCCGTGCCACCAGGTCGTGGGTGAGTCGCTCCACATGGAAGCTGCCGCCCCAGGGATCGACCACCCGGCACGTGCCGCTCTCCTGCTGGAGGAAGAGCTGTGTGTTGCGCGCGATCCGGGCCGACGAGTCGGTGGGCAGCGCCAGGGCCTCGTCCAGGGCATTGGTGTGGAGTGACTGGGTGTGGCCCTGGGTGGCCGCCATGGCCTCGACGCAGGTTCGCACCACGTTGTTGTAGACGTCCTGGGCCGTCAGGCTCCAACCCGACGTCTGCGAGTGGGTGCGAAGCGAGGATGACTTCGGGTCCAGCGGTGAGAACTGCCGCATGAGGTCCGCCCAGAGCAGGCGGGCGGCCCGCAACTTCGCCACCTCCATGAAGAAGTCCATGCCGATGGCCCAGAAGAAGCTGAGGCGCGGGGCGAACGCATCGATGTCCAGTCCGGCCTCCACACCGGCCCGGACGTACTCCAGACCGTCGGCCAGCGTGTAGGCCAGCTCCAGGTCGGCGGTCGCCCCCGCCTCCTGCATGTGGTAGCCGGAGATCGAGATGGAGTTGAACCTCGGCATCTCGGCGCTGGTGAAGGTGAAGATGTCCGAGATGATCCGCATGGACGGCTCGGGCGGGTAGATGTAGGTGTTCCGGACCATGAACTCCTTGAGGATGTCGTTCTGGATGGTCCCGGTGAGCTGCGCCGGAGCCACGCCCTGCTCCTCGGCCGCCACCACGTAGAGGGCCAGGATCGGCAGCACGGCACCGTTCATGGTCATAGAGACGCTCATGCGGTCCAGTGGGATGCCATCGAAGAGCATCTTCATGTCCAGGATCGAGTCGATGGACACACCGGCCATGCCGACGTCACCGGAGACCCGCGGATGGTCGCTGTCGTAGCCCCGATGGGTGGCGAGGTCGAACGCCACGGACAGGGCCTTCTGGCCGGCCGCCAGGTTCCGTCGGTAGAAGGCGTTGCTCTCCTCGGCGGTGGAGTAGCCGGCGTACTGGCGCACGGTCCACGGCTGGCTGGCGTACATCGTCGGATACGGCCCCCGCAGGTACGGCGCGGCACCGGGCCAGGTCTCCATGAAGTCCAGATCGACCACGTCCGATGCGCTGGACAGCGGCGCCACCACAATGCCCTCGGGCGTCTCGTTGGCAAGGTCCCCGGGCGTGCTACCCACCTCACCGTGAACGCGGTCGGCCCACGCCTCCCGGTCGTCGGACAGGCCCCGGCCAGAACCCAGCTCGACGGTCGTGAAGTCGGGTATCGATGTCATCGCGACACCCCCAGGTCGTCCAGAGCCCGGGACAGGACGTCGACCAGGTCGACCCCGACGTGGATGAACTCGTCCACGCCGGAGGCACGCAGGTCGTCCTCGTCGTCTCCGGGTCGGCCGGCCAGGTAGACCCGCTTCACGCCGGCCGCCTTCAGTCCTCCCGCAGCGGTGGCGGCCTCGGTGGAGTAGCGCTCGTCGGAACCGCAGAGAACCGCGATGACGGCACCGCCGGTACCGGGTCCCTGCTCTCCCTCAGGGTCGCCTGACTCCACGGCCCGGATGCCAGCCACGCCGAAGAGGTTCCGGGCGAAGGTGGACCGTGCCGTGTGCTCCGCTGCGGGCCCGAGGGTGACGAGCAGGACGGTCGGTACGGGGTTACAGGCAACCACGGCGTCACGCAGGGCCTCGAACGGTTCCGACCTGCGACGCAGCGGCAGTGGGCCACTCGGCGACGCCGGGGACGGCTGCCTCTCCAGCAGGACCTCCTCGACATTCGGGAACTCGGAGACCCCGGTTACCGACTCGCTGAGGTCTGCGAGGCGACCGGCACGCTCCCTCCAGCACGCCTCGGCCTCTTCGGCCAGTCGACCGGATGCCAGAGAGGCGGCCATCCCGCCGTCCGCCTCGGTCTCCCGGAACCGCTCCCAGGCCTCCACGGCCAGCCGTTCCGTGAGGTCCTCCACGTACCAGGAGCCTCCCGCCGGGTCGATCACCCTGGCCAGCCCGCTCTCCTCCAGGAGCACGAGCTGCAGGTTCCGCGCCGTGCGTCGCCCGAACTCGTCGGGTCGCCCCAGGGCGCTGTCGAACGGCCGGACCGTCACCGAGTCGGCACCCCCGGTTCCGGCTGCGAACACCGCCACCGTTGACCTCAGCATGTTCACCCACGGATCCCATCGGGTCAGCATGACGGCCGAGGTGAGCGCGTGCTGGCGGGGCGCCCGGTCCCCCGGGTCGGCTCCGGAGGCCTCGGCCACGCGGGCCCAGAGGCGTCGGCCGGCCCGGAACCGGGCCATCGTCAGGAACTGGTCGGCGTCGGCCGTGAGCGTGAAGGCCAACGAACCGAGTGCCTCGGACAGCGACAGGCCGTGGTCGGTGAGGGCCCGCAGGTACGCCACACCGGTAGCCAGGCCGGCGGCCAGTTCCCGGGCGTCGCTGGTTCCGGCATCCGCGTAGGGGGTCGTGTCGACTGTGACCGGCCTGACACCCGGGAGGCCACGCGCCCGGTCGACGACGGCCAGGGAGGCCGCATCCAGACAAGCGGCGGCCGGGGCGGTTGGCCCGCCGTGGCGTGCATGCACGCCCAGCGGATCGAGGCCCAGGTCACCGCGCCTGTCGCCCTCCGGCACGCAGCGTCCCTCCCAGAGGTCGAGCAGCCATCCGGCCACCTCCACCGAGCGGGGCCCGGGCACGAGGGCCACGGTCGTCATCTCGAGGTGGACGCCGTCCAACACCTCATCCAGGTCTCGCAGCGATTCGATGCCGATGGCCATCGGATCCAGCAGCACCGAGGTGGAGCCCCGCAGCAGCTCGTCCAGGACCACGGCGTTGGAGGCGGCGATCCCCTCCTCGAGCACGAGAGCCCGCACGTCCCAGCCGTCGACCACATTGCCCGACGACCTACGCCCACGGGTGAAGGTTCCGGCACCCGGCAGGCCAGCCGGATCACCGGCCGTGGAGGACCGGTCGGGTCCGTAGAGCACCGGGATACGGATCCCGTCCGCTGTCGTGGTGGCCAGCGAGTCCACGGTGCGTCCCCTCAGGCCGGCCTCGGCCAGCGCCAGCCAGGCCTCGCGGTCGACCGCCTCGAAGTCGGCAGCGGAAACCTCGGGATCGACGCTCTCGCTGGCCATGGACCGATGGTAGGTGACGCCCCCCCGCCGCCCTGAAGCCATGTGACCGGTGACCCCGGGTCCGGCCTTGCCCACCGACCGACCCTTCCACAAGCCTTCCGGATGTCAGAGGCCCACATTCCCCACCATCTGGAGTCGAGATGTCCGAACTACCGGCGGTCACCGGACATCCACGCCGGTGGTTCATCCTCTCCATCCTGACCCTGTCACTGGTCATGGTGGTGGCCAGCGTCAGCTCGATGAACCTGGCGCTCCCGGCAATCCAACGTGGTCTCAACGCAACGGCATCCCAGATCGTGTGGATCAACGCCTCCTACGCCCTGATGCTGGCAGCGATACTCCTCCCCTCCGGCGCTCTGGGCGACCGGTTCGGTCGGCGGGGTGCCCTCCTCGTCGGCCTGGGAATCATGCTGACCGGCTCCGTCCTGGGGGCCACCAGCGGTTCCGCCGCCCAGATAATCGCCTGGCGCTGCCTGATGGGCGTGGGCGCCGGCCTGGTCATGCCCGCCACCCTGTCCATCCTCACCACGGTGTTCCCGGCGAACGAACGCAGTAAGGCCATCGCCATCTGGGCGGGCTTCGCCGGAGCCGGCGGGGCGATCGGCATCCTGGCCGCAGGCGTGCTCCTGGAGTTCTTCTGGTGGGGCTCCATCTTCTTCGTGAACATCCCGATCGCCGTGGTGCTCTTCGTCCTGACGGTGCTGTTCGTACCGTCCTCACGCGACTCCCTCAGGCACCCCATGGATCCCCTGGGTGGCCTGCTCTCGGCGGGCGCCCTGGCGGCCCTCGTATTCGCCCTCGTGCAGGGCCCGGAGTACGGCTGGACCGACCCCCGGATACTGGGAAGCGCCGTCACGTCGGTGCTGCTCGGAAGGGCCTGGGTGGTCGCTGAGCGCCGCAGGGAGCACCCGATGCTGGACCCGTCCCTGTTCCGCATCCCACGCTTCGGCCTGGGAAGCCTCGGGATCGCCTCGGCCTTCGCGGTGATGTTCGGAATGTTCTTCGGATTCGCCCAGTTCATGCAGTTCGTCCTCGGCTACTCGGCACTCGACACGGCGATCCGGACGCTTCCGTTCGCCGCCACGATGATCGCCTTCTCCCAGCTGGGGCCGAGGCTGGCCTCCAGGATCGGCGTCCGATCGGTGATCGCCGGCGGCCTGCTCCTGACATCCATCGGCCTCCTCTGGATGTCCGCCGTGAACGTCTCCAGCGGCTACCTCCAGGTCGTGGGCGGCCTCAGCCTGGCCGCTGCCGGCATGGCGCTGGCATTCCCGGCCGCCACCGAAGCCATCGTCGGCTCGCTGCCCCAGGACAAGGCGGGCGTGGCCTCAGCCGTCAACGACACCACGCGTGAGGTCGGAGCCGCCGTCGGCATAGCACTGCTGGGCAGCCTCATGAGCTCCGGCTACCGCCGTAGCGTCGGCGATGCCTTCGACGCCCTGCCGGCCGCTGCCGCCGAGGCCGCCAGGGACTCTGTCGGTGCGGCCCTCCACGTCGCCCAACAGGCACCGGAATCGGTGCGCTCCGGTCTGGTCCTGACGGCTCGAACCGGCTTCGCCGAGGGCTATTCGCTGGCCATGATGGTCGGAGCCGCCCTGCTGGTGACCACCGCAGCCGTGGTCTTCCGCTGGTTCCCGAAGGACTGACCGGAAACCGTCCGGCTGCGATCCCGGCGCGCAGGGATGCGAGGATTGCCGGATGCGAATCACCACCTCCCTCAACTACGCCACCGACCCGCAGACCGCCGCCACCCAGGCCCGGGAACTGGAGGCGGCCGGCGTGGACTGCATCTGGATCCCCGAGGCATACGGCTTCGACGCCGTCAGCCTGCTGGGTTACCTGGCGGCCAGCACCTCCACGGTGGAGCTGGCCAGCGGCATCCTGAACACCTACTCCCGCACCCCCGCCCTGCTGGCCCAGACAGCGGCCGGGCTGGATGCCCTGTCCGGTGGCCGGTTCACCCTGGGCCTGGGTGCCTCCGGGCCACAGGTGATCGAGGGCTTCCACGGCATGCCGTACGACCGACCGCTGACGCGCATGAAGGAGATAATCCAGATCTGCCGGTCCGCCTGGCGCCGTGAGCGCCTCGAGCACGAGGGCAGGGTCTTCACGCTGCCCCTGCCAGCGGACCAGGGAACCGGGCTGGGCAAGCCCCTGAAGATCATCAACCACCTGAAGCGGTCGAACATTCCGATCTACATCGCCGCCCTCGGCCAGAAGAGCGTGGAGGAGACGGCCGCCACCTGCGAGGGCTGGCTTCCGTTCCTCGTCTACCCGGAGCGGATGGACCAGGTGTGGGGTGATGCCGTCAGGGCCGGCAAGGCCAGACGGGATGACAGCCTCGACGGGTTCGACGTGGTGGCCGGTGGCCTCGTGGCGATCGGCGACGACGCAGCGCAGTACCGCGACTACGCCAGGCCGATGGCCGCCCTCTACATCGGGGGCATGGGCGCCCGGGGGAAGAACTTCTACAACGACGTCTGTCGGGACTACGGCTTCGCCGACGAGGCGATCGCCGTGCAGGACGCATACCTGGACGGCCGCAAGGAGGAGGCAGCCGGGCTGCTGCCGGAGGAGCTCATCCAGAACACGACGCTCTGCGGTGACGAGGCCTACGTGGTGGACCGGCTGGCCGCCTACTCCGAGGCCGGGGTGACCTCGCTGAACGTGACGCCGGTCGGCGGCGAGCCGGCAGCTGTGCTGGGCCGCCTACGCGAGCTGGCCGAGCACGTCTGAGCCGTCAGGCGCCGTCGGGCCGGGTATCGGTCGGGTCCAGGCGTACGCCCAGCAGCAGCCCCTCGGTCATCCGCTGGGGCGCCTCGCCCAACATGAAGTTGACCGACAGGCGGCGTGGCGTCCGCACGTGGCGCGTACGCCGTGAGGTGGCCCGGACCACCCTGCGGGCCAGACGATCGGGATCGGCCTTCGGTATCAGCCGCAACAGGTTCAGCCTGTGGATCACGCGCTGGGTGCTGGCCGAGGAGGAGTTCTCGATGGCGTCCCACATGCGGGTGTCCACCGGCCCGGGCGCCACGAGCGTGGTCCGGATCGACGTGCCCTTCAGCTCCATGCGCAGGGCGGCCACGAAGCCGTTGATCCCGGCCTTGGTGGCGCAGTAGGTGGCCATCGACGGGAAGCCGGACGAGCCGGCGATCGACGACAGGTAGACGATGTGGCCGCGGCCGCGTTCCAGCATGCCGGGCAGGGCGTAGCGGGTCAGGACCATGGGTGCCTCCAGGTTCACCCGCGTGGCGGTCCGGACGTCGACCGGATCGATGACGGCCGCCATGTCCACGGTCTCGACACCTGCGTTGTTGACCAGCACGTCGATCGGACCGATGTCGGCCTCCACGCCCGGCACGAGGCCCTCTACGGCTGCCGGGTCTGAGAGGTCGACCACCACGGCGTGGCCGCCCACCTCCTCAGCGACCGCCCGGAGGTCGCCCTCGGACCTGGCAGCGACCACCACCTCGGCACCCGCCGCCGCGTATGCCCGGGCCAGGGCCGCACCGATCCCCCGTGAGCCACCCGTTACCAGTACCCGCGCGCCATCAAGATCCATGGGGTGACCGTAGTCCGGGGACCGTGGCCACTCTTCGCCGGACGATCCGGCTTCCCGACGGCCTATCTGCCTGCGACCCGGCAATCCGGCTTCTGGATCCTGCAGGTGCCACGGGTACGGTCGGGCCGCGTACCCACCGGAGACCCCGAACCCAGGAGCAACCGTGGCCCAGGCCCAGCACGTCGAGCCGTTCAAGATCTCTGTGTCGGACGCACAGGTCGCCGACCTGCGACGGCGTCTCGCCGACACCCGGTGGCCCGACCAGATCCCCGGCTCAGGATGGGACTACGGCTGCGACCTGGCCTGGTTGCAGGACCTGGCCGCCTACTGGGCGGACGGCTTCGACTGGCGGGCGGCCGAGGCCCGGCTGAACGGCCTGGACCAGGTGGTGACCACCATCGACGGCCAGCGCATCCACGCCATCCACCAGCGGTCCCCCCAGGCCGATGCCCTACCGCTGCTCATCAGCCACGGTTGGCCCGGCTCCGTGGTGGAGTTCCTGAAGGTGATCGGACCGCTCACGGACCCGGCTGCCCACGGCGGCGACCCGGCTGATGCCTTCCACGTCATCGCCCCGTCGCTGCCCGGCTTCGGCTGGTCCGGTCCGACCACCCAGCCCGGCTGGGGCGTGGGCCGTACGGCCATGGCGTTCGTCCAGCTGGTGGAAACGTTGGGCTACGAGCGCTACGGCGTGCAGGGCGGGGACTGGGGGTCCATGATCTCCCGGCAGGTGGCGGCAGCGGCTCCCGACTCGGTGGTCGGTTGCCACGTCAACATGTTCGCCGGAGGCCCCCCGGGACGCGATGACGACTTCGACGATGTCACCGGGACAGAGCAGAGGCTCATGGACAGGGGTGCCTGGTACATGGCCGAGGACAACGGCTACTTCCGCATCCAGGAGACGCGCCCACAGACCCTCGGGACGGCCCTGAACGACTCCCCGGCCGGACTCCTGTCGTGGATCGGCGAGAAGTTCCACGGCTGGGTCGACCACGACGGCGACCCACTGGACGTCGTGGACCGCGACCAGGTCCTGGCCAACGTCAGCACCTACTGGTTCACCGGCACGATCAACTCCTCGACCCGCATGTACTTCGAGACCATGAAGGCCATGGCACGCGGAGAGGGGCTGGCCGAGAACGCCGAGGTGCCGCTGGGGGTGTCCGCATTCCCTGCCGAGCTCTTCATGTCCCGCCGCCGCTGGGTGGAGGCCACCCACAACGTGACGTTCTGGCGTGAACACGACCGGGGCGGGCACTTCGCCACCATGGAACGCCCGGAGGCCATCGTGGCCGACATACGGGAGTTCTTCAGGGGGCTCCGATGAGCACGCCGATGGGCGCCACGACAACGCTGGCCGGCACCGACGGCGTGGACATCGCCGCCGAGACCCGTGGACCGGACGTACGCAGCGGCCCGCCGATCGTGGCCACCACGGGATGGGCCAACGACCGGAGCGTCTGGACGCCCATGGTGGACGACCTCTGCGTCGACCACGCGGTCACCACCTGGGACCTGAGGGGCCACGGTGCCAGCGCCGCACCGCCGCCCGGCGACTACACCCGCGCCCATGCCCTCGGGGACCTGGCCGCAGTGCTGGACCTGGCTGGTCGTCCGGCGGTCCTGATGGGCCACAGCCTGGGTGGCTTCCTGTCCCTGGCCCATGCCGTAGACCATCCGGAGGACGTGGCCGGCCTGGTGCTCGTGGCCACCGGTCCGGGCTTCCGGAAGGTGGAGGCCCGCGAGCAGTGGAACGAATCGGTGCGGGCCTCAGCGGCCGGGATGGACCTGGCGGCCGGCGCCGAGGAGATATCGATGCACCACGACTCCCACGTCATCGACCACCTGGCGGAGGTACAGGTTCCGGTCCTGGTGCTGCTGGGCGAACGCGACACCCGCTTCGCTGCATCGGCGGCGCTCTTCCAGCGGGACCTGGACGTTCGCGAGTCGGTGGTCGTGGCGGGCATGGGCCACATGGTCCACGTGAAGGCCCCCGCTGAGTGTGCTGCAGCCGTGAGGCGGTTCATGGCCGGCCTGGCCACCCGATGACAGTTGAATGCACACCAGCGACCGCTACATGACCCCGGTCCCCCGGCCCGGATGACGGCTTCGTGAACAGCGACCCGCTGGCCCGGATGGTCGAGCTGCCCGGCGGCAGGTTCCTCATGGGAACCGACGAGGGCGGGTACCCGTCGGACGGCGAGGGACCGGTACGGCCGGTCGTCCTCTCCCCCTTCGCCATCTCGGCCACGGCGGTCACGACCGCCGATTTCGCCGCGTTCACCGACGCCACAGGACACGTCACCACCGCAGAACGCGAGGGCTGGTCGTTCGTCTTCGCCGGGCACCTGCCCGATGACTTCGAGGCCACCAGGGGCGTGGTGGGTGCCGAGTGGTGGCGGCAGGTATTCGGCGCCGACTGGCGCCACCCCGAGGGTCCCGACAGCGACATCGACGACCGGCTCGACCATCCGGTGGTCCACACGTCATACATCGACGCTGCGGCGTTCGCCACCTGGGCCGGGGGTCGCCTACCCACCGAGGCGGAGTGGGAGTACGCGGCCAGGGGAGGCCTGGACGGGAAGCGGCTGCCGTGGGGAGACGAGAACCGACCCGACGGCCCGGACGACCACCGGTTCAACATCTTCACCGGGACCTTCCCCACCGAGGATTCCGCCGAGGACGGCTGGGCCGGGACCTGCCCGGTGGATGCCTTCGCACCCAACGGCTACGGCCTGTACAACTGCTCCGGCAACGTTTGGGAATGGACGTCCGACTGGTTCGGCACCGACCACGGAGACCCCGACGCAGCACCCCGCACGGATCCGGTCGGCACGCCGCTGGGGGTGGGCCGGGTGGTCAAGGGCGGCTCCCACCTCTGCCACGACAGTTACTGCCACCGCTACCGGGTGGCCGCCAGGACGTCCAGTCCCCCGGACAGCTCAGCCGGCAACCAGGGCTTCCGGCTGGCGCGCTGAGCACCGACCGGCCCCGCTGCGCTGCGCCCGTAGCCTTGCGTCCATGGGGTTGCGCAGCGAGTTGAACCGACACGTACCGCCGGCCGCCCCCGGAGAGTTCGACGCACCCCGTATCGGCCCACTGGAGGTGTGGCCCCCTGTGGTCCTGGCCCCGATGGCCGGCGTCACCAACGCGCCCTTCCGCTCCCTCTGCCGTGAGTTCGGGGCAGGCCTCTACGTCAGCGAGATGGTGACAGCCCGTGGCCTGGTGGACGGCCACCTCAAGACGACGCGCCTGGCCCACTTCGATCCCGACGAGTCACCCCGCAGCATCCAGCTCTACGGAACCGAACCGGAGAGCATCCGCCGGGCCGTCGACCTGCTGGTCGGTGAGGGACGGGTCGACCACATCGACATGAACTTCGGTTGCCCGATGCCCAAGGTGACGCGCAGGGGTGGAGGTGCGGCCATCCCGCTGAAGCCACGGCTGTTCGAGGACATCGTGCGTGCCGCCGTGGATTCCTCCGGCGACGTACCGGTCACCGTCAAGTTCCGAAAGGGCACCGACGACGACCACCTCACCTTCCTGGAGGCGGGCCGGATAGCCGAAGCGGTGGGTGCCGCCGCCGTCTCACTCCACGCCCGGACCGCCGAGCAGCTGTACTCCGGCGAGGCCGACTGGTCCGCCGTGGCCGACCTGAAGGCTGCGGTGACCGGCATCCCGGTGTTCGGCAACGGCGACGTCTGGGAGCCGTGGGATGCCCTTCGCCTCATGCGGACCACCGGTTGCGACGGTGTGGTGGTCGGGCGCGGCTGCCTGGGCCGACCCTGGCTGTTCGGCGACCTGGCAGCGGTCTTCGGCAACGAACCCTCGGTCGGCGGAGCGGAGCCGGGGGATCCCCCGAGGCTCCGTGAGGTCACCGCTGCCATGTCCCGCCATGCCCGTCTGCTGGTGGACTGGGCCGGTCCGCACGGCATAAAGGACTTCCGGAAGCACACCGCCTGGTACCTGAAGGGCTACGCAACCGGCCCGGCGTCGCGTCGGGACCTCCAGACGATCACCGACGTGGACCACCTGGACGGCCTCCTGGCACGCCTGCTGGAGGAGGTGGATCCGGACATGACGTTGGATCCCGAGTCGCTGCGCATCCCCCGCAGCCACCGCAGTGGCCCGAGGCCCGTGGTCCTTCCGGAGGGCTGGCTGGACGATCCCATGGATGCCACGCCGCCCGCTGCCGATTCAGAGGTCCTGGTCTCCGGGGGCTGACCCCGACGGCCCAGCTGTCTCCCGAATGCTCCCCGACCACCTGATCCTGGCCTCGGCGTCGCCGCGTCGCCTGGACCTGCTCCGTCAGGTAGGGCTGGACCCCGAGGTGCGTTCACCCGACGTCGACGAGACCCGTCTGCCCGACGAGGACGTGGCGTCGATGGTGGAACGGCTGGCGTGTGCCAAGCGGGACGCCGTGGCCGGCGAGGGGGAATGGGTGGTCGCAGCCGACACGGTCGTCGTCGTGGACGGCGAGGCACTGGGCAAGCCGGGAACCCCGGAGAAGGCCACGGCCATGCTGAGGCTCCTCTCGGGCCGCTCCCACCAGGTACTGACCGGCGTTGCCGTGGCCGGACCGGTGGGCCGGGCATCCACGACGGTGTGTACCGAGGTGACGTGGCGGGAGCTCTCCGACGAGGAGGTGGCCTCCTACGTGGCCACGGGGGAGCCCCTGGACAAGGCCGGTGGCTACGGGCTCCAGGGCGGCGGAGCGGACTTCGTGGTGGAGCTGCTGGGCGGCAGGGACAACGTCATCGGCCTACCGGTCACGACCGTGCTGGAGCTCCTCGCCACGGTCGGTCCCGCTGACGACGGCTGGAGACGCCTGCCCGGGGGCTGAGCGGGGGCCTCAGCCGACCGGTGGCACCAGCCGCTGGTCGTCGCTGATGAACGTCCGTACGCCCAGCAGCACGACCACGAGGGCGGTCACCGCCGCCGTCCCGAGGATCAGGAACAGGATCGCCACCTGGATCAGCGCCGCCTGGAGGGGATCCACCCCGGCCAGGATGAGGCCTGTCAGGGCCCCGGGTAGGAACACCATGCCGGCGGTCCGGGTGATCTCGATCTGGGGCCGTAGCGCCAACCGCAGTGCATCGGATGTCACGTCGCGCACCGCACGGTCCGGCGTGAAGCCGAGGGCCAGCATCGCCTCCACCTCGCCGGCCCGGTCCCGGATGCCGTCCACGAGACGGGTGGCGGCCACCACCACGACCTTCAGCGAGTTGCCGACCACCATCCCGGAGACGGGCACCAGGACCCGTGCCTCCAGAGGGAGGATTCCGAGGGCGAACACGGTGGTCAGCGAGATGGCGAGGCCCAGCAGGGTGCCCCCTACCGTGAGGAGGCCGAGGCCCCGCAGTCGGGGTTCGCGGCGACGGGCGGCGTCGCCGGCCACCGGCACCATGGCCACCACCCAGGCCCAGGCCCAGAGGATCGAGGTCCCCTCGTCCAGCAGCAGCGTCAGGGCCCAGCCGGCGAGGAGCAGCTGGGCTATGGCGCGCGCCGTGGCCACCACGAGGTCGCGCTCCAACCCGAGCCGGCGGACCATGGAGATGCCGGCGACCACGAGCACCGGCACCAGCGACGCCGCCAACCCCCACCAGCCGATGTACACGTCAGTCACCATCGCACCGTAGCCAGCCGCCGGCAGGCCGACCGCCAGACATGCCGGCCCCCGATGCCCACACGCCCACCTTGGGGAGTTCGGCTGCGACCCATATCCTGTTAGGCATGCTGAACAGGCGTATCCAGGTGCCCCGGGCGACGGCCGAGGGGCTCGAGGTGTCGAACCTGTCCGTCGCCTACGACGGCCCGTCCGTCCTCACCCAGGTGTCCCTGGAGGTGGCCGCCGGAGAGATCGTCGCCCTGCTCGGCCCCAGCGGGTGCGGCAAGACCACGCTGCTGCGAACCATCGCCGGCCTCGAACGTCAGCAGGCCGGCACGGTGCGACTGGGCGACCGGGTGCTGGGTGACGACACGACCTTCGTACCACCCGAGAAGCGTCGTATCGGGATGGTCTTCCAGGACGGTGCCCTGTTCCCGCATCTGGACGTGGGACAGAACGTGGCCTACGGCCTGCCCAGGGCCGAACGCCGCTCCTCGCGGGTGGCCGACACCCTGGAGCTGGTCGGGCTGGCCGGCATGGTCGACCGCATGCCCGGCTCGCTCTCGGGTGGCCAGCAGCAACGCGTGGCGCTGGCCCGTGCGCTGGCTCCCAGACCCGGGGTCCTGCTCCTGGATGAACCCTTCTCCAGCCTCGACACCTCGCTACGCGTCCAGGTCAGGAGCGAGATCCACCACCTCCTCCTGGAGCTGGGGGTGACCACCGTCTTCGTCACCCACGACCAGGAGGAGGCCTTCGTCCTGGGCGACCGGGTGGCGGTGCTGAACGACGGTCGCCTGGCCCAGGTCGGGACGCCCGACGAGCTCTACCGCCATCCGGTCGACCGCTGGGTCGCAACCTTCGTCGGCGACGCCAACCTCATCCCGGTGGCCTCGGCGGTGGGAACCTGTCGCACGGTGGTCGGTGACGTTCCGGTGGTCGGAGAGGTGGACGGGCCGGCCGAGCTGCTCCTGCGCCCCGAGGACATCAGGGTCGAGGATGGCGACGACGGCGTGGTGGAGCTGGTCGAGTACTACGGCCACGATGCGATGGTGCAGGTCCGCCTGGATGACGACACCTCCATCCGTGTCAGGACAGGTGCCGACCTGACCCACCAGCGTGGCGATCGGGTGGGTGTGACATATGTCGGCCCCGGTGCGGTGGCCCTCGGGGTTTGAACCCTGAATCGCATTTGTTAGGTTCCCTTGACGCCCTATTAGGGCACCTTTACACGGCTTGACCGAACCTGACCGAAACGGCGGACCCCTTCCAATGCACGAAGCCACCCCTCGGCGACCACACCGACGACAGGGTCGGCGACTGGCTGCGATGGCAACGACCATCCTCCTGGTCCTCGGCCTGAGCGCTTCGACCACAGCCTGTGGCGGAGGCGACCCCGAGTCGCTGACCGTCTACTCCGGCCGCAGCGAGAAGCTCATCGGCCCGATCCTGGAGGCGTTCACCGCTGACACCGGGATCGTCCTGGACGTGCGATACGGCTCGTCCAACGACCTGGCCCTGCTGCTGGCCGAGGAAGGCGACAAGTCGCCCGCCGACGTGTTCCTATCGCGCAGCCCCGGACCCGCCGGCTTCCTTGACGACCTCGGCATGCTCGCCGGGATCGACGACGACATCCTGGACCGTGTGGCCGACGGCGACCACTCCCCCGATGGCACATGGGTCGGCTTCGCAGGCCGGGGCCGGGTACTCGTCTACAACATCGACGAGGTGGACGCAGCCGACCTGCCCGATTCGGTGTTCGACCTGACCGGCCCCGAGTACCAGGGCCGGGTGGCCGTGCCGGGATCCAACTCCTCGTTCCAGGACTGGTTCACCCTGTTCCGCCTGCGCAACGGCGACGACGTGGCAATCGCCTGGTTGGATGACATGGTCGCCAACGGTTCCCGCTTCTACCCGAAGAACGGTGCCATCGTGGAGGCCGTCGGCCGCAACGAGATCCAGTTCGGCCTCGTGAACCACTACTACAACTTCCAGAAGGTGGCCGCCAACGGTGACGCCCAGCGCTCGGCCAACCACGGCTTCGCACCCGGCGACGACGGTGGCCTCATGATCATCGCCACTGCTGCGGTGATCGATTCCAGCGAAGAGAAGGACGCCGCCAACAAGCTCCTGGCCCACCTCCTCAGCGACGAGCAGCAGACCTACCTCACGGACAAGGTCTACGAGTACCCGTTGGCGCTCGGCGTGGAATCGGCGGACGTCCTCCCACCGGCTCCGACCGACCGGGTGGGCGCAGTGGACATCGACGACATCGCCGCTGAGTTCAGGCGGACCATGGAGATCATCGAGGCCAGCGGCGTACTCGACCAGTAGCCCGAGGAGCCACAGTGGCTGATCGTCGACGGATCCGGCTCTGGCCCCATCGCGTCATGACGGCGAACGCCACCGATGCGCCACGTACGGGGGTCGTCGGACACCGGGCGGGTGTTCGACGACCCCCGAGAACCCTCACCGCCACGGCCGTCGTCACCGCAGCCCTCTTCGCCCTGCCCGGCGGCTACGTGGTCTGGCGGGTCATGGGCGGTTCCGCATCACCGCTTGCCCTGCTGGCATCACGTGGAACCCTCGAACCCCTCTGGCGCACCATCCAGTTGGCGGTCCTCGTCTCGGCCTCCACAGCGGTACTGGGCACCGGCCTCGCATGGCTCACCACCCGAACCGACATTCCGATGCGCCGCCTCTGGCGAATCGTCGTACCCCTCCCGCTCGTATACCCGAGCTTCGTTGGAGCCGCGGCCTTCATCTCCGGCCTGGCCCCGGGCGGAATCGTCCATGACCTGATCGGCTACCTCGGCGTCGACCTGACCACCCGCCTCCACGGCCTGACCGGATCCTGGCTGGTCCTGACGCTCTTCACGTATCCCTACGTGTACCTCCCCGTAGCCGCCCGCCTGACTGCCCTACCCGGCGCGTTCGAGGAGAACGCCCGGCTACTGGGCGACGGACCCCGACGCGTGTTCGCCCGCGTGGTGCTGCCCCAGATCTGGTCGTCGATCGCCGCCGGGTCACTCCTCGTGTTCCTCTACACAGTCTCGGACTTCGGCGCCGTCCACCTGATGCGCTTCGAGACGCTCACCCAGACGATCTTCAGGACCCGACTGTTCGACCGTGACCGGTCGTTCACCCTGGCCCTGCTGCTCCTGGTCCTGGCCCTCCTGGTGGTCGCAGCGGAACGCACCGTGTCGCGCTCCGGTCGACGACGGGGAGCAGGGCTGGACACCGTGGGAGATCGACGCTCCCTGACGGTTCCGCTGGGTCGATGGACCACTCCGGCACTGGCCGCCACCAGCTCGGTGGTCGGGCTGGCCCTTGTGGCCCCGGCGGTGTCGCTGGCCGACTGGGGCCTGTTCGGCTTCCTGCGTGCCCGCCAGGGCGGGATGCCCCTGCGACTCGACTGGCACGACGTGCTGGGTCCGACCTGGAACACCGTCTGGATCAGCGTGCTGACCGCCCTGGTCGCCACGGTCGTGGTGCTTCCCGTCGCCTACCTGGTGACCCGCCACCGAAGCCGACTGGGCGAGGTGGTGAACGCCGTCGTGGTGGCCGGCTTCGCCATCCCGGGCCTCGTGGTGGCGCTCTCGATGATCTTCTGGACCATGCACGCCTCGCCGTTCGAGTTCCTGATCGGCTCGATGCCGGTGCTGGTCTTCGCCTACGTGGTCCACTTCGGGGCCCAGGCGATGCGGACCGCCCAGGTGGCCGTCGGAACGGTCCCGCGACGCATGGAGGACGCCGCCCGCCTGCTCGGCGCAGGCCGCCTACGACGCCTGGCCACGGTGGACCTGCCCCTCATGGCCCCGGGCCTGGCTGCCGGAGCGGGCCTCGTGATGCTCTCCACCATGAAGGAACTGCCCGCCACCCTCCTGGCCTCGCCCATCGGGTTCCGGACCCTCAGCACCCAGATCTGGAACACGTACGAAGCACTGTTCCTGCCGGAGATGGCGATCCTGGCAATGGTCCTGTTGTGCATCAGCGCGGTGCTGACATGGCTTCTGGTGGTGCGCCAGAGCGAGCACCTTCGCTGAAACCGACCGACCACCCACGATCCACACCGACATCGCTCCGCCGACCATCGAGCGACGTGGATCCGGTGGGTCGTCCGGGGATCAGCGGGTGGTGACGAGGATCCGATCAGCTGCGAATGGATCGACGGCCACGGAATGACCGCCTATCTGGATCGTGACCGTGCCATCGGCTGCTGCTGTCACCGAACCGGTCTCGCCGGGCATCAGGCTCGACTTCTCGAGGAATTCCAGCAGGCCGTCGGTGAACTCCAACTCCTCCGGAATCCGACTCACCGTGAACGACTCGCCCACCCTGACATCGCTCAGGTGACGGGTGTCCGGCTCGCGGTAGGAACTCCCGGGAATCGGGTTTCCGTGAGGGCAGGTCGTCGGCTGGCCCAGCAGGCGGTCCAGCGCCACCTCCACCGCCGGTGAGATCACATGCTCCCACCTGCCGGCCTCATGGTGCGCCTCGGTCCACGAGAGGCCCAGGACGTCCGTCAGGAACCGCTCGGCCAAGCGGTGTCGACGCACCACCGAGGTGGCCAGGGTCCGCCCATCATCGGTGAGGAGGATCACGTGGTCGTCACTGGTGACCAGGCCCTCCTTCTCGAGGCGCTTGACCATTTCTGACACCGCCGGCCGGCTCACCTCGAGCCGATCCGCGATCCGGGCCTGGATGACGTCGAGATCGTCCTCGTCAAGTTCGAAGATCGTCTCGCAGTATTCCTCGAAGGCCGGATGGAATTCCGGCGTCTCGTATGCCACGGCCCGAGTCTAGGCAAGGTCGCCGACACGGCATCCTGGCGACGACCGAGATGTCGACTTCAGGCCCTCAGATGCAGGCATCCGGCCCCATGTGCCGGCTTCAGGCCCTCGGATGCAGGCATCCGGCCCCGTGTGCCGACTTCAGGCCCCCCAGGGGAACCCGACCAGGTCCTCGCTGGCGGCCCACAGGGCTGCTGCCGTGTCGTCGTCCAGGATCCACGGTGAGATCCCACGACCACCCGGGCCGCTACCCGGCTCGCCCTCGGGTACCCCCAGCTGGCAGTCGCCGAGGTAGGCGCCACCGTGTGAGTCCAACTCGGGAGCGGTAGCCGCCCACACGCTGGTGGCCGCCCCGGCCTCCACCGATTTCGGCGTCATCCCGGAGGTGTCCACCGCTGCCGATATCTGGGCCCTGCGGCGTTCCTTGAGCCGTTCGTAGGCCGCCTCGTCAAGGTGCCTGCTCAACCCGGTCATGATCACGCCCGGGTGGACGGCGAGGGCCCGCACGCCACGCCCGCCGACCCTGCGGTCCAACTCGCGGGCGAACAGGGCGTTGGCCGACTTGGACTGGCCGTATGCGGCCCAGCCCTCGTAGTCGCGGCGCTCGAACATGAGGTCGTCCAGGTCGATACCGCAGATCCCGTGGGCTCCCGACGAGAGGCACACGACCCTCGACGGCGCAGCCGCGCTGAGTGCCGGCAGGAGGAGGCCGGTGAGCAGGAAGTGGCCGAGGTGGTTGACGCCGAACTGCTGCTCGAAGCCGTCGGCCGTGGTGCCCAGTGGGGTGCACATGATCCCGGCGTTGTTGACGAGCACATGGAGGTCACGGTGGTCTCCCAGGAACCCCTCGGCGAAGGCCCTCACCGAGGCCAGCGAAGCCAGGTCCAGATCACGGACCTCCAGGTCGGCATCGGGATGCCTGTCCCTGATCCGTGACGCGGCCGCCCCGGTCTTCTCCGGGCTCCTGGCTGCCATGACCACGGACGCACCGGCAGCAGCCAGCGCACGCGCCGTCTCCTCGCCCAGCCCACCGGAGGCTCCGGTGACCAGCATCCGGCGACCTGACAGGTCGACCCCTGCCAGCACCTCGTCCGTAGTGGTATCCCGTCCCCAGTCGCCCATCAGCATCTCCCGGTCGTTCACTACCGTCTCCCTACAACCCAGCTCCACCAGCCGACACCGCCCTCGGGTGGCACGCTCCACCCGAAGCCACGAAACCAGACGATCCGGGGCTCCGCGGTGCGACGATAGGCGACCCGGTTCGGTCGGTCGCCACCGCGGGGGCGATGATGGCCCGGTGACCCTCGACCCCAGCACCCCGGTGATCATCGGCGTAGCCCAGGTAACCGACCGGGTGGGCGACCCGGAGGTCGCCCGGACACCCGTGGAGCTCATGACCGATGCGCTGCGCAGCGCCGCCATCGACGCCGGAGCGCCGGCCGCCCTCGCCGGGCTGGACCTCGTGGCTGCGGTCGGTGGCATGTGGCGATACCGGGACCCGGGCCGACAGGTGGCGACGGCCGTCGGGGCCGACGCCGCCGCAACGCTCCTGACCGGCCTCTCGGGCACGTCCCCGCAACGCCTACTGGACCGCCTGGCGTCGAGCATCGCCGCCGGTCACCTGGAGGCCGCCGCCATGGTCGGCGGCGAGGCGTTCCGGTCCCGGCGAAGGGCACGGCGTCTGGGCGTAGAGGTGAGACGCGACGCCGACGCGGACCTGGACCCCGCCGAGCGCTACGAGGGCGCCCTCGACATGGCCACCGAACACGAGATGGGGCGTGGCGTGGTGGAACCCGGCGTGGTCTACCCGCTGTTCGAGACCGCCATACGACACTCCCGGGGCGAGTCCGTAGCCGAGCACCGGAACCGGATCGGCGCCCTCTGGGCCGGGTTCAATACCGTGGCCGTGGAGAATCCACACGCCGCTGTCCGGACACCCATGACCGCGACGGAGATCACCACGCCGTCCCGGGACAACCGGATGGTCGTAGCGCCGTACACGAAGGCGATGATGGCCAACAACAACGTCGACCAGGCCTCCGCCGTGCTGATCGTCTCGGCCGCCAGGGCTGCGGCCCTGGGCGTACCCCGGGACCGCTGGGTGTTCCCCCTGGTCGGGACGAAGGCGGACGACGAAGCATCGCCGGGAGCCCGCCACGACCTCCACCGGTCGCCCGCCGCCCGTGCCGCCGGGAGCCTGGCGTTCGAGCTGGCCGGGACCGACCTGGACGAGGTCGACCACCTGGACATCTACGCCTGCTTCCCCGCCTCCGTGCAGGTCTGTGCCCTGGAGCTGGGCCTGGACCTGGACGGCCCATCGGACCGGCCCCTCACCGTCACCGGGGGCCTCACCTTCGCCGGCGCGCCCCACAGCAACTCCGTCGGCCAGTCCCTGGCAGCCATGGTGGGGAGGCTCAGGGAGAAGCCGGGCACGGGGCTCGTCTACGGCAACGGCGGCTACCTGGGCAAGCACGCCTTCGGCCTCTACGGCACAGAGCCACCGGCCGCCGGCTACAGGACGGCGACCGCCGAGGTGGACCTCGCAGCCACCCCCAGCCGGACCCCGGATCCGGACTTCGCAGGTCGAGCCACCATTGACGGGTACTCCGTCTCGCATGACCGCGAGGGCAGCCCCGCGCGCGCCCTGGTTTCAATGCTCACGACCTCGGGTTCCCGGGTGTGGGGTGGCACCACCGACCCTGCCACGCTTGACGCAATGGTCGTCGAGGAGTTCGTGGGCCGAGAAGTCGAGCTGGACCCCGACGGCCTCGTATCCGTCTGAACACGACCAACCCATGGACCCGACCCACGCGATGAACAGGACCAACCCATGAAGACGCCGATCACCGAGATGTTCGACATCGAGTTCCCGATCGTGGCCTTCAGCCACTGCCGCGACGTCATCGCCGCAGTCTCCAAGGCGGGGGGCATGGGGGTGCTCGGCGCGGTCGCCCACAGCAACAAGGCGCTCGAGACGGACCTGGCGTGGATCGAGGACGAGATCGGAGACCGGCCGTACGGCGTCGACCTGATCGTCCCCGCCCGGTATTCAGGATCCGAGGAGGGCGGCCTGCAGGTGGCCGACCTGCTGGCGGCGGTTCCCGGCATCCACCAGGACTTCCTGGACGAACTCCTGGAGCGTTACGGGGTACCGGAGAACCCCGACGCCAGCGGGTGGGCAGACCAAACCGGTGATGCGCCGTTCTCAGCCAACCGGGCCAGCCACCAGATGGACATCGCCCTGGCACACCGTCCATCGCTCCTGGTCAACGCACTCGGGCCGCCTCCGGCCGAGATGATCCAACGGTGCAGGGAGGCCGGTGTGAAGGTCGCAGCCCTCGCCGGGACCACGGTCCACGCCGAGCGCAACGTGGCCGCAGGTGTCGACATAATCATCGCCCAGGGCACGGAGGGCGGTGGCCACACAGGTCAGATCGGCTCCATGGTCCTGCTACCCGAGGTGGTCGATGCCGTCCACCCGGTCCCGGTCCTGGGAGCAGGCGGAATAGGCCGGGGGCGCCAGATGGCCGCTGCCATGGCCCTGGGTGCCGCTGGCGTGTGGTGCGGCTCGGTGTGGCTCACCACCGATGAGGCTGAGACCCATCCGGTCGTGAAGGCGAAGATGCTGACCGCCACCTCGACGGACACGCTGCGTTCCCGGTCGATCACCGGAAAGCCGGCACGGATGCTCCGCAGCGCCTGGACCGACGAATGGGACCGCTCCGATACCCCCGATCCGCTCGGTATGCCGCTCCAGAACCTCTTCACCAGTTCGGCGCTGGACCGCATCAACCGTGCCGCCCACCACAAGGGTTCCGGCGCCGAGGACCTCGCCACCTACTTCGTGGGACAGATCGTCGGCGACATGAACCGCTCGAAGGGTGCCGGACAGGTTGTCATCGACATGGTCGAGGAGTTCATCGACGCCGCCCAGGCGGTCGCCGCCCAACTCGAGTTCTGAGCGCGGGCTGAGTCGGCGGACGGGGATCGACCACCGTCCCGGACGCCCGGGCATCAGGTCCCGACGCTGATCCGATCCAGGTCGTCGGGCAGCAGGATCTCTCCGTCGAAGTGCTCGGCGGCCATCGCCAACCAGGCGTCGCGACCGTTGGGCCCGTCGGGATCTGGTCCCGGGGCCGGCACGCAGTGGTTCAGGACGAGGGTTCCGACGCCGGCCCTGGTGGCGGTCCGGGCCGCATCGGCCACCGACGAGTGGTAGTCGAGGACGTCCTGGAGTCGCTTCAGAGGACTGTTCCGGATTAGGTCGTCGCGCACCACGGTCTGCACGTATACGTCAGCCCCGGCGCACAGCAGGTCCAGTCCACCACACGGCACCGTGTCGCCTGCCAGCACCACCGAACACCCGTCGGCCTCCACCCGGTAGGCCACCGTCGGATGCACCGGCCTGTGGTCCGTGGGGGTGGCGATGATCCGCACGCCGTCATCCAGCACGACCTCGCCCTCGACATCGGTCGTCTCGGTGACGGGAACCTCCGGGCCCGTGACCAGGTCTTCGTGGTGGGCCACCCGCCAGCCGATGTCGGACCCCAGCATCCGGAGCGTGTCGTCCACGAAGCGCTGCGTACCCGCCGGCCCCACCACCGGAAGGGGCAACGGCGGAAAGCCTGTGATCCACCGGGTCGTGATGACGTCGTTCACGTCGGTGACGTGGTCACTGTGGAGGTGCGTGAGGAACAGGCGCTCGATCTGTGCCGGCCCCACCCCCGCCGCGGCGAGGCGCATCAGGCAGCCCCGGCCCGCATCGAACAGGAACCAGCGACCGTCCACGCCGACGAGCTGCGACGGCCCGGCACGGCTGGCATCGGGCAGGGGACTCCCCGTACCCACCATCACCAGCTCCAGGGCCACCTACCGAACCTTCCCGGGCCTGTTGTCAGCGCTCAACTCGTAGCGCCTCAACTCGTACCGCCTCAACTGATGTTGATGAGCTGGCCACCATCGACCAGCACCGCGTGTCCGGTCAGCCAACTGGCCGCATCCGAGGCCAGGAACAGGACCGTGTTGGCGATGTCCTCGGGCTCGCCCAGGCGCTTCATCGGAAGGTTCTGGGCAATGGCGTCACCGCGGCCGTCCTCCCAGAGGGCCCTGGCGAAGTCCGTACGGATCAGGCCGGGACAGACTGCGTTTACCCGGACCTTCGGACCCATCTCGGCGGCCAGCTGCTCGGTGAGGTGGATGAGTGCCCGCTTCGTGAGGTCGTAGACGCCCAGGATGGCGTTGGTCCCGTAGGCCCCCACCGACGAGACGTTGATCACCGCTCCGCCGTGTTCCTTCATCCAGGCGTTCCAACAGGCCTGGGTCCAGACCAGTGGCGTGGTGAGGTTGGTGGCGAAGGTCTTCTCCCAACGGGGCATGTCGATGTCGATGACCGGACCGGCGTACGGGTTGGTGGCAGCGTTGTTGACCAGCACGTCGATTGCGCCGAAGGCCTCCAACGTGGCGTCCAGGACCCGCTGCATGTCCTCGGTCTTTCCCACGTGTCCGGCCACGTATGCGAGGTCGCCGCCGGTGGAGGCCCGCAGTTCCTCCACGGTGGCCGCGCAGGTCTCCTCGTTGCGGCTGGTGATCATCACCTTCGCCCCGGCGGCAGCCATGGCGGTGGCGATGCCACGCCCGATTCCACGTGATCCACCGGTGACGATGGCGACCTTGCCTGAGAGTGAGAGTTCCATGGACGGCGACCCTAGTGAGGGCCCGCGTCGCTGATCGCAGCGGGGCCAGCCCATCCCGGCGGAACAGGCCGCACCGGTCGGGCCCTGCCCCCGACACAACCCGGTGGATCGAACTGGCGGTCCAGTCCGGTCAGCCGACCCGGCGGTCGTGTCCCTCCCAGTAGGGCTCGCGGAGCTCGCGCTTGAGGATCTTGCCGGACGGGTTCCGGGGAATCGCCTCCACGAAGTCGACCGACCTGGGGATCTTGAACCCGGCCAGACGCTCACGGGCGTAGGCCAGGATCTCGTCCGCGGTCACGCCGGAGTCGGGCACGGGCACCACCAGGGCCTTGCCCACCTCGCCCCACTTCTCGTCCGGCACTCCGATGACCGCCAGGTCGGCGATCCCGTCATGGGACATGAGGGCGTTCTCGATCTCCGCCGGGTAGACGTTCTCGCCGCCCGAGATGATCATGTCCTTCAGGCGGTCGTGGATGTAGAGGTAGCCGTCCACCATGTAGGCGATGTCGCCGGAGCGCAACCAGCCATCCCCGGGCATGGCCTTGGCGGTCTCCTCAGGCATGTTCCAGTAGCCCTTCATGATCCCGCCGTGGCGCATCCAGACCTCGCCCACCTCGCCATCGGGCACCGGCTCGCCTGTCTCCGGATTCACGATCTTCATCTCCATGCCACGGATCGGCCTACCGGCCGAGCGCAGCAGGCCGGGGTCAGCCCCCTCCCCGTGGTCCTCGGGCGGCAGGGTGGTGCCGGCTCCGGTGGTCTCGGTCATGCCGTACACCTGGAAGAAGCTGCAGCCGAACTGCGCCATCGACTTCACGAGCACGTCCTCCGTGATGGGCGAGGCCCCATAGGCGACGTACTGCATCGACGAGAGGTCGATGCCGTCGCTCGGGACCATGAGGAAGAACTGGAGGATCGCCGGCACGAAGATCGCATGCGTGCAGCCCTCCGACTCCACGATCTGCAGCCCCGCCACCGGATCGAACTCCCGCATCATCACCGTCACGGCGCCGTTGGCCATCCCGAACAGTGCCCAACCGCTGCCGGCTATGTGGAAGAGCGGCATGATGCAGAGGTTGCGGGAGTCCTCGTCCATGTCCCAGTCCACGGTGGCGAAGAGGGCCTGGAAGTTGCCGTTGGTGAGCTGGGCGCCCTTCGGCAGGCCTGTGGTCCCCGACGTGTAGAGCTGGGCGGCAACGTCGTCATCGGTCGACCCGACCGGCTGGAACGAGCCGTCGTGGGCATCCCGCCAGGTGTCGTAGGTGACGTGTGAACCGTGCGACCCGATCACCACAATCCGGGTGACGTGGGTGAGGTCTGCCTCGAATGCCGCCAACTGCTCGGCGAACTCCTCGTGCAGGATCAGGACCTTCGCCTGGGAGTCGTTGATTATGTAGGCCATCTCCGGGGCAGCCAGCCGCCAGTTCACCGCAACGGTCACCCCGTTCACGTAGGCCGCACCGAAGGCCACCTCGAAGAACTCGACCGAGTTCTTGTCGATGAAGGCCACCCGGTCCTGGGAACCGACACCGTCGGCGACCAGGGCGTTGGCCACCTGCCCGGCCCGACGCCGCATCTCGTTCCACGACACGCGATCGTCGCCGAGGACGACCATGTCGCGGTCACCGAGGGCAGCAGCCCCGAGGTCGATCACATCTGCGTAGTTCTTGACGAGGGAGAGGTCCATGGCGTCGAACCTACACCGGACCTCCGGAACCCGACACCGCCGCGGTGGGCGCCCCGATCAAGGGTGGAACTACCGTCGGCAGCCATGGGCCTCCAACTGGACATGATGGCGTCGCCGCTCCCGCTGAGGGAGGTCGGTGGCCTGGCGTCGAACGTCGAGGCGGCCGGCTTCGGGACGCTCTGGTTCACCGAGGGTTCCCGTACCGCCTACCTGTCATGCACGGCCGCCGCACTGGCCACCGAGCGGCTGGGCCTGGGGACGGCCATCGCCGTGGCCTTCCCCCGGAGTCCGATGGTCACCGCCGAGGTGGCATGGGAGCTGGCCGAAGCCACCGGCGGCCGCTTCGTGGTCGGACTGGGCACACAGGTGAAAGCGCATGTGGAACGCCGCTACAGCAGCGAGTACGCACCGCCCGGACCACGGCTGCGGGAGTACGTGCTGGCGATGAAGGCCATCTTCAGGGCCTTCCGGGGCACCGAGAAGCTCTCGTTCGACGGCGACCACTACTCCTTCTCGCTGCTGCCCGGGATGTGGTCGCCGGGCCCCATTGAAGCGGACGACCCTCCCATCTACATATCGGCGGTCCTGCCGTGGATGAGCCGGATGGCCGGCGCGGTGTGCGACGGCGTCCACATACACCCGATGCACTCGCCGGGCTGGCTGTCCGACGTGCAGGTCCCGCTGATCGCAGAAGGCGCCGCCTCGGAAGGGCGCACGCTCGACGACGTGACCCTCGTCTGCCCGGTGATCATCGCCGTGGGCGACGACGACGAGGAGATCGAGGCGATGCGGGAACGCAACCGGGCCACGATCGCCTTCTACGGCTCGACCCCCAACTATGCGCCCGTGCTGGAACACCATGGCTTCGACGGCCTCCAGGGTGAGCTGAACTCGCTCCAGCGGTCGGGAGACATGGCCTCGATGGTGGCCCTGGTGACCGATGACGTGCTCGACCACTACACGGTCAGCGCCACCTGGGGGAACCTGGGGGGCGTTCTGGCCGACCGCTACCGGGGAATGGCCCCGAACCTACGGGTGATGACGTACACCGCCCTGGACCACTGGCGTCGGGACCCCGACATGCTGGGCCGCTGGTCTGACGTGGTCGGGAACCTGCGGGACGCGACCTGAGGCATCCGGCCGGCATCGCCACTCGGCGACACACCCACCGGCCGACACACCCACCGGCCGACACACCCGCCGGCCGACACACCCACCGGCCGACGTACCCATCGGCTGAGTCCGGCACCGGCCGCCGCTGGACTCAGACGAGCTTTGACTCCGAGGCGATCTCGAACTTGTCCACCGACATCCCGGTGACGCCACAGCCCCGGATGGCCTTCTGGAACACGCCCATGTGGGGCGCCTTCATGTGGGCACCGAGGGCCTCGTCCGACGCCCACTTCTCGAAGATGCGGATGGTGCCGGGTTCCTTCGGATCAGCGCTGAGCACGTAGTCGATGCAGCCCTCCTCAGCCTGGGTGGCCTCCATCAACGGCACGATGGCGGCCAGCATCTCATTGAGGTGATCGGGGTCGAGGTTGATGGTGCCGGCGACGACGAGCATGGTTGGACCTCCGGAGGTCGGCCTTGGGTGTTGGCCTTCGTGGGTAGTGGCTACTGGTCTGACTGGTCGGCGCGGAGCGTACTGTCGGACCTTCTCCGGTATGGAAGCGGGCGAGCCCGGGTAACCGGCTAAAGAAGGTGGGGCATGGGAGACGAACTGGGAACCGGCACCGACGGCGTCGTCCGTTGCCCCTGGCCCGGCACACATGACGACTACGTCGCCTACCACGACCACGAGTGGGGACGTCCGGTGGTGGACGACATGCGCCTATTCGAGAAGGTCTGCCTGGAGGGGTTCCAGGCCGGCCTGTCGTGGCTGACCATCCTCCGCAAGCGGGAGAACTTCCGGGCCGCGTTCGCCGGCTTCGATCCGGCAGCGATCTCGCTCTTCGACGCGTCGGACGTCGAACGCCTCCTGGGGGATGCCGGCATCGTGCGACACCGGGGGAAGATCCAGTCCACGATCAACAACGCAGGACGGGCCCTTGACCTGGCCGGGGAGTTCGGGTCCCTGGCCTCCTACCTGTGGGGGTTCGAGCCCGCCAGCCAGCAGCGGGCGACCGTCCGAGACATTCCCTCCTCCACGCCCGAATCAACCGCCCTGAGCCGCGACCTGAAGCGACGCGGCTGGTCGTTCGTGGGTCCCACCACCATCTATGCCCTGATGCAGGCCATGGGAATGGTCAACGACCACCTGCCGGGCTGTGCGTTCCACGACGTCGTCGAGCGGGAGCGTTCGGCGCTGGTCCGCCCGATACCGACAGGTGGACCGTCATGAGCACCAGGCTGTCGGTCCTGGACCAGTCGCCCGTTCCGGAGGGATCCACTCCCGGCGATGCCCTGCGAAACACCGTGGACCTGGCCCGGCGTTGTGAGGCCATGGGCTACCACCGCTACTGGGTGGCCGAGCACCACGGCATGACCGGCCTGGCCGGATCCAGCCCCGAGGCCCTCATCGGGTCCATCGCAGGCGCCACACGACGACTCAGGGTCGGCTCCGGCGGTGTGATGCTCACGCACTACGCGCCGCTGAAGGTGGCCGAGTCGTTCTGCGTGCTGGCCTCGCTGTATCCAGGCCGGATCGACCTCGGGGTGGGAAGGGCCCCCGGGTCGGACCACCTCACGGCAGCGGCCCTGGCCAGGGGTGGCGCCCGGACCGCCCTGGAGAACTACCCGAACCAGATCCAGGAACTGGTCCACCTGGTGGACGACACCCTGCCGGCCGACAGCCCCATCCAGGGCGTACGGGCCACGCCACGTCCAGAGGAACCGCCAGAGGTGTGGATGCTGGCCTCCAGCCCGGACTCGGCGGCGTTCGCCGCCCACTTCGGGCTGCCGCTGGGCTGGGCCGACTTCATCGCCCAGGTTGACGGCGCACCGGTAGTGGATGCCTATCGACGACAGTTCCGGCCGTCGGCCCGGTGCCCGGAGCCGAGGGTCCTGGTATGTGCCAGCGCGGTGGTGGCCGACACCGATGGGGAGGCCGAGGCCATCGTGGCTTCCGTCAGGGCATGGCGGGCCGCTGGCCTACGGGGCCCCATCCCAGCCGGTTCCGGCGGTTCCACTCCGGTTCCCCTGACGGTACGGCCGGGACGGCGCTCGATTGCGAACGGTTCACCCGGCCGGGTCGCCGAGCAGCTGCAGGGGATGGTCGACGGGTTCGGCGCCGAGGAACTGATGGTGGTGACGATCTGCCACGACCACGAGGCCCGGGTCCACTCCTACGAACTGCTGGCCGCGGAGTTCGGCCTCCCGACCAGCGCCGTGCAGGCGACCAGCACCGTGGAGGCGACCGGGTGACCGGCCAGACCACGACCACGCTGGCCGATCGGATACCTGCGGGAACCGAACCCGACCAGGTGGCGGACCTGTTCATCGACTGGACCACCGAACAGGAGCTGGAGCTCTACGAGGCACAGGAGGAGGCCATCCTGGAGATCCTGGGAGGCAGCCACGTCATCCTGGCCACACCCACCGGATCAGGTAAGTCGCTGGTGGCCACCGCAGCGCATGCAGCGGCGCTGGCCCGGGGCGAGCGGAGCATCTACACCGCCCCGATCAAGGCCCTGGTTAGCGAGAAGTTCTTCGCCCTGGCCCGGGACTTCGGACCCGAGAACGTGGGCATGGTCACCGGCGATGCCTCGGTGAACCAGGACGCGCCGATCATCTGCGCCACGGCCGAGATCCTCGCCCACCAGGCCCTCCGGGAGGGCGCCGACTGCCCGTTCGGGCTGGTGGTGGCCGACGAGTTCCACTTCTACGGCGATCCGCAGCGTGGTTGGGCCTGGCAGGTTCCGCTCCTGGAGCTGACGAACGCGCAGTTCCTGCTCATGTCGGCCACGCTCGGACCCACGGCCCGCTTCACCGAAGACCTGACACGCCGGACCGGGCGTCCCGCCGTCACCGTGGCGGGCAGCGTCAGGCCGGTTCCGTTGACCTTCGAGTATCGGGAGACGCCGCTCCACGAGTCGATCATCCAGCTCATCGACTCCGATCGGGCGCCGGTCTACATAGTCCACTTCACCCAGAAGGCGGCATCCGAAAAGGCCCAGGACCTCTGCAGCATCGACGTGCTCACCAGGGAGGAGAAGGCGGCGGTACGCCAGGAGGTGGGTGGCTTCCGGTTCGACACCCCCATCGGGAAGGACCTGAAGCGCTTCATCGGCCACGGCATCGGCCTGCACCATGCCGGGATGCTCCCCCGCTACCGCCTGCTCATTGAGAAGTTGGCCCAGAAGGGCCTGCTGAAGCTGATATGCGGTACCGACACCCTCGGCGTGGGGGTGAACGTGCCCATCCGCACCGTGCTGTTCACGCAGCTCTGCAAGTACGACGGCATCTCGACGCGGCTGCTGGGCAACCGGGAGTTCGCCCAGATCTCCGGGCGGGCCGGCAGGAAGGGCTTCGATGACGAGGGCCACGTCTGGGTGCAGGCGCCGGTGCACTGGATCGAGAACCTGCGGGCCGACGCCAAGGTGGCCGCCGACCCCGGCAAGAAGAAGAAGCTGGTGAGGAAGAAGCCCCCGGAGAGGGGCTACTCCCACTGGAACGAGGAGACCTTCCAGAAGCTGGTCGACGGATCGCCCGAGCCGCTCGTCTCCAGCTTCGACGTGAACCACCAGATGGTCCTGAACCTGTTATCCAGGCCCGGCGATGGGCGTCGGGACCTGCGGAGGTTGCTGGTTGAGAACCACGAGCCCCGGGAACGGCAGCGTCGACACATCCGAAAGGCCATCGGCGTGTACCGCTCGCTGCGCGATGCCGGGATCATCGTGGAGCTCGAGGAGCCCGACGCCGAGGGCCGCATGGTGGCCGTGGGCGTGGACCTCCAGGACCGGTTCGCCCTCCACCAGCCGCTCTCCCTGTTCGCCCTGGAGGTGATCCCCGAGCTAGTCGACCGGCCCATTACCGCAGACTCGGCAGGTCCGGCTGGCCCTGTCGCCGATGCCGCGGTGGCCGATGCCGAGGTGGCCGATGACGAGGTGGCCGATGACGAGGTGGCCGGTGCCGAGGTGGCCAGTGACGAGGTGGCCGGCGGCGGCGGCGAGCCAGCTGAACCGGCCGGCACCACCGTGGATCCCGATGCCGCTGCCCGTGAGCACGCCCTGGACGTGCTGTCGGTCATCGAATCCGTGCTGGAGAACCCGGGGGTCATAATCGCCGCCCAGGTCCACAGGCTGAAGGGCGAGCTGGTGGCCCGACTCAAGATGGAGGGCGTCGAGTACGAGGAGCGGATGGAACGTCTCAACGACGTCGAGGCGCCCAAGCCCCTGAGGGAGTTCCTCTACGGCACGTTCGACGTGTTCCGGAACCACCACCCGTGGGTGGGCGACGAGAACGTGAAGCCCAAGTCGGTGGCCCGCGAGCTCTACGAGACCGGCTACGACTTCCGCCAGTACATCGAGCACCACGGCCTGAAGCGCTCCGAGGGCATCGTCCTGCGGTACCTCAGCCAGGCTTACAAGGCACTGGTCCAGAACGTCCCGGAGGGATCCAAGACCGAAGCCCTCTACGACCTGGAGGCGTGGCTGGGCGAGACGGTCCGCCAGATCGACTCCAGCCTCCTGGACGAGTGGGAGAAGTTGCGGAATCCCGACGAGGTACCAGCCGACGGGGACGGGCTATCGGCGGAATCAGAACCGGAGCGGCCCGACGTGACCCGCAACGTCCGAGCCTTCCGGGTGATGGTCCGCAACGAGGTGTTCCGGTGGGTGCAGCTGCTGGCACACCGTCGCCTCGACGACCACGAGGCGCTGGCCGAGGTACCGGTCGTGGGCGACGGACGCCGGAGTGCCGACGACGTCACCGAGGCGATCGCCGCGTACTGGGAGGAGCACGCCGTGATGCCGACCGACGCCCATGCCCGGGGAAGCGGCTTCTTCGTCCTGGACGACTCCGGTGTCGACCGGTGGCCGGTCAGCCAGACGATCGCCGACCCCGAAGGGTTCAACGAATGGGTGCTCGAAGGGGAGGTGGACATCGTCGCCTCCCGCCAGGAAGGCCGGGCCGTGGTTCGCCTGGGATCCATCCGACGACTCTGAGACCCGGCACCGGGCCAGCGGGCGGCGGCGATCAGCCACATGACCGATGCTCCGGCAACCAGGTTCGTACCAGTCGATCCGGTGCTCAGGACTCCCGTTCGGCCACGAAGCGGGCCAGCCCGGCCAGCTCGGCCACGGCGGAGTCGACCAGGCCGACACCGGCCACGGCGTCCAGCGCCGCATCCAGGTGCAACCGTGCCTCGGCCACCGTGCGGTCCCGACCTCCGGCTGCCTCTATGACCGCTGTGGCCCGTGCCACGTCGGCGTCGGTGAGGTCACCCTCCAGGTCGTAGATGGCCCTGAGTCGATCGGAGGCTTCGTCGTGGCCGGACAGCACGATGGCCACCGGCATCGACTTCTTTCGCTCCCGGAGGTCGTTGCCGGCCGCCTTGCCGGTGACCGCAGGATCGCCCCAGATTCCGAGAACGTCGTCAACCGCCTGGAAGGCCAGGCCCAGCTCGCGCCCGTAGGCCTCCAGGGCGTCGACCTGGCCACCGGGGGCACCGGCCAGGACCGCTCCCACCGATGCCGAGTAGCCGAGCAGCGCACCTGTCTTGTCGGCCTCCATGGCCAGACAGGCCTCCAGGTCGATGTCGGCCATGTCATCGAAGGCCATGTCAGCGGCCTGTCCGGCGATCATCGCCGCGGTGGCCGTCGCCAGCCGCGTGGCGGCCGAGACCCGCTCCGGCGTCGGCTCGTCCAGGAGCACCTGGTAGGCGAGGTTGTGGAGTGCGTCGCCGGAGATGACTGCGTCCTCCACCCCGAACGCCGACCACACGGTGGGCCGGTGCCGTCGCATGGTGTCGCCGTCGATGATGTCGTCATGGACCAGCGAGAAGTTGTGCACCAGCTCCGTCGCCACCGCCCCGGGAACCGCCGTCGCTCCGGCGGCACCGACGGCCTCGGCGGAGAGGATGGCGAGGGCCGGCCGGAGGCCCTTGCCCGACCCTGCGTTGGACGGCGAGCCATACACCTCCGTCCAGCCGAAGTGGTAGCGGGATGGAAGCCTCAACTCCACGCAGAGACGATCCACGGCCGCCACCATGGCCGGCTGGACCAGGAGCCGGGAGCGCTCCAGGACCGCCGGTGGGACCATCAGGCCCGCCGGTCCGGCAGGAACCGGAAGGCATCGCGTACCTCGGCGACCCGACCCGGGTCCACGTCGGCGATGACGACGCCCTCCTCATGGTCGACTCCCTCGGCGAGCACCTCGCCCGACGGGTCCAGGATGACGCTGTCACCCGCATAGGTGAGACCGGCGGCCTCTCCCACCCGGTTCACGCCCACCACGTAGGCCTGGTTCTCTATCGCCCGGGCCCGCAGCAGCGTCCGCCAGTGGTTCCGGCGGGATTCCGGCCAGTTGGCCACCACCAGGTACACGTCCGTGTCGGTGGCGCGCTCCCAGAAGGCATTGGCGAACCGGAGGTCGTAGCAGACGAACAGCGAGATTCGCAGGCCGTCGATCTCGACCGTCACCGCCTCGTCGCCGGCCCGATAGTGCTGGTGTTCATCGGCGAACGTGAACGGGTGGAGCTTGTCGTAGTGGTGCCTGGTGCCGTCCGGTCCAACCAGCAGGAAGCGGTTCACAGGGTGTGCGTCGTGCCGGTCCCGGGTCGGGATGGAGCCACCGATCCACACGCCGTGGGTCGCCGCCTGCCCGGTCAGGAACTGCTCGGTCGGGCCGCCCGGCGGCTCCGAGATCCGGTCGGCGGCCAGCGAGAATCCGGGACCGAACATCTCGGTCAGGACTATGAGTTCGGCACCGTCAGCGGCCGCTGCGTCGATCATCGGCGCCAGGTGGGCACAGGTGGCCGCGGCGTCCTCCCAGCAGATGTCGTGCTGCAGGGCCGCGATCCTCATGGCACAAGGCTGCCAGACCCGTAGCCGTGATCCTCACGGCAGGGACACACCGGAGCTGCTGCCATGGTCGCCACGGGATCAGGCCGTCAGGCCCGCCAGCCTGTCCATGGCCTCGTGGAGCACCTCGAAGCGCTTGCAGTAGGCGAACCGGACGATCGAACGTCCCTCCTCCGCATGGTCGTAGAAGACACGGTTGGGCACCGCCACCACTCCGCACCGCCCGGGAAGCTCCCGGCAGAAGTCCATCCCGTCGTCGTAGCCCACCGACCGGACGTCGGCGGTCAGGTAGTAGGTGCCCGATGCGCCGTAGACGTCCAGACCCGCGGCGGTGAGGCCCGCCGAGACCAGGTCCCGCTTGGCACACAGATCGGCGGCCAGGCCGTCGAAGTAGTCGTCGCCCAGGTTCAGCGCCGTCACCATGGCGCGCTGGAACGGGGCACCGCTGGTGAACGAGAGGTGCTGCTTGACGGTGTGGACTGCGTCTATCAGGTCGGTCGGTCCGTGGGCCCAGCCGACCTTCCAGCCGGTCAGGCCGTACGACTTGCCGCCGGAGGAGATCGTCACCGTGCGCTCGGCCATACCCGGGAGGGTGGCCAGGGGAACATGCCTCGTGCCGTCGTAGGTCATGTGCTCGTAGACCTCGTCGGTCACGACGAGTAGGTCGTGCTCGACCGCCAGCCGGGCTATCACCCCCAGTTCCTCCGGGGAGAAGACCTTGCCCGTCGGGTTGTGGGGCGAGTTGACCAGGATCAGGCGGGTCCTGGGGCAGATGGCCGCTGCCAGGTCGGCTTCGTCGAACGAGTAGTCGGGAGCCCGGAGGGTGACTGCCCGGCGTACCCCGCCGGCCAGCGCGATTACCGCGGCGTAGAGGTCGAAGTAGGGCTCGAACACCACCACCTCGTCGCCCTCGGAGACCAGCGCCAGGATCGCCGCCCCTATCGCCTCCGAGGCCCCGGTGGAGACCATCACGTCACCCGGGTCGACCTCCTGACCGTAGAACCGGGCCTGGTGGTCGGACACGGCCTGCCGGAGTTCGGGAATGCCGCGATCCGGTGGGTACTGGTTGTGCCCGGCCCGGATGGCAGCCACAGCGGCGTCGAGCACCTCGGTCGGACCATCGGTGTCGGGGAAACCCTGCCCGAGGTTGATGGCTCCCGTCTGGACGGCCAGCGTCGACATCTCGGCGAAGATCGAGAGGCGATGGCCCTGCATCCTGGCGACCAGGTGCGGGTTGGGTGGGGCCATGGCGACCGACGCTACCGGCCTCCCGGCTCCCGCCGGAAGGACGCCCTGCCAGGCTCGCTCCAGCTCGGCCCGGGCTGGATCAGACTGGATCAGACTGGATCAGACTGGATCAGACTGGCGCTGATGGCCGACCAGACCTTCTCAGGCGTCATCGGCATATCCAGGTGCCGGATCCCCCACGGCGACAGGGCGTCGATCACGGCGCTCTGCACGGCGGCCGTGGAACCGATACTCCCCGACTCGCCGATGCCCTTGGCACCCAACGGGTTCCTGGGCGTCAACGTCTCCATGAAGCTCCGCTCGTAGCTGGGCACCTCCATGGTCGACACGGCGGTGTAGTCGGCCAGGTTGGTGGTCTGCGGGTTGCCGTCCTCGTCGTAGCGGAACTCCTCCAGCAGCCCCTGGGCGATTCCCTGGGCCAGACCGCCGTGGATCTGGCCGGCGGCCAGGAGCGGGTTCACGATCCGGCCCGAGTCGTCGACCGCGATCACCCGGTCGATGGTTACGTGGCCCGTCTCGGAGTCCAACTCGACAACCACGATGTGGGTGCCGAACGGGAACGTCGCCCCGTCCTGGGAGTGGTCCGACAGCCCGGCCAGCTCCTCATCGGCCGCCGCTGCGATCTCCGCCCAGGAACGGGCCACCGATGGCGTGCCGGCCACGTGGAAGGCGCCGCGTTCACGGTCCAGCACGACGTCTCCGGGTGCCGCCTCCAGCAGGTCGGCGGCAGCCTGGCGGGCCAGGTCCACCAGCTTCTCGGAGGCATCGGCCATTGCCGAGCCGGCGATCTGGACGGACCGGGATCCACCGGTGGTGGAACCGGACGGGATGACGTCGGTGTCACCGTGGAACACCTCGATGGAATCCAGGGGCACGCCCAGGCGGTCGGCCACGATCATCGCCCAGGTGGTGTGGTGGCCGGTACCGATCGGAGTGGCACCGGTGGAGGCCAGCACGGTGCCGTCGTCGCGGAGCCGGACCTCGCCGTACTCGCTCCCACCGAAGCCGGTGATCTCCACATAGGTGGCGACGCCGATGCCCATATGGACGGGATCTCCGGCAGCGCGGCGCCTCTGCTGCTCGGCCCGCAGGCCTGCGTAGTCGGCGGCGGCCAGGGCACGGTCCAGCGATCCCTCGTAGTCGCCGCTGTCCATGGAGGTGCCTGTGGGGGTGGTGTACGGGAAGGCCTCGGAAGCCAGCAGGTTGGTCCGCCGCACCTCGACGGCGTCCATGCCGATCTCGGCGGCGAACAGGTCCATGGCGCGCTCGACCGCGGCGGTGGCCTCGGGTCGCCCGGCCCCCCTGTAGGCACACGTCGGTGCCGTGTTGGTGGCGACGCTCACCGCCGAGAACTCCAGGTTGGCGATGTCGTAGACGCCGCTGGCCAGTTGCCGGGTGAACTCCGGCAGGAACGCCCCCCACTTCGGATAGGCCCCGCAGTCCTGCACCACGTCGAGGCGGTAGTGGGTGACCCTGCCCTCACGGGTGCCACCGATCGTCACGGTCTGGGCCTGAGCCCGCCCGTGGACGAAGGCGGAGAGGTTCTCGGTACGGGACTCGACCCACCGGACCGGGCGGCCGATGAGGCGGGAGAGCTGGCCGACGATGACCTCCTCCTCCGAGACCATGCCCTTGGCGCCGAATCCTCCGCCGATGTCCTTCACCAGCACCCGGACCTCGGACGGGTCCATGCCGAGGCACTTCGCAGCGCCGTCCCGGAAGTCGTGGGTGCCCTGCGAGCTGGCCCAGAAGGTGAGCTTCCCGTCGGCGAACGATGCGGCCACCACCCGTGGCTCGATCGAGACCGAGGCGACGCGTGAGTTCCAGAGGTCCTCGGTGACCACCACCTCGCAACCGGAGAAGTCGATGGCGCCGGCCGAGGGGATCTGCCACATGACGTTGTCGTCACGTGCCTCGAACAGCACGGTCTCTGCGGCCACGGCATCGTCGAGCGAGACCACGGCGGTCAACGGCGCGATGTCCGCCCAGACGGCCTCGGCGGCATCTGCGGCCTGGTAGGCGGTCTCGGCCACCACCACGGCAACCGGCTCGCCCACGAACCTGACACGGTCCCTGGCCAGGAACGGCCGGACGGCCTCGGATGCGTAGAAGCCCATGGCCGGTGGGCGGTCCTCCAGGCCCAGGTCGGCCGACGTGTAGACGGCCACCACGCCGGGCATCGACCGTGCGTCATCCACGTCGATGGAGAGGATCTCACCGTGGGCGGCGGTCGAACGCACGAAGTGGGCGTGGAGGAGGTCGTCGAAGGGCTGGTTGGCTACGAACTCGCCGCGACCACGGATGAGCGTGGCGTCCTCGCGACGCAGCACGGCGTTGCCCAGGATCGAGGTACTCGACTGGCCGGGGATGCCCCTGGCCGGAATGGTTTCACTCACCGTTCAAATCTCCTGTCTGGTCAACCTGAACCTGTCGGCTCAGTCGACGGGATACCGCTCCAGAAGCTTCCGGGCTATCACCATCTTCTGGATCTCGCTCGTGCCCTCGCCGATGATCATCAGCGGGGTGTCACGAAAGTAGCGCTCCACGGGGTACTCCGTCGTGTAGCCGTTGCCACCGTGTATCCGTAGGGCGTCGGTGGCGATCTCGAAGGCCGCCTCCGAGGCGAACAGCTTGGCCATGCCGGCCTCCATGTCGACCCTTTCGCCGGCGTCGGCCCGACGGGCCGCGTCGTAGGTCATGAGGCGGGCCGCCTGCAGCTTGGTGGCCATCTCGGCCAGCTTGAACTGGATGGCCTGGTGCTCGAATATCGGCCGCCCGAAGGTATGGCGCTGCTGGGCGTAGCGCATCGCAGCCTCGAAGGCAGCCTGGGCCACCCCGACGGAGCGCGACGCCACGTTTATCCGCCCCAGCTCCAGCGCACTCAGGGCGTAGCGATGACCATGGCCGATGCCCTCCTCGCCACCCAGCACGTTGCCGTGCGGAACCCGGTGGTCGACGTAGGACATCTCGACGGTCTCGAGGCCCCTGTAGCCGAGCTTGTCGATCTTCTTGGAGACCGAGATCCCCTCGAAGGACTCCCCCGGCTCCTTCTCGACGAGCAGGCAGGTGATCCGGTCATCCGGGGTCCGGACCATGAGCATGACCAGCGAGGACCGGACACCGTTGGTGACCCACATCTTCGTGCCGTTCACGACCCACTCGTCGCCGTCCCGCTCGGCCCGGCAGCGCAGCGCCCCGGTGTCACTACCCGCGTCCGGTTCCGACAGGGAGAAGGCAGCGCGGAACGACCCATCGCACATGCGTGGCAGGAACCGCTGCTTCTGCTCCTCGGTGCCGAACCGGGCGATCATCGTGGCGCCGATCTTGTGGGTGTTGAGGATCCCGGCCAGGGACATGAAGCCCCGCGACAACTCCTCGATTATCCGCGTGTAGGTCATGATGTCGAGGCCCAGGCCGCCGTACTCCTCCGCGATGGTCGAGCCGAAGAGGCCGAACTCGCACATCTGGTCGAACATGGCCTGCGGGAAGGTGTCCGACAGCTCGAACTCGGAGGCGTTCGGCATGACGTCACGGTCCACCCACTGCCTGATGGTGCCGACGATCTCGTCGGCCAGCGCCTGGTCCGTGGTCATGGTGTTCTCCTCGTCCTCTGGTGGTTCAGTCTCGTCCGGTGCTGTCCCGAATGGGCCCGGGGCCAGACCGCCTCAGGCCGCGTCGGGGTCCCGGTGCTGCGTCATTGGTAGCAGGTAGTTCCAGAAGTAGAACCCGGCGCCGGCTTCCTTCATCGCCACACGGGCCCGCTGTACGGCATCGCCGGCCTTCGTGCGCGTGACGTACCACGACTCCGCCTGCCGTGCGCCGGGCGCCGCATCGGTAAGGGACAGCGCCGCCTCCTCGTAGAAGTTGCGGATGTCGGCCGCCACCTTCGTGGGATCGCCGGGTAGGCCCACCTCCTTCCACGCCTCGCCATCGGCGATGCGGGCGAACAGGCCGACGACAGCCGGCACCCCGTCGGCGTCCACAACCTTGCCAACCGTGGAGCGCCCAAACCGCCCGTAGGAACGCCTCCAGGCCGGGAGCAGGCCCAGCGCCTCTGCCTCGGCCGGGTGCACGTCGCCCGGGTCGGACGGTGGAATCGTGCAGCTGAGGGGGGCATCGGCCTCGTCGGAGATGACCTCCGGGAAGTCGACCAGCACCGGCCCCGACGGCTCGTCCAGCAGGGCGAAGGCGGCGTCCAGGACACGACGCTGCAGGGCCGGGTCGCCGGGGCGCCCGAGTGGCCGGCCCAACGGGAACTCACAGTGCAGGGCACGGGGCGGGCGGGTGGTCTCCACCTGCCCACGGATGATCGACAGGGCGACGGTGGCCAGGCCGGCGTCCTCCAGGACCGAGGCGAGCGTACCCACGGTACGCGTGCAGAGAGGTCAGACAGGGGTGAGCAGCACCAGGTCCACGTCGTCGTCGAGCAGCGCCCGGGCCGCCGCCGGACCGGTGTCCAGGCGGATGGTCTCGAGGGTGTGGTCGATCTGGGCTCCCATGAACGAGACGTGGACGTCGGCCACCGAGCCGATGATGCCCTCGTCGGCCATCTCCCGCAGTCGGTCGATCGGGAACACGATGTTCGGATCCACGATCCAGCCGCTGCGATCGAAGTTGGGGCTGAAGTGGGCCAGGACCAGGCCGTCGGCTGAGGCGGGCAGCAGCTGCATGGCCTGGTCGCCGGGATTCCAGTCGGCTCCATCGCCGCCTGCGGGACGGAGGCCTGCGGTGGTGACCACGGCGACCCGGCTCTGGGCCAGTGGCTTGGGAGTCGTCCACGGCACCTCGTCGAAGGTGTAGCCCTCGAGGCCCTCCAGGTCCTTCCGCATCTGCTCGTCGCCCATCGGGCCTCCCATCTCGTCTGCGGTGCGGATTCTCACAGCCCGCTGCGGCATGGGACGAGGCGGGCTGGAACCCGGGCCGGCCACAGGGTGGGATCGGTCAGGTGGGCGGGCCGGCTTCCGATCGGGCCGTCTCGCCGATCCCGCCCAGGAGTGGACCGGTGGCGAACAGCGATCCGAGGGCCACCATCGAGCAGAACAGGAAGCCTCCGGGTCGATCGGTGAGGGCCACGACTCCACCCACCAGGAAGCCTCCGAGGCCTACGGCGAGGTCGAAGGCCACGCTGAAGGACCCGATGGCATGGCTCCGCTCCGACTCCGGTGCCCTGTCCACCATCAGCACGAACAGGGCCGGGAACAGGAAGCACTGCCCGAGCGCCATCACCACCGCCCCGACATAGATGCCGGTGGGCGTCGTCCAGAGGCCGAACACGGCCAGGCCCGCAGCACTGAAGCCCAGCGACAGCCGGGTGGTCGAGAGAGACCCCAGCCTGTCGGGGATCCTGGCCCCGAAGAGGCGCACGACCACGACGATCGAGGCGAAGAGGGCGAACACCGAGCCGCTGGAGGACACCCCGACGCTCTCGGCGTGCAGGGCGATGAACGCCAGGAAGCCCGCGTAACCCAACAGGCCAATGAACAGGACGATGCCCGGTCGGATGGCTGCCGGATGGAGACGCCACCGCAGCAGTGGGCCCTGGAAGGGGTCGTCGGGCCGGCCGGGGGCCGCATTGGCGAACAGGAGCGGCACCAGGCCCAGGATGGCGGCGACCGTGAACGCCCGGTCGTAGCTCGCCGTCTCGTACAACCACTCTCCCAGGCCGGGTCCGATGGCCAGACCGGTGTAGAGCGTCACCGTGAAGTAGGACGTCGCCTCGCCACGACGATGCGGTGGTGCCAGGTCCTGGACGGCCGAGGTGACGCCGATGAAGTAGGCGGCCTCTCCCACGCCCAGCACCAGCCGGGCGCCGATCACGGCCGGCACGCTGGCCGCCGGAACCAGCAGGAGCATCGACAGGGACACGATCAGTGAGCCACCCACCAGGAGGAAGCGGCGGCCCCGCCGATCCCCCAGCGGCCCGATCAGCGGGCGCAGGATCGCAGCCGAGAACCCGAAGGCGCCGACCGACAGCCCCACGGCCAGGCCCCCACCACCCAGGTCGTGCTCCACGAAGGAGGGGACCACGGGCCAGGTGGATCCCAGCGCCAGGAAGTAGGCCAGCGAGCCGCCGCAGAGGACCAGGAACCTCCCGGTGAGCAACTTGTCACCCACCACCGTCCGGTCCATCGGCGCAGGGTACGACCCGACGGTCCGCCACCGGGCATCCACCTGCAAGGCTGCGGCGATGGCGAACGTCCCTCGGAGCGACGTGCTCCGGCATGCCGACACGGCAATGGTGAGCAGCATCGACCCGCTGGCGACGAGGGCGGGAGTCGATGCCATGACCGCCGGCGGAAACGCCGTCGACGCAGCCATCGCCGCCAACTCGGTCCTTGCGGTCACTGCGCAGCACATGTGTGGACTGGGCGGTGACCTGTTCGCCCTCGTCCACACAGGCACCGGCCCACCGGCCTGCCTGAACGCCTCCGGCAGGTCCGGATCGGGTGCGGATCCGGCCGGGCTGCTGGCCGAGGGCTTCACGTCGATGCCCCACAGGGGCGACGTCAGGTCTGTTCCCGTACCCGGTTGCATCGACGGCTGGTGGGCCCTGCACCAGCGATTCGGATCGCTACCGATGGCCGACCTCCTGGCTCCGGCGATCCGCCTGGCCACCGACGGCTTCGCCGCCTCCGCCCTGCTGGCACGCGCGGCCGGTCGGATCCGGGACGTGCACGGCGCACAGGACTTCGCAGGACTCACCGGGCCGGGAAGCCTCGTGACGCGTCCCGGGGTTGCTGCCGTGCTGCGTTCCCTAGCCGAGGGCGGGCGCGACGGCGTCTACCTGGGGGCGTTCGGAGAGGAACTGCTGGCCGTGGGCGACGGCGAGTACACGCCGTCGGACCTGGCCACGCCGGGAGCCGACTGGGTGGACCCGCTGGGCGTCGAGGTCTGGGGGCACCGGGTGTGGACCGTTCCCCCCAACTCCCAGGGGTACCTGGCGCTGGCGGCGGCCCGCATCGCCGAGGGCCTGGACCTGCCCGGGGAGGAGGATCCGCTCCGGGCCCACCTGCTCGTGGAGGCGGCCCGCATGGCCGGCCACGACCGCCCCGACGTCCTGCACGAGCACGCCGATGGCCGGGCGCTACTGGACGACGCCCGCCTCAGGGCGCGCCGTTCGGCCATCCGGAGGGACTCCGCCGCCACGCTCGGCGATTCATGGCAGGACGGCGACACGACGTACCTGTGCGCCGTTGACGGCAACGGCATGGGCGTGTCGCTGATCCAGTCGAACGCCGATGGGTTCGGCAGCCACCTCACGCTTCCGGACCTCGGCGTGTTCCTGCACAACCGGGGCATCGGCTTCAACCTGGATCCCGGGCATCCGGCCTGTTACGGCCCGGGCAGGCGGCCTCCCCACACGCTCGCTCCAGTGCTGGTGACCCGGCCCGACGGTCGCCTCCGGGCCGTTCTCGGAACGATGGGCGGTGACGCCCAGCCCCAGATCGTCCTGCAGATGCTGGCGAGGATGCTGCTGGACGGGGCGGACCCCGGCCACGTGGTGGGTGGAGGACGCTGGGTGCTCACCGGCGGCGGAACCGGTTTCAGCACATGGGAGGACCCGGATGCCCTGAAGGTGGTCGTGGAGGAACATGCCCCGGTCGGCTGGGTGCCCGGCCTGAACGAGCGTGGCCATACGGCGCTGGTCGGCCCGGCCAACTTCGGCCATGCCCACTGCATCGAGGTCACGGACGACGGGCTCCGGGGGGCGGCGGATCCCCGCTCGATCATCGGCGAGGCCGCAGGATTCTGACGGGCCTGGTCGGGCATTGCGCTCCGGCACAGTGCATGATCCAACGATGGGCATGATCCAACGATGGGCACCCAGGAAGGCGCCGCTGCGATGACGGGTGTCTCTACGGCGAAGGACGCGGCCGCGATGACGCGTGTCTCTACGGCGAAGGACGTGACCCGGATGAAAGACGTCGCCCCGAGGAAGGAATACACGACGGTCGTCGTCGAGCGCCAGATCGCAGCGCCCCGTGAGGTGGCCTTCGGCGCCCTCTGCGACCTGATCAGCGAGGCAACCGGCGGCTACGCCGTGGACGGGGATCCCTCCCCCCACGGCCTGGGGGCCCGGCTGGAGTTCTCCATGGGCGATCTGGACCTGGTCGAGGAGGTCATCTCGTTCGAGCCACCATGGCGTCGGGTCTACGAGTTGACCGGGGGGCCGGTGGCCCTCTACCAGGGCTCCACCCTGTTCACCGACCGGGGCCTGACGTGCCTGATGGCCTGGTCCCTCCTCATCGACCCGCTGCCCGATGGCTCCAGCGACGGCTTCGTCGTCGCTGCCCGGAACTTCCTGGACCGCTTCGCCGACGCTGTGAAGGACCGGGCCGAGGCCGGGGCCTGAGACCCAGCGACCTGCACCACGACCAGCCGACCCGTCGACCAACCGACCAATCGACCAACCAACCGACCAACCGACCAACCGGGAGAACCATGAAAATCGCCCTGAACGCCTCTGCAGAACTGCTCCACGCCGACCTGGGTCGTCTCCGCGACCACGCTGCCCAGGCGGCAGACGACGGGTTCTCCGGCTGGTGGCTGGCCCAGACCGGCCTCATCGACGCCCTCACCGCCTTCACGGCACTGGCGGACACGGCGCCGGGCCTGGAGTTCGGCACCGCTGTGATACCCACCTTTCCCCGTCACCCCACGGCCCTCGCCGGCCAGGCACTGACGACCCAGGCCGCCCTCGGTGACCGCCCCATGGTGCTGGGCATCGGCCTTTCGCACCGTCCGATGATCGAGGGGATGCTGGGCCTGTCCTTCGAGAAGCCGGTACGCCACCTGATCGACTACCTGGAGGTCCTGCAGCCACTGCTGGAGACAGGCACGGTCGCCTACAGCGGCGAGGCGTTCACCGCCCACATCGACACCGGCAGGCCGACTGACCGTGCCCCGTCTGTGATGGTGGCGGCCCTCGGCGAGCAGACCCTGAAGGTCGCCGGACGCCGCACCGACGGCACCATCCTCTGGATGGTCGGACCACGCACCGTCACCGAACACATCGCACCGAGGATGACAGAGGCAGCCGCGGCAGCCGGTCGAGGCGCCCCCAGGATCGTATGCAGCCTCCCGACGTGTGTCACGGACGACGCCGAGGCCGTGCGTACCGCTGCTGCATCCGTCTTCGAGATCTACGGTCAGCTTCCTTCCTACCGGGCGATGCTGGACCGGGAGGGTGCCCGCCATCCCGGCGACGTCGCCATCATCGGAACCGAGGAGGAGGTGGCCCAGCAGCTGGCCGGACTGGAGGATGCGGGCGTGACCGACTTCTCGGCCCTCGAGTTCGGCACGTCCACAGACGAGTTCGCGCGGACGAGGGCGCTCCTGAAGAGCCTCCTCTAGACGGGGTCCGCCGGCATAAGGGTCCGCCGGCAAAAGGGCCCGCCCACGATGGCAGGGCCCTCAGGGACGAAGGTTGTTCCGGGAAACCACCCGGCCCTACCCGAAAGGTCAACCGGTCGGTCACGTCCCGACACCCGGACCAGCACGGTCCGGGCGGCAACGCCTACCTTGCTGTCGCCCGTCGTGCCGTCCGTCGTTCCCATGGCCCGAC
>Ga0208335_1000049_pt1 | contig 53060 bp, 40 predicted proteins | sample DeeseametaMP0759_FD_184202 | JGI IMG/M metagenome (GOLD analysis project Ga0208335, IMG submission 184202) | Marine microbial communities from the Deep Atlantic Ocean - MP0759 (SPAdes) | ecosystem: Environmental > Aquatic > Marine > Oceanic | place: West of Cape Town, South Africa, South...
CCATTCGAGCGGTTGCCATTGGATTTGCCATTGCGAGGCTGGCGGCGGCCACGGCCACGATTCTGCTGCTTCTTGGGCGCCTTGTTGCCCTTGCATGACCGAGCCTTTTCGGAGTGGAAAGGTTGGTCCTCATCAACAGGGATGTCCTGACGAATCGTCTTCTCGATGCCACGCAGATACTCACCTTCGTTCTCATCGCAGAAAGCAATGGCGATTCCCCCTTGACCTGCACGTCCCGTGCGTCCAATGCGGTGCACATAGACATCAGGCTCGTTGGGTAGATCCAGATTGATGACGTGGCTGATGTCGGAGACATCGATGCCGCGGCTCGCTACGTCGGTGGCGACTAGTACCTGAAGGGTACCGTTGCGGAAACGACCGAGGGCCTTCTCACGCGCTCCCTGACTCTTGTTTCCGTGGATAGCGAGGGCATCGATACCGTCTTGTCCGAGCTGCTTGACAATGCGATTGCAACCGTGCTTGGTGCGACTGAATACGAGCACCTTCTCGGGGCTCTCCTCCTCGATAATGTAGGTCAAGAGGCCACGCTTGTCGCCCTTCATGACGAACATCAGTGATTGTTCAATAGCTTCGACGGTGGCCGATTCAGGTGTGATTGAGACGCTTACCGGGTCGTAGAGCATATCACGGGACAATTCAACAATCGAGCGCGGCATGGTGGCACTGAACAGCAGACTCTGGCGATCCTCTGGAATTTGTGCGAGAATTTTGCGGATGTCCCGGATGAAACCCATGTCGAGCATTCGATCCGCCTCATCGAGAACGAGGAATTGCACGTGGGACAAGTCAACGTATCCCTGAGAGATGAGGTCAAGCAAGCGACCGGGAGTGGCGACCAGGATGTCAACGCCGCGGCGTAATTTGTTCACCTGTGGACGCTGCGATACTCCTCCAAACATGACCATCGAACGGATGTCGAGGTGTCGTGCGTATTGCTCGATATTGTCGTGAATCTGGGATGCGAGCTCGCGCGTCGGACATAGTATCAAAGCGTGGATGTGGCGTAAGCCCACCTGCGGATCTTCGGCCATCGCATCGAGGATTGGTAAGGCGAAAGCGGCGGTCTTTCCCGTGCCCGTCTGGGCGCAACCAACCATGTCCCGGCCCACAATGAGGTCGGGGATGGCTTGGGCTTGAATCGGTGTTGGCGTGACGTAACCAATCTCGTCGAGGGCATCCAGCAGTGGCTGGCAGAGATTCAGAGAAGCGAAATCCATGCGAATCACTCCATATGTGCTATGATTGCAGCACCGAACTCACTGCACTTGAGCAGGGTCGCATCGTCCATCTGGCGTTCGAAGTCGTAGGTCACGGTCTTGGCCAAAATCGTACCTTCCATTCCCTTGACGATGAGGTCGGCGGCCTCTGTCCAGCCCATGTGTCGGAGCATCATCTCCGCCGACAGAATCAGGCTGCCAGGGTTGACCTTGTCTTGGCCTGCATACTTCGGGGCCGTTCCGTGTGTTGCTTCGAAAATTGAAATCCCGGTGTCGTAATTGATATTCGCGCCAGGCGCGATTCCGATTCCTCCAACCTGAGCGGCGAGCGCGTCGGAGATGTAATCGCCATTGAGATTCATCGTCGTCAATACACCGTATTCGCGCGGGCGCGTGAGAATCTGTTGCAACATCGCGTCGGCGATGACATCCTTGACGGTGATTGTATTGCCAGTCTCTGGATTCTCAAAAGTACACCAGGGGCCACCGTCGAGTTCGACTGCGCCGAATTCGTCTTTGGCGAGTTGGTAAGCCCAATCGCGGAATCCGCCCTCGGTGAATTTCATGATGTTGCCTTTGTGAACCAGAGTCACCGAATCCTTGTCATTGTCAATCGCGTACCGAAGAGCTGCACGGACGATTCTTGCAGTTCCCTCTTGGCTTATCGGTTTGATTCCGATGCCGCTGGTCGCTGGGAACCTGATCTTCTCGACACCCATCTCATTCTGGAGGAAATCTATCACCTTCTGCACTTCTGCGCTCCCCGCCTCCCATTCGATTCCTGCGTAGACATCCTCGGTGTTCTCGCGGAAGATGATCATGTCAACCGCACCAGGGTCGCGCACAGGACTTGGAGTTCCTTCGTACCAACGAATTGGCCGGACACATGCGAAGAGGTCGAGTTGTTGTCGCAGGGCAACGTTCAGTGAACGGATTCCGCCGCCGACGGGGGTAGTGAGTGGGCCTTTGATTGAAACCAATCCGGTCCGCATCGCTTCCAGCGTCTCGGCTGGCATCCACTCGCCGGTCGCATCGAATGCCTTCTGACCGGCCAAGACCTCATTCCAGTGTATTCGACGAGCGCCGCCATAAGCGCGCTCGATAGCAGCGTCGACAACTTCGATCATCACAGGAGTGATATCGACGCCGATTCCATCCCCCTCGATGTAGTGGACGATGGGGTCGTCGGGCACGCTCAGGCGGCCTTCCACCATCGATACTCGGGTACCCTCGACCATGTCTCTCAGCGCGCCGACCAACCCCCCCTTCATGAAGCCGACCCCCTTAGCATACGACGTAGAGGGGCGTGTATGAAGGGCGTAGTGCGGTGGACTGGTGGCGAAGAGATCGAAGGTATCGCAGAAACCGGAATCATCACTCCGATGCATGGAGAGGTATCTGCGAGCCCGATGCAGATCGTTCTGCAGGCGCATGGTGCATGTTCTCTCGTCGATATCATCGGCGGACTCAAGCAGAGGATGGGCGATGTCAGAGCGATGTGGATAGAACTGGATTCTGAGCGACGCGAAGAACCGCCCCGTTCATTCACTGCAGTTCGGATGCGATACATCATCGAGGGCGACGTCCCAGAGAAATTGGTCCGTCGGTTGATTGAACAGAGTCATGCGAAGTATTGTTCGGTCGGAGCTATGATTTCGGGGTCGGGCGCCAGTGTGGAATGGGAACTGGAGATCAGACCGTGACCTGTATTATTTAACCGATGATGACGACTCGGATTTCTCAAATCCCGAAGTAAATCCCCTCTCGGAGAGATGGTATCAAACTCAATTATTAAACACCCTCCATCAGCACAGAAGAATCCTTCGCGCGAAGGAAGCAGTAGAATCGAGACGGGTAATTGATTCAGAGGTGAATAGAATGCAGAGTAGAACCGATGATGAGATGGTCCACCAAGAGGGTGAGGCTGAGGTTGGACTCGTCATCGAGAGACGTTTCACCAATGTCGGCTCCGATCCTTTCGACCAATTCGACTGGATTGAGATGAGTGTCGAGATTCGCAATCCTGACGGCTCTCTGGCGCACGAGATAAAAGGCGTCCAGCTACCCTCGGGCTTCACCGGCGTATCGGGCAAGATCTGCGCTCAGAAATATCTCCGAAAAGCCGGTGTTCCAGCTTCTCTACGCAAGGTGGCGGAGGACGGCGTGCCTGCCTGGTTGCAGCGCAGTGAGCCGGATCATGAGAAATTGCAGACCTTGGAAGCCGACGACCGATATGTTGGTGAGGTCGATGGTCGTCAGTTGTTCCGCCGACTTTCTGGCACCTGGACGTACTGGGGTTGGAAGCACGGCTATTTCGCCAGCGAGGCCGATGCTCGCGCTTTCTACGACGAGATGTGTTACCTCATCGCCAGCCAACGCTCGGCACCGAACAGCCCACAATGGTTCAACACTGGATTGAATTGGGCTTACGGCATCGAGGGACCCCCCCAAGGTCACCATTACATCGATGGGATGACCGGGGAATTGAAACTCTCTGAGGATGCTTACACACACCCACAACCCCATGCCTGTTTCATCCAATCTGTCAGTGATTCTCTGGTCGGTGGAACCGAGTCGATCATGGGGCTGTGGAACCGTGAGGCTCTGCTCTTCAAGTATGGTTCGGGAACCGGCTCCAATTTCTCGAGGATCCGTGGCGCTGGAGAGCCGCTTTCAGGCGGTGGAACCTCCAGTGGCCTGCTTTCTTTCCTGAAGATAGGCGACCGCGCGGCGGGCGCTATCAAGTCGGGCGGAACCACACGTCGAGCAGCCAAGATGGTGACTCTCGACCTCGACCATCCTGATATCGAGAATTTCATCGATTGGAAGCTCAGCGAAGAGGAGAAGGTCTCGGCTCTCGTCATCGGCTCGACGATTCTGCAGAAGCATTCGAACTCGATCATGAAGTCTGTCTGGGCGCACGATGAGGACGAGGGGCGCTTCGACCCATCTGTGAATGGGGCACTCAAGATGGCTATGGTGAAGGCTGTCAGAGACAGTGTTCCTCAGCCACATATCAAGCGGATTCTGGATCTGGCGAGTCAAGGATGGAAGAATATCGATTTCGAGGTCTTCGATACCAACTGGCAGGGTGAGGGGTACACGACGGTATCCGGTCAGAACAGCAACAACTCGGTTCGTGTCCCGAATTCCTTCATGGATGCTCTACGTGACGATGGGGAATGGAATCTCTACCACCGAACCGAGTTGGAGCGGGCGCAGGAATCGGGTCGAGAACCAGAACCCTGCCGCTCGATGCCAGCCGCGGACCTGTGGAATAAAATCGCTTACACCGCCTGGGCTTGTGCCGACCCGGGAGTTCAATTCGATACCACGATCAACGAGTGGCACACCTGTCCAGAGGGTGGGCGTATCAACGGTTCCAACCCTTGTAGCGAGTACATGTTCCTCGATGATACCGCTTGCAATCTAGCGAGTATAAACCTCATCAAATACTACGACAAGCCGTCTCAGACTTTCGATGTTGAGGATTTCCGGCATAGCGTTCGACTGTGGACGACCACTCTGGAGATCAGTGTCCTGATGGCGCAATTCCCCTCCGCTGAAATCGCCCGGAAATCCTACCAGTACCGCACTCTCGGTCTTGGTTACTGCAATCTAGGTTCGCTGCTCACCCACATGGGAATTCCCTACGCCGATGAGCGCGGCTACGCGATCTGCGGCGCACTCACCTCGATCATGTCTGGAGAATCCTACGCGACGAGCGCTGAGATGGCTTCAATTCTCGGCGCCTTCCCTGGATATGCGGATAATTCCGAGCACATGCTGCGGGTGATGCGCAATCATCGCAGAGCCGCTTATGATGTTCCGTCCGATGAGTATGAAGGACTGACTGTCGCTCCAATGGGAATCAATTCCAAGAAATGTCCCAAGGATCTGCTCGAAGGAGCTCGCGCTGCTTGGGAGCGCGCTCTGCGAGAGGGGGAGGAGCATGGCTTCCGCAATGCTCAGACCACAGTCATCGCGCCGACCGGAACCATCGGTCTGGTGATGGGAGCAGATACCACTGGTGTCGAGCCGCAATTCTCGTTGATCCAGTACAAACAACTGGCTGGCGGCGGCTCGTTGAGGATCATCAACAGGGGTGTACCGAACGCTCTCAAGCGCCTTGGCTACAAAGATAAACAAACGCAGATAATCGAGGAGTACATCATGGGCACAGCCTCACTCCGCGACAGTCCGGTAGTCTCATCGAAGGCACTCAGAGAATTGGGCTTCGATGCACAGAAAATCAAGGACATCGAAAGCAGTTTCCCCGATGTCTTCGACCTGAAATCCGCCTTCACGCCCTCAATCCTCGGCCAAGATTTCTGCACCTCCACCCTCAGCATGACCAATGAGCAATACGAAGACCCCTTCTTCGACACTCTGAGACATTTGGGATTCACCCCATCCGATGTCGAACAGGCCAATGACCATGTCTTCGGATACGGCACCATCGAGGGTGCTCCCAACCTCAAAGAAGAGCACCTTGCTGTCTTCGACTGTGCTACGCCTTGCGGCAAACATGGTGTTCGCTCAATCGATTGGAAGGCTCACGTCCTGATGATGGCGGCCGCTCAACCATTCATCTCAGGAGCTATTTCAAAGACCATCAACATGCCTGCGGATGCCACCATCGAAGAGATTCGCGCCGCCTATGAATTGAGTCATGAAACCATGAACAAGGCTTGCGCTGTCTACCGCGATGGTTCCAAACTATCTCAACCGTTGATGAATCAACTCATCGATGAAAGTTCGATTGGTGAGGATGATGAAGAGAATGAGGCCGTCACCGTGGTCCACAAGATGGTTGAGGAAACCGCAAAGGCGCTACCTATTCCAGCTCCTGCAGCCCGCAGTATCGCTGAGCAATTCGTCCATAATTACATCGCCACGCGCAGACCCCTCCCCGATGTTCGCTCGTCGACCACGATGAAGGCACGCGTCGGAGGACACACAGTGTATCTCTCCTCGAGCACCTATGATGATGGGCGACTCGGTGAGATCATGCTCACGACCTCGAAGGAGGGCGCTGCTTGGCGCTCATTGCTCAACCAATTCGCCATCGCGATCTCGATCGGACTGCAGTACGGCGTGCCATTGGACGCTTTCGTCAAATCATTCACCTTCCAGAAATTCGAACCGAGTGGAATGGTTAGTGGAGGCAGTGGCCGAGTGCGATCGACCACCTCGATTGTCGACTACATATTCCGAGAATTAGCGATTCAATATCTCTCTCGCGATGACCTTGCTCATGTCTCGGAAGAGGACCTCGATACAACATCGATCAGTCGCCCTGAGGTGACTGAAGACGGTGTTGCTCGTAATCAGGGCGAGCGTCGTGATGTTCAATTGACTCTCAATGCTGTTGCGTCGGTTATCGAAGCTGAAGAAGAGAGGACTCGCAGGCTGGCACGCGAACGTGGATTCACCGGAGACATCTGTGACGATTGTGGTAGCAGTCAGATGGTGCGTAACGGAACCTGCCTCAAATGCAATGCCTGCGGCGCAACGACCGGTTGCTCTTGATCACGGCATCTCAGATGCGGCTTCCTCGCTGCGCATTCTGACCATTCGAATGAGTTCGACGTAAGCCGATTCTTCGACAGATTGTATCATATGACAAGTCTGAAGGAATGCCTCGGGAGCGACTCTGTACTGCTCGACGATGAGATTCGCCAAACGCGAGCGGCCGATTTCAGATGACTTGATCCAAGCGGAGGGAAGAAGCTCTGAGGGGTCACTCGATTGTGCTCCGAGGTAATCCCTGAATCCGGATTCGACGATTCGGTGGAGTGCTCGTTGATTGCCAGAATCGATGATGAGAATGGCGCGAGGAGAGAATTCCTCGGGAGCCAGCCGAGCCAAAAGACCGACGAAAGTGGCAGCCATGCTCACAGTGCTCTCATCCTCACCCTCAAGAAGGCGGTCGAGGAGAACCAGAGCGAGGCCGTCGTCTTCGGCGAAGATTCTAGGTAAAGCCTCTGCAACGGCTCGCCGTGCGGCGGGGATTCTGTGTTCTGCACAAGCAACGAGTACATCCTCAGCCTGAGGGCCAGATGACGAAAGCAACTGAACACCCGCCCTCACGAAGATAGGGGCGGATTCGGCGTCGGCTGAATTGAGACCTCCGAGAACTCGCAGTGGGACCTCGAGAGTGTTGCACAAGTACGTGGAGACAGAGAGATTCTCCAACCAGGCTGCGAACAGAGATTGGACATCCGCCTCACCCAGAGCGAGGATGTCGAGTATCACTCCCGCAGCCATCGCGCCTGCTGGATGAGGAGGGAGGGGCGAGACTGTCGTCTGTTGAGGGCTCCAAGCAATCTGATGACGCCCTATCGTATTCGAATGAGGCAGAGCGGATGGCCTCACAGCGAAGGCGATCGCCTCGAGCAGAGAATAGCAGCCATCGCGAGCGATCTCTGTTCCGGTGAGGCCGAGGCCGATGAGAACTGAAACTCCCAGATACCATCGATCGGTATCAGGAGAGTCCTCATCGAGTGCTGCTGTCAGCCAGTCTCTCGCCTGCAGCACCAGGACCCTCTGCGCGATGGTCTCTGCGTTCTTCTCGAGCCATCGGGCTTTCGCCGCCTCAGAATCGATGGCCCGCTTCACATGATCAGGAAGCATTTTCTCCTCGATCTCTGAAAGTCGCATCTCGAAACCATTCCGATCGATGGCGTAAATCCCCGACGCCTGACGAATCAAAGACTCAGCATCCTTCGGTGGATTAGCTGGGAATTCGGGAAGTTCAAGTGGCGGATTCGGAAGTGGGCCTGCTGCGTAGGCTTCTGCCACGGCCTCGACCAACTGCTCGTTGACTCGCTGCCAGACGAGGGATGAGCCGATTCGGCTGGCCATTACGAGGCCGCCCGAATCAAATCTCGAGTTCGATGTTCAGGTTCTGAATCAGTTCCTTGTACCTGTTTCGAATCGTGACCTCGGTCACACCAGCGACTTCTGCGACCTCGCGCTGAGTTCGGCGCTTACCGCACAGAACACTGGCGATGTAGATGATTGAAGCTGCGATGCCCGTGGGTCCGCGCCCACTGGTCAACTCCTTATCCTGAGCCTTCTGAATCAACTCGTAAGCCTTGGCTCGGACTTCGGCATCGAGGTCCAATCCTGAACAGAACCGTGGGATGTAATCCTCGGGCTTGGTCGGAGGGATCTTCATCTTCAACTCGCGAACCATGAATCGGTATGTGCGTCCAATCTCCTTGCGACCGGTTCGGCTCGCTTCGCCTATCTCATCGAGAGTGCGAGGATTGTTGCATTGACGGCAGGCTGCGTACAGCGAGGCTGCTGCGACACCCTCAATCGAGCGGCCGCGGATGAGTCTCTTCTCGACCGCTTTCTTGTAATTCACTGCGGCCGTCTCGCGGATCGACTTAGGGAGATCGAGGCGGCTCGCCATGCGGTCGAGCTCGGCTAGAGCCATGGCGAGATTGCGCTCGGTCGCGTTGCTCACACGCGAGCGCTTCTGCCACTTCCTCATGCGATAGAATTGAGAACGGTAACGACTGGAAATCGTCTTGCCGGAGTAATCCTTGTTCTGCCAATCGATGTCGGTGGACAGTCCCTTGTCATGCAGCATCACAGTCATCGGCGCACCGGTTCGAGCGCGCTGGTCTCCCTGCTCGGGGCTGAAGACGCGCCACTCAGCGCCTTGGTCGATGACATTGTCTTCAAGGACGAGTCCGCAATCGTCGCAGACGACCTCTCCGCGAGTCTCGTCGCGGGTAAGGTTGCGGCTGCTACATTCATTGCATTTCACTATGTCTTCAACTAGATAATCAGCCATCCCATCACCTCTCTTCCATCAGGAAAGATAAAATATCCCGACTCGACTACCTATTTAAACACTACAGGTTGAGGGAATCACTTCGATACAGGCTCCTGCTAGCCTGTGTCGAGCCTCGCCAATGGTGAAATAGCAACGTATTCTCGACAATCTCGTAGGAGGTGTGTTGGATGAGTGCTTCGTGGCCCCCAACGGAAATCAAACTGGACCCTGACAAAAGGGTGCTGTTCCTCACAAAAGATCTCAATCTGATCCGTCAGCAACTCTACGAAGGTCTCGATCTGCGAATGGAGGATATCTCCGTCGATGATCTGCTCGACGACATCAACACCGATGTCATGACGCCTGCTTGGGTCTGCTTCGACCACGACCCCGCGATTCTCGCAGAAAACGCATACGCGGGTCTGCTGCACGACGGGCGGCGTGTCTTCGAGCCATTGGCGCTGATGGATGGTGGCTTCGAGGTAATCGTCAGCGGTCATCGCAAGGGAACAGGCAGCAGTCGCGAGACCGCAGCCCAATGCGAGCGATGGTCTGGAATTCGCATCGTCATCGCCGCATCATTCGCACCCATCCACGAGCGCAACAACATCAATCTCGGTCAGTTGATGGGTGACCACTCGATGCTTCAACGTCTTCAGGACGGTGAGATCATCACCCTCTCGGAATTCACCGAAAAATTCGACCCGGTAACCCGCCTCATCGTCGAGAACGGAGGCATTCTGCCATTCGCTCGGAAACTCAAGGCCGGTGCGATTGAGTTGCCGGCAGTCAGTATCGAGCAGTGCCCGATGACGATGGTAGAGAAGATGATCTCCAACAAATTGCTCGGACAGGGCGGACAGCGAGGCTATCTCCGACCTGGCGATGCGGTACTGGCTCAGGTCGACGGTGGTTATAGCCACGAGTTCACCACCGCTCAGGTTCACACTTTTCTGGCGGAAGAATATGGTGAGGATTACATCCTTCCGAACCCGCTGAAATTCGCCGTCTTCGAAGACCATCTTCTGTATGCGACCGGCGTGCCGAGATTCGGGCGCTTCGTCGACAAGATCCAACGTCTGAGGGACCTGCAAGTGGCCTTCCAGCAGCACACTGGCGTGCGTGACTACTCGGCTGTCGACGGTGTGAGCCCGGGTATCTGTCATCAGGTCGCGCGTGAGGAATTCATCGATGTCGGCGACTTCATTCAAGCTACTGACAGCCACACCTGCATGGGTGGCGCCTCCAACGCATTGACCTATGGAGTGGGTTCGACGGAATACGCCAATCTGATCTACAATCAATTTGCTTTCGTCAACGTGCCCGAGAGCATTCGCTTCGAGTTGGTGGGCACGCTTGATCCGGGCTGCACGGCTAAGGATGTGATTCTGCACATCCTCTGGAAGTATGCCGCGCAGTCCGACACTCTGGACCGCTCGATGGAATTCGGGGGAACAGGGTTGGCATCGCTGTCTATGGACGAGCGGGCCACGCTTTGCAACATGGCTACAGAATGTTCTGCGAAAACCGGCATCTGCGAGCCGGATGATCTGACTGTCGAGTGGTTGCTCAAAAGGCGAGCAGGGGCTACGGAGCAAGAGATACGCTCGGCCTTCGTGCTTCCCGATGAAGGCGCGAACTACGATGGCGGAGTTCACACCATCGATATGGATACGATTCGTCCGATGGTGGCTCATCCTGGTGACCCCGACGAAGGGGTGCCCTCCGACCCGACGAATGGTGCCTACATCGATGACCTTGGCAAGGTTTCGATCGACATCGCTTACGCTGGCTCGTGCACCGCTGGCAAGGAGGACGACTTCTCCTATTACGCGATGGTGACCGAAGCGGCTCTGGAGGCCGGATTGACAGTTGCTGAGGGTGTCGAGTGCTACATTCAATTTGGCTCGAAGACGGTTAAGGAACTCTCCGAGCAGAACGGCTGGTCCGAGATGTTCGAGAGAGCTGGTGTGCAACTCATCGATCCGGGGTGCGGGGCTTGCATCGGTGCTGGACCGGGCATCTCTGAGGACTCTGAACAGGTGACTGTCTCGGCGATAAACCGTAATTACCAAGGTCGCTCAGGCCCCGGCAAGTTGTATCTCGCGAGTCCGTTGACGGTGATGGCCAGCGCCTTCGTCGGCCACATCACCGCATGGCACCCAGAACTATTCACATAATATAATTCAAGAACCTCAATTAATTGGACCCTCTTTGATGGCTGATTACGAGGTTGAGAAACATACCAGATTGAATCGAATACCCGATCGTGGGCACTACGATGAGAAGACCGTTCATTCGATTATCGATTCCGCGTTGATCTGCCATTTGGGCTTCATCGAGAATGGCCGACCATTCGTCATACCCTGCATTCACGGGCGGGAAGGGAGGACACTCTACCTGCACGGTGCGAAGGCCAGTCGATTGATGAACGAGGGGGGTTCAGGCAAGGATCTCTGCATCACATTCACGCATATCGACGGTATTGTTCTCGCACGTTCGTTATTTCACTCCTCGATGAATTACCGCTCTGTCGTCGCATTTGGCAAAGGCCGTATTTTGGAGGCTGATGGAGAAAAGATACACGCTCTCAACGTTGTGACGGAAGGATTGTGTCGCGGTAGATGGGAGGGCGGACGCACTCCAACGAAGAAAGAATTGGAAGCGACTTCTGTCATCGCCGTCGATATCGAACATGCTGGAGCGAAGATTCGCACCGGTGGTGCGAATGACGACGAGGGAGATCTCTCTGGCCCGTGGTGGGCAGGAGTTCTTCCGGTCGAGACGAAAATTCACCCTCCGATTCCTTCCGAAGACTTACGAATCGACCCTGCACCACCTCAGCATGTCCTCGACCGAGTCGGCGATGTTCTCTGAACGCAGGAGAATTCCGGTCAGAATCCGTCTGCCCTCGCCACAGAGTTAAGTGTCCTGCACACTCGCCCTGCACTGACCACGTGCAGGCCCCGTGCCATCCGGGTATCGGGAGGACCTGAGGGGGGTTTTCGCCATGGCAGATGCAGAGATAATCGCGAGCAAACAGAAGCAGATCTCGATAAGTGAGTTCTTTGAGAAGAACAAGCATTTCCTCGGCTTCGACACCCTTCAGAGAGCAGTGATCACAGCGGTCAAGGAAGCCGTTGACAACTCACTCGATGCGTGTGAAGAATCTCGTATTCTCCCTGATATCCGCATCGAGATCAATCGCTTGTCTGGCGATCGATTGGAACTCATCGCGCAGGACAATGGCCCTGGCATTCCGCGCGATGCCATCGAGAACGTCTTCGGTAGGTTCCTTCTCGGCTCACGTTTCCATGCCATCCGACAGACCCGTGGCCAGCAGGGAATCGGCATAACTGGCGTGTTGATGTATAGTCAATTGACCACGGGCTCGAAAACCCGAGTGACTTCGAAAATCGCTTCTGATTCATCCGCAGTCCACGTCGATCTTGGTCTTGATACACGCAAAAACCGAGCCACGAAATCGAACGAGAGACGCGACCTCTGGCTCGATGAGAACGGACATGAGATCGAGCACGGTCTGATGATTCGAACCGTCATGCGAGCCAAGTATCAGCGCGGTCGCCAGTCGGTTCATCAGTATCTGCGGATGACTTCGATAGTCAACCCTCACGCCACGATTCACCTCACTGTTCGGGGGCTCGATGGGGAGATCATCGACCACGGACATTGGATTCGCACGACAGAGAAATTACCCCGAGTCGTCGAGGAGATCAAACCACATCCGCATGGAATCCTTCTCGGTCAACTCCAACGGATGCTCAAAGAGACCGATGAGCGCAATATGACTTCATTCCTCAGGCACGGTTTCTCAGGAGTCAGTCTGCGCGCAGCCAAAGAGATCCTCGCAGCGGCTGAACTCGATGAAGGCCGCATACCTGCGCGCGTCAGAGCCGAGGACGCTCAGAAGATGGTCGAAGCCTTCCAAAGAGTCAAACTCCTCGCTCCACCAACTGATTGTCTCTCACCGATCGAGGAGATGCTGATTAAGAAAGGACTCTCGAAGGCGATTGATTCGCGCTTCGCTTCGACCGTCACCCGCAAACCGACGGTCAGCCAAGGCAACCCCTTCCAGATCGAGGTCGGACTGGTCTTCGGAGGAGACCTGCAGGCGGAGGGGCCGATCGATATTCTGCGCTTCACCAACAGAGTCCCTCTGATGTACCAGCAAGGCGGATGCCTGCTGACAAAGGCTCTCGAGTCCGTCGATTGGAAGCGCTACGGACTCGACCACCCCGGCGGCCGCGGGCTGCCGAAAGGGCCGGCCGCCGTACTGATTCATCTAGCCTCCACAAACGTCCAATTCACCAGCGAAGCAAAGGAGGCGGTGGCGGATAACGAAGAGGTCTTCGAGGAAGTTCGGCGAGCGATGTTGGAGGTCGGACGTGGACTTCGCAATCATCTGAAGAAGAGTTCTCAGCGCAAGAAAGCGCAAGAGAAATTCGATCTCATCAACATCATTCTACCAGAGATTTCACGCAAGACTTCGCAATTACTCGGTCGCGAGGAACCCGACTTGGCGCCGGTCATCACCCGCATCATGAATGCAGTCTTCCTCGAGGATGAAATCGGTTGGGACAAGCACTCGAATCAAGCCGTCTGCTCTCTCACCATCTACAACTACACCGCCCGTGCTCGCGCCTACACGATCCTTGCTAAATGGCCTGAAGGCGAAGGGGTTGCAATCGCTGAGAATCCTCGAGGGGGTCGTAAGGAAACCACTGGTCTATGGGCTTGGAGGCTCGACACCCTCGACCCTGGTCAGTCAGCGGAGATTCGCTTCACTGTCAGCGGTCTGTCGAAGGGGGATTGGACTGATGCGGAGATATTCTTCCGAGGTAATGGAGACATAATCGGGGCGACCAAGATCGATGAGAAGCTCCTCGATGAAATGCGCAAGATGGAAGCACTGGCTCTGGCGGAGGCGGAATACGCCGCTGCAACGATGAACGAATCCATCCAACGACTGGTCGGGAGAACGCCGGTGCTGGAGACTTCTGGAGAATCGCTGGTAGTGTCTTCTGATGAGTCTGTGGCAGAGCCTTCTGACGAACCGCAGAGGATAATCGATAATCCCGAGGATCTACGCCAGTGGACTCCGGCTGAGGAGGTGAATGAATGAGCGCGAATGGATTCTCGAAGGAAGAGGTGATAGAAGCCCTGCATAGCATCGCAGGTGAGATGCATGACAACATGACCAAGGGGCAACCGCCGAGAATGACGCTGCCTGTTAGGACCAAGAAAAACATCGCTTTCGATGAGCGTCTCGGCGTTTACAAGTATGGCAAGAAGATGAGCACGCGCGATGCGACGAGCCTTGGCTCGGCCCGTCAACTGCTTCGCGCGCTCCATGTCACCGAGTTCATCGAGGAGATGATCAACGCTGGTAAATCCTCGACATTGAGAGAGATGTACTACATCTCTGAAGGGTGGGGACATGGGAAATTCGGTTCACAGAACGAGAGCAACAATCTCGCTGAGGATCTCGAGATCGTCACCCGATGCATGCGTGAGGACTTCAAACTACGACCTGAAGAGGATGGGGCTCGCATCATCGGCAACATCACCTTCGAGGAGAAGAATCGGCGCGGCGATTGGATGAGAATCAACTGCCGCGACGATGTCGGAGATTCCGGATACGGAGTCCCATACAATGTCGAGGCGGAGAAACTCCGCCTCATCACTCATGATGTCGACTTCATCATGGCCATCGAGACTGGTGGAATGTTCGACCGACTTGTCGAGAATGGTTTCGACGAGTCGGCTCATTGCGCCCTGATTCACCTGAAGGGGCAGCCAGCGCGCTCGACGCGCCGCATCATCAAGCGAATGAACGAAGAATGGAATCTTCCGGTCCTCGTCTTCTTAGACGGTGACCCCTGGTCGTTCAGAATCTTCGCTTCAATCGCCTACGGCGCCATCAAGACGGCGCACATCTCGGAGTATCTCGCCACTCCGAGCGCCGTCTACCTCGGCATCAGGGCAGATGATATCGAATCGTACGATCTGCCCAGTGACGAATTATCTAGCAAGGATATCCAAGCCCTGAAGGCCGAACTCAGCGACCCGCGATTCGCGGATTCCGAATGGCAGGAAGAGATCAATATGATGCTCGATCTAGGGCGGAAGGCTGAGCAGCAATCATTGGCGAAATACGGTCTTGATTTCGTCACTGACACCTACCTACCCGAGAAACTGGCACAGATCATGGGTCGATGATTTACAGCGAACATTCGATGCCGGCCTTCGGCCAAGCATGATATGTGACCACACTCAGGTGGAACTGTGAGCACTCGATTACGTCGTGCGACCAAAGGAAGCGCCATCGCTGCATTGGTCCTGCTGCTCGTCGGAGTCGCGGCATACGCATCCTCCTACGATGAACTCGCCAGGCTGATGGATCCGGAGGAGAACAATCTGGCAGACCTGCACTCGGGTGAAAGCGCACAGATTGAGATAAGCGGAGGATCTCAGATCGCTGCGCTGCGTCTGATTAATGAATCGTCGACAGAGAATCCGCAGGTTCGGCTCGTCGGAGTTGACGGTAAGGAAGAAGAGGGGCGCGAGCCCAACCTTCTGGATACGAAATGGATAAGTGAAGACGGCGGAAGAATCTACGAAGCTGTGCGAATCTATGAGCCGGGCTTGACGGGCACATTCACGATTCACAACGATGCAGAGCAGCGTTTGATCGTCGTCGATAATGCTGAACTCCAGTCGAAGTTGTTGGCTGAACCGTTCCTCCTCCTGATGATGATCAGTTGCTGCGGTGGATTGTCGGCCACCTTAGCAGCCATCATCCTGTTTTTCCTCCAGCTGAGGAATCGGGGCGAGACTGAACAGAAAGTCTCGGGTCTGGTGGTCGATGGTCAAGTGATGACGACGAATGAACTCTACCGAATGCAGCGAGGTGGAGCGAAGGAGGAACCTGTCGAATCGGCTGTGGCAGACCCATTCGTGGATCGTGAGTCAAAGACGACGAGACAAGAGAAAATTCAGGATTCAAAGGAAGAATCCACCGATTCAGCCAAGATTGACTCGGACACGGTAGAATGGCGCTCTTGGGATGAGGGTTGATCTCGTACCTGCTGTTGCGGCTAGCGATTGGGTTTTTAGTGCCCCTGCGACTACCCAACCTCGAGTTGGTAAGTGGTGGTGGACTTCGACGAAGCCCTGAACATCCTTGAGAACAGGGCGCGTCGGCAGATTCTCAAGCGGCTCGCCAAGGAACCTCATTACCCATTACAACTCTCAGATTTGCTTGAAATCAGCCAACAGGCAGTAGTCAAGCACCTCAAGGTGTTGGAGAAGGCGGGATTCGTCGACTCGACCAAGGTCGCCTCGCAGAAGGGAGGGCCGCCGAAGAAGATGTACACTGTGAATCAGTCATTCTCACTACGCCTCGACCTCGGACCGAATCTGTTCCGTGCTGAGCATCGTACAATGCCACGTGGCGGGCCTATTCGGCTCTCTCAACGACTGCCACAGGATCTCGACGGTGTGATAGAGAGGATGGGTACACGTCGGAGACTTCCGATGGTCGAGGCGATGTCCATGCTGTCGGAGATGGACAGAACCCTCGAGCGAATCGATGAGCAGCGCGATGCCGTCATCGCACTGCACCAGCAAGTCATGCAACGAGTCGCTCCGAACATCGATGATTCATCCGAGACTTACGAGGAGCGACAACTTGCTCATGCCTTGCTGAATCATCCCCGAAGACCCTTGGATCTCGACCTCTTCTCACAAGGGCTACGCATTCAATCCATGCAGGCAGAGGCGATGCTGGATGGTCTGCGCGAGCGGCTACTGCGAGACTTCGCCAGCCATTCCGGCAGCGTGGTAGCGGCTCGCGAGGGTACGCCTCTGCCTTGGTGGCTCGCACGTTGAAGCCGATTGTCAGTCAGCTTCTCAGAAGACCTGATCGTCATCATCCAGATTCGCCAACAAGCTGCTCTTCTCCGCGAAGCGGGCAAGAGCTTCCATCCTGCGTCCGTACATCACAACGCCAGCCACGCCCATGAGGGCGAAAGTGGCGCCGAGGATGATTGCCGGAACTGAATACTGAGCGATGACCTCGATACCAACATCGAGGAGCCCATAATTGGAACCCATCGCTCCAGACACCTTGCGGTAGTTGTTCTTCTCATCAGATTCAACAATCATGTTGTCAGGATCGATGACGACGATGACATCGTGGCTTCCGGCCTCGACCATGTAGAGCAGTGTCAAAGTCGGTGGCTCATCATTACCACTCGAACCCTCGGGCATCACTGCCTCGATCAGTTGGCGGTAAGCGATGTTTTCCTCATCGCAGCCGTGCCTTTCGATATCTTTGATCGTCTGATCGATGCAGAGTATGATGTGAACATCGGTGGCGTGGATGTTGCCGATGTTACGAATCTGCACATTGACGGAGAGCATGTCACCGACCGGCGCTCGGTTCTGACCTACCTCGACACTGACGATCTCTAGGTCAGGAGCCCGCAGTCGCAGTTCGACTATCTGCTCATTGGTATCACAATTCGGGAGGTAATTATCGGGTAAACCATCGCCGTTCTCATCCAGAGTACACGAATCATCCCAGATTGCCGTCTCATCGTTGTCACCCCCGACCTCCGACGATCCGAAGGAGGAGAGCACTTTGATCCCGATCTCACGATCGCTGAGAGTTGCGCCTGGATCGATGTGGATGATGGCCACGAGTTGCAATGTGGTGTAGGCAGGCATCATCGGCAGAGTGACGGTTCCCGCAGAGGTTCCCACCGCAATCTCGAAGCATTGGTCTGGCTCGGGCTGCTCGCCAACGAGCAATTGAATGCAAGGCCTCTCAATCGGGAATTCGGTATCGAAGCCCTCGAGAAGAGCGAAGGTGACCCTCCAGCCACTGAGTGCGTTCATCCCTGGCGAAGTATCCCAGCCGGCTCCGGTCTTGGTGTGATTGTGGATTGTCGGCTGGTCTGGAACATTACCGAAATTGGTCACATTCAGTGTATAGCGAACGACGCGCCCTGGAGCGGTGGTCTTGATTCGCGATTCGACAGACGGATCCAGATCGATTCGCATATCGTGATATTCGATGATCTCGATCTGCAGCACTATGGTATCGCGAAGTTTGGTTCCTTCGTACGGTTCCTCGCTGAAGATGTCTAATCGGACAGTATATTGCCCCGCGTAGGTCTGTGGGGGGACATTCACGAGAATGGTGATTTCTTGAGATTTGTCTCGGTCGAGTTCCTCGAACAGGACACGCGGGATGTCGATGTCCCAGACATCCGAGGCACCTGTAGAATGGACGATTGAATTCACTGAGATGCCGTAACGATCCGGTCCATTACCCAGATTCTCAATCACGGTCTCGAGTTCGAATGACTCGTCAGGATGCAATTGCAGAATGGTCTGTGGGACGCTTGCCTCAAGATCGTAGACCTGTATGACATTGGTCACTAGAACCACTGAATCTCGTACTCGTGGCGCACCTTCCAGATGAGCCTTCACCGTGACGGATTCACCCAAACCGGCTGTTGCGTTGTACGGCGCGCACATGATGGCGGTCACCTCGTAAGGGGTATCTATGAGAGACCAGTATCTAGGCGCGTTCTCTGGCAAGGCATTTCCACCCGGAGCATTGGAGAAGTCGAGTTCGACTGTCCAGTGGTCGTAACGCCAAGTCGACTCGGATATCTCCGGCGGGCGCTCTTCCGGGCCACCCGGCGTGGTGAAGATGATGTGGCCGGGGGTGAAATGCTTGGTGACATCGATATTGAACTCAGCACAGTCGCCGGGCAGGACGTGTTGTGTCGTATCGCCAAGTTGGAAGACGATGTTCCCTGAACTCCTGATTGATACATTCACCCATAATTCAAGGACGTCGAAGGTGCCTCTACTGACCGAAAGCACTGGCTCACCCGTGGACCAGCCCTTCAGATAGATCACGAATGTCCCAGGTGCCTGCGATGTCGGTACGCTGACCTGCAGATTGCGGGTCACAGATTGACCGGGGTCGAGAGAAAGCGACAGAGGGAAGGACACGCCCCAGCCGAAGGGAAGTGCCCATTCTGTCTGGCCTTCCAGTGTGGCTGGGTCATAGAAGGCGAAGGTATCGTAGACATTCCCTGTATTCGTCACCGTGATCGAGAATATCGCTGATTGGCCCTGTTCGATGTCGACTTGGTAATGACTGGTATCGAGGTTTATTCCATGCACCACGTCCATCAGCGTCAGAGTCAGACGCTCATCACTGATCGCTGGATCCTTATGAGAGACTGCGGAGACTGTGATTGCGGCCAACTCGTCCTCATCCGCCTGATAGATGGTCGGCGCGCGGATTCGCATGTACACGGGTACGACCTCTCCTCCGCGCAGGAATACCGGGGTCGAGTCGAATATCAGCGTATGGTTAGTTGCGAAGAAAAGGGTCGCGCTCCAGTTGTTCGGAACACCGTTCAGGGTGACCGTGAAAGTGTCGGCGACGAGTTCGGCCGGTCCAGGCGTCGGGTTAGATATTGTCATGTTGTAGGTGGTCTGCTGGCCCGGCTCGATTGTGTGATAGAACGTCTCGGTCTCGGTCAGAGCAACTTCGACGAGACCGGTGAGAACGTGGACGTAGCATATCGTGTAAGCACCAGCGTTATTCTGGTCATTGCACTTGTTCGTGTCGGACCAAGCGATGTGCACGCCACTGCCGAGGTCGTTGGCAAAAGCGGCTGGTTGGCCGAGGTCAGGCGCGGCTGGTGAATTGGGGCCGAGCTTATCGGATTGCCATCTGGAGACTTCATTGATCTCCCATTCATCGATTATGCCAGAGGCGAGGGAATTGATAGGGAATCCTGCTGGATACTTGTCATTGGTGTTGTTGAGGCGGACGTACATCACCGTCTCACCTTGGGTTTCGTTGCCGTTATCCAACCAAGTGATGTGGACGTTGTCGAATGAATCGGTCAGAATCTCGGGCATGTGGGAATTCGCGCCGAAGGGTCGGTCGGCATCGACACCGTCGATTCCTTCAACATTGGAAATCACGGAATCGGTGATCTGCTTGATGCCGTACGATGGCAGGCCATCCGGCGCTCCATTCCAAGCTGCTGCGCCACGAAGTCGAAGTCGGATGTAATAAATCTCGTAATTGACATCCATGTCGAATCCATATGCGCGACCGTCCATCCAAGCGATGTGGGTATTACCAGAGGTGTCGATGGCGATTGAGGGGTGGAGACTGTAAGCATCCTGCAGAGTGAGTCGGGTGTCATTGACGACGACGAGGTGTCCGTAGCCCTGAACATCGGAGGAGGGGCCCAGATCCTCGAAGTAGTGATTGTTGATCACGCGTGTACCCGAATCGCCCTTGGTGAAGCCGGGCCACGGGCTGTCCAGCAAGGAGTAAGGATCGAGAACGGTGAGGAATATCTCGCGTGAATTGTTAGTCGCCAGATAAACCAGAGCCTCAACCATCAATTGCAGGTCGGCCGCACTGCTCGCTCCAGTCGGGAAACTGTAAATCTGTCCACCTGCATCGGTGGTTCTCACAGTGGTTCCAGGACAGGTTCTCGTCCCTATCGAGACGAAGCCATTCGGACACTGAGCAAGATCCTGCATGTGAGAACCGACTTCGGTCGAACCCGAGCCAAAGCCCGCAGCGAGCAGAGGGACTGGGACGACATCTGCAAGGACGCAGGCGTCGTGGGCCTCGTTGATGCTCTGTGTGTCATCTGCTTGCTGAGCAGGATTGCCGCCGTACGGCCCCTCATCAGAAATCGGGATGACGATCTTGGTGGCGTTCGGATTCCAGCGGTGGTCGAGGATGGTTGGAGGGTTGGCTGCATTGCCCATCCGGCCTGCGGCGTCGCGCCATGAGAGGCAGGCCCAGGTCGTGCCTGGACCCCAGAACTCAGAGTAGTAGCCACCATCTGTCGGCAGATTGACCGCACCGCCGTTGTAGACGACTTCAGTCAGTTTGCGAATTCCGCCAGAGGTGTCCGATGCGCTCTGGCCGAGATGAGTGGGCCGTGGACCCTGACTGCCGGATCCACCGGTCTGGTAGGCGGTCGCACAAGCACCACTCTGAGAGGCTGAAGGGAAGCCTCCACTCAGAGCATAGAGTGTCTCATACACGGTCATGTTCGCATCCTCCAGCATCGGTTTGAGACCTTCGAAATAACCTCCGCTGGCGAAGTTGCCACCGTAGAATACGACACACATGTCAGCCCATTCGGTATTCATCGAACCCGAGGTGTCGATTGGTGCTACCATCTCGACCTTACCGCCTCGGGTGTCATCCCAGACGATCTGCACGAAATCGTCAGCGTCGACTGCTACATCGGGGTGACCCTTGTGGCCTATGATCGGGGTCAGCAGGGTGTCGTCGATCGCTGTTATCGCTTCCCTTCCAGGCAAATCGATCTCCAGCATCGAATAATATATCTGAGGCTGCTGGTAGAATTTATCCAATTGTTCGTAGGAATCCTCCCAGACAATGTGAGCGTTGTTCTCCGAGTCGATGTCAATCGCCGGCCAGTCGCGATTCTGCTGATGGCTGGAGACCGCGAAATCGTTGATTATCGATAGCACCGCATCGAGTCCGGTGCTGCCGTCTCGATCATCCTGTGAAGGATCGAGGAGAGTGTACATGACCGACCATTGACCGGCCTTGTCAATCCAGACGATCTGCACGTTATCGTTGTGGTCGACCTTGACGTCGGGGTGCCAAGCACGCTGTGTGCCAGGATCTGAAATCTGCGTCTCATCGATGAGAACGTCACCCCTCGCATTGAGCATCTTGTAGTAGAGATGGTGTGTGTTTCGCGACCAGACGAAATGCGTATTACCCATCGAATCAGCGGCCATCGAGACCATTCTGTCGTTGTGTGTTCCACCGTTAACGACTCGGATGGCGTCGGTCAGAACGATCTCGCTGCCCTTGGCAGATTCTGCGAATTCTATCGCTGCAAACGTACTCATCAACATGATGAATACCATCGTTATGCTGTTCCTTACCTTCCTCGTCTCCATATCATAGCCTCCAGCACCAATGCTGCAACACAACAATTCGTCTGATTTCGATACTTAACCTCAACCCTCACACGTCACACGTGCGAGCAAGGCGTGGGCGGATGGATGAGTCGCGGTCAAGCCCATTCGTCCGGATCAAAGTCGGTGCCGAATCCACCCGTCTCATCGGTGTGAATCGAGGGTGATTCGGTCACTTTGCTCCGAGAAGCGCTGGCCCGCTGCCTCGTCTTCTTGGCAATCCAGTCATCGACCGGACCAGGCTTGCCGATTCCTTGCCCATAGGCGAATTTGATCTGGTGAATCAGTTCGAGTTTGGTCAGCCAGACTCGGCGCATGGTGTGCATGAATTCGTTTTGTGACAGGCCGTCAAACCAGATCGGTCGTGAGAGATTGAAGGCTTGGAGAGGCCCAGGTGTATCTTCGCGTGCCTTGCCGACGTGAAGGACCCAGTCAAGGTCTGCTCGGGTCAGTTGAACACGGGTCAGGTGAAGCCACCCCTCCCAGCCATCAGGATCGTCTTGAGCGTGCTGAGCCATCTCGTTCTGTTGGCCTTCGTCGACGCGTGTGATCGAGTAGATCAGCACGAGGTTGCGGTTCTTTGGAATGACGATGTTGAACACATGGCCCTGTTTGGTTGGAGGGTACTTCACATGCAGGTGAATGATTGCCTGTGCGTCGGTGACTTCGCGGGCTTCGAGCTTCTCGCTGGAGAGCCAATCTCGAATGGCGGCTGCGGCCTCCTTCGGATTCATGGGGACTCCTGTCGAACCGTCCTATTTGAGAGCGCCGAGGCGAGAATCGATTGACTCTAGCAGTTCTGTCAATCGCTCACCGTCTTCGCTACGACTCAACTTGACTCGTCTCGAGGCTGTTGCGTTGTCCGACCAGAGGTCGTATCCAAGTATACAGATTCGTGCTGCGATGTAGAACGCTAGGATGACGAGAACGAAGGCGGTGAAATCGTCTAATGCAAGTATTCCATTACCTGTCAGAGCGACGTATGCGAAGGCGATTGGTGGCCAGAAGAAGACTGGCGAGAACATCGCTGCCAGCATGTAGTAACTGGTTCTCGCATCGAGGCCTTCGTCGCTGTCGTCCGCCATGAATCTGGCCAACCCCCATTGGGCTCCAGATGAGGGAAGAACGAGGGGGAGGGTGCTGATCATGAGCAGGGCGCCGAGAATGCCTCTAGCGCGCTCGCCCATCGATTTCGGCGAGAGTCGTTGGTTCTGTGCGAGCGCGGTGGCATCGAGGTCTTGAGAATGCAGGATTTCGGCAGCCTCCCTCGCCTCGTCAAGCAGAGAGTCGTGTGACGAGTCGCCGACAACATCTCTCACCTCTCGGTAGGCGTGAACCTGGTCTCTGAGTGTCTTCAGCGGCGTGTCCGCCTTGTTCGCACCCATATGCGCGAGAAGTTTCCAGGCTCTCAGGGTCGGCCAATCTGGAGCACTGGGGGTCAATGGCGAGAGTGCGTCGAAGATGCGGTTACGCAAAGCGATGGTGTCGTCGTGCGAGGGCTCGACCCATTCGCCAGCGGCGAGTCTTGTTCGGTCTTCGGCTGAATGTGTCGACGGAATCTCGATCGACTCGCCGAATTCGACGTAATGGTCGGTTCTGAGCCAATAATGCGTCCTCCAATGCAATCCCACCGTCTGGATGACTGGAGCAGGCAGCCCCTTCTCATCAGCGATTGCTGCCGCTGCCAGCGCGGATCTCGAAGAGCCGGTGCGCAGCGCATGGAGTCTGCAATCCTGATGTGATTTCCCCTCCGGCATCACCACCCCAGAATGCCCTGCCGCTAGGCATGCGGCGACTGTGAGCATACTTCGATCGTTGATGTACCGAGCGAATTGTGCATCGACGACTCCGGCTTCAATCTCGGCCCTCCGCAAAACTGGCTGTGTACCGAACTTCCTCGCCCACCAGCCAATCACCGGCCGAGTCGTCAGATCGTGCCGGCCCAGCGAAATGACTCTCTTCTTCTGCACGCGAGTGATGACCATCGGGTCGACGAGGCCGTTGATGTGGGTCGCGACATAGATCACACCGCCTTTGACGGGGGGAAGAGGATCTGCTTCCCAACGCCTGAAGATGGCTTGATTTCCGACCTCGAACATCACATCGAGCGCTCTCTGAACCCAGCGTTTACCAGGATGCCCACCAGAGTGATCGAATGGTGTCTTCCTCAACTTCGCTTGCTTCAATCGAGTCGCGCTGACCGACAATTCAGGAAGTACCTCAGGAGCGTTCTGCGAGTCCGTCACGATGCTTCGAGTGGGAAACAGGTTGAGAAGACACCGGCTCGCGACTCGTGCTGCATCTCGACTCCGAGAAGACCTCTCAGAGATGCGAGCGAATCCGCTCAGCCATCTCAGCACCATCTTCCTCGCTCAGGCTCGAGGAATTGATTGAGAAACTGAGGCCTCGTCCATCCCTGTGCTTCGGAATGATGTGGAAATGCACGTGATCGACCGTCTGGCCAGCAGACTCGCCATTGTTCTGAACGATGTTGTAGGAATCGACACCTGTCGCAGCAAGAATCGCTCGGCAGATCCGCGGCAAGGCTCTACCGAGAGCTGCGGCGGACTCCTCGCTCATCGCGTCCAACGTGACCGCCTCCTCTTTTGGTACGACAAGAGTGTGGCCGGGGGAGAAGGGGTTGATGTCGAGAAGGGCGAAGACATGGTCATCCTCGTAGACCTTGTGACTGGGGATCTGACCGCGGATGATCAGGGTGAAGATCGACGGCTCGTCGCTCATCCCCATTCCTCATGCGTCGATTATCGAATCTGCAAGAGTAAGCATACCCTCGAGTTTCAATGCGGTCGCTAATTCCATGTTCATCACAGAGGTTCCATCGGTCACTCGGATGCCTGCTGCTGAAAGATTCGTAAGCGCCTGCTTAGCTGCCTTCAGAGATGATTCATCGCGGCTGCCGTTCACACTATTGCTCATGATGGAGATGAGGGTCGCAGCGGTTTGACCGACTGAGTTGCCCACACCATCCTGCAATGCCTCGAGTCGATCTTGGGCTGCATTCTGCGCCTCGGAAACCAGAGAAGAGCCCCCGAACGAGGCGTTCTGGACCCATTCTCCTGCGTGGGTACCGGCTGCTTGGCCACCGACTAAATCGTCGAGAAGGAGATTGCCGGAAAGTAAGCCGACACCGTGCACTCCGCTGTTTGCCGAGCGCCCAGCAGCGTAGAGTCCAGTCGCCCATCTGTTGCCTTCTTCGATGGTCACTCGGCCGTGCTCGTCGATTGGCGCACCGCCTGTTGTGGCCGCGATGGTCGCGGTGATAGGAACCACATCTCGATTGATGTCGAGACCGGTTCTATCCTTGATTCGCCTACGGGTCTGGCTGAACCAGACCTCGGCATCGGAGTTCAAGTTGCGCAGGTCGAGGATGCAATTGTCAACATCCACTTCAGAAAGTTCGACGTCGTCACCGGCGTTGTTGCGGACCCTTCCGCCAGAGCCGAGCAGATCCAAGGAGAGGTGAGTGTCTGTGCCCCTGATGGTCAGAGGGTGTCGGGGAAGATTAGCCATGCCACGCAGCGTGATACCGGCCGCGGCGGCAAGAGATGCTCCCTCGCCAGCACCATTGGACGGCGTCGACCAGATGCCTTGATGGCCGTCGGTGGCGAGTATGATGGCCTTGGTCTGTATTCCGATGATTTTTCCAGAATTGATGTCGAGTGCGCTGAGGCCACGAATCTGTCCATTATCCATGACCAGAGACATCGTCATCAGATCTGTGCGTCGGCTGATGCCTCGCTTCATCGTCTGCTCCTCAAGGAGCCGAGTGACATTGCGGACCGTTGCATCACCACAGCCAGTCATTCGCGGAACGCGGTGATCTGGAGTCTGACTAACATGCGGTAGGCCTCCTTCGCGACGGCGGAGCACGAGTCCCCAGCGCTCCAACTGAGCAAGTGTGTCCACGGCGGCACCACAGGTTCTGGCTGCGGCCACCTTGTCACATAACTCACCACCAGCAGCAATGGTGTCCTCTCGGTGGCCGATGGAACTGACTTCATCGAGTGAGACCGCTAATCCGGCGAGCGCTGGCGAGCCGCTGGCCGAGCCGACTCCGGCACCATCGAGAATGACAGGTACCGTGCCTGCATCGGCTGCCGCTATGGCTGCACGCAGTGCGGCTGTCCCTGAACCGATGATCGCGAGGTCCCAAGATTCCATGTTTCTCAGCCCTGCCGAACCTAGATGCTGACATGAACGTGACGCTCGGGACCCTGTCCCGACCATGGGGCTTCTGAGGTCAGCGTTGCCGCGTTTCAGCGAGGTTCAATCCGCCAAGGAAAGGGCAATCCGCCGAACTTCGGAAGCAGCATCCGACATACGGTGACCCATGCTCTCGGGCTGCATGCCTGATGCCAGAGTAGTCCTCACCACCGTTGAGGTCAGAGTCACTCCCTCCTCACTGCGCAGGGTCACTTGGACGGGGTGAGGGCCGGATGCAGAATCGGGCCAAGCGAGCCCTATCCAGAGGATGACCGAATCGTCGAGCAATTGGCCGAGGCTCTCGACAGTTCCGCTTCTATCCAACTCGACATCCAGAGGATGATGCGGTTGTATCGATGATTCTGCATATATCCTGAGAGTCTGGACCTCTGGCTCGCCCTCTGCCGCGAGGATCTCCACTTCGATGATTTGCGAGAGCGCCGAATGATTGTGTATCATCACGAAAAGATCACCTTGACCCTGCCCACATCGAGGCGGTAGATCGAGATCGAGGCGCCAAGCCTCCTCAGTCAAAGTAGGATCGCCTCGTATAGTCGAGTCCTGCAGCCGGTCAGTGAGTCGAAAGAGTCCCGGCTGCCAGGCTCGAGTATGAGCTAGTAATCTGCGCAGAGCGGAGATGTTGAAGATTGAATGATTCGAAATCAGACCATCGATCGCCGAGACCTTGAAGACTCGTTTAGTCTCACTCAGCAAACCGTTCTCATCGAGCAGCCCGAGGTGATTGAGATGCAGGGCCTGCAGCAGATGTTCGACGGCGGAAGCAGCGGACTGATCCGAACGAACATCCCCTGCAAGAGATTTCATCCAGACGTCCCAAGCACCTGCCGTCTCTGGATCCAGATGGGCGACTAGTAGATCCGTCATGACTCTGTCCAGTGCACTATCATGCAGGGTTGGAGCGTGCAGGGAGAGAAGAGGGAACGAATTGGAGCGCATAGGCATCGATGATTCAAGATGAAACGAATTCAACGCGCAGACCAGCCCGAGCGACACCGTCGCTCCAAGCAGAATCGAAGCGAGAGTCGGCCCTGAATCAAGATTCCACAGAGATGCCAACGCCGCAGTTCCAAGAGCCGCAGACGATATTCGCACGCGCTCACGAACTCGGCGCTCGTCAAGCGTGTTGAGAATCCGCTCGACCCCCGGATAGGCATTCATCGAGCGTTGACCTCCGCCCCGAAGCAGGAGTCGGTCTCGCGCCGACATTCGAGCGAATGAGGCAGCCGCGAGAGTCGGAAGAAACGTCAGGGTGAGCAAGGCATGCACTCCGATGGCGACCTCGAAAGACGCGTGCCGCCAGTCGATGAACAAGAGCAGGGCGGTGACGGGGGCGATTATCGAGAAGAGCAGACGAAGTTGAGGCAGAGGTGAGGTGGTGGCGAGTCTGGTCCAGAAGCGGCGTCCTGTATCCCGAGATCTGACTCTGCGACTCAATGCCTGTTCCTGCCGAAGATGCAGTTCACTCTGCTCCGCATAGGGAGTCGGAAGAGATTTGGCACCACCTTTCACAATCGCCGGACATCATTCTTGGCTTGATTGTCTCCCCCCTCTTGGGGCTCAAAGTGGTGTGTTGTGCGACCCTCACATTTCTTTGGGGGAGTGTGGTCGCCAATGACGGGCGCGTAGCATAGCCTGGATAATGCACCGGCCTCCTAAGCCGGGGACCGCGGGTTCGAATCCTGCCGCGCCCGCCAGAAATCACTACTCGACTAGGGTGCGGCTCGGATTCGGTGGATTCAGCCGAAGGCGAGGCCATGACGGTGACCTGATTCTGCGACTTTGTGAAGGAAATTCTCGAATGGAATCCTCGCGTGGATCGAGGTGCGGATCTGAGTGTCGCAATCTGCGAGGAAGGTCAGCAATTCCTCACGTAGGTCGTCGGACAGTGAGAGACGGCGGCCGACGAGGACATCGTGGAGTTGAGCGATCAAATCATCCGCTTGCAGACCGTGGTCGTTCATCAGTCGGTCGACCTCGGCCAGAGCGCCGGCCAGAACCTTGGTCTTGCGGCCTCTGACGGTCTCCCAGCGCCATTCGACGACTCTTCCGCGCAGAGCAAGTTCGAGCAGGTGCCGGCCCGCCTGCAGAGTCGTCGCCTGAACCAATCGATGAACTGCGGAGCGATCTCTCGTGTAGCCACGCGCATCGAGCATCTCGAGGGTGAATATGGCCTTGCGAAGATTACCCTCCGCGATGTACGCGACATCCCCCAGAACCCCCTGATCGACCTCGATTGATTCCGCTGTCGATATTCCTTCCATGGTGGTGATCACGACATCTCTCTCGGTTCCTGGGATTCGAATCATCCGAGTTCGCGACCTCAGCGCGTCGATCAGCCGAGATGGCGCCCGCGCGACGAGGATGAACCTCGAGGCGGAGCCCACAGTCTCCATCATCCGCCGCAAGTAGGCCTGCCTGATGCCACCAAGATGGTCTGCATCCTCGATGACGATGAGCCGGCTGACTGGTATTCGGCCGGGAGTGATCTCGATTTCGGTTCCGGCCGGCGCGACGTCGCCCTCAGCCGCAGTGATGATGCGACGGTCGTAAGCATCCAGACTCAATCTTCCAGCCAGTGTGTCGGCAGAACCGGCCCCGCCTGGCCGAAGGAATTCCTCGAATTTCGACATCGCCCCAGACTGGCGGACCAGATCTCGCGCCTGTAGAATGTGAGTCGTCGCCTGCCAGCCGGGACCGAGCATCTGGCGCGCGACCAACCGCCACGCAGTGGTCTTGCCAACCCCTGCCGGACCGGTGATGAGAAGATGGGGTGGTTCGGGCGCGAGGCTGGCACTCAGCAATGCATCTCTGACGGATTTCGGCACTGCCAATTCGTCGAAGGTGCGCGGTGCATGTATGCTGAGCCAACTCGCCACGTCGAAGCGTGAATGTGGCGGGTCTTGAAGTCCGCGTACCTCAGCGAGCTTTCAGTATCTTGTAACCGCTGACCGAGCCTTCTTTACGAGGTTTGACGAAGATGCGGTATCCACACTTGTGGCAGGATTTGCCCACAGCGCCGACCTCGATCCACTCGATGTGTCCACAGCGCAGACACTTGTAGCGGGTCTCCAGCGCATCCATTGGCGACTCGCAGTGGTCGCAGGATACGTTGCCTTCACTGTCGTACGGCTTGCGACCCGTGCGATTGCAGGCGCGGCACTTGTAGAGAGTCAGTCTGTTGACCATTGAGCCGCCGACCTAGCAGCCCTTCTTCAACCTGCTCCCTGAGCAAAAAGGGCTCTAGCGAGCCCGACGGCAGATCTCCACAAAGTTCTCGAAAATCTTCGCGCCGTACTCCGAATCGTTGACTTCTGGATGGAATTGGAGGCCGAAGCGATCTTGTGATTTGTTCTCCATCGCTTGAACTCCACAGGATTCGCTGCTGGCTGTGACGCGGAATCCAGGGGGCGCTTCGATGACCTCGTCGTTATGACTCTCCCAGACTGTTTGGGATGTTGGCGTTTCGGCGAAGAGAGGACCCCCTCCCCCGAGCAATTCGATGGTTGCTGCACCGAATTCCGGTTTGGGCGCTTCACGGGCCCGCCCACCGTAGAATCCAGCCATGAATTGGTGCCCTGCACAGATACCGAGGATCGGAATGTCCAGCCCGAGATAGGCTGCACAGTTGCCTAGTTCTCCGGTGAGACCTACGCGGGCTGCCCCTCCTGAGAGAACCAGGCCGTCGAGTTCGCGGAGTTCGTCGAGTGGCGTGGTGTTGGAGAGAATCTGCGTGTCGACATCGAGGTAACGCAGCATCCGCCACTCGCGGTGTGTCCACTGACCGCCGTTGTCGATGACGTCGATGACGAGGCGGTCATCACTCATGTCGAAGTGGCGACGTCGGAGGATGATGAATGATGCCCCCTCGCTGACTCAAATGGCGAACTTAGACTCGCGAGCGATTGAAATACGGGACGGTTGTCGTGCCGCTCCACAGCCCTGATGGTGTAGTGGCCTATCATGCAGCCCTGTCGAGGCTGCGACCCGGGTTCAAATCCCGGTCGGGGCGCCAATTTCTACTATCTGCCCCGGCCTCACCATTGCTGCTAAGTTCTGTTCTTCAGACACGTAAATCGTTGGAAATTGATCGATGATAATTGAATCGAGCCTGAGATTCCCGGTCGGTGCGCCACCTTGTCGGCCCATGCTATCACTCCGGCTGGCCTTCCCACCAGCCAGATTCGGTATCGGCCTCCGAATCCGGCTCGGCTTCGGGTTCTGGCTCTGTGGGTGCAGTGTCTTGGTGCTTCCAGCAGTAGTCGGTTGACCTGTATGTCAAGGTGCGGCAGTCGTCGAGAGTGCAACTCCGGGCCTGCCCCCCGACATGAGGATACCTTTCCCGAAGTTCTTCTGGATTGCTCAACTTGACTTTAGGCTGGTGCCGGGCATTCCCTGCCCCGGCTAACGCTCCTCCTCCTCCGAGCAAATGAGCCATGCAGCAAAAAAGTTCGAGAAACTGGAGAGGCACGGAGATTCATCGAAGGATTTGTCATAAGTCTGCCTACAGCATTGGGGCTATCCATGCCTCGAAGGAGCATAGGCGCAGGGTGCTGCTGTAATCGCGCTTGATTCTCAACTCGGGCTCGGGCGTGCCCTCCAGACGGGGGGGGAGGGCGGAGCGGATGGCGGCGTTAGCAGCGTCGATCTCAGATTCTGCAACCACCACCCTGCCCCTGATCATGGAGGGGGAGGTTCTGTCAAGCAAGGGAGCGAGCGTCGGTAGGAACTCGATGGTACGATGAGGGAGATTGACAAGGACGAGGTCCCAATCACCTGCGATGGTCGTGTTCCCTGCCAGTTCGGTGGCGTCGGCCACCCCAACCATCCTGTCATCGTGAATCCGCGCGAGGTGGCTCGGCTCGCTCGGGTAGTCCCTGCGGTCCCAGCGACGCAGGTTGTCGAACAGCATCTCCACCGCGTCGGGGTTCAGATCGGAGGCTAGTACATCCCCCACCAAACCGGGTTCGCCCAGCAGTGTCGCGAGCGCTGGGCCGACCCCACAGAATGGGTCGCAGACTCGCAAGGGACGGCCGAGTACTCCGCGCAATTCCTTGGCAAGTGCGAGAGTCTCCAATCTCTCGGTCTGCAACTTGGTCGAGAAATAAGCGCGGGTTGGGTCACAGCGAATTCTGCGTCCACTTTCTTTGACGAACACCGATGTCGAGAGGCTCTCTTCGGGAACTTCAGCAAGCCCTGTTCCAGTCCATGATTCACCGTCGATTAGCACGCCAATAGGGCGCAGTTCACGTATTCTGAACTCTCCTTGGACGCCTCCATCAGCCAGTATCAAGCGAATGTGAGGATGCGAAGCCAACTTCGCTCGAGCAATCGCCTCCTCGTATTCCTCGACTTCCTCGTCGATTCGAACGATCATCATGTCGCCAACGAATTCGTGATTCGAAGGCCATGCCTCACCGTGTTCCTCGACACACTCCTGACCTACTTCAGCTGCGAGTAATTTCCACCAATCATTCTCGAACCTCTCATCTTCTGCTCCCTCACACATCTCTATTCCGAATCGCCTGAGAGGTTCAGACAACTCGACCGGCGCGCTCGCAGCGAGAGGAATCAAGCGCGCCGAGCCGTCTTCGGCCGGAACGACGCGCATGCCATCGGCCAGCCAATCGGCTTCCCGCAAGAAGACGAGCACAGACTCGACCTCGCGATTAGGGACTCTCAGATGGCGCATCACGTTGATGATGGGCAGACGTGCCCCCCGCTTCACCATGACGGACGGCGCGCTGCCAGCAGGGCTCTGGCTCATCGGTCTCGGACCTGGTGATTTAGGGCTCATGACCTCCCAAGCCATAGAGCACGCTCGGGCCTGCGAACACCGCTTCCTCGAAGGCTACACCGCAACCCTGCCGACAGATCAGGAAACCTTGCTGGAGAACCTCGTCGGACCCTGGCAACGGGCTATGCGACCCACCATCGAAGAGCCTTCAGAAATACTCGCTCTTGCGCGCGATACATCCGTCGCCATCCTCGTCGTCGGAGATCCGATGCAAGCGACGACGCACATCGATCTGGAAGCTCATTGTGACGAGCAGTCCATCGATTTTTCAGTCATCCCAGGGCTTTCGGCGACCTCGCTCGCCGTCTCCCTCTCCGGTCTTCAATCCTATAGATTCGGCAGGCAGGTGACACTGCCTTTCGCATATGGTGACTACTTGGCCACCTCACCGCTCGAACTCATCGTTGCGAATTACACGAACAACCTCCACACCCTCGTCCTATTCGACCTCGACCCCACGGGAATGGGGGTTGACGAACCCCAACCGATGCAGGCCGCGGCGGCAGTCGAATTGCTGTCAAGAATGGTCGATCGGCTCGCAGAGCGCGAAGGCAGCACCAGAGAGAGTCTGGCAGCGCCGATCGCAAAATGGGATGGAATCCTGATGAGTGACCTTGGCACTCCCGACCAACGAGTGGTTTCGGGCGATCTGGAGGAGTTGGCGAAGGTGGAGGGAGGGCGTATGCATTGTCTTGTTCTTCCAGCGGACTTCGCGGGCTTGGAGCGCGAGGCCTACGAGCGCAGACGAGGCCAATCCTGAAGCGGGGAGCGAGGAGGCGAAGACATGGCAGCCGGACCCGCGGAGGTGAGTTTCCCTGGCGACAAGAATCGCAAGAAGAGGATTCGAATGCGGGGAATCAAGAAGGCTTCGAAGGAGATTCAGCAGCGATTGGATCGGAATCTCGAGGCTCTGCTCGATGATCCTGAGATTTTTCTGCCTGAGATCCGCGCCGAACTCGGCAAACCGCGCAAGGATGCGGTTGCTGCGACGCTGAAGGAGGTCGATTCAGTTTCTCAGAAGCGCCATGATAGGCGCTGGTTGACGAAGAGGATGACGAAGCGGCGCGGAGACCTCGTCTGTCGCTCATTGGCTGGCAGTCTGCTGGCTGCAGGTGATGCGAATATCTCAACGGTTTCAGTCTACAACAGTCCGATTTATGGCACGACTAGTTATGTCCGGCGGGGTAATGGAAAGCAATCCCATATGGTCGGGATTCAGAACTTCACCAATCCGAGAATGCGCTTGCTGGTCTGGGATGATCATGCCAAGGCCGGCAACTGGTTCTTCTCTTGGCATGGTGGTTTCGTCTGCTCCGGAAAGGAGCCGAAGGCCCCCGCCGAATGGGTCGATGAATGTCTCGATTCAGCGAGCATCGACCTGTCTGGTGATGATGTTCGCTGGTCGAGGGGGCTTGAGAGAGAAGTTGTCGAATCTGCTCGGATAACCGATTCGGGGTGGGTCCGATTGAGTTTCGACGAAGTTGTCGTCGGCATCACCGGAAGCGCTCTGGCGAAGACTGCTGAAGACCCCTTCATCGCTTCGGTCGCTCTAGGCATGATGCCTCCGAAATTGTCGGCGGTCGCTCGCGCAGAGTGGATGTGGCGACCGCAGGGCTGGCCCGATGAGATGGCTCTTCCAGAGGAGGGATGCGAGAAGTTGGATGAGGTACTGCTCGCTTGGATGAATCTGGCTCTGCCTGACGATAAGCTCGCGCGGGCGTGCAAAAACAGCATACTCGGTTCGATCGAGGAAGGTTACATCGCAGGCTCGCACTGGTTCGCCCCCGATGCTCGCTCAGACTTCCTCGGACACCTGCAAGGAGGCGACGTCGAGCGCGAGGCTCTGGCAGCGATCCTCGATTCGCTCGACGGTGGTGCTCGGGTTCGCTCGGATGGAACGATTCTCGATATGGAGAACGAGGTGATTCGTTTCGAGGACAGCGCCTGCCATCCTGTTCTGGTGGCGCTGTGGCCAGAGCATGGCATGGAGGTACTCGAGTCGATGTTCGGTCTGACGGAATCGGAAGCAGAGTCGGTTCATCAGCGCCAGACGCGAAGGAAACAGGGCTTCGGTGCATTCCTGCGAGAACTCCGGGCTTCGGTCTCAACGGCTCAGAGGCTGCAGCGGCTGCCGTGGCCGAATGAGCTGCTTCCCTCTCCTCTCGCCTTCGCCGACGCTCTGGTGCGCAAAGCAACTGAAGATGGAATCTCATCGACGGTGGCCCTCTGCCGCAAAGCCAAGAAATTGGATGCTGCGATGGGCTGGGCTTGGCTCGTCGTCCACGACCGAACCGAATCTGATGCTTGGCGCTTCGATCAAGCGAGTCGCGATAAGGGCGGCGATTGGACGCCTGCTCTGGCAGCTCTTTGGAAGGCGGCTGATGCTCTTCTTCTCAAGGATGATCTAGATGCTAAATCAGGCTATATCGAGGCTATGAAGCAATTGGCAGAAGCCTCGGGAACAAGTGGACTCGCCGCCGTTTGACACGGCTTCTCCGGCTTCAGAACAATGAATACAATTGTTCGTGGAATGCGATATCTATCGCAACGAAAGCCAGAATCAGGCCCAATCCCAGATTAACGCGTGCCGAGCTCTTCGGGTCGGCGAAGACTCGGCGCAGAACGGCTCCTGCACCTGACCAGAAAAGCACAGAGCCGACGCCGATGACCGTCGTTGTAGCAGCTAGGATGACGACGATCGGGAACCCTTCTCCCAAGCGCGAAGCGTACTCGGTCATCAACAGAAGGAAGTAGACCCAACTCTTCGGATTGACGAATTGCAGGAGGAAACCTGCCAGCGGTCCGAGGGGTTTCTCAGCAACCGCTTCGTGGTCCCCGCTCTGTCCGATCGGTGGAGCGCGCGCGATGTGTACAGCCAGATACAGCATATATGCTGCACCAATGTACTTCACAGCATCGAGCAGTACATCATTATCTCGAACGAATTCGACGCCACCTCCAACGAGGATGGCTATGGAGAAGAAACCGACCGCCATACCGGCTTCCAGTGGCATGGTTCCATACCAACCATGGCGATTGCCGTGGGCTGCACAAAGCATCGTGTTCGGACCTGGGGTCCAGCACATGAAGAACATGAATCCGACAGTTATGGCGAATTCGGCAGGGTCCAGAGTGACCACCTCAAGCGAGACGGAGCAATTCTGCTTCAACTTGAGCCAGAGCTTGATCGATGTCTTCCCAGATATCCTCCAGATCCTCGATTCCGATGCTCATACGGACGAAACCGGGTACGACGCCCGCTTCACTGCGAACCTCTTCAGGCACGAAACTGTGGCTGGAATTGGAGGGACATTCGACGAGAGAACGGATGCAACCGAGGCTCGTCGCCTCGAAGATAATGTTCAGTGAGCGCATGAACTTCAGCGCTGCGCCGTCGCCGCCCTTGACGACGAAGGAACACATGCCAGTCCCTTTCGGGATGATTCGCTGCGCCACATCGTGTTGCGGGTGGCTGGCCAGGGAAGGATGGTTTACGCTCTCGATCATCGGGTGGTCTTCGAGTCGCGTGGCGATCTCGAGGCTGTTCGAGACATGGATCGGCATGCGAGCGTGAAGGGTGCGGATTCCTCGCTCAAGCAGGTAACAGGCGTGTGGGTCGACCGCGCCTCCGAAGTGCACTTTTCGTGGGAATATCTCAGCGACGAGATCGGCTCTCCCGAGAACCGCGCCGGCGACCACATCTGAATGCCCATTGAGGTACTTCGTGCACGAGTGGATTACGAGGTCGCATCCCATGGCCAATGGTTTGCAGGCCCAAGGTGTTGCGAAGGTGTTGTCGACGATTACTATCAGTCCATGCTTTTTACCGATTGCGACCATCGCTTCGATGTCACATACTTTGAGCACGGGATTGGTCAATACCTCGATGTAGAGAATCTTCGTATTGTCTTGAATCGCCGCTTCGTAAGATGCGGGGTCAGTCATGTCAGCCATCGAAATCTCGATGCCGAAGCGAGGTAGATCCTCGGTCATCAGACCGTAAGTTCCACCATAACAATCAGCGCTTGCAACCATATGATCGCCCGCACTCAGCAGACCCATCAGAGTCGTTGAAATCGCTGCCATTCCGCTGCCGAACAACTCGCCGTCCTCTGCATCTTCCAAGGCACAGAGTTTCTCGACGACCGCCTCAGAATTGAGGCTTGACAGCCGCGCGTAAAGCAAGGTGTGTTGCGCGCCATCAGCCCAGCCTTGGTAGCGCTCATCGGTCAGTTGGTAGGTCGATGATTGGAAGATCGGCGTGTTCACCGCGCCCTCGATGTGCTGGTTGCCAGATACTACTGCTCGGGTCGCGAAGCGCCTGTCGGCGTCTACTGGGTTCATGGTGCTGGGATTCGGTGGTTAGAAATCAACTATACGCCGGAGTTATTAGAATAACGTCGGTGAAATGACGGTGGTGTAACGAATAGCCGACGATTCGTCGGAATAGTTCATAGACTCCCGTCTAATCATAGTTGCCATGCCACAATCGGAATTGGACAATAGGGATATGCGTATTCTCGACATTCTCCGTGATGATTCTCGAGTCAACACTCAAGCCATCGCAGATCGATTGAACATGCCTCGAGTCACTGTTTACGACCGCATCCGCCGCCTGCAGGACAAGGGCTTCATCCAGAGATTCACCATAGAGTTGGATGCGAAAACGATGGGTTGGACATTGAATGCCTTCATTCTCGCTAACTGGCATGGAGACAGAGGATTGACCGACCGGCGCAAGGTAGCTCAGGAAATCTGTGATCTGGATTTCGTCAAGAGCTGTCACATCGTCACTGGGCAATGGGATTTCGTCATCGAAGTCGTTGCGCGAGACATGTCAGATCTGGGTGATTCAATCCTCGACCGACTGTCTTCGATCGAGGGTATGGGCCACGCTCAGACGATGGTCTCATTCTACGATTATCCCGGCCCCGCCGGCTGGCTCCGTTGACTCAATCTGCATTCACCCAATCAGCGTAATCGCTTGACGCCTCGGCTTTCCATGCGATGATCTGCGGAGTGTTGAGGGGATGATCGGCGAGGATTGCGGCAATCAGTTTCTCCTTGTCCGACCGGCTCGTCTTGATCTGTAATCGCCATTCTTCGGTACTCTCGCACTGGCCTTCCCAGCGGTAAACCGAAGTGATGCGTGAGCGTTGCACACAAGCAGCATGGCCCCCTTCCACGAGGTGGAATGACCACTGACCGACCAACGCCTCAATCCAATCACCCGGAAGGGTCGTCTGCACGACCCAGACCTCCTCGGACATGATTATGCGAAGGGGTATATGGCAATCAAGGCGATGGCAGACTTTGAATGCCCGACGACCCAGCCTCGTATGGCGGTGTAGAGAATGGAGGAGTGGGAGCGGCCCATCGAGACTGGTAAATTGCCAGAAAGTGGCTCTCACTTCGATGTCATCGTCGTCGGTGGAGGACCTGCTGGCTCAGCCGCCGCAGCCTACAATGCGATCAATGGCTGCAAGGTGCTGCTGATCGAGAAGGAGTTCTGGCCGCGCGACAAGGCCTGCGGGGATGCAGTGGGGGGAAAATCTCTCTCGCATGTCGAGGAACTCGGCGTTCTGGAGATGATAGAAGGGACCCCTCATTACTCAGTTGATTCGATCGTCTTCGGAAGCGCCAACGGCGCTGAAGTAAAAGTCATGCTTCCCAAAGAAGCATATGAGGAGATGGGGATGCAATCGGGCTATGCCTTGCCAAGAGTCCAATTCGATTACATGATGTTCAAGCGCTGTTCCGAAATCGTCCGCCAGAATGGTGGCTCGGTCATCCAAGGCTTCGCTGTCAGCGATGTTGCCATCGAGGGCGATGGAGAGGTGAAGAGCATCGTCGGTGTATCGGGCAAGGTCGGGGGGCGTAGATCGATTGAACCGGAATTGAGTTTCACTTCAGCCCTGACGATTGGTGCTGGAGGCTATAACTGCCCGGTCGCGAGGGCCATCACGGAGAGTTATGGAGAGCCTTTTCGCGATGATGAGCACTTCTGCGGTGGTTATCGGGAATACTGGGAGAATGTCGGCGGATTGGAAGAGGCTGAAGGGCCGATAGAGATTCATTTCATCGATGAGGTTCTGCCAGGATACTTCTGGCTCTTTCCTGTCAGAAAAGGTGTGGTCAACGTCGGAATCGGGATGCTCATCTCTGAACAGAGAAAGCAGACAGGGATGAAGAAGTCCCTCAAACAAATCCAAAAATGGGTCATCGAAGAACACCCTCGCTTCAAGATACGCTTCGCCAACGCAACAATGATCCCGAAGTCTGCAAGGGGTTGGCAACTGCCCTTCGGTTCACCGCGTAAGAATGCGCCTTCCTACCAGCCCCGCAGAAGCGCGATGGCTGGAGCGATGGCGGTTGGTGATGCGGCCAGCCTCATCGATCCTTTCAGCGGAGAGGGGATCGGCAATGCTCTACTCTCTGCCAAGATGACCGCGATTCACTTCGACCGCGAAGCCCATTCAGCTGGTTTCCCTGGGGCTGCAGCGGTCGACTACATGACCGATCTCTGGGATACTCTGGGGAAGGAATTGACGAACTCGTCAAGACTGCAGAAGATGATGAAATGGAAGCGTCTGACGAATTGGTTCGTCAAGAAAGCCTCGAAGAAGGACGAGATCGCAAAGATGATGTCGGAGATGATCGCAAGTAAAGATGCTCAGCAGAATCTCTGGAGTCCGTGGTTCCTGTTCAAGACGCTGATTCTACCTTGAAGTGATGATGATGGGGGCGCTGACAGAATCCTTGGAAGGAATCGAAGCGGTTTTCCTCGATCTGGACGGAACGCTCTACCTCGGTGACGAGATCATTCCTGGCGCGCTCGACTTCCTTGATAGGCTCGAAGCGGCAGGGATTCGTCGCTTCTTCCTGTCGAACAACTCGAGCCGTTCCGTCTCGCAATATGTTTCGAAGTTGCACGGCTTCGGGATTCCTGCGACTCCTGAAGACGTGCTGCTTTCGACTCACGATCTGTTGTCTTGGTTGGCTGAGAAGGGTGTGAGGGAAACATATCTCATCGGCACTGAAGGTATGCGTGAGATGCTTGAGGACGCGGGCATTTCAACCGCTTCTGCAGAGCCGCAATACGTCGTTTTAGGCTATGATACTGAAATCACTTACGAGAAGTTGGCGACGGCTTCGGTTCACCTTCACCGTGGTGTGCGAATGGTTGCGAGTCATCCGGACATGGTCTGTCCTTCGCCGGATGGAGGCTTGCCGGATACGGGCGCATACATGGCGCTCTTCGAAGCCGCGACGGGGGTTCGTCCAGAGCATGTCTGCGGCAAGCCGAATGCTGGTATGATCTCACACAAGATCGAGGAATTGGGCTTGCCAGCGGCGCGGTGCGCCATGGTCGGAGATCGATTGTACACGGATATTGAGATGGCTGAGCGGGCTGGAGTGCACGGGATTCTCGTGCTCTCAGGCGAAGCGACTCGGGCTGATTTGGATGCTGCGACACAGAATCCATCTTTGATCGTCCCCTCGGTCGCCGAACTCTGCTGAATCCACCCGTGTTTCCAGAAGGCTTCCAAATGATGCTGTTCACATCCCAAAGAGGGTGGGATTCAATAGTGGATGCGTGAGAACTACGCTGCGTGGAGAAGGATTGGAGTGTTCAGGATGGGTCTGACTGCGATTTGAACGAGCTCCCACTTGTCCGTACCTGGCCGAGTCTCGCGCCTCATGCCGAGGCTGTCGAGCGGTTGGTCCTCATGGGGGCGATAGAAGATGATGAGATTCGGGATGTGTTGATGCGCACGCCGAGAGGTGTTCACGCGCTGCCATTACCGATTTGTGAGGAGTCTGTGCATATCGAAAGCAGCGCCTTGCGCATGCCTTGGTGGTCTGATGTCGATGCGCCGAATTCTCTGTTGCCAGGAATCTATGAGACCGCTCAAGTCATCCAGATGATGGAGATTGTGCCTGGTGATTCGGTGATGCTGGTCGCACCACGTGGAAACTGGTGGACCGAGGTGCTGATGCAACTGGGGGCGAGTCGTTTGCGTGTCGTCGAGATCGATGATGGGCGACGTGAGGAATTACAGCGGCGATGGGATGAACTGCGCCTCGATATCGTCGCCGATGCCGTCGGTTGCAGCGTTGAGTGGTGTGGCCTAGGCGAGGCTTACGAGGATGCACCAGAAGGTGGATGGAACAGGATTCTGGTCACTGGCGGATTGCCTCGGGTGCCGATTGGATTGTTGATGCGTCTCTCCTACGAGGGAATTGCAGTCGCTGCAATTGGCGAGGAGACGGGCACGGTTCTGCAGACGATGACAAGACAGGCCGAGGGTGAGTTCCAAGCTCATTGGCTGGCCATCTGGAATGTCGACATGCTTCAGGATGAGGCCGCCCAGAGATTGTGCGATATGTCTCCTCTGACCGAAATCGCGCCGCTGGATTCGATTGAGAGTGCGCGCTCGAACAAACTCGCTTGGATTCACGCCAATGATGAGCCGACTCGTGACAGATTGGGCCCTGCTGCTCTGCTCGACATGATCGAGGAGGTCTGGAGCGAGGTCGAGGCCACTACTGAGGGTGGGAAAGAGGACATCGGTCTGCGCGAAGTGTTGGCCCAGGACCTGTTCCGCATGGGCAATGTCCTGCAACGATTGGGAATTCTTCGTGTCGCGGCCGAGCATCACGGCACCTCCTATCTGCTCAGTCCTTCGCCTGAGGCCGCCTGCTATCTCGGGATGACCTTCTCGTCCGAAGAAGATGGGCTGGCTTGGCAGCGCAAGGCCATCGAAACCAATCCGAATTATGGAGGATCGTGGAACGAGATTGGTGAATCATTGCTGCAGAGAGGGGAGGCCGAGCGAGCGATCGAGTGGTTCCGCGGCGCGATCAACTCGATGAATTACTGCGAGAGGGGCGCGGCATGGGCCAATCTCGCTCGGGCGCATCTAGAATTGGGGCAGTCGACGTCGGCCCTCTTCGCAGCCCAGGAAGCCGCCTCGCTGATGCCGGAAGAAGAAGAATTGGATGAGTTGCTGGAGCAGCTCGGCGAAGCTTTGGTCTGATAGAACGAGGCCGTGGCTGTCGCCAAGACTGAAGCGTAGGGGTTCATGCGAGGTCGATGGTCGAGGGAATCGTAGTCGTGACGGGGGCCTCTGGCTACATCGGCAGCCACATCGTCGCCAATCTGCTGAAGCGCGGGCGAGAGGTGCGGGCAACAGTGCGGGATGCGAGCGATCCAGAGCGGGTTGACCACCTCAGAGCGCTCGATATTTCCTACCAAGGGTCGCTGGAAATCGTCGAGATGGATCTTTTCGATACGGCTTCCGTCGATGCTGCTATCAAGGGTTGTTCGGATGTGATTCACACCGCTGCCAGCGTCATTATTCGGGCTTCAAATCCACAGAAGAAGATAGTTGATCCAAGCGTTATTGGAACTCAGAATATAGTTGATTCGATTGAGCGGGCGGGTTCAGTGAAGAGGTTCATTCACACATCCTCAACAGCCGCTATTCGTCCGATGGAATGGACTGATGGTCAGATGCTGACGTCCGATACCTGGGCTGATGATGCCACCGTCGAGGAAAATCCCTATGGTCTGGCCAAGGCCAGTGCCGAGCGCATAGTTCGAAATTGGCATGCTTCGCAACCAGCTGATTCTCGGCCTCGCCTTGTCACCATCCACCCGTGCATGGTCTTCGGACCACCGATGTCGCCGCGCCATCTGCGCGGTTCTCTCGCTCTGCTGATGACGATGATTCGCCGTGAAATACCGCTGAATCTTCCCATGCAGGTATCTATCGTCGATGTTCGCGATGTTGCCGAGGCTCATGTGCGGGCTCTTACTGATGGGGAGGACTGTGGTCGTTACCTCGTAGTCGCTGGTGACATGATGATGCACGAAATGGCGCTGGCGCTCAAGAAACAGCACCCTGAACGTAAGTGGGCAACCCTGCAAGCGCCCTATCTCCTGGCTCTCATCGCAGCCGTCTTCCATCCGAAAATCGACGTTGCCTGGGCTCGTCGCCACCTCAGGAAGAAACTCTACTGGGATGCGGCACCGGCTGAGCGCGAACTCGGAATGAAATGGATGAACCCAATCGATTCGGTGCTCTCGACCACTGCTCCCATCTTCGAGAATGGCTGGGATTGATTGAGCAGACGGTGGATTAAGTTTAGACCGCGCCGCCGGACGGCGAGGCGATGCGAAGCCTTGCCGGTCTCCTCGTCTTCCTGATGATAGCACCCGCGATCAGTGGATGCTTCGGCGGTGGAGAGCGAAGCGGGGCTGAGCCAGAAGGGCCTTTCGTCTTCTCAGAAGGGGCGATTCCGGCGACGACTTGGTATCATTATCCTGGTACGGTCGCAGAGCCGTGGGCGGTCGATGCGACCGACGCAGCAGCGGTCGCTGCTGCCAATATCACAGCAAACCTGACCGGGGGCAGTACCCCATTCTACTCCAATGGGACCTACTATGGCACCGGTTGGGACACCTTCGAGCCGACTATTGGAATTACCAGCTCGGGAGCGATTTTCTTCACTAATTACAATGGCTTGGGCGATGGAACACATATCATCCGCTCAAGAGATCAAGGTCAGACTTGGGAGGATGTCGGGCCGTTCGGTCAGATAGATGACGATTCGGGGCAGACACCGAATTCGAACGACCCGTACCTCTACGTCGACAAATTCACCGACCGATTGGTAAAGTTCGATATGCACGTTCTGGCGGCGATGTTCGTCGAGTATTCTGACGATGATGGCGAAACTTGGAGCATCCCATACACCGTCGAAGGATATTACCAGCCCCAAGATCACCAGAGCATCGCCTCGATGCCTGTTCCCGATGGAACCACCGCATTTCACGAAGTCCTCTACATCTACTGCATCAACACCGGCTCTCCGGCAAATGGCCCTCAGTGCTCACGCTCCATCGATGGAGGGCGGACATGGGATGTTCAACGTCCCGGCTACCCAATTGAGAGTTATCCTCAGTGCAGTGGATTGCATGGACATGTGGCTGGTGGCTCAGATGGTTCTGTGTATCGGGGAAATCCCTCTTGCGAAGGGCCAGCCGTCTACCGATCATTGGATGGTGGCCAGTCGTGGACTGAACACACCATCACCACGGCTGTTGGGATGCAGCAGGGTTGGCATGCCCACGAGGTCTCGGTTGCGGTGGATGAAGGGGGAAATGTGCACGCGGCTTGGATCGGAACCGATCACAAGCCATGGTACGCCTACTCGCGTGACCAAGGTGAGACTTGGAGTGAGCCGATGATGATTGCCGCGCCTAGCGTGCAGCAGAGCGGTTTCCCGACGATTTTCGCTGGCGATGAAGGGCGTGTGGTCATCGGCTATATCGGCGAGATCAACGATTGCGAGGTGGGTGAAAACAATACGAGTGGGCCTGAAAACGAGATTTGTGGCTGGGGCGGCTACATGGCGGTTCTGACCGATGCTTTCGCCGACCATCCACTGATCACCACTGTGGTCGTCAATGACCCTGATGACCCACTCGACATCAGTAGTGATTGTGGCAACATCCGCTGTGGTGGATTTGGAGATTTCATCGATGTCGAGATCGATGATGAAGGGCGGCCCTGGATCGCTCTCGCCCACAACGCCGCTGGCAATGAGGAAGCCATCATCGGCACACTGATGGCTGGGCCGACGCTCTATGGTGAACTCAGGCCCCTCGCTCCTCTGCCGGCCGGGGGTCAATCCTCACTCAAGATGCCAAGTCCCTTCTGAAAGAATATCGTGGGCTTGGGCGCACTGACCAAAAGGCCGCGCATCTGATGTAGCCGAGATGTTCGGAGAGATTTGTGCGAACAGTTGCCGCCTTGCTCGTGATGTTGCTGTTGGCCCCTGCCATCGTCGGCTGCTTCGGGGCGGAAAAGTCGCTTCCTGAAGAAGAGGTCAGCGCCTTCACGGCGCTGTGTGAAAGCGGAATACCACGAGAAACATGGTATCACTACGCCAACGCCACTGATGCGGTGAACGTTACGAGTTTGTTCAACGGAACCGATGTGCTGGTCGGCGATAATATCCCTGTCTGTGCGAATGGAACCTACTACAGCATCGGCATCTCGACCTTCGAGCCGACGATTGGAATCACCTCGGCCGACAATCTCTACATGAGCAGTTGGGGCAATGGTCAGAATGGAGCGACGGCAATCGTTCGCTGCTCGGGACTGATCGGAATGGTCGGAACGCTCGACTACACCTGCGAGGACGTTTACAATCCGCCCGCGGTGCCTGTTGCGAATTCAAACGACCCTTATGTTTACGTCGACCCTTGGACGGATCGGATAATGAAATTCGACATGCATGCCCTGCTTGGGATGACCGTCGAGTGGTCGGATGATGAGGGAGAGAGTTGGAGTCCTCCTACGGTCGCAACCGGATGGTCGGTTCAGGATCATCAGACGATTGCTTCCTCACCGTACAACGCATTATTGCACCAAACCACCTGGGTCTTCTGCGTCAATGGCAACTACCCCTATCCGATCTGTTCGGCCAGCCAGGATGGTGGCGCAACGTGGGGGCCAGAATTGCCTGGAGCCCCGGCGAGTTGTAACAGCGGTGGGTTGACTGGTCACATGATCGGTTCGAATAACGGGAACTTCTACCGTGGAAACCCGAGTTGTGATGGCGAGTCTTACTCGATATATCGCAGCACTAACGGTGGCTTGACTTGGAGTGAGCATCGCTTACCCACAGAGACGACTGGGACGGCGGATACCTGGAACTTTGAGGAAGCTCAGGTCTATCCTGACGAGGAAGACAACGTCCACGCGATGTGGATCGGTGCTGACAATTTTCCCTATTATTCCTATTCGCGTGACGAGGGGGATACCTGGTCTGATCCAATTATGATAGCTCCACCAGCAGGGCTTGTGGGGACTGGTTTTCCAGCGATTGCTGCTGGCGATTCGGGGCGAGTCGCCTTCGCTTATCTCGGAGATTCGGGTAACGATACCTGGAATGGCTACATCTCAGTGATAACCGATGCTTTTGCAGAGCAGCCGCTGATCACCACTGTGCAATTGAACGAGTTCGGCGACCCTCTGGACCGAACTCCAGAATGTGGTTACAATCGCTGCGGGGGTTTCGGGGATTTCATCGATATTCTGATCGACCAATATGGACGACCTTGGTTCGGATTGTCGCATAACATCGTCGATGAGGGCATCTATGGGTCGATGATGCTGGGCCCGACCCTGCGTGGACCGGTGACTAATCTGACTGCTCTGCCGGTGGGTGGCCCACAAACGCTTGGCGGCTCACCATAATCCGGCTGAGTACAATCCTACTGCTTGGTAAGCGAATCCGGCTGCGAAGCCGAGCATCACGACCCCGCAGACTGAGAGGCAGGCTCGGTAGCCCTTCTCCGAGAATCCCCCGCGTATGCGATCGAAGAGAATGGCGATCGCGACTTTGGTGAGGATGATCGTGACGAGGAATGTCACTGCGTAGGCGATGGGGGCGAGTGGTTCCTCCAACGCTGCGGAGGCCATCAGAGGTCCACCTATGAGGAACCAGAAGACGTAGACATTCGGATTGAGAAGATTGGTGATGAGTCCTCGCTTGAACGAGCCGGTCGGTGCGACTGCCTCCGATTCGATGGTTGGTGGTTCGATGCCGAAACACTCGTAGCCCATATAAGCGAGAAAAAGGGCACCGAGAGCTGATATAAGGAATAATGCGAGGGGGTTTGTAGCTATCCAAGCGGCAGCGAAGAGGCTGACGATCACCAGAGGACCGTCGGTGAAAATCGGTGCCGCAGCAGTCCAGACGCCTGCGCGTAAACCTCCAGAAAGAGTCTCGCGGATGACCATCGTCAGAAGTGGGCCGGGCTTGATTCCCTCGATGATGCCAAGTGTCGCGCCAGCGAGGGCAAGACCGAGAATGAGATCTGTCTCCAATACCACACCTCAGCGTGACCTGAGCTTGGCGAGGAGTTTGAGTATCTCAAGGTAGAGCCAGACGAGGGTCACCATCAACCCGAATGCGGCGCGCCATTCGAGTTGTTTGGGGGCGCCGCGCTCGACTCCCTTCTCGATGAAATCGAAGTCGGCGACCAGGCACAAGGCGCCAATGCCGATCACGAAGAGAGAGAACGCGATTCCGATTGTGCCGCTGCCGTGGATATATGGCACTTCGAAGCCGAAGAACGGGCCGAGGAAGCTGACGATATAGATCAGGACGATGGCGAGGAGTGAGGAGAAGACGGCGATTGCCAGATTTTGATTCCACGCTATCAGGCCGGCTCGATAAATCATCAACATGCTGCCGAGTATGAGGAATGTCAACAACATCGCTTGCAGCCCTATCCCAGGAAATGCCTGCTCGAAGAACCAAGTCATGCCACCAAGCGCGAGTCCTTCGAATGCTGCATAGGTGCAGATCAATGCAGGATTCGTCGAACCTGAGAATATCACTATCATCGCGGTGATGAAACCGCCCAGAAACCCAATAATCACCAAGAGCGAAGCTGCGGGCATCATCATCGCGGTTGCGATGCCTGCTGTTGCAGTGATGATTAGGAGAATAGCCGTCTTCTCGGCAGTTCCTTCCATCGACATCAGGTGTGAGTCATCGTCCCACCAATCATATTCGCTGTAGGACGATTTCTCGAAAGTCGCGTCTGAAAGAGCGGGGTTTCCGGAACGATACACATTCATTCGAAAATGACCACCCTTCTCAAGGCTTATCCCGGTATTTTCTCAAATCATCCTCTTCAGATGCTGTCCTGTATGACTCGCGTCATTCGCCGCAACCTCTGCTGGAGTGCCTTGAGCGACTATCGCTCCGCCACGCTCGCCGCCACCAGGGCCGAGGTCGAGGACCCAGTCGGCGCACTTGATGACGTCGAGATGGTGTTCGATGATGATGACCGTGTGGCCATTCCGGCGTAGACGGAGAAGAACGTCAATGAGTTGATGAACATCGGACATCGCCAAGCCCGTTGTAGGTTCATCGAGGATGTAGACTGTGTGTCTGCGCGCCGGTCTGTGCAACTCTGACGCCAACTTGACCCGTTGCGCTTCGCCTCCTGACAGTGTGGTGGCTGGCTGGCCGAGACGGATGTAGCCGAGGCCGACATCTTTGAGTGTTGAAAGAATTCGATGGATGACTCGCTGGTTGGCGAAGAAATCGTTTGCTTCTTCCACCGGCATCTCAAGGATGTCGTGGATGGTTTTCCCGCGCCATTTGACTTCGAGAGTCTCGCGTGTGTAGCGTTTTCCTTTGCAGATATCGCAGGTTACCCAGACGTCGGGAAGGAAGTTCATCTCAAGTTTCATCGAACCTGCTCCCTTGCAGGATTCGCATCTTCCACCCTTGACATTGAATGAGAAATGCCCTGGCAGGTAACCTCGCTCGCGGGCTAGCTTGGTCTCTGAGAAGAGGCTGCGGATAGGGGTGAATGCACCTGTATAGGTGGCTGCGTTGGAGCGTGGGGTTCGGCCGATCGGTGATTGGTCGATGACGATTACCTTGTCGATATGTTCGGTGCCATCGATTCGGTCGTGACTTCCTGGAATCGTGTCGGCTCCGTGTAACTCGCGCAGCAGAGCGGGCGCGAGTGTTTCAGTGATTAGAGATGATTTCCCTGAGCCCGACACCCCGGTCACCGCTATCATGCAACCCAATGGTATCTTCACATCCAAATCGCGCAGGTTGTTCCTGCGCGCGCCGAGGATGGTCAGCCAGCGTGACTCATCAGGGTCGATTCTGTCTTTTGGAATCGGTATCGAACTACGCCCAGACAGGTAGGCTGCGGTGATGCTGTCTTTCGACTCGAGAAGATCCTTGAAGGAGCCATTCACCACGACGTCGCCGCCTTCTTTTCCAGCTCCGATTCCCATGTCGACGATCCAATCGGCTTGTCGCAGCGTTGCTTCGTCGTGCTCGACGACGAGCAGTGAGTTGCCCAGAGTCGTCAGTTCTCGCAACGTCTCAAGCAGCCGACCGTTGTCGCGCGGGTGCAGGCCGATGCTGGGTTCATCGAGGACGTACATGACGCCGGTCAGTCGAGTGCCTATCTGGGTAGCGAGGCGAATGCGTTGGGATTCACCCCCAGCCAAGGTGTTGGCACGGCGGTCGAGAGTGAGATAATCAAGGCCGACGAGGGCGAGGAAGCGGAGTCTGGATTCTATCTCCTTGATTACCTCCTCACCAATGAAAAGTGAGCGTTCGTCAAGGTGTTGTGAAGTCGAAACGACTTCTGTCGTCGGAACCTCACGCTCCAATTTATCCCACGTCTCATCCAGAGCACCGAGGCGCCATCTCTGGACCACGGCAAGCGCCTCGAGGACGCTGCAGGCTGAGAAATCGGGTAGGCTGACGCCCCCGACGATGACTCCACTGACTGCCCGATTCAACTTCCTGCCGTTGCATTCAAGGCAGTGCTCATCGGTCATGTATGATGCCAGCCGTGAGCGTGTGCGGTCAGATGCGGTGTCGGCATAGGTGCGCCTGATGCGGGAGAAAACACCCTCCCACGGTCTGATCATTCGGTAGGCTGAGCCTTTGTTAGAAGAGAATTCAAAATTGATCGCGGTGCTGCCGGTGCCGTGCAACAGGATGTCTTTAGCGTCATCGTCCAATTCTCCGAATGGGATGTCTGTGGGATGTCCATAGTGTTCGCATACCTGTTTCATCTGAGTCTTGTACCAGCCCGACATCATCGAAGAGCGAAATGGTCTGATGCAACCCTCTTCGACGCTGGCCAATCGATCAATCACCATGTCTGGAGAGAATTCGCGTTGCACTCCAAGACCCTGACAGTCAGGGCAAGCGCCGAGTGGATTGTTGAAGGAGAAGACGCGGGGGCTCATCTCGGGTAGGAAGGAGCCGTGCTCGGCGCAAGCGAACTCCTCTGTGTAGGCGATAATCTCCCCTGACTTCGTCTGGAATCTCTGTTCTTGGCTTTCCTCGCCCTTCGCGGACTTGGGTGCTTCAAGGCTCTCGATGGCGACGGTCCCGCCACCCAGACGCATGCCTTCGGCGACCGCTTCGGTCAATCGCTGCTTGTTGGTTCGCGACAGGCGGAGCCTGTCGATTCTTACGTCGATGTCGTGACGAAGATTCTTCTCTAGTTCGGGAGCTCCTTCGAACTCCTCCTCTCGGCCATTGATGCGTCCCTTCAGATAACCTTGTTCGACGAGAGCGCGGAATAGATCGGCATGTGTTCCTTTGCGGTTTCTGACAGCGGGCGACCAGATGGCGATCGCATGGCCTTCGAAGCGCCAGAGCACGTCATCGACGATTTCCTGAACTGTTCTGCGGGTGACTTCGCATCCGCAATCAGGGCAGTGCGGAAGACCTACGCGAGCCCATAACAGGCGTAGGTAATCCATGATCTCAGTGACCGTCGCGACAGTTGAACGGGGGTTGTGGCTGCCCTGCTTCTGGTCGATGCTGATGGCTGGTGAAAGGCCTTCGATGCTGTCACAATCCGGCTTCTTCATCTGGCCGAGGAATTGCCGAGCATAGGATGAGAGGGACTCAACGTAACGTCGCTGTCCTTCGGCATACAGAGTGTCGAAAGCGAGGCTGGATTTACCGCTTCCAGAGACGCCTGAGATGACGACGAATTTTCCTCTTGGAATCTTGACATCGATGTCTCGCAGATTATGGGTCCGCGCGCCCTTGACCACTATCCAACCCTGTTCGGTCGCGCCATTCTCTTCCCTTCGAACCAGATTCAATCCCCCGCGCGCAGGCTTGCCGTGAATGAGGGTGTCCTTGAACTCATCCGCTCGTCAACGGCCTCGCTCAACGAAGCCATAGTGCATCGACGAAATCTCCGGCTTCGGCATCAGTGCCGGGAGGCAGAAGGGTCAGTCCATCGTGGGCGACGAGGCTGTGAAGGTTGCCACTGCCTTGGTGGGTATGGACGCTGCCGACGAGTTCGTCGCCCTCGCTCGTGATGCGGATGCGACGCAGGCAGAGTTTGTCTTCAGCGCCTTTGACTGAATTCTTCAATCGAACTCGGACTTGTCTCGATAATCGGGGTCCGAGTTCGGGGTGAGCGCCGAGGGAATGCTGAATCCACGGCGCTAGCAGAATATGGAAAATCACTTGACTGCTAACTGGATTTCCGGGTAAGCCGAAGAGCGGAGTGCCCTTCCAAGTACCGAATAAAGGTGGGCCGCCAGGCCTGACTTTCATTCGCCAGAATACGAGTTCGCCCTCCTCTTCCATGAGCCGCCGAACGAGGTCCCAATCCCCCATGCTGACCCCCCCGCTGGTGATGATGGCGTCATGACCGGCGAGAGAATCGAGAGTCTTTCGTAACTCATCGAGTGAGTCTGGTGCACTGTCGAGGCGGTTTGCTTTGCAGCCCATCTCCTCGACCAACGAAGCCAGAGCATGCGAATTCGATTCGTAAATCTGACCTTCGGCCAATTCATCGCCGGCTCGAACCAATTCATCTCCTGTCGAGATAATCGCTATTCGAGGTTTCACGACGACTTTGATCTCACCGTGACCCATCGTCGCGGCCAAGGCCAATTCAGCAGGACCGAGTAACGCTCCTGTTGGAAGAGCCTCTTGTCCTCTCGCCAGATTCTCTGCTCGGCGGCGGATGAAATTGGTTCTGGCTGGCCCGTTTATCGATACTGATTCGCCCCGAACTTCGGTATCCTCGACCATGACGATCGCGTCGGCTCCGTCTGGAACTCGAGCACCTGTCATGATTCGACATGCCTCGCCGGCCTCTACTGTAGGGAGGTCTTGACCACCAGCTTTGCTAGTTCCAACGATGCGTAATCGCGCACCAGCCTCGTCACAATCCGAGGCGCGAACGGCAAAGCCGTCCATAGCCGAATTATCGAAGCGGGGATCATCGACTTTCGAGTGCAGCCCAACAGCGAGAATGCGATTGTGCGCCGCATCAAGAGGAATGTGTTCGGTACGGCGGGACATCGGTTTTTCGCAAGCCAATTCAATGGCGCGCTCGAGACTCACCCCCCGCTCCATGATTCTTCAGACACCGTCTCGTTCAAGTGTTCTTCCCGCCTCGATTCAAGTGTGTTTGGAGTGGATGAATTGGTTATTCTTTCGGCTCTGTTCGCCATTGCGATACTGTATTCGTCAGTCGGTCATGGGGGTGGTTCGGGTTATCTCGCGGTGCTTTCGTTGAGCACTTTGGCGGGTTCTGACCCAATATGGTTGAAGCAGCATTCGTGGACCTTGAATCTGGTTGTCGCCGGAATCGCTTTCCTTCACTTTCACAGACAAGGATTCCACCAACGCTCTCTTACTGTTCCCTTCCTGATCGCCAGTGTGCCGATGGCTTTCATCGGAGGTTATCTTCGGGTTGATGGTGTGTTGTACGACACGCTGCTGTCGATGGTTCTGATTTGGGCGGCGTGGCGACTCTTCGACTCTCAGTCTGTTGATTTCGAGGTCGCTTCGGGCGTTCCTGAGTTCAGAGAGGTCGTGCCCTGGGGTGCCTCGATCGGGCTTGCGAGTGGGGCTATTGGAATAGGGGGGGGAATATTTCTCTCACCCGTCATGTTGCTCAATCGCTGGGCGACTCCGAAGGTTGTGGCGGCTAGTGCTGCCGCTTTCATCTGGGTGAATTCGGCGGCTGGATTGATTGGGTCGGCAGCGTCGGGACAGTTCGTTCTGGACCTGGATTTCATCTCCATCGCGGTGCCCGTAGTCTTGGTGGGGGGCTTCATCGGGTCGACATATGGCGCCGGGGTAGCCCATCAATCGACTGTTCGCAGGCTCCTTGTTGGGGTTCTGCTGATCGCTGCCGGAAAACGGGTCCTGGGGTTGTTGGGCATTTGATTGGGTTTGGTTCGCGGAGGTGCAGGGAGTGCTGACTGCTATTCAGAGGCCAATTGCATCGGAGTGACCGCATTCAGGGTAGGCGCACAAGACCTTGTAACGGTCCCGTTTCGGTTTCGGGATCTGCATCGTCGAGCCGCACATCGAACATTGGTGAGTGATGATCTGCGGCTCGTCGGAATCCTCCATCTCGATGTCGTCCAGAACGTTCTCGTGGACGGTCCAGCCAACTTGGTCCACGTATTCATCTGCCTCTTCTGAGATGACCTTCTCCCTCAACCCGAGTTTGATTCGTAACCGTCGCCTACGCCTCTTCGCGGGTTTCTGTTGTTTGGTCCTTCCTTTGGTCGGCTTGGTTTTTCCCTTCGCAGGGCGTTTACCTGCTGGGGCTGGCCGTTTGCCCCTCGAAGGTGGCATCGGCTTTCCTCCCGGCGCGACTTTACGCTTGGGAATGGGTTTTCCTTTGGCTGCTGGCCTCTTACTTGTGCGAGATGGTGGTCTGCCCTTGGTCGGTGCGGGTCGCTTCGAGGGAGGTGGTGGCACTCCAGCCTTCGGTGGCGGGGGGGGCACCCTCTTCGGGGGTGGTGGCGCTTTGCGCTTCGGCGGTGGTGGGGGTGGGGCTGCCTTGGCTTTGCCCGGGGGTGGTGGTGGTGGTGGGGGCTTGTCTGCCATGGCTATCCTCCTATGGCAAAGCCGGTGATGCTATGAAAGAATCGGGGAGATGTTGCCTACATCATGCAGGAAATCTCAGTAGAGATTGAACCTGTACAGGCGCGATCACGTCGCGACCTTTGAGCCCATCTAATTCAATGAGAAAGAGTGATCCTGCGACCTCGGCACCAGCTTGCTCACAGAGTTCGATGCAAGCAGCGACCGTTCCTCCAGTCGCCAGAAGGTCATCGACAATCACCACCTTCTGCCCATATGCTAAAGCATCCTCATGCATTTCGAGTCGGTTGGTTCCGTATTCGAGTGTGTATTCCACCACCCTCGTCGAGTCAGGTAACTTGCCGGGTTTGCGTACCGGAATGAATCCGATTTCAAGACGGCTGGCGAGTAGGGGGCCGAAGATGAATCCGCGGGCCTCGGGGCCGATGATCATATCGGGCTTCCACCCTACTTCTTCCATACGTTCAATGAAGAGATTCGTCACCAT
>Ga0208335_1000052_pt1 | contig 52402 bp, 47 predicted proteins | sample DeeseametaMP0759_FD_184202 | JGI IMG/M metagenome (GOLD analysis project Ga0208335, IMG submission 184202) | Marine microbial communities from the Deep Atlantic Ocean - MP0759 (SPAdes) | ecosystem: Environmental > Aquatic > Marine > Oceanic | place: West of Cape Town, South Africa, South...
ATCTGTCAGATGGAATGGTAGAAATGATATGGGGCAAACAGTCAGTGCTGGAATGTATTTTTACCGTATTCAAGCAAGCAGCTTTTCTAAAGTCCAGAAGATGGTGCTGTTGAAATAACCCCCACCCAAAGGGATAGGATTTAAGCAAGAGCCCCGCAGTTGCGGGGTTTTTTGTTTGCTCTCACGGTGGTAGATTCAAAAGGGTAATGAGAATTATCATATCTTCTAACTAACCAAAGGAGTGATAATGAAAAACTATATGAAAGCTTTTCTGATTTTGGTTTATTGTGGTGGTTTGTTTGCAGGAGACATTGGTAGTCCCACCTATGATGCGCTAAAAGTATTTGAGCCATTGATAGGCGAGTGGGAGGGAAACAATGAAGCTTTAGGCATATTTGAAGGTCTTCCTGACCAGGGCTCAAAAAAGACGGTTAACAGGTCAACATACAGGTGGCTGTTGGATAAAACAGCGGTCCAGAGAGAGTGGGAAACGCTCACATCAGATGGGAAAACTGTTATCAATATTGGTACAAGTATTTTTACGCTGGACCCGGTAACAAAGAATATTGTTTCTAGCAATTTCGGATATGATGGTGACGTGTATTGGACCGGGCATGGCCGGGTCACGGTAGAGGGAAAAATCTATACGTATGAAATAGAGGAGGTCACCATTAATGGAACTTATACAGACTATACCATGCAGCTGAACTTGGAAGGGGAAAATCTGATAAGGTGGAAGATAATGGACATAACACAAAACCAGAAGAAGTTGCCGGATTCTACATCTCGCAGAATGGAACGAAAATAAATATTTCTATCAGCAACGTTTCTGTCACAACATCAAGCCCCGCAGCAGCGGGGTTTTTTGTTTCCTCCGTTTTTGTCCTTACATTCCACTGTGAGAATTAGATTTATACTTGTAGTTATATTTTTACTTATAACCAGCTTCGTAGTTTGGAGTTGGGCAATAGAGAAACACCCAGAAATTCAACCTGTTAGTATGGATTTGGTTTAAGCGAGGAGGTTGAAATGAGAAAATCAATTGTTTTACTAATAGTTATGATTTTGGTTGGATGTCATCCTGTTTCCCATATAATTGTAGGTGAAACAAGAGCACCAGTATCTCCATCTCAAGTGAAAATATATTTAGACTATCCTGAAGAATATGAAAAAATTGCATTGATTGATGCAGGAAGTAATTTTGCATTTAAAGACCCTGCAATTCATTTTACTTGGCAAAGTAAAATGAATAAAGTCATAGAGCGTTTAAAAATTGAAGCCGCACAATTGGGTGCTAATGGTGTTGTGATGGTAGGCACAGAAAACAAAATCCATCAGTCATTTAGAATAGATAAAAATGGTAATGCCCGTTCGTCATCGTACACCGAAAAATTTGGAAAAGGGATAGCCATATATGTAATAGAGGAGAAGTAAAATGAAACACCTCTGGTTCATATTACCACTTTTGTTTGTCTTCTCTTGTGATGATAAGCAGGAATCCGAAAACATGTATCAATATTCAGGGTATGACACACTTGGTGTACAAATTATTGAAGGTTCATTATTTTTTGAATATGGTGATTCCAGCTCAATTTCTGGTGCATGGGATTTTAATGTAGTCGGTAATCCAGAAAACATTGGCCCTCAAACTGGGGAAGGGGAATATATAGGAACAGTTGAGAATAACCAATTATCGATTAACCTAAATCCGGAATGGGCTGACAATAATGTTCATCTAGATGGTACTATTGATGGAAATAAAATAACTGGCAATTGGCTATACTCTGGTTTCGCAGGTAGTATGAATCATGGCACTTTTAGTGCAGAAAAGTAGATTAATTGGCTGACTAACAATCGCCAAAAGGAATAGGATTTAAGCAAAGAAGCATTTTTTATAGGAAATCATCTTTACGCCCCCCTAAATTTCATCCATGCGGAGCCTTGCTCCGCTTTATGTTTAAAATAAGAAGGAGTAAAACATGAGCATGATCCGAGTCACATTGCTGGCAGTTTTTGTCATCAATATAGCCAGTGTATTTGCCCAAGATGACCCTGCGGCAAAGAATATCTTCAGGGGTATGTATATAGAGCCAAAAGCTGGTAAAGTGAAACAGCTGGAAAGAGGCCTTGCTGATCATATGGTAAAACACCACCCGGCTGACGGCTGGCAAATAATGGTATGGTCAGTGGAAACTGGAAAAAGGGTCGGTCAATATTTTTACCATTCCACGGCACATTCATGGGAGGACTTTGATACCAGAGTCGTGAACCCCGGAGATGATACGCACTGGGAGAAATATGTAATAGCTTATACAGAAAAAGTTGGTCCAAATGAATTTTGGCGGTCTTTACCGGATATTTCAATGTCTAATGAAAAAGAGGTTAATAAAGCAAATGTTAACCTCTATCATCTTAGAGCTGGTGGACAAAAAGATTTTATCGAATTCATGGCCAAGTTAAAGCCTGCTTTGGAGGAAACGGGTGATTCTTATAATTATGGAGTCTTTATAAAAGAGAGCGGCGGATATATTCCAGTTATTTCTATTGACTCATATATGGAGGGCTGGAAAGATATGGAGCCATTCAGTACAGATGTTTATGAAGCTATGGCTAAAAAATATGGTGAAGATGAAGCAAGTAGTATGTTTGATAAAGTTTACGCTACCATAAAATGGGTTGATAATGAGATTGTAACTTTCCGTCCCGATTTAAGCACACAAATGGAATAAAAGATCATATTCATTAGAAAAAGCCCCGTATTCTTGTCTATCGTAATGAAATATAGATGGAGCGGGGTTTTTTATTTCTCCAAAAAAGGATAACATACACCATGAATTCAAAAATATACAGCCTGGTTGCCGGATCATTATTTGGACTGGTCTGCCTCATGTATCTGTCTACGCTTTTGGGAAGTAATACGATATCAGTTGGCGGTTATGAATTACCTCAAAGTGTGCGCATAATTGCCGCATTGTTGACCGGCTTCATGTCCTTCAGCGGACTGCGGCTCTTCACTAAAAGTTAACACTTTTGCCATTCTGATTCCTTCCGATAATTGGGAGGAGAAGAATCTCAAACATAGTTATTAAATTAGATTCTTCAGTCGCTATGCTCCTTCAGAATGACATCATAATGTATTCCTGCGTAATATCGTCTATGGATGATATACGCTTAAACAAGATTTCAGAATCAGATGAATTGGAATTCTATTCAGCAGAAACTTCAACAGACCTAAAAATTCCCCTTTTCGAATCCGGTGTCAGCGCTGGATTTCCTTCGCCTGCAGATGATTATCTTGATTTGCCCATCGACCTTAACGAATTCCTTATTAAGCATCCCGCGGCCACGTTCTACGTACGCGTGAAAGGCAATTCCATGGAAGGTGCCGGCATTCGCAATGGAGACTTGCTTATTGTGGATCGTGCTGAAGAACCCCGTAGCAATAGTATTGTTCTGGGCGTTATTGATGGTGATTTCACAGTAAAACGAATACGAAAAAAAGGCGGCGAATTATACCTCTTGCCCGATAATCCGGATTACAAACCTATCAAGATTAATGATAATATGGATTTTCAAGTGTGGGGCGTGGTAACATACGTGGTCCATAAGCCGAAATAACCATGTTCGCCCTCGTTGACTGCAATAATTTTTACGCCTCCTGCGAGCGGGTCTTTGATCCCCGGCTGGAGAGGCGTCCCATTGTGGTCTTGTCCAATAACGACGGCTGTGTCATTGCCCGGTCCAACGAAGCCAAGGCATTGGGCATTGCCATGGGCGAGCCGGCATTTAAGAAGGAGGATGTCTACGCCAAACACAACGTGGCCGTCTTTTCCTCCAATTTCGCCCTCTACGGCGATATGTCCCAACGGGTCATGCGCACCCTGGCCCAGCACAGCGCCGCCATGGAGATCTATTCCATTGATGAAGCATTTCTGGATTGCAGCGGACTCACGGCCGATGGCCTTGATCGATTCGGTTCCCAACTGCGAAAAACAGTGAAACAGTGGACGGGCATTCCCGTGTCTATTGGTGTGGCGCCGACAAAAACATTAGCCAAAGTAGCCAATCATATCGCCAAGCGCCTCCCGGACAATTCCGGTGTCTGTGTTTTGGAAAAAGAGGAAACAATCGAATATTGCCTGAAAAAATTGCCTGTGGAAAAGCTTTGGGGTGTAGGGCGGAGGTATGCTCTTTTTCTGCGGTCCTGGGGCATCAATACGGCTTGGGACTTACGGCGCATGCCGGAAGGTTGGGTGAAGGAGAATATGACAGTGGTGGGACTCCGTTTGCAAAAAGAATTGAAAGGGGAACCGTGTATTCCCATGGAACATAATCCTCAAAAGAAAAAAGAAATTTGCACGTCCCGTTCCTTCGGAACCATGGTAACAGAGTTGGATGAACTCAAGCAGGCCGTATCCATGTATGCCACCCGTTGCGCCGAAAAGCTCCGTACACAGAATTCCTGTACCAATTTGGTGAACGTTTTTCTCCATACCAATCCATTTCGCCCGGATTTACCGCAATATAAGAATGTCCGGCTGGTGCGTCTACCGGTGGCGTCTAACAGTACATTGACCATCGTCCAATCGGCGTTAAGGGGATTGGAGTCCATTTATATGAAAGGGTACCAGTATAAAAAAGCCGGTGTTATCGTCAGCGGATTGGTCCCGTCGAATACGATCCAGTATAATGTATTTCATTCCACGGACGAGGACCGCCACATGCGCCTCATGACTGCCATGGACAAGGTGAATGACCGGGAAGGACGAGACGTATTGCGTGTGGCAGAACAGGGATTTACCCGCCGCTGGACACTCCGTCAGGAACGTCTATCCCCGTGCTACACCACCCGCTGGGCGGATTTCATGACCATTGCTGTTTGAAAACAATTAGTCCCCCTTTGATAAGGGGGACTTTTAAAAAATAATGCTTGAGATTCTTCAGTCGTTTCACTCCTTCAGAATGACATAAATTCAATTATGTGCGGACGCTTTTCCATTAGTAAAGAAAAAGACGAAATAGAGGACAGGTTCGAGATCCACATCGATCCGGCCATGTTCACCAAGAATTATAACGCAGCTCCGTCCCAAATATTGCCCGTCATTACCAATGAAGATCCGGAACAGGCATCATTCCATAAATGGGGCTTGATCCCAAAATGGGCAAAAGATGAAACAATTGGCAATAAACTCATCAACGCTCGGGGCGAGACGCTCACAGAAAAGCCCTCATTTCGTGATGCAGCGGAAAAAAGGCGTTGTTTAGTAATAACAGACGGATTTTACGAATGGCAGCGTTCAGGGAGCAAAAAACAGCCCTATCGCATCACATTAGCAGATGAAAGCCTGTTTACATTTGCCGGTTTATGGGAATCATGGAGTGCACCGGACGGGAGAGACGTACGAACATTTACCATTATTACCACTGAACCCAATGGCTTGATGAAACCTATCCATAAACGAATGCCCGTCATGCTGACTCCCGAAAACGAACGTGTTTGGATTTCCGATGAGCCACTGGAAAAAGTGTTATATTTACTTAAACCATACGACGAAAAAGAAATGAATGCCTATCCAGTGTCCTCTCGTGTAAACTCACCAAAGAATAATGATATTTCTATCTTAAATATTGCTCAACAAACCATATTTTAATCATATGAAAAAACGTATTTACTTATTAATCATTTTATTAACCGTCATTTCAGCGCAATCGCCTCAAATAATCAATGACTCTAAAAAAGATAATCCCATGTTAATTGGTTTGAGCCAACGCAGTGATTATGAACAGCGAAAAGAGTTCAAGGAATGGTTTAAAGAAGAATATGAATCTTATGTAATAGATGAAGAAACGCTTGAGTTAACATCGACTGTTGAAGACGAAATTAAGATTGAATGTTTTATGGGTACGTGGTGCGGAGACAGCCGCAGGGAAGTGCCTAGGATGTATAAAATATTAGATCAAATACAATTCAACGATAAAAATTTAATGATTGTAAGCGTGGATCGAGATAGAGTGAGTCCGAACGGTGAGCAAAAAGGAAAGAATATTCATCATGTTCCCACGATTATATTTTATAATAAAGGCAAAGAAATAGGTAGAATTATTGAATCACCTGTTGGGTCGTTAGAGGAAGATTTTACTGATATATTCATGGGGATGCCACCGGAGCCCAATTATGCTGACTGGAAACCGGAGGACGAAAAAGAACACTAATCCTCCAACGTTATTTTAATCCCCAGTTCTTTTTCTATATCCTCCACCATTACTTTTTCTGAAGAAAAAACCATACCATCGGCTTCTACTAAACTGGCCACCTTTGGACCAAATTTATTTTGCAGATCATCATGGGAAAAGTGTGCTTTAATCATAGAACAAAGTCCGACAGCATAATTTCGTCTGCCGAAACTGTCCATCATCAAAATCGTTCGGGATGCGTCTTGCATAAAGTCTACGGCTCGCCCTTCTGTATGATTAGGGAATAATTCTGTAATTGCGTCAGCCCAGGCTTCCCGTTCTTCGAAATCCATTCTCCCATCAGCTAAAATGAGACATACAAATAAATGCGTTACGGCTTCTAGCGGTGTCATTTCTTGTTGATTATCCATCTGAATTTCCTTTCAAATTATTCCATTCCTCCAGTGTATATGTTTTCATACTAAATGCATGAATTTCACGTTTAATCATATCATGTAATGCTTCATATACTTTTTTATGACGCTCTAATAAATTTAATCCTTCAAAACTGGATGAAATGATAACTGCGCTCAAATGAGCTCCACCATCAAAGTTCTTGTGATGAATGTGACGTCCCGTATCATCTTTAATATCCATCTGATCGATGTCTAACTGCTCATGGAGTCGTTTTTCTATTTCATTATATAAATTCATAATCGTACCCAGTTTATTCCCTAAAGTTTAATAAATTTAAACATGGAAACACACCCAGAAGAATTCAAATTAACGGAAGAAGATATTCAGCGTACGGAAAAACAGATCACTGAAATGGACCTAACTCGGGAACAGTCTATTCTTGCAGAGCTTCCGCTAAAACTTGATGAGCTGCTCAAATCTTCAGATATGGATGATTTTACCATCGAACTCATTAATAATGTATCAAAGTTGTACAATGTCATCATGTCCTTACCTGCATTGCATGATGATCTAAAGCGCAGAATCTTATATGCTCTCGATTACTTTGTCGATAAAGACGATGAAATTCCAGACGAAATTCCAGAGTTTGGTTATTTAGATGATTTGGTGATTGTGAGGTATGTAGTGGATCAGATAATGTTGGATAATTCCGACATGTTTCAAGCCTGATCAGCTAAGTCTTCTTCGGAAAACTGCCATTTGCATTTCGGACACCACCAGGGTTTTCCAAAATACGTTTCTTCATTTTTATTTAACTGCATATCAGTTTCGCATTTAGGGCAATTTTGTTTTGAACCTGCTTCAGGCCATCTGTAATCATCTCGAAATTTGATTGCGGGGTCGTAAGTCGTAAATTTATCCATATCTTAAATTAAGAAATTTTCTTTACACAAAAATAGTTTTATCAACCTGAAATTCGCCAGAAAAGATATAATGCTGAAAGAACCATCATCATTCCGATATATTGAGTAATTTTATGTTCAGTACGCAACGCTTTAAATTCTGTGTATTCGTGATCAAAATACAAAGGAACATTTACAGTATCGCCAATGGGAACATATATTCGCTTTATAGCTTGATGTAAACGCGCTTTAACGTAATCATTTTTGATTTCTGGGGGAGCATAGCCAATTTCATGAAAACCGGCTAAAACAGGTACAGGATGACGCAAAGGCGAAACACCCACCTGAACACCATCCACAAAGAGTGCAATCCCTATACTATCACATGTAAGAAAAATATAACCCGTTTCCTGCATCTTTTCTGTAGAATCAGGAGTAGACGCACTCATGATTGATGAAAATAATAAAATGGTTAAAATGATTGTAAACCGGAAAAACATACATATGAAAATTATTCTGCAAACTAAATCAATTCAACAAGTTAATTCATTGGATTTGAACCGAAAGACAGCGAATTTTACGCTTGAAGAATGACCTGTAAACAGCAGATCTGCAACCTATCCCGCTTAATCATTGTGATTTCGCTTTTTCTGTTTTTATCATGTGCGTATTTTAACACGTTTTATAATGCACAGGAATATTTTGAAAAAGCTGAAAAACAACGATTAGAAAAAGCAGGAGAGTCCATTCCCCCAAGTGCAATTGATGCCTATGGCAAAGTCATTGATAAGTCCCAATTTGTCATTGATAAGTATCCTGAATCAAAATATGTAGTTAAAGCAATGATGCTAATTGGTAAATCACGTTTCCATCGGAAGGAATACCGCATCGCTGAAACGATTTTTAAACAATATATAGAAACAAATACGGATGAAGTTGAGAATGCAGAATATTGGTTGGCATTGTGTAAGTGGAAATTGGGCAAGCCGCAACCGGCTCTTGATGTGTTGCAATCGATGCTGGAAAAAAGTTTAGATAGTAAATTTATTTCTTCGATTCATCTTTCTATCGCTGAAATTTACTTGGATACTGATAATGCACCCATGGCCCTTGGACATCTAATATTAGCAGCTGAAACTAATAATGATCGAAATGAGCGTGGACAGATTTATTACAGAATCGCTGAATTAGCTTATGATGCTGGTAAGTTAGAACAAGCGTTAACAGCTAATGCGGAAGTCGTAAAGAATACAACATCCAAAAAACGCAAAGAAGCAGCGAACTTACAAATTGTTCGTATTCATCGTATGCTGGGAAATTGGGATAAAGTGAAAAGCCTCATAAAAACGATGTTGCTGGATAATATATACACCTCCATTCATGGTGGTCTCGAATTAGAATTAGTTAAACTTTATCAAATGAATAAACAGATTGATGAAGCAATTACTCGGATCGAATCTATAAAAGAAGATTATAAAAATTCCAAAACGTCTGCAGAAGCGTATTTTATACATGGAGAAATTGCATTATATGACCATTGGAACTTGGATGATGCAGATAAATATTTTAGTCAAGTTACTCGTGAGTTCAGGCAATCAGAATATACATCCACTGCTAATCTTCGGGCTCGAGAGATAACGAAATACCTTGAGTCATTAGATGAATTAAAAACACTAAATGAAAACATCCTCCAAATCACGACAGCATTAGATACTCTTGATAATGATTCATTGCAATCTATTCATGAAAATGAAGTAGTTGATGCCCGCGTATCTATTTCAGGTCATTTATATAACCTTGGAGAATTAGAAGCATTCCACTTCAAGCGGCAAGATTCCTCATTGGTCTATTTTCAAAAAATTGTCGAAGAGTTTCCTGAATCTGAATTTTACTCTAAATCACTTTTTGTATTGTATTACATCAACTACACACATAATAAAATGGAAATTGCTGACGTTTTAAGTAAAAGAATTTTGGATGAATTGCCATCATCCGAATATGCAGATTATTTGCGAAAATCATTAGATCTACCTGTAGACGAAGGATCGGTGCAGGCATTGCTTCGGCAAGGTGAATTGGAATGGCTAATCAATCCGAATAATGCTTTAACATATTACAAAAATATAATTTTGAAAGACAGTCAAAGTGAAACAGCTTCTCGAGCAGCATATTTTCTAGCGTATAATTATGATTACACGTTTTATGAACCGGACAGTGCATTTAAATATTATTCTTGGTTGAATGAAAATCATGGAAAGTCTGATCAGGCATTAGCGAGCAAAATCAGATATGAAATTTTACAGCAAATACTCATTGAAGCAGAGGCAGATTCACTTGAAAATTGAACAAGCAATCGTGTTACGAAATGAACAGATTGCACATGGCATATGGCGTATGTCACTGGTAGCTCCAGATGTTGCTTCAGCTTATGTTGGTCCGGGACAATTTATTAGTTTATTAATCGATGATAGTTGGGATCATCTTGTTCGACGCCCCATGAGTATTGCCAAAATCAACGAAGATGAAGTGGATATTATTTATAAAATATTTGGCGATGTGACAGATCATTTTACCAAAAAATGTCCCGGTGACTCTATGAATATCCTAGGGCCGTTGGGCAATGTATTTACTGATTATAATTCAGAATTTGCTGAACCTATTTTAATTGGCGGAGGTGTAGGGCTTGCACCTATACTTAATTTATATGATGCATGTGAGAAGGCAGTTATGATAATTGGCGCTAGGTCTGCCGATGAGCATTTTCTAAATCATAAGCCTGATAATAGTGTGTATTTAACCACGGATGATGGAACTGCTGGAATTGAAGGAAATGTGTTAACGGCATTAAAGAATATGAATTTGAGTGAAAATACTATCCTCTTTGCATGTGGACCTGAACCAATGCTCATTGCTATACAAAATTATGCTGACGAATATAATATAAGAGCCCAACTTTCTGTAGAAAGTTATATGGGCTGTGGAATTGGATTATGTCAAGGTTGTGTAATTAATAGGCAAAATGGTCAAGTAGAACAACACAGCTACCATGAAAAATATTCACTGGTGTGCTTGGAAGGTCCTGTCTATGAATCACATGAGGTACGTTTTGACTGATCTTTCTGTTAAAATCAGCAATGTGACATTTAAAAATCCGATTTTTGTCGCATCGGGAACATTTGGATATGGTACTGAAAATCCGAAATTGGTTGATATCTCCAAGCTTGGAGCAATGGTAACAAAATCTATAACATTAAACCCACGAGAAGGGAATCCACCGCCCCGAATAGTTGAAACACCTTCCGGAATGATTAATTCCATCGGCTTGGCCAATATCGGTGTGGAAAAATATATCAGCGAATTGCTTCCAATCTATGAGGTAATGGATACTCCTATCATTATGAATATTGCCGGATCATCCATGACAGAATACATAGATGTGATGAAAAAAGTGGAAGCTGTTTCATCGAACATAGTTGGATATGAAATAAATATATCATGTCCCAATGTAAAAGAGGGTGGAATGGAATTCGGTGTTGATTGTGAGATGACTGAAAAATTGACAGGAGAACTGCGAAATTTGACCGATCGCTTACTGATAATGAAATTGAGCCCTAATGTTACGGATATAACTGCAATCGCTAAATCGTCGGAAAATGGTGGGGCTGATGCTGTGTCAGCAATCAACACTGTTGTTGGAATGAGCATCGATCATAAAACGAAAAAAAGCAATATTTATACAACATATGGTGGTCTTTCTGGTCCGGCTATAAAACCTGTTGGATTAGCGTGTGTACATAAAGTATTTAATGCAGTAAAAATTCCTATCATTGGTATAGGCGGAATGGTAAGTAGTCACGATGTTATTGAGTATATTTTGGCAGGATCATGCGCCGTTCAGATTGGAACTGCTAATTACCGCGACCCTGGGATTGCCGAAAAAATATTAAATGATTTAAACGATTATCTGGATGAACAAAATCTTAATTCCATCACTAGTTTAATCGGGGCTGTTAAAACGTATGTTTAGATGGTTAATGATTATTTCATTATTATCGATTTCCTGTTTGAATTCACCTCGTTATCGAACCGGCAGTTTACCAGCAAAAAAAGGGCAAATTCCATTGGCAACAAAAGGGAAACATGCCAAAGTATTATACGGAGTCAGTTCCTATTATGGCGAAGATTTTCATGGTAAACTCACTGCCAATGGCGAAGTTTACGATATGTATGGTGTCACAGCAGCCCATAAAACTCTTCCTTTGAATACGGTTGCTCGCGTGACTAATATGGAAAACGATAAATCAATTATTCTGCGTATTAATGATCGCGGTCCGTATGTTGCCGGTAGAATTTTGGATTGTTCTTATGGTGCGGCTAAAAAATTGGGATTTGTCATACAAGGAACAACCAAAGTAAAAATCGAGATTATTGAATTTGGAGATAATAAATATATGAAACATAAATCTTAAAATGTCTAAATATTATTTAGCAGTAAACCCACATGGTGGTCTCAAAAAAGGGTTGGACATTTTGGATCAAGTTAAACCAGTTTTTGAAAGTGTCGGGGCGGAATTAACGGTCTTGGAGACAAAATATGCCGGTCATGCACGTAATTTGGCTCGAACTGTTGAGTTTGATGGCTATGATGGCTTTTGCGCCATTGGCGGTGATGGTACTATGCATGAAGTTGTCAATGGTATGATGAATAGGGAAGATGGCCATAAACTGCCCATTGGACTTGTAACAGGCGGAACAGGAAATTCGTTTATGCACGACCTTGATTGCCTTGATCCGGTCAACGCAGCCAAGCGCATTATTACCAATCGCAGACGTCCTATCGATTTAGCCAGGGTCAATGCCAATGGAGAAATATTATACGCGTTTAATATTGTAGGTTGGGGTATGCCTACGGATATTAATATTATCGCGGAAAAAATGCGCTGGCTCGGAGGACAGCGTTATAATGTAGCTTCTTTAATTGAGATTATTGCCTTTCGTGAGCGCTTTGCTACTCTTATTATTGAAGGAAATAGAACTGTGGGTGATTTCGGATTTATTTTGGGATGCAATACAATTCATACGGGCAAAGGAATGAAAATGGCACCCATGGCGCAATTGAACGATGGTTATATTGATCTAATTATAGCACATAAGGCAAGTCGCTGGAAATTGTTTAAGATGTTTCCAAAAGTATTTTCTGGGAAACACATTGCGGACCCTATAGTTGAATATCACCAAGTAAAATCGTTTTCAATCATTCCTAAAGTCGATAATATTCTCAATATTGATGGAGAAATGATTGGCAGTACACCTATTGATGTGGATGTGATTCCTTCCGCAATAGATGTGCTTGTTTAATTACTGATTCTTCGTTGGGAAACACATTCAATTTTCTTTACCTTCCCAACCTTATTTTTTTCATTTTATGACTGATATTTCACCAAAAGGAAGAAAACTTATTAATGCTTTAGGAATTCCTGGCATATTGCTGATGATTTGGCTTGGGGGCTTCTATTTTTCAATATTTATTACAGTTGTCGTTGTATTAGCATTAAAAGAATTTTATAGTTTATACCGTAGTAAAGGGATTTATGCTTCATTAACAATGGGATTGGTTGGATCCGTATTTTTTGTTTGGTTCTATCATTTCGAACCTTATTTAAATATGCTTGAAGTCATACAGTTGGTTATTGTCTTTGTATTGCTTTTATTGATATTTGAATTATTTAGTAATAAGATTAACCCTGTATCAAATTTGGCATATACAATTTTTGGTATTGCATATATACCTATGTTATTGGGTACTTTAATAGCACTACGCCAAATTGATATGACCTATGGCACTTATTATACAATTGCTATTGTTGTTTCAGTTTGGATTTGTGATACAGCTGCGTTTGGTTTTGGCGTGAAATGGGGGAAAAAGAAAATTTTTCCTCGAACGAGTCCAAATAAATCAATAGTTGGAAGTGTGGCGGGATTTATTAGTGTGTTAGCATTTTTTATTATTTTAGCTTATTTTGAAATACCGTCGTTAGTTTTAACAATGCAAGACGTTATAATATTCTCAATAATTTCAGGCGTATTTGGACAATTGGGTGATTTTGTTGAATCCTTATTTAAACGCGATGCAGGCGTTAAAGATTCAGGTACTTTTCTTTTAGGACATGGCGGCGTTTTAGACCGTTTTGATTCATTGATTTTTGCTGCTCCTTTAACTTATTTTTACCTTCATTTTTAAGCTCATTTAGAATCATTATATAAAAAAGTAACAATGGAATTAAGATCAATACTCGCAACGGATTGCGGCAGTACTACAACGAAAGCCATTTTGATCGAAAAGATTGCCGGTGAATATCGTCTTGCCTTTCGCGGTGAAGCACCTACGACAGTAGAAGCACCTTTTGAGGATGTAACTAAAGGAGTTTTAAATGCTGTCATGGAAGTGGAAGAGTTAGCTGGAAGAAAATTAATTGACGGTGATAATATCATGACCCCACGTAAGGGTGATGAAGGTGTTGATATCTATATTTCAACAAGTTCGGCGGGTGGCGGATTACAAATGATGGTGGCTGGAGTTGTAAAAGGTATGACTGGTGAATCTGCTCAAAGAGCAGCATTGGGAGCCGGCTCAATTGTTATGGATGTTTTAGCATCAAACGATGGTCGTAAACCTCATGAAAAAATTGAGCGTATTCGCCAATTAAGACCTGATATGATTTTATTATCCGGAGGCATCGATGGCGGGACAACTAAACATGTGGTTGAACTTGCCGAAATATTAGCCGCAGCCAATCCAAAACCTCGGTTAGGCACAAGCTATAAACTTCCTGTTATTTATGCTGGAAATAAAAATGCCGCTGATAAAATTAAAGATACTTTGGGAGAGATTACTGATCTTGATATTACGGAAAATATTCGACCTGTTCTAGAACGGGAAAACCTTAAACCATCTCGAGATAAAATTCATGACCTTTTTATGGAACATGTTATGCAGCAGGCCCCAGGATATAAAAAATTAATGTCCTGGACAGATGCTCCGATCATGCCGACACCCGGTGCTGTGGGTGCTTTGATTGAAATGGTCGCAGAAAAAGAAAATATTTCTGTTGTAGGTGTGGATATTGGTGGTGCTACGACCGATATTTTCTCTGTTTTTCAAAAACAATTTAACCGTACAGTGAGTGCAAATCTTGGAATGAGCTATTCAATTTGCAATGTACTGGCTGAAGCTGGATTGAAAAATGTTCTACGTTGGGTGCCATTTGATATTGATGAAAAAGAATTAACTAACCGAATTGGCAATAAAATGATTCGTCCCACGACTGTCCCGCAAAGCATGGAAGAATTGGTCATTGAACAGGCAATTGCCAGGGAAGCATTAAGATTGTCATTTATTCAGCATAAATCATTTGCTGTTAATTTAAAAGGCGTTCAAAAAGAACGGACTATTTCTGATGCCTTTGAGCAATCAGAGTCCGGGGAATCTCTTGTAGATATGATGGATCTGGATTTATTGGTTGGCTCTGGAGGTGTTTTATCACACGCACCTCGCCGTGAGCAGTCTGCACGAATGCTTATTGACAGTTTTTTACCAGAAGGTATTACACAATTAGCTGTTGATTCCATATTCATGATGCCTCAACTAGGAGTCATGGCCAATATACAAAAAGAAGAAATAGCAGAAGATGCACGTATGGCCGCAATTGAAGTATTTGAAAAAGATTGTTTAATCAGGCTCGGGAGTTGTTTAGCTCCGGTTGGGCAATATAAAGTAGGCGCTACAGTCTTAATAACTGAATTGACTTTGTCAAATGGAGAGACTCAAACGCATGTTTTAAAATCGGGTGATATTTTCAGAATTAAAATTCCTTATGAACCCGTTAAAGCTAAACTAACTCCTGGTAAAGGTATGAATATCGGCGCCGGAAAGAATGAAGTTATTGAAACAACTATTTATGGCGGCGTAGTTGGTATTATTTTTGATGGACGTGGTCGACCTCTCGAAATTTCCTCTGATCCCAAAACACGGATTTCTAATTTAACAAATTGGTCGAAAGCAGTAAATGAATATCCTAATCTTAATCCAAACTCTGAATCATAATCATGGCACATGCTTACACACCTGGTCTTAAAGTATTACACGAAACCAAGATAAATAAAGAAAGACGTCTCCCGTTAAAAGGCACAGTAGTTGTAGAAAATGGCACAACTGTTCAGCCGGATGATATTGTTGCCAAAACAGATCTTCCGGGAAATGTTCAAATGGTGAATGTAGCAAATCAACTTAATATTGACGCTGATGATGTTAATGATGCTATGACTGTTAAAGTTGGATCTGAAGTGAGAAAGGATGATATGATAGCTGAAACGAAGGGCCTATTTGGAATGTTCAAATCCAATGTGACTGCACCAGTTGATGGGACGATAGAAATCATTTCTGATACAACAGGTCAAGTTGTAATTCGGGAAGCACCCATTCCTGTAGAAATTGATGCATATATGAGTGGAAGAATTAAGGAAGTGATACCTGAAGAAGGTGTCGTCATTGAATCTGAAGGTGTTTTTATCCAAGGTATTTTTGGAATCGGTGGGGAGAGCAGAGGTGATCTGGCTGTAATCGTTAAAGATAGGGAAGAAGAGATTACTGAAGAATTGATCACATCAAAGTTAGCCGGAAAAATTGTAGTGGGTGGTTCGTTTATCAGTTTAAAAGCGTATAAAAAAGCAATTCAAATGAAAGTAGCTGGTGTTGTAGTTGGTGGTTTTAATTATTTCGATTTAGAAGATATTCTTGGTTATACATTAGGTGTAGCAATTACGGGTTCAGAAGATTTAGTTACATCTCTAATTTTAACTGAAGGTTACGGTAAAATTAGAATGGGCTCTCAAACGTTTGATCTATTAAAAGAGCATCATGGGAAGTTTACATCGGTCAATGGTGCGACCCAAATTCGTGCAGGAGTTATTCGTCCTGAAATTGTTATACCTCTCTCTGGCGATGAGCTAAAAGGTGATCATAAAGATGCATATGCATCAGAAGGAATTCAAGCCGGAAGTTTGGTACGAGTTATCCGAGCTCCCTATTTTGGGCGAATGGGAAAAGTAGTTGATTTGCCATCAGAATTAAGAAAAATGGAATCAGAAACAATGGTGCGAGTTGCCATAATTGAAATTGATGGTGAGAATATTGAAATACCTCGGGCAAATCTTGAAATGGTTGAAACAGATTGATGACAGAAGAGGTGATTAAAACTGAAGTTCAATCCACGTTATCTGAAAAAGATAGGGATTTTATTACACGTCTAGCAAAACGCATTCAAAGTTCCGGTTTTATAACGCCAGCAATATTTTTTATTGAAATGACAAAACCATTGGCTTTGTTGGGAAGCCATGCTATGGTATTTTTCGGCCCTATTATTAATTCATTTATTCAAACAGATGGCTATTATCGTGCCGCTGAACTTTTTGAAGAACCGGATACTGTTGAATTTCTACTGGATGAAATTGAACGTCTTGATAAAGAAAATTCTCTAACGGAAGGAGATTCCATTGAAAGATAAACAATTTTGGATTGTTTTAAGCGGCTTAATTGTCGCATTCCTTATTTTTTGGTTCGCTGGACAACCCATGTTTAACGAAGACCGTGTTGTAATGTTTATAACAATTGTTGCGATTTCTGCAACTTTATTATATAATATTCGCATGGCAAAGCGTGGAGAAACATTTTATTTACGCCCCATTCCGGGTTTAAAAGCTATAGAAGAAGCAGTGGGTCGTTCCACAGAGATGGGGAAACCTGTACTTTACGTACCCGGTATTATGGACATGGACCAAGTTGAAACGGTAGCCGGAGTTATTGTTTTAGGTCATGTTGCAAGAATGACTGCTCGTTATGAAACGAGTCTGAATGTACCTGTTTCAAGATCTATTGTTATGAAAGCAGCACGGGAAGTCTGTCGTGAATCGTACATGATGGAAGGTCGTCCGGATATGTTTAATGATGATATGGTGCATTATTTAACCGATGATCAATTTGCATATGCAGCAGGTGTAAATGGAATTATGATCCGCGAAAAACCGGCTGCTTGTTTGTATATGGGTAAATTTTATGCAGAATCCTTAATCCTTGCTGAAACAGGCAATTCAATTGGTGCCATTCAAATCGCCGGAACTGCATCACAAGCCCAGATCCCGTTTTTTGTAACAGCATGTGATTACACACTCATAGGTGAAGAATTTTTCGCAGCCAGTGCTTACCTTTCACAAAAACCAGAACTGATTGGCGGTGTAAGAGGGCAAGATATGGTTAAAGTAGCTGTGATTTCAGTTATTATTTTAGCCACACTTCTTCGATTTATTTATGAAACCTGGGATGTTGGTTTTGATGCTATTAAACTTTTAACGGTTCAGTAGGAGAGCCTTATGATTTGGAAACGACAAATACCCATTTTAATTGTAGCATTTATTGGTGCATTAACTTTATTTGGTTGGTTTGTGGAAGAACCGAATATCCAAGCATTCGTAGATGATGATGCCACACAATGGTACGATATTCTAGCTAGTTTTGCAATTATCCTCGGTGCAATGAATTTAATGAAAATGCAAATTCAAAAAGTGGCCAGACAGAAAAAAGGATGGCCCTATAGTATTGTAGCTATTTTTGGATTCTTATTTGCAATCACTGCAGGATTTTTTATAAAAGGTGTGGATGATTCTGTTGCTGTGTGGGGCGCTCATGTAACGACAGAAGGAACACTATTTAAATGGATATTTGATTATATGTTTACGCCCTTGTCCGCTACTATGTTTTCTTTACTTGCATTTTTTGTGGCATCGGCATCTTATCGTGCATTCCGCATTCGCAATTTTGAAGCGTCGCTTTTGCTTGTAGCAGGAATTATTATCATGGTGGGACGTGTTCCTATCGGTAGCCTTATCTCCTCATGGGTGATTATGTACATTATTGTTTTAGCTTTAGGCATTGGTGTAAATACGTGGAAAAAAGATAAAAAGATTACATTCGGTGTTGTAGGAGTTGGAATAATAATCGTAACTGTCGCAGGAATGATGACAGGTTGGCCTTTGGATAAACCAGCAATATTCTATTTACCGATTATCCAGGAGTGGATTTATTATTATCCAAATGTAGCTGGAACTCGAGCAATTATGATTGGAGTCGGATTGGGCATTTTTGCCACATCGATTCGTTATATCCTCGGAATTGAAAAATCATATATCGGAGAATAACATAATGAAAGCATTAGAAGATTTAATTTTAAAAATTGGTAAAGTTGATAGGCGCTGGATATTTTTAGTTCTAGCTATTGCTGTGTTCATTCCCATAATCAAACCCATTGGAATGCCAATAAGGGCAACGGAGACTACAAAAGTCGTTTTTAATACTATCGAAAATTTACCGGAAAATTCAAAAGTACTTGTCTCAATTGAATACAGTCCCAGTACAAAACCGGAAAATCATCCCATGACCATCAGCATTTTACGGCACTTATTCAGAAATAATCATAAAGTGTTTGTTACGTGCCTGTGGCCCGATGGCCAATTCATGGCTCAAGATGCGTTGAAACAAGTAGCGGAAGAAGAATTTGGCAAGGTTTACGGTGAAGATTATGTTTTCCTAGGATTTCGCCCGGGAAATGAAGCAGTGGTAAAAGGCATTGTGAGTAATATCCGCAAATTATACACTGTCGATGTTTATCAAACAAAAATAGATGAAATTCCTTTAATGGATGGAATTAAAAACTTCAAAGATTTTGCATTCCTTTTCTCATGTTCTGCAGGTTATCCCGGAACGGTGGAATGGGTACAGTATGCAGCAGATCCAACAGGTGTCCCCATGAGTTCAGGTGTAACATCCATCCAGGTGAATGAGGTTATGCCCTATGTTCAATCTGGACAAATGAAAGGTGTGCTAGCCGGAATGCCCGGCGCAGCAGAATATGAAGCGTTGATGGGTCAAAAGGGGTTTGCCACCAGTGGAATGGATGCACAATCCATCGCTCACTTGGTTATAGTATTATTTATCATTTTAGGAAACGCGGCCTTTTTTATCGAACGCAAGCGTTCCAGAAAGTATTAAGGAGTCAACATTATGAGCATGACAGTTATACTTGGAGCATGGATCGCAGTATTCCTTACCTTGGGAATTTTTTCGTACTTATATAAAGATAATCCTTTCTATAAAACAGCTGAACACCTTTTTGTTGGTATTTCGGCAGGGTATTGGACATCCATTTTCTTTTGGACCCAGATTCAGCCAAATTTATTCGGACGCCTTTGGCCATCTTCGGAGTTCAGTGCAGAATCATTATGGTATAAAGTCTATAATGGATTAAGTTTCTTATCAACATCGGTTTTTCCGTCTGGTGGAATCGATAAAGGCCATGATATGCATTTAAGTTATCTTATTCCATTTGCCTTGGGTATTATGATGCTGTTAAGTCTTATTCCTAAACTTAACTGGTTTGCCAGATGGGGTATTGCATATACGGTAGGTATGGCTGCGGGATTACGAGCATATGGGTATCTGAATTCCAATGTTCTTGGTCAAATTAAAGGTACTGCAGCAAGTTTCACTGACCCAAATATGCCGTTTTTTAGTTTAACATCTGTTTCGACTTTTAATAGTCTCGTCATTCTAGTTGGAACAATAACCGGGCTACTTTATTTCTATTTTTCGAAAGAACATAAGGGAGTATTAGGTAAAGCGTCCAAAGTGGGAATTTACTTCTTGATGATTAGTTTTGGCGCATCTTTTGGATTTGCAGTCATGGGCCGTATTTCACTCCTTATCGGGCGCTTTGTTGACTTGATCAAATATTCTGCTGGTGATTATAACAATGCAACTCTTTGGGTATTGGTGATTATGCTCATAATTTTGGGTTATGATGCATTTAAAAGCCGTAAAACACCTCCAGTAAATGAGGAAGCTGTATAAGTATATTTTGCCAGCATTTTTCACCTGATAAATACTAGATAATTTAATACTAGGATAAATAATGAATTTCTTGAAAGAACTGGGGATTGAAAACCAAAATTACGGCGCTTGTGTTGGAGGAGAAGATTGGATAAAATCAACTGATTCTAAAAAAATTGATTCCATCAATCCAGCAACAGGAGAAGTAATTGCTTCAGTGTTCCAGGCCACAGTTGACGACTATGAAAAAGTGATGCTGGCATCTGAAGCAGCATTTAGTGATTGGAAAAAAGTTCCGGCTCCCATTCGTGGACAATTAATTATGGAAATAGGCAATGCTCTCCGAGAAAAGAAAGATGTCTTGGGAAGTTTGGTTTCATTGGAAATGGGGAAAATTAAGCAAGAGGGTGATGGAGAAGTTCAGGAAATGATTGATATAGCTGATTTTGCCGTTGGACAATCGAGAATGCTTTATGGGAAAACAATGCATTCAGAGCGCCAGGATCACCGTATGTACGAACAATGGCATCCATTGGGAAATGTGGGCGTTATTACAGCATTTAACTTTCCTGTAGCCGTTTGGGCATGGAATGCATGCCTTGCTGCAATTTGCGGAGATATTACAATTTGGAAGCCATCTTCATCTACACCACTTTGTGCTGTGGCTGTTCAGAATATTGCCAATGAGGTGCTTAAAAAACATGGTTATATTGGCATTTTCAACACATTGATCGGCAGCGGGTCCGTGGTGGGCGAGCGCATGTTGAATGATAAGCGTGTTCAGCTTGTATCATTCACAGGTTCTACAAGAATGGGACGCCATGTATCAAAAGTAGTATCTGAACGGTTTGGTAAAACGATTCTAGAGCTTGGTGGAAATAATGCCATTATTGTGGATGAAACTGCGGATATGAATATGGTTATACCAGCTATTGCTTTTGGATCTGTAGGCACAGCCGGCCAGCGCTGCACGAGCACTCGCAGAATTATTGTTCAAGAATCACGTTATGATGAATTAGTTAAAAGATTAGTAAGTGCGTATGAGCAAGTCAATATTGGTGACCCATTAGCAAAAGATACTCTAATGGGCCCATTGGTAAATCAAAATTCAGTTTCTGACTATAAGAATGCATTAGAAAAAGTAAAAGAAGCTGGGGGTGAAATTCTTTATGGCGGTGAAGTACTTGAAGGAAATTTTGTCCAGCCAACTATCGTGAAAGCAGAGAATCACTGGAACATTGTCCAGAAAGAAACATTTGCACCGATTTTATACATAATCGCTTACAAAACTCTTGAAGATGCGATTACTATTCATAATGATGTTCCACAGGGGCTTTCATCGTCTATGTTTACATTAAACATGCAAAATGCAGAAACATTTTTATCATCAGTAGGCAGTGATTGTGGAATAGCCAATATCAATATCGGCACTTCAGGCGCCGAAATCGGCGGAGCCTTCGGCGGCGAAAAAGAAACGGGAGGTGGACGGGAATCTGGTTCTGATTCTTGGAAACAGTACATGCGCCGACAAACAAACACAATTAACTGGAGTAAAGAATTGCCACTTGCCCAGGGAATTACTTTCGATCTTTCATAATTTTAGGAGACAAAATGTCAATTACACCCACGAATGTACACAAGACAATTGCCAAACATATGCTGGCAGATGGAATGGAACAGGTTATCGACCTTAAAAAGAGCCATGGGTCTTGGATGGTAGATGCCAGAGACGGAAAAGAATATTTGGATTTATTTTCTATGTTTGCATCATTATCCATTGGATATAACCATCCCTATATTTTAGAAAATAAAGATAAACTAACGACAGCTGCTTTAAATAAAGTAACAAATTCTGATATTTATTCTCAAGAAATGGCAGAGTTTGTTGAAACAATGGGTCGGATTGCTCAACCGGATTATCTACCTTATGCTTTTTATGTGGAGGGAGGGGCATTGGCAGTTGAGAATGCATTAAAGGTTGCGTTCGACTGGAAAGTGCGAAAGAACATCGCATCAGGAAAAGGTGAAAAAGGAACAAAGGTTATTCATTTTAAAGAATGTTTCCATGGCCGTTCAGGATATACAATGTCACTGACCGATTCACCTGACCCTCGCAAAACATTGTTTTTCCCCAAGTTTGACTGGCCACGAGTATCTAATCCTAAAATGACATTTCCCCTAAATGAATCCGCTGTAGCGGAGGCAGAAGCCAAGTCAATTGCTGAAATAAATGCTGCCATCGCTTCAAACCCCGATGATATTGCAGCAATGATACTTGAACCTATACAAGGCGAAGGCGGTGACAACCATTTCCGGGAAGAATATTTTCAAGAATTAAGAAAAATATGTGATGAAAAAGACATTATGCTCATTTATGATGAAGTGCAAACTGGTATAGGAATTACAGGTAAAATGTGGGCGCATCAACATTATGGAGAAGATTGTCGCCCGGATATTATTAGTTTTGGTAAAAAAACCCAAATTTGCGGAATTTTCGCTTCTAATCGTGTGGATGAAGTGGAAAATAATGTATTTCACGAATCCAATCGTTTAAATTCCACTTGGGGTGGAAACATAGCAGATATGGTCAGAATCACTCTTTATCTGAATGTCATTGATCAAGAAGGTCTCGTTCAAAAAGCTGCGGAGAATGGTGAATATCTAATGAATAAGCTAGATGTGCTTCAAGAGAGTAACGGTAATATTGTTTCAAATTTGAGAGGAAGGGGCTTATTTTGCGCTTTCGATCTACCCAATGGCGATTTACAGGATAAATTGTTATCACTCATTGCTGATGAAGGGGCACTCATGTTGGGCTGTGGCACGCAATCCATTCGTTTTCGTCCTCATTTAAATATAAGCAAAGATGAAATTGATACCGGATTTAAAATGATTAGCAGAGCTATTTCTAAATTGTGATTTCAGAAAATAATGTCGGCGCTCTGTTTATTGTTGCTACACCGATTGGCAACTTAAAGGATTTTACTTTTCGAGCCGTAGAAACATTGCAGAATGTCAAACTTATTGCTGCAGAAGACACTCGGCATTCAAGGATTCTTCTCCAACATTATAAAATAAATACTCCCACCATAAGTTACTTCGAACACAACCGTTTTACCCGTATACCAAAAATAATTGAGACGATTCAAAACGGTTCAGACGTTGCCGTTATCACCGATGCAGGAACACCTGGAGTAAGCGATCCTGCTTACAAACTTGTACGTGCTGCAATTGAAAAAGGAATTAGAGTAGAGGCTATTCCCGGCAGTTCAGCATTATTAACAGCATTGGTATCTTCGGGATTACCGACAGATCGTTTTCTCTTTGAAGGATTTATTCCATCTAAAAAAGGTCGTAAAAAAAGATTAAAATCTATTCAGAATGAAAATGCAACATTGGTATTTTTTGAAAACCCAAAACGTTTATTGCGTACATTAAAAGATATATACGAAGTAATCGGTGACAGACCAGCCGTATTAGCTCGTGAATTAACTAAAATTCATGAGGAAATAATCCGTGGAACTGTTTCAGAATTAATGTCGTATTTTTCAGAGAAATCTCCACGGGGAGAATGCGTATTAATGATAGGAAAAGATGACGAAAATGTTTACTTCAACTAAAGAACATTTCATCACATTTGAAGGTATTGATGGGTGTGGTAAATCCACTCAAGCAAAACTTCTTCTAGAAAAATTGAATGAAGAAGGATGCAAGTCTATACTCGTTCGTGAACCGGGCGGTACTCGAATTTCCGAAGCAGTGCGTGAAATTTTATTAACCAAAGGAATGGATGAGTTGCATAATAGGACAGAAGCATTACTCATGACAGCAAGTAGAGCCCAATTAACCGATGAAGTTATTTTGCCTAATCTCCATAAAGGAAATTGGGTTATCGCAGATCGTTACACAGATTCTACATTAGCATATCAAGGTGGCGGAAGAGAATTGAATCTAGACTGGTTAATCAAATTAAACTCGTTTGCAACTAACGAATTAAATCCGGATATGACAGTCATTGTTGACATTGTTCCTGAAGAAGGCCAACGTAGAAGAGCGTCTGATAATCCAGACCGCATCGAAAAAGCGGGCATGGATTTTCAGCAAAATGTTCGTAAAATGTATTTAGAAATTGCAAAACGCTTTCCTGATAGAATTTTTGTAACAGACGGTCATGAAACAATCAAAAATATTCATCGTAAAATTTGGAACGAAATCAAAAGGAGATATTTTTTATAATGTTCGCATTCATTTTTAAAAAGAAAAAAGTTTTAATCAGTGTATTTCTTGCCGGGTTTGTTTTTATTATTATCGGAGCTTCAAATTCCGACACATACCGTAGCATAGCCCGCTCCCAGCGTATTATAAATGAAGTCTACAAACATTTAATCGTCAATTATGTTGATGAACTGGATACAGATGAGTTCACCAAAACAAGTATCAATAATATGCTGTCTGATTTGGATCCATATACAGTCTATTTGGAGTCTGAAGATCGTGATAATCTTGATATGCTTACCCATGGTAAATATGGAGGTGTGGGAATTCAACTTGGCAAAAGAGATGATCATCTGACTGTTATTTCTCCCATGGAAGATTCTCCTGCCATGCGCGCCGGTATATTAAGTGGCGATATTATTAGCAAAATTGACGAGGAGGAAGTCAAAGATATTTCCCTGGATGATGCGGCAAAGCTTATTCGCGGTAAAAAAGGGACGACAGTCGTTTTAACTATTATCCGAATTGAGAAAGAGGAACCGATTGAATTCTATTTAACACGTACGGATATTATGGTCCAAGATGTTCCTTATGCAGAAATGATTAATGATGATATTGGCTATATCGTTTTAACACGCTTTTCTAAAAATGCTCCTATGGAAATGAAAAATGCGTTACGTAGTTTAATCGACCAAGGTATGAATAATCTAATTCTCGATTTACGAAATAATCCTGGAGGTCTGTTATCTGCTGCAATAGAAATATTGGAATTGATTTTTCCCAAGGGAGAAAAACTGCTATGGACTAAAGGTCGCACAAAAGAATCCAATCGTGAATTTATTTCCCGGAAAAATCCTCTATTAGATAGTAAAATAAAAATTGCTGTTTTAATTAATGAGGGTAGCGCTTCTGCCAGCGAAATAGTTTCAGGCGTAATTCAAGATTTAGACAGAGGCATAGTTATTGGGAATAAATCCTTTGGCAAAGGTTTGGTCCAATCCGTGTACGGTATTGATCAAAAACGATCTTTAAAAGTTACAACTGCAAAATATTATATACCGAGTGGAAGACTCATCCAGAAACCGGATTATTTAAACGAAAAAGTGATAAAGAGTGTCGCAATGAAGGATAGTGTTTTTACGACAAAAGGTGGACGTAATGTAGAAGGGGGAGGTGGAATAACTCCAGATTATATTGTTGAAGATGTTCAAGTGGGACCCTTAACTCGCGAATGTTGGAGAAAGAGCTATTTCTTCTCTTTTGCCAGAGAAAACAAAAATATATTTCAATCATTTGAAGATGTTTTGAATAATGAAAAATTAATGGATACATTTTCCGATTATCTTGCAAATCATGAATTGGAAATAAAAATTGATGGTCAATCTCAATTTGAACAAAGTAAAGAAAAGTTGAAAAAATATGATGACAAAAATGCCAAGTTGAATTATGCGTTCAAAATGATTGATGAATTTATAGTTAAAACAGAAAAATCTTTATTTGAAAACGAATACAGTGATTTGGAAAAAGGTGTTTTTACAAATTTTGCTCAAATCTTTGACGGGAATAAAGGGAGAATTCGTTTTAATGTTGGTCAGGATGAGGTTATAAATAAAGCACGTCAATTGCTTCAAGACAAAATGGCTTATTTAGAAACATTTCATGCCGTTTCAAATAATTAGAAATTGTATAAAACAATTCTATTATTCCCATAGTTCAGCATTAAATTCCACGACTTTTTTATGGGCGTTTAGCTCAGTTGGTTAGAGTGCTTGCTTGACATGCAAGAGGTCGGCAGTTCAAGTCTGCCATCGCCCACAGTCAAAGTGATTGGCAGTTCCCTGACCGCCCTAATGAATTGTAGGCGGGAAGTCTGCCATCGCCCATAGTAAATCAGCAAATATATATTGTGATAAAAGAAACAAGCAAATACTACAATATCGTGGACGATTCTCCACAAAAATCAGTGTGCACTCGTACAGCTTTCTGATTTTGTATACTCTATTATTTAAGCTATGAGTGACATTTTAATAACATTCCCTGATCAATCTTCACGGTCTTTCGCTACGGGCGTCTCCTCAATCGAAATTGCTGAAAGTATTGGACCGGGATTGGCGAAGGCTGCAGTAGCTGCGCGAATTGATGGATTATTAACTGATCTAACTCAATCAATTGATAAAAATGCTGATTTTGAAATTATTACAGAAGATTCAGATGCTGGACACGAAGTTTTATTGCATAGTACAGCGCACCTCATGGCTCATGCAGTAAAATTACTTTTTCCTGATGCTAAAGTGACTATCGGCCCCGCGATTGAGAATCGCTTTTATTATGATTTTGACATTCCAGGCACATTTTCGGATGATGATTTAGAAAAAATTGAAGCAAAAATGCGCGAATTATCTGAACATAACTATGAAGTAAATCGTATTGAGATGAGTCGAAATGACGCCTTGAAAATGTTCAAAGGAATGGGTGAAGATTATAAAGTAGAGATTATTGAACAGATTAATGAACATGATATAATATCGGCATATTCTCAAGATGATTTCATTGATCTTTGTAGAGGTCCTCACGTGAAATCAACTGGTAAGATTAAATATTTTAAACTTTTATCTACATCTGGTGCATATTGGCGTGGTGATGAAAATAATACAATGTTGCAACGCATCTACGGAACTGTATTTAGTACTAAAAAAGGATTAGATACTTATCTTCATTATTTGGAAGAAGCGAAGAAGCGAGATCATCGTAAACTCGGAAAAGAATTAGATTTGTTTTTCTTTCATCAATGGTCACCGGCAAGTCCTTTTTTCACTGACAAAGGTGCAGTCGTTTATAATAATCTCATAGACTATATGCGGAGCTTATATAACGAACATGGCTATAATGAAGTGATTACTCCCCAAATATTTGATATGGAATTATGGAAACAATCCGGCCATTATGATATGTTTATCGATAATATGTTTAGCATGGAAATGGGGGATAGGGAATTTGGATTAAAACCAATGAATTGCCCCGGACATACTTTGATTTATTCGCACGGACATCATTCTTATAGAGATTTACCTATACGCATGGCCGATTTTGGCCGTTTACACAGATTTGAAAAAGCAGGTGTTCTTTCAGGATTAACACGTGTTCGCAGTATGGCACAAGACGATGCTCATATTTTTTGTACGCCTGAACAAATTGGCGATGAAATCACAGATTTGTTTGAAATGGTTCAAAAAGTATATAAAACATTTAGCTTTGAAGATTTATCTATTACTTTGAGCACTCGCCCAATCAAAGCACTTGGTGATATAAATTTATGGGATAAAGCAGAATCATCTCTCAAAGCTGTACTCGACAAGTCAAGTTTTTATTTTACTATTGACAAAGGTAAAGGCGCGTTTTACGGTCCCAAAATTGATTTTCATGTCAAAGATGCATTGCAGCGTAGTCATCAATTAGCCACAATCCAATTGGATTTTGTTTTACCTGAACGTTTCAAATTGAAATATATAGCAGAAGATGGAAATGAAGCACGCCCGGTCATGATTCATCGTGCTATTTTAGGTTCATTGGAACGTTTTTTTGGTGTTTACTTGGAGCATTGTGGTGGTGATTTTCCACTGTGGTTAGCTCCCGTACAAATAGTCGTTTTACCTATTTCAGAAAAAGTACAAACATATGCAGAAAAACTTACAAAAAATTTAAAAGCATCTGGTTTTAGAACACAATTAGATGATAAAGCTGATAAAATAGGAGCTAAAATACGACAAGCAGAATTGAGTAAAATTAATATTATGCTCATCGTTGGAGAAAAAGAAGCAGAAGCCGAAACAGTATCTGTACGCCGTCGACATAAAGGTGATCTTGGAGTAATGGATGTTTCAGAATTGACCGGGCTTTTAAGTGAAGAAATAAAACAAAGGAGTTCATAATCGGAAAAAGTCATAAACCACGTATAAATGATAAAATAGCTGCTACTAAAGTCAGATTAATTTCTGAAGATGGTGAACAGCTCGGTGTCGTAAAAATTGATGATGCAATTATTAAAGCAGAAGAAGTAGGCCTAGATCTTGTGGAAGTTGCCCCAAATTCAACGCCTCCAGTTTGCAAAATACTTAATTACGGAAAAATTAAATATGAGGCCAAGAAAAAGCTTCAACATAGTAAAAAGAAACAGCACGTCATAAAAATTAAAGAAGTACGAGTTCGACCCGGAATTGGTGAAAATGATTTAAATACGAAAATGAACATGGGAAGAAAATTTCTAATGGATGGTTGTAAATTAAAGGTAACGATTATGTTTCGTGGAAGAGAATTGAGTCGCGCTAAAGAAATGGGCGATATGATTCTTGGACGTATAACAGCTATGCTAGAAGACATTTCAGAACCTGAAATGCAATCAGAATTGGAAGGACGGAGAATTTCCGTCATGTTTACTGCAAAGTAGGAGAACGTAATGCCTAAGATGAAAACACGTCGAAGCGCTGCAAAGCGGTTCAAATTAACCGGAACCGGACGTATTCGACGCAACAAAGCAAACCATAGACACATGCTCATCAGGCGGAGCAACAGTACGAAGCGAAAAATGCGTAATGCAGGATTCGTGTGTAGAGCTGAAGAAAATCGCGTCCGCAGGATGCTTGGAATCTAAAGGAGTATAAGAGATGCCAAGAGCTAATAGTTCTGTGCCAAGACACAGACGTCATCGAAAGGTAATAAAGCAGGCCAAAGGCTACTATGGTGCCCGGAGCCGCAATTTCAAAGCTGCAAAAGATGCAGTTTGGAAAGCAGGGCAATATGCCTATCGTGATCGCCGTCAACGGAAGCGTTTTTTCCGTAGACTGTGGATCATACGCATTAATGCGGCTGTACGGCAACATGGTTTGACTTATTCTGCATTTATTGCCGGGCTGAAAGAAAAAGAGATTGAATTGGATCGCAAGATCCTGGCTGATATGGCCATGAACAATCCAACTTCTTTCGCCGAATTAGTCAGTTCTGTAAAGAACTAACGATGACCATCAATGAGTCCATAGAGTCGGTTCGAAAATCTTTTCGGACCGACCTTGACTCATTTCCTTCTGATCCGAAGGAAATCGATTCACTGCGTTCAGTATATTTTGGTCGTAAAGGCCTGATTGCAGGTTTATATATCTCACTCGCCGATTTACCTAATAATGAAAAGCCTGAAGCAGGGCAGTCCATTAACAATTTTAAAAAAGAATTGCAAACTGACTTTGATGCAAAAGCCTCTACTATTATTGATGTCGCGTCAACAACGCATAATCAGTCATTCGATTTATCTCTACCTGGTTTTCCCATTACAAATGGATCTATACATCCATTACAGCAAACATTAGATGAAATAAAGAGCATTTTTAAATCGGTTGGATTTAAAGTTGCGTATGGTCCGGAGATTGAAGATGATTATCACAATTTTGAAGCACTAAATATTCCCAAACACCACCCTGCACGAGATATGCAGGATACATTTTTTGTAAAAGATAATATTGTATTACGCACTCATACTTCAAATGTGCAAATCCATCTGATGGAAGAACGAGAGCCGCCATTACGGTATATTGTTCCTGGCCGTGTGTATCGAAACGAATCAGTGAGCTATAAAAGCTATTGTTTATTCCATCAAATCGAAGGACTATTCGTAGATAAAAATGTTTCAATGGCTGATTTAAAAGGTATTTTGGAATATTTTGTAAAACAATTTTTTGGTGAAAGTACAGTCATGCGCTTTCGCCCTAGTTTTTTCCCATTTACAGAACCAAGTGCTGAAGTGGACATTTGGGATAAAAAACGTGGTAAATGGATGGAAATTCTCGGTTGTGGTATGATCGATCCCAATGTATTTGAAAATGTAGGGTATGATTCTAGTATTTGGCATGGCTACGCCTTTGGTATGGGTATAGAGCGTATGACCATGCTCAAGTACGGAATTGATGATATTCGCCTATTTTATCAGAATGATATCAGATTTTTGGAGCAATTTTGATGCGCGTTTCAATTCCATGGCTTAAGAAATTTGTTAATATAAAGCAGACGACAGAAGAGCTGGCTGATATGCTTTCCATGTTAGGATTGGAAGCAGAGGCGCCAGAAAGTGCATCATTTTCCGGCATTGTTGTCGGTAAAGTTATTACAGCTGAAAAACATCCCAATGCTGATCGTTTAAAACTCTGTACTGTTTCTGATGGACAAAATGAGTTTCAAGTTGTGTGCGGAGCTTCGAATGTTGCAACTAATCAACGTGTACCATTTGCCAAAATAGGTGCTGTGCTGGGTGATGATTTTATTATTAAGAAAGCAAAAATTCGTGGTGAACGCAGTTTCGGTATGATATGCTCTGAAAAAGAATTAGGCTTATCAGAAGAACATGAAGGCATTATGATTCTGGATGATAATGCAAAAATAGGTACTGATTTCGAAAAATATTTAAAATCTAATCTGGAGTATTTAGAAATAGATTTGACACCTAATCGCCCCGATTGTATGTCACACGTGGGCGTTGCTCGTGAAATTGCAGTTAAAACCGGTCAGATATTAGATTTCAAAAATGCGACAAATCGGAATGTTAAAAAGAATGAAGTTTCTGAATTGCTTTCTATTAAAATTGAAGATAAAAATGATTGTCCTCGGTATATAGCTGGACTAGTCAAAAATATTTCTGTGGGACCTTCTCCTAAATGGCTACAGGATTTACTAGCTTCATCCGGACAGAGAAGCATTAATAACATCGTGGATATTTCTAATTATGTACTCTTGGAAATGGGACATCCCACACATATTTTTGATTTTGATAAAGTGCCGTCAAATACTATCGGTATTCGTAAAGCAAAAAAGGGTGAATGTGTCACTACACTTGATGATGAAAAAAGGACATTAACAAATCAATTGGTTATAACCGACGGTAAAAACCCCATCGGAATCGCCGGTATTATGGGCGGACTTGACTCTGCTGTTACAGATAAAACATCAACAGTGTTAATTGAAAGCGCATATTTTAACCCTATTACCATTCGTCGTAGTGCAAAGTCTCTTGGTATGTCTACAGAGGCATCTAAACGCTTTGAGCGCGGCGCTGATCCCCAAGGTGCTGAACATGCCTATTGGCGCGTTGTAGGATTACTTGAAGAATTGGCAGGGGGTGAGTGGATACCAGGAATCATTGATGAATATCCTAAAAAGATTAGCCAGAATACAATTACGCTTACTCGGGAAAAGATTAATATTTTATCGGGCTGTGACTTATCGGACACTTTTGTAAAGGATACATTATCACATTTAGAAATTGATATTAAAAAAGACGGCAAATACAATTGGACGTGTATTCCGCCGTCGTTTCGTCCTGATTTAGAAAGAGAAGTGGATTTAATTGAAGAATGCTGTCGAGTGTACGGGTACGATGAAATAAGCTCCAGTTTTCATTATGGTGGATTATATGATCTTGCTGAAGTGGATTCGGAAGATGTATTGAGTTCCATTGCAAAAACGATGTCCGGACTGGGATTCAGACAATGTTATTTGAATTCTCTTACTGATGAAAAAACATCTAATCTTTTGGGCGCCCATTCTGTTGCAATGCAAAATCCGTTGAGTTCTTCTATGTCACATTTAAGAACTTCATTATTCCCCGGGCTTCTAGAAACATTGAATTATAATATTCGCAATGGCGCTTCGAATGTGAATCTATTCGAAATCGGGAAAGAATACAGACCCGGTAAAATGTATGATGAAGTGGTTCACCTCACAGGTGTTATGCATGGTGAATGGTTGAGTAAAAGCGTTCATAACGATGACCAACACCATTCAATATATTCATTAAAAGGAATAATTAATGCATTATTCAATAGATTAAATGTGAATAATATTTCATTTTTGACACTGGATGACGATCTCTATGAATATGGATTATCTATAAAATTTGGAAAGAGGATAGTCGGTCATTGCGGTAAAATGAGCCATTCATTTCTTGAAATTCTGAATTTAGATATAGATGATGTTTATGGATTTGATATTGAGCTGGATTCTATTACAAGTGCAATGAAGATAATTATGAATTATGAATCAATAGTACATTATCCTAAAGTGGACCGAGACATTAATTTTGTTTTGGAGGATGAAATACATTCCGGTGATGTCGTTAATGCAATTATGAAAGCATGTAGTGAATATTTAATCGCAGTTCAGCCGGTAAATATATATCAACACGAATCCCTTGGTGATAATAAGAAAAGCGTTACCTTTCATCTTGAATTTCAGAGTGCTGTAAAGACGCTTGAAGAAGCAGAGATAAATACAGCAATGAATGTTATTACAGCTATTATAACGAAACAATTTGATGCTAAATTAAGAGACTAAAACATTTAAACAGGATTGAACTATGGATAATAATGACAATCTAGCCCGAGTTTCCATTTTTGGGCACGAATACACAGTAAAAGCTCCGGCAGACTCAACATATATCAAAGATATCGCAGAATATGTTGATACTAAAATGCGTGAAGTCCAAGAGGGCATGCCCGATATACAATCGACAGAACGAATAGCCATACTCGCGGCGATGAACATATCTGATGAACTTTTTACGAATAATAAAAACAGTGAAAATTTCACATCAGAAGTAGAAAATAAAGTTCAATCACTGATTGAAATTATCGACGAAAATCTTTAAAATAATATCCGAACTAAACAATGGCTGAAACTATTATATTATCGGGAAAAACTGTCAGCCAGAATGTATATAATTCTCTCCAAACACGTATAGACTTACTCAAATCATCAGGATGCACTCCGGGACTAGCCGCAGTTCTTGTGGGTGACGATCCTGCTTCAAATGTTTATGTAAACAGTAAAACGCGACGCTTCAATACATTAGGTTTATTTTCTGAAACGATTTGTCTTCCTGAAATATGTAGCGAAAATGAACTTGTTTCCATAATTCACAAATTAAATAATGATAATAGGTTTCATGGTATCCTTGTACAAATGCCTCTACCAAACCATCTGAATGAATCCGTCATTATTGAGTCTGTTGATCCATTAAAAGATGTGGATGGTTTTCATCCGGAAAATTTGGGTTTATTAACAACCGGTCGCCCTCAATTTGTGCCATGTACTCCAAAAGGAATTATGCGGATTCTGAAATATTATGAGATTGATCCTTCTGGAAAGCATGTGGTTGTTTTAGGGCGCAGCAATATTGTTGGCCGCCCTTTATCAATTCTAATGAGTCTGAAACAATCTTATTCGAATGCGACAACGACAATCTGTCATTCAGGTACGATAGATATTCCTTATTACACGCAACAAGCAGATATTTTGATTGCAGCTATTGGTGTACCTGAATTTGTAACATCTGATCATATTAAAGATGGAGCTGTGATAATTGATGTAGGAATTAACAGGGTAGAGGACGATTCAGAAAATGGATATACATTGGTTGGTGATGTTCATTTTGATAGTGTAAATGGCAAAGCTACAGCCATTTCACCTGTACCTGGTGGTGTGGGTCCGATGACGATTGCCATGTTAGTGGAAAATACTGTAGAAGCTGCAGAAAGATTTGTGACGGGTGAATAGTAAGTTAGAACAGGACTATTCATTAATAACCAGCAACCACTCTCCAAAAACCATAATGCGCCCGTAGCTCAGCTGGATAGAGCGTTGGATTCCGGTTCCAAAGGTCGTGGGTTCGACTCCCTCCGGGCGTACCACTCATCTTAAACATCGAACTTTTCGGTTTAAGACATCTACCTTATAAAAATCAATAGTATCCGTCTATATTGCGATAGATACAGAGACACATTAAAACAAACATCCTTTTCACATTTTTTTTGCACATGATTTGTACCTTTCTGATAATAGAATAGTTCGACTTTTCAACGACGCTCAAGGTTGGCGGACAGTTCATCGAGAATTTTTTGCATAATATTAAAATATTGCTTGACAATATATTTTCGACTCCATACTTTAGGGTAGTTATGTTGTGTTGAAAACAATCATATTGATGAAAGGTAGTAAAAGCAACATAGAGAATGGACGTAATCACACCTATTGTTGTTAAATAAAGTTAAAATACTAAATAATAAGATAAATGTTGAAATGAAAAATCCAATTTATTTGATCAATAAACGTTTCAGTTCTTTACGACCGTCTGAAAAACGAGTCGCAGAATACATTCAGAAAAATATGGATGAAGTAATTCTTTTGTCTCTTCAAAAGGTTGCCAATAAATGTAGTACGAGTGATGCGACTGTTCTCCGGTTCTGTAAGGCGATAGGATACTTGGGGTTTGATGATTTTAAAGTATCACTGGTCCCTGAGTTACTTAAAGTTGGAAGTGCTAATTATAATCAATTAGAACCGAAACAAAATGGAAATGGTATCCACGAATCTCTACAAAAAAACTTTCTGAAGCAAATGTATTCACTTCTTCTCAATTCGGATCAAAAAATAATAGTCAAAGTTGCATCACATATATCTCGTGCAAATAAAATACTTGTTATAGGTTTGGGTGGTTCGGCAGGCGTAGCACATATATTCTGTGATTCGTTGGGAAGTTTAGGCATTTTAAGTTTTTGCCTACAAGATCGCTCCATTATGCAAAATGCTGTCCCCACATTGAATTCAGAAGATGTGATTGTTGGTATATCTCATTCGGGGGAAACTTTGGAAATTGTGTCTGCAGTTAAATCAGCTAAAGAGTATGGTGCTCATACAATTTGTATCACCAATTATTCACCATCATCTTTAGCGGATGTTACTCAATTACCACTGATTACGGGAGTTCCCAGTAACCTATTAGGGAGCTATTCCTGCCAAGCTCGAATATCTCAATTGGTGATTTTAGAATTAATACTTCATGAACTTTCTAAATTGGTCGAAAAAAGAGATGACAATCATCTTTTAAATAGCCAATCGGAAAACAAACAAACAAACAAAAAAACAAACATACAAAAAAAGGAGTTAACATTATGATAAAAGCGATAAAACACATGTTTTTCATTGTATTTTTGTTGCTCGGTACTTATGAAGTAAAAGCGAATGTTTTCGCTTCCTTTGTAGAAATAACCTACACTGGGTCATTTCCTGCGACAATCACATATATCCTCAATCAGGAAGCGACTACTGTTCAGGTTTTAGTTAAATCCTACCCAGAAGGCACCACGGTCAAAACAATTGATCTTGCATCTGGTGTTAACGGGGCGAATCAAGGATTCAACGACGTGGCATGGGACGGCAGCTTGGATGCTGGAGGTACCGCCACGAGTGGTGTGTATTTAGTAACTATCAACGCCTCTGATGGAACTGGTTCCAATGGTTGGGAGTTGCTCAGTTACGATACAGGCCCGGATAGCTGGTACTGGTCATCCGGTGGTGTGGCAACTAACAATAATAATCCAAGTCCTTACTTTGGCATGGTCTATGTCACTGAACGTTCTGGAGGCACATCTGGCAATGCTGGTGGAAGTGAGACAATCAGGGGTTTGTATATGCATTATCCCGATGGACAGTATTATGGCTTTGACCAAGCTGTAGCGTATGCCCCAGGGAACGCGGGGATTGATTGGGGTGCATTGGGTGCCAACGAAGGCAAGCCAACGAGCGTGTATGTAGGACCCGATGATCGGGTTTACGTGTGGAGCCTGGCCAACAATGGTGACGCAACCGTTACAGGTGGCGTGGCAGTTGGCGATGCAGGATGGTCTTTAGCCAGTATTGATACTGTATTATCGTTTTATACACTGGATAATCATAGCACCATCTCGCGGGCAATCGTAGTGGGTGAGGGCGCCGACCGTATGCTCTATACTGTAGAGCAGGTGGGCTCACGCTACGGGTCTGATAGTGAAGGTCCCACTGATGGCGATGGTTTCGATATTGCTGAGGTGCGGTCTTATGCCATTGGAACCAGTACTGGTGTTTTCACCGGTGCCCATACGGTGGTTATCGACTCGCTGACGTTGCCCAGGGCCTTCGCCCTCGAAATGGACGCCTCGGGTTATCTCTATATTGCCCAGTCACAGCAAGATACCCTGGCAGAAACTGAATTAGTTTATGGCCTCAGTAAATGGGATATTTCAGGTACTACTGCTGTAGAAATGTGGCATATTGGTTTAGATGATGCGCCGCCACATAATGACCCCACTCATATGGCGACAGCTTCGTCTTTTACTGGGATCGCCCTGGATGAGTCCAATGGTCGCGTCTACGTGGCCCGCAGGCAAACTGGCGGTCGCCCATTGCATAATGTTATCGGTTATGCCATGAGCGATGGCGCTTTGTTGTCCGGGTTCAGCTTTGCCACAGCCCTCTCAATCGTGGGCACCGACACAACTAACCTGTCTGGCGGCGGCGGTAACAATATCCGCGATATTTTTGTGGATGCGGCCGGAAATCTGGTTTCGGTAAACTCATCTTCAGAAGCACTGCGGATGCATAGTCCGCCTGATGGAGCAAACAACTTCGTTACCTACAGTCCATGGGCTGTGGATGTGGATAACGGCACCGTTATTTCAACAGACCTGGAAGACTTTGTTTCCACGGATAATTCTGGAGTGCAGATGCCGCAGCATTACACCCTGAGTCAAAACTACCCCAATCCATTCAATGGCACCACCGTCATTGAGTATACTCTTCCAATTGCCAGTAATGTAACGCTTATCATTTTTGATATTAACGGACGAGAAGTGGCTACGTTGTTTGATAATCGTCAGGATGCAGGTACATATAATGTTATCTGGAATGGCGTAGATCAGCATGGACGCAGTTTAGCCAGTGGAATCTATTTCTACCAGATTACTGCTCCTTCCAGCGATCGGGTGACACGCCCATTCAATCTTGTTCGCCGGATGGTTTACTTGAAATAAGTAAAACCGCAAAAGCTAAATAGATAATTTTGGGAGGCAGGAATTCTCCTGCCTCCCAAAATTAAGATGCAGGTTTATAATGAAATTTAATCTTGTTTAAAAAATTATTCCATATAAAAAATCATATTTAGGAAAAGATGATAATTAGCCAACTATACCAAAAATCATTGTGGCACATGGTCGCTTTATTTGCCACTATTTTTCTATCGGTGGTCATAATACAAGCAGGAACAACTGGTAAGGTAAAGGGGCGCGTTTTAGAATTGGAAACAGGAGATCCACTACCAGGTGCTAATGTTCAGATTGCTGGAAGCAGTTTAGGAGCTGCAACAGATATTGATGGTTTTTATTTTGTACTAAATATTCCTCCCGGACGGCACGAGATAGTTGTGACCTATGTCGGCTATGCGATTAGTCGACGGACTATTAATGTGCTTGCCGACTTAACCACTGTAGAAAATATTAGCCTAACCACTTCCGTAATCGAAGTAGGGGGTGTTACAGTAACGGCAGAGCGGGCGGCCATCCAAATGGATAGAACCAATACGACAGCCTATGTTTCTGCTGATCAAATTGAAAATCTACCGGTTCAGGAGATTGTTGACCTGATCCAACTTCAAGCTGGTGTAATTGTCGACCATTCCGGTGGTATTCATATCCGAGGAGGCAGGACCAGCGATGTTGCTTATATGGTGGATGGTATTCCCATCACAAACCAATTCTCGACTGGGGGCGGCAGTTTATTTAGTGTTGAAACCGATAATGTTCAAGAATTACAAATTATTAGCGGTACGTTCAATGCCGAATACGGTCAGGCGCAGTCGGGAGTTATCAATATCATTACAAAAGACCCGAGTCGACAATATTCGGGGAAATTAAAATTGTACGTCGGCGATCGGTTTAGCAGAGAATCAGGTCCTTTTCTTGGATTAGATCGACTGAACCCCAGCAACACCCAGAATATTGAAGGGCGCATATCAGGTCCCTTACCCATTTTCAATAAGATTGGAGTTTATTTAAGCGGTCGCTATTTTTCGGATACAAACTATTTGACAGGTATACAACTTGCCCGTCCGGAGGACGCCTGGCAAATTGCTGCTTATGATACTTGGTATCGCCGCAAATTTCCTAACGATCCGGCCGTATGGAGAGGTATTATAGAGATTCCGGATTCTCTTTTTACAGGCAATGGTGAAATTGTGGCTATGGACCCGATACAACACCTATCGCTAAATGCAAAATTTGTTTTCCGCCCATTGCCGGTAGTCCGTACCTCATACAGTGTTTTTATTGAAAATAAAACGGGTCGTGATTACGATGACAATTACCGTTATACACCCGATGCACTGAAGCATGTCTTCAATAAATTTCAAATGCATAACTTTAGTGTAAATCATACCCTGAGTCCCCGGCTTTTTTATTCTATCAATTTCAGCTACTCTGCATCTTCCAGAGAGTCCTATCAATTTCGTAATCTTATCAGTAGTGAACTACAGACAGTATCTCCCACACGAGGACGTTTCAATCTGGGAGGAACTAATTCCGGCATAGATATGGTAGAGACTGATAAATTGCTTGGTAAAATGGATTGGAATTGGCAAGTAGATAATTATCAGTTGATCAAATTTGGAATTGAAGGTACATCTCATCGCGTCCGATTTCAAAGCCGAAGCCCTGTACGATCATCAAATTATAATTTTTCCAGCAATTATTTCCCCACTGATACCACGCTAATTTTCAGTGAATTCCTGGGGCAGTCCCAGGCAGCCGTACTGGAAGTTCCACAATTGACTGCTCTTGGTGAGACCGGCTTAAGTGACTTGTTTTATGAGCACCAGCCTTTGGAACTGGCGGCGTATATCCAGAATACAATTGAGCTGAATGAACTGATCGTCAACCTTGGGTTACGCTATGAATGGTTCCGACCGGACCACGCAGTGCTTGCAGACCCACGGGTGAATCCAGCACCAGGCAGTGTAACACTAACCAGCAATACTGATCTGCTGGATGTTGATCCGAAATTTCAACTCAGTCCCAGGCTTGGAATAGCCTTTCCTATCTCTAGTGCAGGAGTGATCCATGTTGCCTATGGACATTTTTTTAAGTTGCCGCCATTTACTTATATTTTTGATAATTCTGAATACAAAATAATTGGGTTAAATTCAACCGTCGTTGGCAATCCCGATCTTTTACCCCAGAAAACCATATCCTATGAGGTTGGGCTGCAGCAAGAACTGGCGCCCGGGTTGGGTTTTGAAGTCACCATGTTTTATGCTGATTTTCGCAATTTGTTGGGGTTGGAGGTGATTCGCATGGTGGGCAATGTTAATACATATTTCAGAAGGGTTAACCGGGATTACGGATTTAATCGGGGAATTGCTTTAGCCATCAGAAAAACAAGCGGTGTAGTCACGGGAACTCTGGATTATACTTATCAGGTCAGCAAAGGTAATGAATCAGACCCGAATAATATTGCTATTATTTCAACCGGGGGGTTAGGTGGAGGCATCACTCGTGAAAGTGAAAAACAAGTTCTACCCTTGGATTGGGATCAACGACATACCCTCAATGGCACCTTGGCCATCCATGCCGGTAAGGAATGGACATTCAGCTTAATTGGGCGTATATCCAGTGGACAGCCATACACTCCTGAACCCATCAGGTTAGATTTAAAAACCAAATTTAAAAATACAGAATTCAAGTCTTGGAAGACCAATCTTGATCTATACGTAAGTAAAAACATTCGACTGGCGAGGAAAAATGCTTCACTCTTCTTACGCGTTTTCAACCTTTTTGATCAGGCCAACGAGCTAAAGGTATATGCAATCACAGGCCGGGCAAATCGTGACCATCGTTATCCCATCACTGAGCAATTGGAGCAGGACCGTCTGGTTGGTTTATTCACCTTGCAGGATATCGACAACCATCAGGATTGGTATTCTGAACCCCGTAGAATCCAGGTTGGAATCAATCTGAATTTTGGTGACAAATAGCACTGGTCGATCTAAAATGATTTTAAGGAAAATTATTCTGGGTATTTCAAAACATGGTAGCGAATGAAAATTAACGAAATAAATAAAAGAAATATTCTGAAATTCAATCAAGGTTTTAAAATGTTGGTAAATGCAGCATTTTTCATTTTGATAGTAGGCATTACCGGTACTGCCTTTGGAGAGGTAAAGACCAAAAATACAGCTCGTTCAGGTTCTCTGTATAAGACTGCCTTTCCTTATTTCCTAGACCGTACAGGTATTCACACAGGTAATTTGATTCGGTCAGCCTACTCTAATTTCGGTAATCTTGGTAGCCGGACTTTGGTCGAGGCGCGCATGGAATGGCCGGTTGGCAGTGGTGTGCTCTACGGGTTTGAATACGTCTTTTTTGTTGCTTCCGAGGTTATTACAGATCAAGGCGACACACTGCATATTGTTAGCGAACGCTACACTGGTGGTTCACGTGATGTCCCAATACCAGAAACCCACAATTGGGGTTGGGAACCGATAGCTGGCTATTTTAACGACGGTGTTCTCACCAGTGGACTGGATGAGGATTTAAACAATAATGGCATACTCGATCCCGGCGAGGACCTCAACCGCAATGGGTTGCTTGATAGCCGCCTGATTAATTTTTTTGAATATCCGGCCATGAGCCATTTACCGGAAACATGGCCCTACGATTGGCCGGAAGGCAGTCATCCTGGAGATACGGGGTCCCGCCGCAATAGATGGAATGGTGAATTTGGCGCCTTCGTTCGCGCTGACCAAGAGAGCTATTATATCATGGATGATCGTGCCAACGACGAGTTTCCCTATTACCCGTTTCCCGAGGATACATTATCGTTTCTGGACGGGGCCAGCCGTGGCGTAGGCCTTGAAGTAGAAGTGCGTAACTACCAGTGGAATCATCCACTGGCTGAAGATATCCTTATTTCCATCTATCAAGTAAAAAATGTCAGTTCTAAGTCGTTGCCCCGAAACATCATGGGCATGTACGTAGACGCCGACCTGGGGAGAGGAGATGCTGAGGATGACGCGTCCTTCTTCGACACAATCGACGATATCACCTGGCAGTGGGACTTGGATTTCCTGGATCGCCAGGGGCGAACCATTGGCTATTTCGGTTTTGCCTTCTTGCAGAGCCCCGGCCTCATCGATGGGTTCGATAATGATGGCGATGGCATGGTGGATGAGAGTCAGGAAGATGGAATCGATAATGATGGCGACTGGGTTTCGTACAGCGATCTTGACGGAAATGGTGTCTGGGATTTTGAGGATACCAACCTTAACGGCCAACTGGATCCCGGGGAAGATATGAATGGAAATGGGCTTCTGGATAGGGAGCCAATTAATGATGATGTGGGTTCGGATGGTCTTGGACCCGATGACTTGGATTACCCGGGTGCGGATAGTGACGGTACTGAGGGTAACGGAGTGCCGGATGAAGGCGAGCCTAATTTTGAGTTCACCGATAATGATGAGATTGATCAAATTGGACTGACCAGCTATTTTGCGGCAGAGCCATCTCATGACATGTCAGCTGATGAGGATTTCTGGCAGGCGAAAATCCAACCTGGATTCTTTACTCCACCTATTTCTGGAGTGGATGTAGCTTTCACTTACGGGTCTGGGTTTTTCGACTTGCCCCCTGGTTACTCTGAGCGATTCGCTATCGCTTGTCTATTTGGTAATGATTTTGATGATATTATTCGCAATAAAAGAACCATGCAGCGTATTTACGATGCTGACTATGATTTTACCAAACCCCCCATTAATTCTATTCTAACTGCCATTCCGGGAGACAATAAGGTATATTTGATTTGGACGGATGATGCCGAAAACTCCCGTGATCCAATTTACGGTGCCGACTTTGGATTGTATAAGATCTACCGCTCATCAGATCCCCATTTCAATGATATTAAAACAATTACGGATGCTTTTGGCAATCCAATTTTATGGGAGCCCATTGTGCAATTTGATTACAAAGATGGATTGGTTGGCGCGCACCCCATTGCATTGCAAGACTTAGGCGTTAGTTATGATATGGGCAGCGATACTGGATTACGGCATTCTTATGTGGATACGGATGTTGTGAATGGAAGGACCTACTATTATGCTGTTGTTGCAGTGGACAAGGGGTATGATATTGATTTTTTTGAACGTGGTTTAACCGATAAAATGGATTTATCTCCTATCTCACCTACGGAGTCTAGTAAAATAATAGAAGTAGATATGTTAGGCAACATAGCGTTTATGGATCCTAATGTAGCTGTTGTGACGCCAACGGGACCGGCTGGAGGTGTTGCTATACCTGCAATAATAATTGATCTAACCCACTTGACTGGACCTGCCACCGGCGCTATTAAGATAGAATTAACTTTACCTGATTCGGTAAAAAACGAAGATTATCGAATCACGTTTACTGACACAACTGTAGAGCATATCACAACCGGTTTAACATTAACTCGAATTAGTACAAGTGATACGGTTTTATCCACAAATGCAAATTTTGATGATTCAGAATTTGAAATGACAGTCATCGATGGGTTTAAAATTTTATTAGATAATAACGATGAACCGGAGATCAATACTGTTAAATGGCAAGGGAATAGCAACTTGCAAATTGATATAAGTAAAACATCCGTCGGTATTCCCATCGATTTTGAAATAGAATTCTTTGATGAATATGTTGATACATCATTTTCGCCGGTACCCAGTTTTCGTGTACCGGTCAAGTTTAAAATCTGGAACATCACCGATAGCCTGCAGATGGAATTTAAGTTTAATGATTGGGAGAGTTCAGATATTGAACCGGATAGTACTATTAGTTACGGAGATATTTTAACCCTGATTGCTGCAAGAACTGGTAATAATATTACTTCAGGCTGGAAACTGGAATTTGACGTTCCAAGTGGTGAACAGCCTGTCTCACCACAGCCGGGTGAAAAACTATTTGTTACAACGTTAAAGCCATTCAGTTCAAGCGATATTTACGAATTTTCAATGCAAGGTTGGAAATCAGCAATAAATTTACATTCAGCGCTGGATGATATTTATGTGGTGCCGGACCCGTACGTTGCAGTAAATGTACTGGAACCCAAACAACCCGCTGCTTTGACAGGTCGAGGCGAACGGCGCGTCGAATTTGTGAATTTACCACAGCGTTGTACCATTCGAATTTTCACCGTCAGTGGGAAATTAGTAAAAACGATCAAGCATGATGTAGATTTTAAGAAGGGACGGGAACCATGGGATTTACTGACAAAAGATGGTATTGAGGTGGCGTATGGCATCTACTTTTATCATGTAGATGCCGGTAAAAATGGAGAAAAGATTGGTCGCTTTGCAGTTATTAAATAATAACCTGATGAATATTTATATTTCAAAGAATAATAGTTAAAAAGGAACGTGAATTGATTTTTTCAGAGGAAATTTGTTTCTTACAATCCAATACGTGCCGGCCCATGAATTGCGTTAAATTTGGTCGAACAAGACGTTTATTCGTGAATCGACAAGTCCTGGTTATGACGTTATTCTTTTGTCTAATATTCAACGCTAATATTCATAGCCAAAGTATTTCAAATGTTGGAACCAGTGCTGCATCTTTTTTGGAGATGGGCGTGGGCGCTCGAGCGGCAGGTTTAGGGGAAGCAGTTGTATCACTGGCTCAGGGTGCAACGGCGATGTATTGGAATTCAGCTGGGATAGGACGAGTAACAGGTTTGGAGGTGAATTTCACCTATGTCGATTGGTTCATTGATACCCGTTACATTTTTGCCGGTATTGTTGCTCCTATACCAGGCCGAGGAGCCATTGGGTTAAATGTGATTAGTTTCGGGATGGATGAGCAACCGGTAAGACTCGTGGGGCAAGAACAGGGAACCGGTGAATTTTACGGTGCACAGGACATTGCCATAGGAGTGACGTTAGCCATCAACTTGACAAATCGTTTCACCTTTGGCTTCAATGGTAAATACATTCGCCAGCAGATCTGGCATACTTCGGCGGATGGTTTTGCACTGGATTTAGGCGCCTTATATATCACCCAATGGGATGGACTGCGCATGGGTGTCAGCATATCAAATTTTGGTAGTTCATTAAAACTGAGCGGTCGTGACTTGATAAATGTTCTGGATCCGGACGGCGCTAATTACGGCGTTGACAACATTAATGTGAATTACCAAACCGATGCTTTCGACCTTCCACTAATAGCGCGTTTGGGTTTGTCTTATACCCGTTCATTTTTTAATGATAATACCCAGATTACCATCGCGACTGATTTTCTCCATCCAAGCAATGACAACGAGAGAGTAAACATGGGACTGGAAATAGTATTACTGAAAATGATTAGTATTAGAGCGGGGTATAAATCACTCTTTTTAAGAGATCAAGTTTCTGGGATCAGTTTAGGTGCAGGCCTAGTGACGCGTAAAATAGGTGGGGGCAAATTGACACTTGACTATGCCTACGTGGACTGGGGAATGCTTAACGCAGTTCACAACTTAAGTCTCGGTCTGATGTTTTGATCTGCTAAATAAGTTCCAAAATGACCAAAGTAGATCGCATTGGACATGGATGAAGAATAGGAATTCTGTTGCCAAAATTACAAATAGAGTGCTTTTCAAAACCTATTGCACAAATTAAAATGTCTAAAATTCGTCTGCTTTTAGTTAGAAAACTTGTTCATAGCCCCGCTATGGACTGTTTTTCCTGTCTTATCCAGAAAAATTTTACATCTTTTTCCTTCACACATCAGGTTTTGCGAAGCCCTCTGATAGTTATTGTTTTTTTTATTTTTTGCATTGGTTGCGACAAAAAAGAAATTGCCCCTGAATCTGGTATTGTTGCTCGTGTTGGAAACCATGATATAACAGCCCGAGAATTTCAGCTTAATTATGAATTTGGATTTGCTCATCTAAAAGAGAGCCCGGACAAAAAGGCCTCTTATTTAAAATATATGATAAATGAAACATTATTATCCATCGAGGGGTATCGGTTAGGTCTGGACAAAACAGACCTTGTTCAAAACCTCGAGCAGTCACTGTTGGAAGAATTGTTGGTGGAAGAGCTCGTTAAAAAAGAAGTTGAAGAAACAGTACAAATTTCCCCTGAAGAAGTAAAACAAGCTGTAATGAAATCAAAAATTCGATGGAAACTGAGATACTGGGCCGAACCGAACTTGGATATTGCGGAAAATGTTTACCAATTGATGCAGGAGCAGGGTTACACAAATGTAGTACAAAAAATCATCACCAATAATCCTGAAATACCCTATCAGCTAAAAGATTTTGAGACAGACTACTTGACTTGGATGGATGTTCCCGCCGAACTGCTGGAGGCCATTAAAAATTTGCAAATCGGAGAAATATCAAAACCTGTTGAATTAAATAAAGCATATTATTTATTCCAGATTACAGATATTCGGAGAGGCGGTATATCAGATTTCGACTATCAAAACACATATAAACGATATGAACAAATTCTTTTTTATAGCCAACTGCAAGAAAAGACAATAAGCTATACTGCGGCGTTTATGACACAAAAGAATATTGTTACAAAAGGAAAAGAATTTCAAATATTATGGAATGCATTATCAGAATGGAAACAACAAAACAATAACTCAGTTACCTTCTCCAGCGCAATTGATAATGCAGGTAAAACAGAACCTGCATTATGGGAACTGAAGAGGAAAATGGAAAATTCGTTGATTAATTTTGAAGGTGGTCAGTTCTCGCTAAAAGAAATCATCAACCGGTTTGACCCAGCTTCCATTACAGCTGAATATTCAGCGAAACAGCAGCTACGCAAGCAACTACAGCGCCAAATTGCCCTCATTGTTCGAAACTACTTATTTGCTAAAGAAGCTATTGCACAAGGATTACATAAATCATTTGCTGTTGAAAATCAATTACAAGCATGGCGTAATAAATGGGTTTATGAGGAAAGCCGACGTTACTATACGAAAAGTATTACTATTGATGACTTGGGTGTGCAGGAATATTTCAGGAATAACAAGTCTCGGTATAAAACTGGCAATGGCATGGAGCCTGTATTTACCAATATTGCTAACCAGGCAAAACAACACGCTTATTTTGAACAAGCACATTTGCTTCTGAAAAAAAAGATTCAAATGCTCGAGAAGGTGAATACAGTTAAAATTTATCAAGCGGTACTGGATACCGTTGTCGTGACAGATTTCAAGAAATCACGCTGGGCAAGTCTGTTTGTGTTTAAGGGCAATACCGACAGAATGGCTGTTCCTATTGTTGACTCTGCATGGGGCTTTTAAGGCTATTTAACCCGCTTATCAAAATTAAGGAGAAAATGAATTGACAACCTCGAACATCGATTATCAAAAAAATCCAACATTTGAGTTATGGAGATATAAAATTTTTGGTATTACTTGGCTTGCCTATGCAGGATTTTATTTAACAAGAGCATCATTTGCTGTTGCAAAAATTGGAATTTCAGATGATCCGAATATTACCATGAGTAGTGAACAAATGGGGATAATTGACGGCATCTATCTTATTGGGTACGCAATTGGGCAGTTTGTATGGGGGTATCTTGGTGATAAGGTGGGAACCCGTAAAATAGTTCTTGGAGGACTTACTGCATCGATTATTGCCGGTTTTGCTATGGGTGTCTCATCCATTATGCTGGCGTTTGGTGTCTTTGCTTTGATGCAAGGTTTAAGTCAATCAACTGGCTGGGCACCCCTGGCTAAAAATGTTTCCAACTGGTTTTCATTACGGGAGCGCGGTGTCGTGATGGGTTGGTGGGCAACTAATTACACTATTGGAGGACTAATTGGTGCTCCACTCGCAGGCTTAGCTGCCTCCTATTTTTTAGATTGGAGATTCGCCTTTTATATGCCAGCAATTGTATTGCTGGGTGTCCTGGCTCTTTTTTATTTCATTCAAAAAAACAAACCTGAGGATGTTGGTTTGCCCACAATTGAAGAATATCATCAAGAATCAGTCACAATAGTTCAAGATGATGAGCCTGCCGAAGGATCCTGGCAGATGACCCTGAACATAATTAAAGATCCCATGGTTATTCTTTTAGGAGCTATGTACTTTTTTTTAAAACCCACACGCTATGCCATACTATTTTGGGGACCATTATTTGTCAGTGAAACTTTAGGAACTGGGATGGCAGAATCCGCATTTATTAATGGCGCATTTTTTCTGGCGGGTCCATTTTCCGTTTTAGCGGGTGGTTACGCGTCAGATAAACTTTTTCAATCTCGAAGAATGCCCTATAGTGCTATTTCTATGCTATTGTTGGCAATACTCTTATACTTTTTCAATAGCCTTGTCTCTGGAGGTAGTAGCCTAGTTTCAGCAGGAGTTCTTTTTCTGATTGGCTTTTTGATTTATGGTCCAGATTCTCTAGTTAGCGCGACTGCAGCAGTCGATTTTGGTACTCGTAAAGGTGCGTCAACGTCATCAGGTTTAATAAATGGAATGGGGTCCATTGGTGCAATTGTTGGTGGTACCATTCCCGGATTTTTTAAGGATTCTTGGGGTTGGGATGGTGTTTTTACATTAATGGCAGGATCGGTATTGATTGCAGGTCTCCTTATGATTACAAAATGGAATGCACTCCCACCAAATAACCACGGCGTAAAGACTCATAATCAATAAGGAATTGTTACTCTAAAAATGAAGACACAGGGGAAACTCCTATATAATTGGCCAGAGGATGGTTTTGATGAATCATTAAAATTCAATGATTCATCTCAATTGGGAAATGCACCATATGATGTGGCTATTATTGGTGCAGGTATAGTTGGATGCGCATTAGCATATAAATTATCTATGTATAAGTTGAAAATACTCTTACTTGACAAAAATTATGATGTTGGAGAAGCAACCAGTAAAGGAAGTAGTGCCATAATTCATACAGGCTTCGATTCACCAGTTGATTCAATTGAATCAACACTTGTTACCAAAGCATCCAGAGAATGGCCAGAATTAGCAAAAAAATTAAAAATACCTTTTGAAGAATGCGGTGCATTGTTAATAGCTATCAATGATGAACAGAAAAAACAATTAAAAAATATTTATGATAAAGCTATAAAAAATGGTGTTACCGATATTCAATTATTGGACCCAAAACAATTACGAGAAATTGAACCAAAAATTACTGATGAAGCTTTAGGTGGCATCCTAATACCAAGGGAATCGATTGTTGACCCATTCTCAGCTTCGATTGCTTATTCCGAAATTGCTTTATCCAATGGTGTTGATATAATATTTGGTACAGAAATAATTGGCATTGAAAATGCAAACGAAAATGTAAAAAAACTCGTTACCAGATCTGGTATCAAGATTAATACTAATATTATTGTAAATGTAGCAGGGCTAGGTAGTGAAAAATTGGCAAAACTTTACAATGGGGAATCATTTGATACAAATCCTAGGCGTGGTCAATTTCTGGTATTTGATAAATATAGCCGAATGAACATAAACCACATTTTACTCCCAGTTCCTACCAATGAAACAAAAGGTGTCCTGGTTATTCCTACGATTTTCGGTAACCTAATGGCAGGTCCGACGGCAGAAGATTTTTCGCATGGTGATAATTCAATAACCGGCACGACCATTGAAAAACTTCAGTCATTATTAGATGGGGCATCAAAATTATATCCAGAATTAAAAAAACAACCTGTAATTAGTAATTTTGCCGGAGTGCGTTGTAATTGTAGTCAGGGAAGCTATTGGATTCGTTGCAATGATGGACACCCTGGTATATTGACGGTTTCCGGAATCCGTTCCACGGGTATTACATCTTCACCAACTTTAGCTGATCACTTGGTAAAAGAATTAAGCGACAAATGTGGATTACATCTTGAAAAGGATATCACTGCTATTGATAGTAGACCGGAAAGTAGTTGGCCCGGATGGTGGAAACCACCCTATTCAAATGGTAAAATAGCTGAAAAAGATTCAGACTATGGGAGAGTTGTATGCTTTTGCGAACAAATTTCACGTGGCGAAATTATTGATCATTTGGATTCGCCCCTAAAACCAGTAAGTCTTGATTCAATTAAACGTAGAACTCGAGCACAAATGGGACGATGCCAAGGTTTTGATTGTCAAATAAATGTTGCTGAAATTATTTCCAAACACTGTGACATCCCTTTGGAAAAGATTACTAAACGTGGACCGGGAAGTGAAATAATTTCAAATACTCAAATGATGAAAAATAAAGAGATAGATGAAATCAACAAATCATTTTAGAGTTGTCATCATTGGCGCTGGACCTGCCGGCATAGGAGCGGCAATTGCATTATCTAAAAAAGGAATCACATCCGTAGCTTTGATTGAACGAAGTGATAATATTGGAGGTGTGCCTTCTTTATACAAAAAAAAGAAGGGTGGAGTACGCACCTTCATTAGATGGTCACGTGGTGGTATTCCAGTTTTTGGGGAAGAATATGCCAATTCTCTTAAAAACAAGTTAGCCAAAACGGATGTGGAAGTGTGGCTGAATAGTCAAGTTCTAAAGATAGAAGCTGGCAAAAAAGAGATCACTTTGATGAATCCTGATAAAGGAGAAATAAGTTTTACGGCTGATGCAGTTATCATGGCTTGCGGATCACGAGAAAAAACATTATCAGAACGCGGATGGGTGACAGGCGCAAGACCCATACGAGTTTTTTTCACCAAACAATTACTACAACTCATAGATGGCAACGGTTTATTACCTATGCGCAATCCTGTCATCATTGGATCAGACTTAATTGGTTACGCTGCTGCTGCAAAATTAAAAGTTGCCGGCGCAGAAGATGCAATAATTATGGATAAGAAACGTCGTCCAGAATGTTCATATTTTGAACGGCTCTATTTCCGGATTTGGAGCAAACCCAGGTTCATAGATTTGAATGTAAAATCGGTAGAAGTAATGGGATCCAAAACAGCTACGGGCATAAGATTATCCAAAGATGGCGATATTTTACCCTGCGATGGTATTGTGGTTTGTGGCGAACTTATTCCCAATAGCGAATTGGCTCTATTGGGGAAATTAAAAATTGAATTACCTTCCAGAAAACCTGTAATCGGGCGGGATTACCAAATGTCTGAATCAGGGTGGTTTTCAGCGGGTAACATGCTCGGTGGCTTTCGTGGTGCTGAATGGTGCTATTTTAATGGTCGACGTGTTGCTCGATCGGTGATGAATTATCTTTCTAAATCCATATAATTGACTGTATAGAATGGAAAGGAATTTTTATCATATAATAGTAGTTATGCTCCTTACACATTCAATACAAGACAAAGTATCTGCAAGTGCAAGGAATGATCTATCACGGCTTCCAATCGTTGGACTCATCCAAGATAATCAGGTTCCAATAAAGGTTAAAGGCACGTCACCCGGGAACATTCAAATTGAGTATTTTGAAGGAAATGATTCAGTTTCAATTTTTAGCGATTGGGAATATTTATCTTATAGCGATGACCTAACAAAAAGTCTAATCCTGAATGATATTAATTATAATTCTGATTATACATACCGAGTTATTTTTTCTGGTGGCAACAATTCTGACTGGTCGTCATTTTCAACATTCCCGGAACAATCAGAACCCGGAGAGTTTAGTTTTGTTTTTTCAGCCTGTTTCAGGGAAAATCATTTACCCCACAATGTTTTTAATTATATTCCAAATATATCTCCTACGTTTGTCGCTTTGCTCGGAGATCAAATTTATGCGGATTATGACGGCAATATTAATACAGGTCCATCCTATTCTGTGGTACCCGCGTTAAGGAATAAATATGGACGGAATTTCGATGAACATTTTCAATCAATGAGCAGCACTATTCCCATAATAGCAACTTGGGATGATCACGATTACGGTCAGGATAACGCTGATAGCACTTATATTTATAAAGAAGAAACGAAGAAAGTTTTTAAAGAAACTTACCCTATCTACCCATATCAAGTAGAAGATGAAGGTATATATTATCAGTTTAAGATAGCGGATGTTGATGTATTTGTTCTTGACACACGTTGGTATAGGTCGCCTATGGATGAAAATGATGATGACAATAAAACAATGCTTGGTGCAGAACAACTCTCCTGGTTATTGAATGGATTGGTTCTATCAACAGCACCGTTTAAATTAATAATATCAAGTGTTTCAATGAATGATTATGGTGGTGATACATCTTCTGGCCAAGATGGATATGATAGTTGGATGGGATATACATTTGAGCGAAATACTATTCTCTCCTTTATTGAAGATAATCAGATTTATGGTGTTTTGGTTTTTTCCGGCGATCAACATTTCCCCAGCAGTCATATTCTAAATTGGGACGCTCCATTGAATTCTATTTCACAAACAGATTCATCCATTGTGTATTCCTTATCAGATTTAGGCTCGGCTGTGTTTGATTTTTCATCTTCACCTTTTCATTACAATAGAGCAACGGGGCATGCACTCAATCAAGAAAATCAGAATAATCCTTTTTACTCTTTTGAAATTTTCAGAGATGAATTAGGATACCCTTCTGTATATGGTTTGGCCGAAGTTAATACTGAAAACGACATTAAAAGCGTGACCGTTACATTTTATGAATTTGATTCGTACAATACATTACCTTATAGACTATACGGGATAACGGTACAACGGGATAATACGACAGTCACAATTTCCCAATCTATGCAAACTCCTAATTATTTTTCAGTTAAACAAAACTTTCCAAATCCATTTAATGGGGTGACGAATATTTTATATTCAATTCATGAGAATTGTAATATAAAATTAACTATTTATGATATTCTTGGTTCAGAAGTAATTACTCTTTCGAAAGGATTCCATAAAGCTGGAAAGTATAGTGTTATCTGGGAAGGGAATAATTTTCACGGAACACCCAT
>Ga0208335_1000053_pt1 | contig 52122 bp, 51 predicted proteins | sample DeeseametaMP0759_FD_184202 | JGI IMG/M metagenome (GOLD analysis project Ga0208335, IMG submission 184202) | Marine microbial communities from the Deep Atlantic Ocean - MP0759 (SPAdes) | ecosystem: Environmental > Aquatic > Marine > Oceanic | place: West of Cape Town, South Africa, South...
CCCGCCGTAGTGGCTGTTCAGGAACTTGACGTGCTGCTTGCGGGTCAGCAGTCCGAGGGGGAACCTCGCCGCCAGCCCCGCATCACCGTCAGGAGTCTCGTCACCGGGCCGGTACTCCAGGTGGCCCAGGGCCAGCCGGCCGTCCGGCGTGGTGGTGGCTCCATCCATCGGTGGGTTGAAGCCCTCCGGCACGTTCAGGCGCACCCACCCCTCCACCTCGAGGCTCTCCAGGTCGATGCCATCCAGCCAGGGATGGTCCGAGTCCAGCAGCTGGCGGACCATCGTCTCGTCGTCGTCGGCCAGGCCGGGACCATCCAGGCCCATTGCGACGGCCAGCCGTCGGAACACCTCCGTGTTCGGCAGCGCCTCACCGACCGGCGCGATGGCCGGACGGTTCAGGGACAGGTACATGTGGCCCCATGCGTTCATCAGGTCCAGGTGCTCCACCTGGGTGGTGGCCGGCAGCACCAGGTCGGCGTACCGGGCCGTGTCGGTCATCGCCTGTTCCATCACGACCGTGAACAGGTCGTCCCTGGCCAGTCCGGCCAGCACCCGGTTCTGGTCCGGGGTGATGGTCGCCGGGTTGCAGTTGTGGACGATCAGGGCGGTGATCGGCGGATCCAGGTCGGGATCGGTCAGCACCTCGCCCAATGCGGCCATGTTGAACACCCGGGGCGGCCGCACGTGGGTCCGCCTGGGCACCGGATCCACCAGGACGCTGTCGAAGTACTGCTGCGTCGACCGGCAGAGACCGCCACCGCGTTCCCGCCACGCCCCCGTCACCGCCGGCAGCATGGCCAACGCCCTGTGGGCCTCCTGGCCGTGCTGGCGGTGCTCGAGGCCCACGAGCACCCGGACGGCGGCCGGTCGGCGCGTGGCGAAGGTGGTGGCCAGCCACTCGATGGTGGCCACGTCGATCCCGGTGATCGTCGCCGTGGCGTCCAGGTCCACCCGGCGGGCATCAGCCTGGAGCTCGTCCCAACCGGACGTGTGGTCCTCCAGGAACGCCCGGTCCACGAGGCCGTCCCGATCGATGACGTGGAGCATTCCGAGCACGAGGGCCACGTCGGAACCCGGCCGAAGCTGCACGTGGCGGTCGGCCCGTTCAGCGGTCGTGGTCCGGACGGGGTCCACCACGACGACGACGGCGCCCTCGGCCCGGGCCGCCTCGATGGTGGGCCAGAGGTGGCGGTTGGTGACCAGCGTGTTGGTACCCCAGAGCAGGATCGTCCGGGAATGTCGAAGGTCCTCGGGATCCATGCCCAACGGCACGCCGTGCACGTCGGCCGCCCCCAGCCATGCCGTCACCCCACAGAGGTGTCGCTGCACGCGTGTCGCCCCCATGGCGTCGAAGAAGCGCTGGGACATGACCCCCATCTGCACCAGCCCCTGGGTGCCGGCGAACGAATAGGGCAGCACGGTCTCGGGCCCGTGGCGTCCAATGGCCGCCGTCAGGCGTTCGGCGATCTCAGCAATGGCCTCCTCCCAGGTGATCGGCTCGAAGCGGGCCTCGCCCTTGCGGCTGCCCGGAACCCGACGAAGGGGTCGCAGGATCCGGTCGGGGTGGTACACGCGGTCCAGGTAGCGGTTCACCTTCGGGCAGAGTTCACCGGCGGTGAACGGGTGGTCGTCCACGCCACGGAGTCGGACGGCGCGCCCATCGATGACCGTCACCTCCCACGCACAGGTGTCCGGACAGTCGTGGTGGCAGGCGCCCCTAACGATGCCGGCCCCGTCCCGGAGCACCTCGGTACCCGTCATGGGTCGAGCCTTTCAGACCGGGCGGGCTTCGACCACGACGGCGGTGCATCAGGTCCACCGGGCCGGGTCCGTGTGGCAGGCTCAGCGCCATGATCCGTCCCGCGCCGACGCCCCTGGACAGAGACCGTCCGAAACGAGCCCTACGACCCGCATGCCCGGGCTGCAGGCCATGACGACCGACGGCACACCGGGCGGCCGCCTCGCCGGGAAGGCGGCGTTCATCACCGGCGCCGCATCGGGGATCGGCCGCGAGAGCGCCCTCCTCTTCGCTGCCCAGGGAGCCCGGGTAGCCGCAGTGGACGTGGACTTCGACGGATCGCAGCAGGTCGTTGACGAGATCACCGGTGCGGGCGGTGAAGCCATTGCCCTGTCTGCCGACGTGGCGATCGAGACCGACGTGGCTACCGCCATCGCCGCCACCGAGGAGGCCTTCGGGCGACTCGACGTGCTGTTCAACAACGCCGGGATCATGCACCCCGGTGACGGCGACGCCGAAGCCACCGAGGAGGCCGTCTGGGACCTGACCATGTCCATCAACCTGAAGGGCGTCTGGTTCGGCTGCCGCCACGGCATCCCGGCCCTGCGTCGCTCCGGCGGCGGAAGCGTGATCAACACGGCCAGCTTCGTGGCCCTCGTCGGTGCGGCCACCCCGCAACTGGCCTACACCGCCTCCAAGGGCGGCGTGCTCGCCATGACACGGGAACTGGCCGTGATCCATGCCAGGGAGGGCATCCGGGTCAATGCGCTGTGCCCCGGACCGCTTCGTACCGAGCTGCTGATGTCCTTCCTGGACACAGAGGAGAAACGGCAGCGACGCCTGGTCCACGTGCCGATGGGCCGCTTCGGGGAAGCCGGGGAGATCGCCCAGGCCGCCCTCTGGCTGGCGTCGGACGAGTCCTCCTACGTGACCGGGACCGACTTCTCAGTAGATGGCGGGCTGACCGCCGCCTACGTCACCCCCGAATAGGCCTGTCCTCCTGGACGAGCCCTATCGGGGTCTGCCGACACGAGGGCCCCGGCCCTGCACATCGCAGATCCGCCCTCGACTGCTCAAGCCATCGGCAGGTCCAGGAGCAGCGCCTGGAGTAGCAGGGTCTCGTTCGGATTGCGGACCAGGTCACCTGTGGCGGCGGTTATGCGAGCGGTCGCAGCCGCCGAGGCATCCACCGGTAGCCCGGCCTCGCTGGCCGCCAGGGCCGAATCCCGGTAGACGCGACTCAGGGTGGCCAGGCCGAACCTGAGCTCGTCGTCGCGCAGTCGTCGCAGCTCGCGCTTCTGGCGGCCCACCAGCTCGGTGCGACCGGAACCATGTGAACCGAACGCCTCCTCGCGCTCGGCCAGCACCGCCAACTCCTCTTCATGGCGGGTCGCCAGCGGCGCCTGGGCACCGTCGATCATCGCCCTCAACTCCTCGACGATGACTGCGACCGCCGCCCCGGATCCATCCAGGCGGGACGGCACGGAATGCCAGGCGTTGCGCCGGCCGTGGAGGGCCGGATCCTCGGCCAGCAGACGGGCACGGTCGATGCTTCCGGCCGCCGCCTCGGCCAGCACCGCGGCACGTTCGACGTCCATCCCGTCGGCGACCATGGCGGCAGCCACCACCTCGTCGGCCAACGGCGGGAAGTCCACCCGGAAGCAGCGCGACGCGATGGTCACGTGCTCGGCGGGCACCTCCTCGGCCAGCAGCACGAAGATCGTCGTGGCGGGCGGCTCCTCGACGGTCTTGAGCAGGCTCGCCGCCGCCTCGGGCTCGGCGGTGTCGAAACGATCCACCACGATCACCTTGCGGCGTGCCTCCACCGGGGACCGCCAGCCCTCCACCGTGATCCTCTCCGTGTCAGCCACCAGGAGAGCGCGGCCATCCGGCTCCACCCGGATCAGGTCGGGGTGCTGACCGGCGACGGCGAGGCGACGATGGCGTGCCGCCTCTTCGGCATCGGGCTCGCCCTCGGCTCCGCTCCCGGCGAAGAGGGCTCCGGCGAAGGCCCGGGCCGCCTCTGCCCGGCCGGCACCCGGTGGACCCACGAAGAGGAAGGCGTGTACCGGCGCCACGAGAGCGCCACGTAGGAGGGAAACCGCCGCCTCCTGTCCGACCACGGTCGCCCAGAGGGCTTCGTCGTTCATCCCGGGCCGGTCTCGTAGGCCAACCTCGCAGGCCAACCTCGTGGGCCGGTCACCGAAGTCGCCCCTCGACCGCTGCGGCCACCCTGGCGGCCACCTCTTCGATCGTGCCGTTGCCGTCCACCACCAGCCACCTGGCCGGATCCTCAGCTGCCATCTCCGAGTATGCGGCTACCACCGCTACCTGGAAGGCGTCGCCGGCCTGCTCGATCCTGTCCAGGTCCTCCCCGAGGCGCCGCACCGCCACCCGGGCGTCAATCGTGATCAGGACCACGAGGTCGGGCTGCAGGCCATCGGTGGCGAACCGGTTCACAGCCAGGACGGCGTCGGCTCCCAGCCCGCGCCCGTAGCCCTGGTACGCCACCGACGATGCCACGTACCTGTCGGACACGACGTCCCGCCCGGCGGCCAGCGCCGGCACCACCACCTCGGCCACGTGCTGGGCGCGAGCCGCTGCCATCAGCAGTGCCTCGGCACGATCCACCGGCGGATCCCCGGACGGATCCAGGACCAGGGCCCTGATCCGTTCACCCAGCGGCGTGCCACCGGGCTCCCGGGTGAACACCGCCCCCAGTCGCTCTGCCAGCAACCGGGCCTGCGTGCTCTTGCCGCTGCCGTCGGCGCCCTCGACAGCGATGAAGCGTCCGGTCACTGCGCCTCCTCGACATCGTGCTCCGGCCCCGGGTTGCCCAGCTCACCGGCCCTCAACGAGGCGACGGCCACGCCGCCGGAGGCCAGGATGATCAGAGAAGCCAACCAGAGCGTGAGACGCACCCCCGGCACGTCGATGCCCAGCCCGAGTACCTCCACGTGACGATCCCACAGCACGCTGGAGAGCCTGTCCAGGAGATCCTCCATGAGCGGCCCGACCACCAGGGCCAGCAGGACGCAGGCACGCACCAGGACGTAGAAGGTGGAGAAGATCCGCCCCCGCAACTGGTCGTCCACGTTCTCGTGGAGCAGGGTGAAGCCGAGTACGTATACCGCACCTGCGCAGATCCCGATGCCGAACACCATTGCCGTGGAGATGTGCATCTGGCTGATGGAGGCGGCCAGGGCCAGGAAGATGCCGGCCCCGATCAACGACCAGGTGAACGCCCTGGCCTTGTCGAGGCGGCGCTGGAGCCACGACACGAGACCCACCCCGGCCGCCACGCCCAGGCCCAGCGCCGTGATCAGCACGCCGAGGCCCGACTTGCCGGCGCCCAGCACCTCGTCGGCGTAGATGGCACCCAACGGCACCAGCATCCCGCCACCCATCAACCCGGTGGCCAGGCCCATGTTCACCGTGCGCACCACGGGGTTCACGAAGACGAACCGCCAGCCTTCGCGGAGTTCCTGGATCGGATGGGCCAGGGCGGCACGGCGACCCTTCGCCTTGTCGCGCTCGGCACGTGGGCGCTTCGGAAGGGCGAGGGTGAAGATGAGGTAGCCGGTCACCAGGAACGACACGGCATTGGCGTAGAAGGCCAACCCCATGTCGTCGAGGCGCACGTTGTCGGCCCAGGAGGAGTCGAAGAGCGCGGTCGACAACCGCCCGAAGAGGGCCATCAGCCCGGCGCCCACCGGGAAGGTCCCATAGGCGGCGAGCATCGACAGCGAGTTGGCGGAGGCCAACGACTCGGCAGGGACCACGTGCGGGACCGAAGCCTCCTTGGCCGGCCCCCACAGCATGGTGAACGCCTCCAGGAGCAGCGAAGCGAGGAACAACCCGAACAGGGTGTCCACGAAGGGGAGCGCCAGCATGACCATGGCCCTACCCATGTCGCAGGTCACCATCGTCTTCTTGCGATCCCAGCGATCGACGAGCACGCCCGCCACCGGCCCGAAGAAGAAGCCGGGCACGATCCGAGCGGCCAGGACAAGGCTGAGGGCGGCGCCCTCGTTCCCGGAACCCAGCCGGATGGCGAGGATGGAGATGGCCAGGAGGCCCAACCAGTCCCCGGTTGCCGAGACCACCTGGGCCAGCCAGAGGCGGAAGAAGGCCGGGGTGATGAACAGTCGGGACCGGAGTACCGAAGGTCGCCCCAGAATACGGAACGGCGTGAACTCATCGCCGGGAACCGGATCGTCCCGCCTGTCGGCGGAGTCTCGTCCGGTCGATCCGCTCACCCCGCCACTCTACGGGAGGGCGACATGCCCCCAGATGGCGGTACCAGGTCGACACCGGCCGTATCGGGTCCACGACCCGGCCCGACATCACCCCCTGCGGGACACGGGGAGTCCGGCCTCGTCAACGACGCTTCTTGGCCGGGCCCTTCATCCGCCGCTCGGCCAGCAGTTCCGCCGCCCTCTCATCGGTCAGCTCCTCGACGGCGTCCCCTCGCTTCAGGGAGGCGTTGTACTCGCCATCGGTCACGTACGGCCCCCAGTTGCCGTCCTTCAGGACCATCATCAGGCCCGACGTCGGATCCACCCCCAGCTCACGCAGCGGTGGCTTCGCAGCTGTCCTGCCGCGTCGCTTGGGTTGGGCCAGGACGGCAAGGCAGCCATCCAGGCCGATGGTCAGCAGCTGCTCCTCGGTCTCGAGGCTGCGGCTGTCGGAACCCTTCCGAAGGTACGGCCCGAAGCGGCCGTTCTGGACGGTTATCTCCACGCCGTCGGCCGGGTCCACCCCCACCACACGGGGCAGGCTGAGGAGTTGCATGGCATCCTCGAACGTGATCCGCTCCAGGGTCATCGTCTGGAACAGCGATGCCGTCCTCGGGCGGGGTGCGTCGTCGGCCTCGGCCTGCTTGTCCAACTCGTCCAGCATCGAAGCCACGTCGGCGAAGCCCGCCGCAGCCTCGAACAGAATGTCGAGGTTGGCCAGGCGATCCTCGCCCCGGTCGTCGGACCGCACCGCCTCGAGGTACCCCGAGGCCTCCAGGGCGGACTCCACGACCTCGGACGGTGAGGCGGCCGGTCCCACCGCGATCCGGTCGGCCAGGTCCACGATTGCACGCACGCCGGCCAGCCCCTTGCCGGCGATCCCCAGCTCGTCGGCCCCGCGCATCGCCTCCAACGGGGTGGCCCCGCCATCCACTGCACCGGCCAGGCGGTCAAGCGTCCCCTTGGCGATGCCGGTCCCCGGGAGGCCCGACAGCTGCTTCGCTCCCGTCCAGTCCAGCCGGCCGGCGGCGAGGCGGAGGTACGCAAGGGCCACCTTGACCTCCTTGCGATTCCACGGAACCGACATGAGCCGGGCCTCGGGGGAACCGGGCCTCGGACGGTCGGGAAGCCTGCCGAGAGACACGTACGGCCCGAATCGGCCGGAACGGGCGACCACCACCAGGCCTGTCTCCGGATCGGTCCCCAACTCCCGGTCGGTCGGGGTGTTCAGGAACTCGAGCGCCCGGGCGACCGTCAGCTCGTCCGGAGGCACGTCGTCCGGGATCGAGGCGGTGTCGTCTCCCAACTGGACGTAAGGCCCGAACTTGCCGAAGCGGGCGACCACGGGTCGACCGTCGTCGGTGACGCCTAGGGGCACCGTGGAGACCCCCCGGGGGTCGATGTCGCCCAGCCGGGTGGTGACCTTGGCGTGGAGGCCGATGTCGTCCTCGGACCCGAAGTAGAAGGCCTCCAGCCACGGCACGCGCTCGGCGTTGCCGCTGGCGATCTGGTCCAGATCCTCCTCCATGGCGGCCGTGAAGTCGTAGTCCACGAGCCTGGGGAAGTGGAGCTCCAGCAGGTTCGTCACGGCGAAGGCGCTGAGCGTGGGAACCAGGGCGGAACCCTTCTTGAAGACGTAGTTGCGCTGGATGGTCTCCATGATCGAGGCGTACGTGGAAGGTCGACCCACCCCGAACTCCTCCATCCGCTTCACCAGCGAGGCCTCGGTGAACCGGGCCGGGGGTTGTGTCATGTGGCCCTCCGGGATGACCTCGACCACGTTCACCGTCGCTCCGACCTGCAGGGCCGGGAGCACCCGCTCGTCGTCTCCCTCCTCCGGCTCGTCCACGTCCTCCCGGTAGACCCGACGGAAGCCCTGGTGGCTGATCACCGTGCCGCTGGCCGAGAAGGTGACGTCCGAGGCGACGCCGCCACCATCGGGGCCGACCTCGCCGGTCAGGGTGATCCGGACCGTCTCCCCCACGGCATCGGTCATCTGGGAGGCCACGGTGCGCTGCCAGATCATCTCGTAGACCCGTGCCTCGCTCTTGGAGAGCTCGCCGGCCACGTCGTCCGGATGCCTGAACCGATCGCCGGCGGGCCGGATCGCCTCGTGCGCCTCCTGGGCGTTGCGGACCTTGTTGGCGTACGTACGCGGAGCGTCCGGAAGGTGGTCGGCCCCGAACCGTTCGCGCACCACCGCCCTGGCGGCCGAGATCGCCGTGGCCGACAACGTGGTGCTGTCGGTCCGCATGTAGGTGATGTAGCCCTTCTGATAGAGCCCCTGTGCCGCATGCATCGCCAGCGACGCCGAGAGGCGCAGCTTGCGGCCGGCCTCCTGCTGGAGGGTTGATGTGATGAACGGCGCTGCGGGACGGCGTCGGTAGGGCTTGGGCTCCACGCTGGCGACGGCCAGGGGACGTCCGACCAGACCAGCGGTGAGTGCGCCCGCGGCGACCTCGTCCAGCACCCGGACGTCGTCACGGCTGGGGCGACCGTCGTCGCCGAAGTCCCGGCCGGACGCCACCCGCGTACCGTCGACGGCCACCAGGCGGGTGGTGAACGACCCGGTGTCGGTGCCGGCATCGGCGACGGTGGCCGTCAGGTCCCAGTAGCCGGCGGCCATGAACTGCATCCGCTCCCGCTCCCGCTCGACCACGATCCGGGTTGCCACGCTCTGCACCCGGCCCGCCGAAAGCCCCTTGCCGATCATCCGCCACAGGACGGGTGACAGCTCGTAGCCGTAGAGACGGTCGAGGATCCGACGGGTCTCCTGGGCATCGACCAGGTTGCGGTCCACATCGCGGGTCTGCGACAGCGCCTCGGCTATCGCCGATGGGGTGATCTCGTGGAAGACCATCCTCTTCACCGGCACCTTCGGCTTCAGGATCTCCAGCAGGTGCCACGCAATGGCCTCGCCCTCACGATCCTCATCCGTTGCCAGGTACAGCTCGTCGGCGTCCTTCAGGAGGCGACGCAGGCGCGCTATCTGCTCCTTCTTGTCGCTGTTGACGACGTAGTACGGCTCGAAGCCGTTCTCAATGTCGATCCCCAGCTTGGCCCACGGGGTTCCCCGCTGGCTCTCGGGTATGTCGGAAGCCCGTTGGGGTAGGTCACGGACGTGGCCGATCGAGGACTCCACAACGAACCCGTCGCCCAGGTACCCGGCGATGGTCTTGGCCTTAGCCGGTGACTCCACGATGACGAGGGCCCTGGTCACTCCGACTGCTCCCGGTCCGCCACGTCGATCGTCGGCTCCGACGACTTCCCGTGCGCCCCTCCGTCGTCGGACCCGACGACGGAGGCCGGCTCGCGGGTGCTCCTGAGGATCAGCACGCCGATCGCCGCCGCCAGGATGGAAGCCACCAGGATGCCCACCTTGGCCTCGTCCTGGAGGGCGACCGAATCGAAGGCCAGCCCGGTCACGAACAACGAGACGGTGAACCCGATGCCGGCGATGGCCGAGATGCCGACGATGTGTCGGCGCGTGGTTCCAGCGGGCAGGACCGCCAACCCGAGGCGCAACGCCACGAGGCTGAACAACGAGACCCCGATGATCTTTCCGGCCACCAGGCCGAAGACGATTCCCAGCGTGATTCCCGAGGTGAAGGCGTTCGACAGTGTCTCCCCGCTGATCTCCACACCGGCGTTGGCGAGGGCGAACACCGGGATGATCACGAATCCCGTCACCGGATGGAGGTGGTGCTCCAGGCGCGAGGCCACCGATACCGACTCGTTCAGGCGGAACTTGGCATCCCGCAGGTCCTCGGCGTCCATCCTGCCCAACTCGATCGGAGGCATCACGGCCCGGTCCAGCAGGGGACGGGCCGGAGCCAGGAGGCCCATGGCCACACCGGCGATGGTGGTGTGAACCCCCGACCTGAACATGGCGTACCAGAGCACCGATCCGAGCAGGATGTAGAAGGGCGTGTACCACACCTTCGCCCGGGTCAGGAGCACCACGGCAACCGTTGTGGCCAGGCCTACCAACAGCCAGTCCATCGCCAGGTCGGACGTGTAGAACACGGCGATCACGAGGATCGCTCCGATGTCATCCACGATGGCGAGGCTCAGGAGGAAGACCTTCAACGAGGTCGGAACCCGCCGACCCAGCAGCGAGACCACGCCCACGGCGAAGGCGATGTCGGTCGCCATCGGAATGCCCCACCCGGTGGAACCGGCGCCCGAAGGGTTGAACGCCAGGAAGATGAGGGCGGGTACGACCATGCCGCCGAGGGCGGCGGCGACGGGCAGCACGGCGGCTCGGGGTCGCCGCAGCTCGCCGGTCACCATCTCCCGCTTGATCTCGAGGCCCACCACGAAGAAGAAGACGGCCATGAGGACGTCGTTGACGAACTCCACCAGGGTGAGCGAGAGGCCGTTGGCGTCCAGGGAGACGACGTCACCGATCGAGAAGCTGACCTCGGTGTGCCAGAAGTCGTAGTAGGAGCCGGACCATGGTGAGTTGGCCCAGACGAGTGCCACGACCGTGGCCACCATGAGCAGGATCCCACCAGAGGCTTCGATGCCCAGGAAGCGCACCATCGGCCTGCCGACGGCGCGCGCCAGGGGCCGGTCGCTGCCCAGCCACGTGAGGCCCGTATCTGATTCCCTGCCTGTCATCTGTCCCATCCAGTTCGGATTCGACCGGAGGAGACCGTAGTGGTCACCTCGCTCCATCCCACCGGATGGCCTCGGGGCCCACCTCGGCGATCGACGTCCGGAGGCCTACCTCAGGCATCCGCCACGACGAACGTGAGCTTCACCACCGTGCCATCCGACCCACTCTCCAACTCGACGGAATCGGCCAGTTGACGCATCAGCGACACGCCCAGGCCCGACTCGTGCCGAAGGCGCTCCGGCGTCTCCACCTCCGGCAGGGCTGGTACTGCGGATGGATCGAATCCCGGGCCGTGGTCAGCGACCTCCACGACGATCCGGTCACCCGTCAGGTCACACCGCACGAGGATCGGGGTGGTCACCTGGATCGCCGCCTGTGCCCTGATCGCATTGGTGGCGGCCTCTGAGACCACCAGACGGACGTCAGCCACCCGACCGGGCTGGAGCCGGTCATCCAGGGCGGCGGTCGCTCCCACGATCGCCCGGACGAACTGCAGGTACTCGGGCATGGGAGGCACGGCGAGCTCCACGGAACCCACCGGGCGGGCGTTGCTGCTCACACCGACTCCCATGCGGACACCGCATCATCCACGGTCTCATGCAGGGTGAACACGCGATCCAGGTCGCACATCTCGAAGACGCGACGGATCCTCTGCTCCGGGCAGACGACCGAGAGCTCGGCATCATGTGCCCTCAATCGCCTGAGGGCGCCGACCACCACCCCCAGTCCGGTGGAGTCGATGAAGTCGACCGCAGTCAGGTCCAGCACCAGGTGGCGGATACCGGTAGCGGTCTCGGAGACCACCGACTGACGCAGCCGGGGGGCACCGGCCAGATCCAGCTCACCCAGCACGGCCAGCACCACGCAGGTGTCGCGTGCGTAACGGTGGACGTCGAGCTGCACCTTGTCTCCCGCACCCTCCGTCTACCTCTGGACGACCCCAACGGTAGACGACCATCGGGTGGACCCGACGTCGTCGTCGACCACCCCGGCGCTCGCGCCGCATCGAAACGGTGGCCGACAGCACCACGTCAGGCAGGAGCGGGCCGACGAGCGGCGCATCCGTCCGAGCCAGGTGACGCACCGTCACGGTGACCACCTCGCCCTCCACGATCCGCACGACGTCGGTGTCCGGCAGGAGCAGGCCACTGGATCCGATCACCGCATCCTCCACCTCCCGCATCGATCCACCGACCGCTGCGACCCGCGCCCCCTCCCGGGCCGCGTGGTGGACCAGCACCGTGGTACGCGCAACCAGGCCCACCTGCACGAGTGCCATTGCCAGGACGACGAGCACGGGGAGCACCAGGGCCAGCTCGACGGTGGCCTGGCCCAGGTCCTCCCGCCGGCCCGACCTGTCCCTACGGCGGGTCACCCGACCTTGGTGATCAGGGAGTTCAGGACCCGGTCGAACAGGCGCCCGACCTTGTCGGTGCCCGAGGCCCAACTGGTCACGAGGATGGCGATCGTGGCCGCCCCCAGGATCAGGAGCACGTACTCGGCAGTCGTCTGACCACGCTCGTCGAGGGTGGCGAGCCGGACCTGGGCCAGCACGAACAGTCGGATCTGGATTCTTCGCATGTGGAGCCTCCTGGAGGAGATGTACGGCGGAGATGGGTGGGCGACCGCGATCCGTGGGCGGCGCCGAACCGGCGACCGCTATTGGGTGATCTGGACGATCCTCAGATGCCCGGCCCGAGTTCCCGGAGGGCGCCGCCCACCATCGGAACCACCGAGAGGAGGATGAAAGCCGGGAGGATGCAGGTCACCAGCGGGAAGAGCATCCGGATCGGCACCTTGCGGGCCCGCACCTCGGCGCGCCGTCGGGCCCGGGTACGCAGGTCCACGGCAGCCGCCTCCAGAGCCGGGCCGACCGGAGCCCCGTGCCGCACCGATGCGATCAATGCCGCCACCAGGGGACGACCCTCCTCGCCGAGCACCGGGCGGAGGCCTTCGATCGCGTCCACCAGGGAGGCGCCTCTCCGGGTACGTGCCAGGGCATCGGCCAACGCTTCGGAGGCCGGCCCGCTCGTCCGGGAGGCCGCCTCATGCAGGGCCCGACCGACCGGCAGGCCAGCGCCAACTCCGAGACGGACCAGACCGGCCAGCCAGGGAAGCTCGGCCACGAGTTCCTCGCGGGCCGATCGTTCCGACGACCACCGGCGCCAGATCGGAACGCCCAGGAGTGCACCCACGGCCAGGACGGCGACCACCGGATGGACGAGCAGCAGTACCGGGCCGGCCAGGACCGCCCATCCGGCCCTACGGTCACCCTCCGCGTCCGCCGGACGCCCCAGCCTCCGACGAACCACCCGACCGAGGCGATCCACCGGCCCCGGGGAGCGATCACGGCTGGCCAGTCGCCGATCGGGTGGATGGGTGACGTTGGCCAATCGTGCAGCACCGACCAGGACGACCAGGCCCCAGGCCCAGGGCACCGCCCTCACCTCGAGGGTCCCGACAGCCGCCACATCCACCACAGGCCGAGGGCATCGAGCAGCAGGCCGACCACCATGATCAGGATGCCGGCACCCGAACCCAGGAACCCCCCTGCCCGCACGGGTGCCACGAACACCGCGAACCCGACGGGTGCGAGCGCCACCACGGCGGCCGACGCCCTCGCCTGCGTGGCCAGCGCCCGAGCCTCATCGGCCACCTCCAGTTCGTCCCGGATCGACTCGGCGACCACCCCCAGGAGGCGAGCCGGTTCGCCACCGGTGGTGAGCGCCAGGCCCACGGCTGCCACCAGCTGGCCCACCCGTGTTCCGGGGCGACGCTCCTCCCACCTGCCCAGTGCCACGCTTATCTGGGCCCCGGAATCCAGGTCATCGGCCACCGAGGAGAGGTCCTCGGACAACGGGCCGCCGACCGAAGCGGCCTCCACCAGTGCCCCCGAGAGGGTGGCTCCCGACTGGAGCGACCGGACCAGCTCGTCCACAAGACCGGGTAGGGCCGCATCGATGCGTCGCGGGGTTCGACCAAGGCGCTCGGCGAGACGCACGGACACGGGACTGCGTCTCTCCGGCGCCGGCCGCCGGCCGGAGGCGGACGGCGACACGATTGCGAAGGCCACCGAGCCCACGGTCGCAACCGACAGCAGGGCGGCGATCACCTTCCCCACCGCGACCCGTCCATCCCATCGGCACCACCGGTGGCGAGCGCAGCCGGAAGCACGCACCCTCCGACCACGAGGGCCCGCACCGGGGGATCCGACCCGGGTGGGCGGACCTCCAGTACCTCCGACACCCGACGGGCGGCACCGGCACGGACCATGTGCACGACGACGTCCACGCTCCCGGCCACCAGCGCGTCGGCCACCTCCACCGACAGCCCGGGAGAGGCCATGAGGACCATGGTCGCCAACCTCCGGAGGGCATCTCCGGGACCATTCGCATGGCAGGTCGAGAGCGAGCCGTCATGGCCGGTGTTGAGGGCCTGCAACATGTCGAACGCCTCGGCCCCCCGGACCTCGCCGACCACGATCCGATCCGGTCTCATTCGCAGTGCATTGCGGACCAGGTCCCGGACCGTTACCTCGCCGACTCCCTCGCAGTTGGGCGGTCGGGCCTCCATCCGCACCACGTGGACCCTGTCGATGTTCAGCTCGGCGGCATCCTCCACGGTCACGAGACGTTCATGGGGCCTGACCGCCGAGGCCATGGCCCCCAACAGGGTCGTCTTCCCGGAACCGGTAGCGCCGGTGACGACCACGTTGCACCTGTCGCTGACGACGCGCTGCAGGACCTCTGCCACGGGAGGCTCCGAGAGGTCCTGGATGGTGAACCGTCGCTCACCGAATCGGCGGACCGTGAGATAGGGCCCGTCCAGGGCGATCGGTTGCACCACCACGTTCACCCGGGAACCATCCGGGAGACGCCCGTCAGCCCATGGGCTGGACCGGTCCACCCGGCGCCCGGTCGGCGCAACCATGCGTTCCACGAGACGGTCCAGCTCGACGGCATCAATCCGGACGTCGGTCGCCTCGAGGCGGCCATGCCGCTCCACGAACACGATGCCCGGTCCGTTGACCATCACCTCGGTCACGCTGCCATCGGCGAACAACGCCTCGAGCGAGCCCATGCCTGAGATCCTGGACAGGACCGCCTGGACGAGCGAGCCGCGTGCGGCCGGGCCCAGCAGGGGCTCCCGCCGTGCCACGGCCGCCTCCACGGCCGAGGCCACCCCCGCTTCGTCCGCTCCGTCGAGGAGGTCGAGTACCTCGGCGTGTACCGCAGCAACCACCTCGTGGCCCTGCACGGTCCCGTTCATGGCAGCTCCACGGCACGGATCAGCGAACGCGGCACCCGCCGGGCGAGCAGGCCGGCGTCGACCGATCGGGCCACGGCAGGGTCCATCGGGACTCGGATGGTCACCGGCGCACCAACCACCGCCTCCACGTCATGGCGGTCCAGGGCCCGTCCCGGTTCGACCACCAGGGCCACCTCGGTCGGCCGTCGTTCCTGTCGCGAGAGCCGTCTCAACCCCAGATAGCAGGCACGGGTCACCAGGAGCGAACGATCGGCCACCTCCATCAGCGGGTCGACCAGCCCTGCAGGTGGTCCGACCGGCGGCGGCGCTGTCCAGAGGTCGCCGGCGTCCACCACCACCACGCCCGGACGCGAGGCCAGGTCGTCAACGAGGCTGACGAGACGCTCGGGGACGGCCGCAGACCACCTCGAGGAACCCCGCACCAGCAGCCGTGTCCCCCCTGCCACCTCCACGGTCAGCCGATCGAGAGCCTCGACGCCGGCTCCTCCGGAGGCAGAGCACCAGTCCGACACTCCGATCCCGGATCCGTCGACACCCAGGACCGACGCCAGGTCTCCAGCCAGGTCCACGAGGAGGACGGCCTTACCCCGACGGGCCGCGGCAAGGGCCAACGCAGCGGCGACCACGGTGGTCCCGACGCCGCCCTTCACCGACCAGCAGACAACCACCATCACCACTCCCGAGCGTTCGGGTCTCATAGAGGGGAGCTGGCGTCACCGGTGGGCAACGGCTCGAACCATACCGGTGGGCTCCGGGTCACCGACACGTACCGGTCACCCGGTCCACCCGACCTAGGCTCGGTCGGGTGGAGGCAGCCTTCTTCGACCTCGACAAGACGGTCATAGCCCGCGCCTCGATGGCGGCCTACGGGCCAGCCCTGCGTCGAGCCGGATACCTGAACGCCCCGATGCTGCTCCGGGCGGCCTGGGGCCAGTTGCTCTTCCGCTTCTTCGGTGCCGACGAGGCGACCATGGACCGTGCCCGCCGCACCGCCCTTCGCCTCGCCGCCGGATGGGAGCAGGAGAGCCTCCAACGCTTCGCCCGTGAGCACCTGGCGGAGGTAATCGAGCCGATCGTCTACGACGAGGCACTCGACCTGTTAGCGCACCATCGTGCCGAGGGTCGGCTCCTCGTCCTCGTGTCGGCATCCCCTGTCGAGATCGTGGCGCCGTTGGCCCACCACCTGGGGGTCGACGAGTTCGTGGCCACCACGCCGATGATCGACTCGGAGGGCCGCTACACCGGCGAGGTCGAGTTCTACGCACAGGGTCCGGAGAAGGCCGAGGCCATCCTCCGCCTCGCCCACGACCTGGACCTGGACCTCAGCGGGTCATGGGCCTATTCCGATTCGGCCACCGACCTGCCGATGCTGGAGCTGGTGGGCCACCCGGTGGCCGTGAACCCCGATCGGGACCTTCGTCGCGAGGCCGAGCAACGGGGATGGCTGATCCGGGAGTTCGACAATCCGGTACCCCTGGGAGACCGTGTTCCCATCGACCGGAACTGGATTGCGGCCAGCGCCCTGACAGCGGTGATCGTCCTGGGCGCGATGCTCGGCATCCGACGACTTCGCCGCCGGGCACCGCAGGTCTAGATCAAGCGGACCTTCCGGACCGCCAGGGCCACGAGTGCAGCCAGTGCACCGAGCATCAGGATCTTCCTCATGATCGGGATGCTACGTCCGCTATGACCACGACCACACCGGGTGCCCTGCACGGTGTGGTTTCCAGGGGCCTCCGGCCGTACCGTCAACGGTGGAGGTGTCTGAGTACCTGGTGGGCTCCCCCGCCTTCAAAGCGGGTGGGACGGGCGATCCCCGTCCGGCGGGTTCGATTCCCGTCCACCTCCGCCAGTCGATCCACCGGAGCGGGCATGTCTGCGCCGGGGCCGCCGGCCCTGACACCATCCACCCGTGGAAGGGTCTGGCGTTCGTCCGCCCAAGCCGGACGAACGCCCTGTCGGGACTAGACGGCCAGCAGGTCGCGGGCGCCGGTGTCGCTGCTCGGATGACGGAGCTTCGACATGGCACGTGCCTCGATCTGGCGGATGCGTTCCCGTGTCAGGTTGAAGTGCTCCCCGACTTCTTCGAGGGTCCGGGGTTCGCCGCGATCCAGGCCGAAGCGCAGCTTCAGGATCTCGCGCTCGCGGGTGTCCAGCGGGGCCAGGAGTCTGCTGATCTCCTCGGGGAGGAGGGAGGTGGCCGCCACCTCGAAGGGAGACTCGGCTGACCGGTCCTCGACAACGTCACCCAGCTCGGCATCGCCATCCTCCCTCAGCGGCTCGCTCAGGGAGAGTGGTTCGGCTGCGAACCGGAGTGCCTCGGTCACCTTCTCCTCCGGCATCTCCACCTCGGCGGAGAGCTCGGCGAGGGTGGCCTGTCGACCGAACTTCAGTTCCAGGCGGGACCTGGCCTTCTGGAGGCGCGCCAGCGTGTCGCCGGCGTGAACTGGCAGGCGGATCGTCCGGCCGGTGTTGGCGATGCCGCGGGTGATCGCCTGTCGGATCCACCAGGTTGCATAGGTGGAGAACTTGAAGCCCTTGCGCCAGTCGAACTTCTCGACGGCGTGCATCAGGCCGAGGTTGCCCTCCTGGATGAGGTCCAGGAGCGGTAGCCCGGAGGCCTGGTACTTCTTGGCGATCGAGACGACCAGGCGGAGGTTCGACTGGACGAAGGTGCGCTGGGCATCGTCGCCCCGCTTGAGGTTCCGCTTCAGCTCACGCTTACGGGCCGGCGTCAGGGAATCCACCGGTTCGGCGAGCGCCGTGCGGGCCTCGACCCCGGCTTCGATCTGTTGGGCGAGTCTGACCTCGCCCTCCTTCGTCAGGAGCGGATACTGCCCGATATCGGTGAGATACAACCTGACGAGGTCTTCCTCGTCCCGTTCGACCCGCTCCTTGGCCACCCTTGATCTCCTCCAGCCGGGGGAGCACCGATCTCGCTGGTGCTCACCGAATCGCTCGCCCTGTCCGATCACCCAACCGGATGAGTCGACCCACCTGACAGGTGCTGTCCAATCCCCCGATCGAGCGTCACCCTATCGACGGCCCTCGGGACCACAACGCCCAGACGTGACCTTCGTCACGAACCATCAGCGACCGTCCGGGATGGACCGGGGACGCCCGGGAACGATGTCCACCGGGCACACGGGTCAGCGGGGACGGTCCTCCAGATCAGCCAGCACCAGCCGGATGGTCCTGATCGCAGGGGCGTCACCCAGCGGCGACAGGCGTTCGGCCAGGGCGACCAGATAGGCCACCAGGCGGTCCAGCACGGGCTCCACGGCCGCCCTGCGATCCGACGCTGCCACGTCGAGGAGACCGAGCACCTCGGCGAGCTGTCCCGATCCCGATGCCGCGGTCCGCTCTCCCTCGAGGAGCACCGACTCGGGAATCCGCCCAGTCCACCAGGTGGAGTGCTCGTCCAGCCGGGCGGCCAACGACGCCATGGTCGCAGACGAATCCGGATCGGCACCGTCGGTCGACCATCCGCCCAGTCGTTCGGACAACGCCGTCGAGAGCTCAGCCAGCACGACGAACTCGGCCACGCCCTCGGCGGTCGTGAGTGGGTCCGGCGTGGCGTGCAGGTCCATCCCGTCGCCTCAGCCCCGGTAGTGGTTGACGATGGGCACCCGGCGGTCCCGACCGAATCCCCTGATGGTCACCTTCGGTCCCAGCGGAGTCTGTCGGCGCTTGAACTCCGCCGCGTCCACCAGCCTCACGACCCGGTCCACCAGGTCGGGGTCGTGGCCATCCTCCACCAATCCGGTCCTGGTCCGATTGCCCTCCACGTATGCCTCCAGCAGCGGGTCCAGGACGTCGTAGGGCGGAAGGCTCTGGTCGTCACGCTGGTCGGGCCGGAGCTCGGCCGACGGAGGCTTCGAGAGGATCCCCTCCGGGATGACGGGACGACCGTCGCTCCCCGACTCCCCGGCATTGCGCCAACGGCAGAGCTCGTAGACCCTGGTCTTGTAGACGTCCCTGATCACGGAGAAGGCCCCGGCCGTGTCTCCGTAGAGGGTCGTGTAGCCGACCGCCGACTCGCTCTTGTTGCCCGTGGTGAGCACCAGCCAGCCGTTGGCGTTCGCACGGGCCATGAGCAGCACGCCGCGGATGCGGGACTGCAGGTTCTCGTCGGTCAGGCCGAGCGGCCCACCTTCAGGCGTCGACGCCAGCGTTCCCACGAACGCCTGGTGTACGTCTTCGATCGGCATCGTGATGGCATCCAGGCCCTGGGCCGAGGCGAGGGCCAGGGCATCTGTGATCGAGTGGTCGCTCGAGTACCTGGACGGCATCAGCACCGCGTGTACGTGCTCCGGCCCGAGCGCATCAGCGGCGATCGTGGCCACCAGCGCGGAGTCCACACCGCCCGAGAGGCCGAGGCAGACGTCGCTGAAGCCACTCTTGCGTACGTAGTCGCGCGTAGCGACCACCAGGGCCCCGTAGAGCTCGGCCACCTCCTCCAGCTGCCCCACGATCGGGGCCACGAGGCGGTCCCCGCGTTCCACGACGCCTGACACCTCCACCACCGGAAGGCCTCGGTCACCCGACTCCACCGTCGGAACATCCACGTCCAGGATGACCACGGCCTCCCGGAATCGTGGGGCCCGTCCCACGATCAGCCCCGCCGGATCGGCCACCATCGACCCACCGTCGAATACCAACTGGTCCTGGCCGCCGACGAGGTTCAGGTAGGCCACCGGACGACCCGATGCGGCGGCCGTGGCCGTCACCACCGATTCCCGTGCCGCCTGCTTCCCCTGGTGGAACGGCGAACCGTTCACCGTGACGATCATCTCGGCTCCACCGTCCAGGAGACGCCCGACCGGCCCACCGGCCACCCAGAGGTCCTCGCAGATGACCACCCCCACCCGGGCGCCACCCACCCGGAACAACTGGAGAGGGCCGGAGCCGGGTTCGTAGTCCCGGCCCTCGTCGAACACGTCATAGGTGGGCAGGCACTCCTTGTGGTAGGTGCCGACGATCCGACCACCGTGGCAGACGGCCACGGCATTGTGGACCACACCGTCGGGTCCCGGATCGGCGAACCCGACCACCAGTGCACAGGTGCCGCTCATCGCGGCCACCTCGGCCACGGCGGCCTGACTGTCCGCTACGAACCCGGGCTTGTGCACCAGGTCCTCCAGCGGATAGCCGGTCACCGTCATCTCCGGGAAGAGCGCCAGGTCGCAGTCGGCTATCTCCTCCAGGTGGCGCGAGATCCGCTCCACGTTGCCCGCCAGATCACCCACGACGGTGTTGACCTGCACCAGCGCCAGCCGAACCCGATTCATGGACCCAGCGTACCGAGGCCCCCGGATGCCACCGTTTCCACGGGCGGGCCGCGTTGTGGGACCTGTCGAGTAACCCTACGAACCGGCGGGATGCCCACCCTCGAGGCGTGCCGTGATGCGCTCCTCGACGCGGGACAGGATCCCATCGGCGCGCTCACGGTCCAGCCGTCCATCGGCGACCGCCTGCTCGATCCTCTCGGTGCCCCGTGCCACCAGGTCGGCCACAAGCTCGTCAGCGCGGTCGCCGGCCAGGTCGGCGATGCTGGCGCCACCCCGCAGGGCCTCGCCCAGCTCCCGGCGATCCATTCCCAGGAACTCGCCGACCTGTCCACCGACGGCAGCACCCATACGAGCCGCTGGTCGACCACCCATCTCGCCCATGGCGTGGCCCTCGCCCATCTCGTGGCCCCGGCCCATGGAACCCATCGCACCCATGTCGTGGCCCTTGCCCATGGAACCCATCGCACCCATGTCGTGGCCCTTGCCCCTGTCCAACCGGGGCCGCATCTCGCCGGGTCGCTGGTGGGCGTGCTCGCACGCCTGTGATTCGGCCGCCGGCTCTGCCGGCGTCGCACCGATTGGCGAGAAGATCGCCAGCAGGACCGAGCCCACCAGGATCAGACCGCCCGCTGCCCCTCCCTGCAGGATCCGCTTCCTGGCCCTGCCCGATGTATCCGCCTTCGTGTACTCGTCCATCGTGATCACTCCTCGCTCCGGGCCGTCGATGCGGGCCGGGTTCGTCTGCTGGCTCATGCTCCTGTGGAGCAGTGACCACGATGCAGGCGCAGTGTTAGGGCCAGATGAGGTCCGGGAGAGGTCGGCGCCTGTAAAGGCGGGCGAAAATCGACGGTGCCCCGGGCCGAGGCCCGGGGCACCGCACGACATTCACGTCCTCCGTCAGCCGGCGAGAGCCTCACAGCAGGTGTTGGTGATCAGGCGGGTGACGATGTACGGATCCATGTTGGCGTTCGGGCGACGGTCCTCGATGTAGCCCTTCTGGTCCAGGTGGACCTGCCACGGGATGCGGACCGATGCACCACGGTCCGAGACGCCGTAGTTGTACTGGTCGAACCGCTGGGTCTCGTGGGCCCCGGTGAGGCGCTCCTCGGAGCCGCTCCCGTAACCGGCGATGTGCTCCTCGGTCTTGCCCTCGGCACCCAACGACTCACACGCCGTGATGATGGCGTCGTAGCCCTCGCGCATTGCACGGGTCGAGAAGTTGGTGTGCGCGCCGGCACCGTTCCAGTCGCCCTTGATGGGCTTGGCCGCCACCGAGGCGTCCACCCCGAAGTCCTCGGCGACCCGGTACAGCAGGTAGCGGGCCATCCAGATCTGGTCGCTCACGGCCACCGTGTCCACCGGCCCGATCTGGAACTCCCACTGGCCGAGCATCACCTCGGCGTTGGTGCCCGATATCGCCAGGCCGGCATCCATGCAGGCCTTCGTGTGGGCCTCGACGATGTCGCGACCGGCGATCTCGATGGATCCCACGCCGCAGTAGTAGGGGCCCTGGGGGGCCGGATAGCCCTCGACGGGCCAACCCAGCGGGCGCCCCTCCTTGAAGAACGTGTACTCCTGCTCGATGCCGAAGATCGGCTCCTGGTCGGCGTACTTCTCGTACACCTCGACGCACATGGCGCGGGTATTGGACGGGTGCGGTGTCATCTCCCCATCAGGAAGGCACACGTCGCAGAGCACGAGGATGTCGTCGCCACCACGGATGGGGTCGGGGCACGAGAAGACCGGCCTCAGCACGCAGTCGGAGTTGTCGCCGGGGGCCTGATTGGTGCTCGAGCCGTCGAAGCCCCAGATCGGGAGGTGCTCGGCGTCGTCGATGATCTTGGTCTTGGAGCGGACGTACGGAAGGGGCTTCGTCCCGTCGATCCAGATGTACTCAGCCCTGATGGCCATCGTGGTCTCTTCCCGGTCGGCCGGTAGGCCCGGCGTGGTTGCCTATGCGATCCCCGGCTAGGCCGGTCAACGACAAACCTACGGCGATACCCGTTTCCTGGACGTTTTCTGACTGTGAACGCAATGTGAACGACGGCCCCATGGCTGGTGATCCGGACCCGCTCCCCACATGCTTGGAGAATGGAGAAGACGAGCGAGGATCGACTGCGCGACCAGAGGGACTACGTGCTGCGGACCGTGGAGGAACGCGGCGTCAGGCTCATCCGCCTCTGGTTCACCGATGTGCTGGGCAGGCACAAGTCGGTGGCCATCTCACCCGCCGAACTGGAGGCCGTGCTCGAAGAGGGGCTCCAATTCGACGGCTCGGCCATCGACGGCTTCAGCCGCATCCAGGAGAGCGACGTCCTCGCACGACCCGATGCCGCCACCTTCGAGCTGCTCCCGTGGGCCGACCCGGATGAGCCGTCAGGCATCATCTTCTGCGACATCACCAACCTGGACGGAACGCCCTTCGCCGGAGACCCGCGACAGGTGCTACGCCGCAACGTGGAGCAGGCCCGCGCCGCCGGCTTCGAGATGTTCTGTGCCCCCGAGGTGGAGTTCTTCTACTTCGCCAACTCCGATACGACCTCGCCCCCGGTTCCCCTGGACCAGGCCTCCTACTTCGACCTCACGACCGCCGACGTCGCCTCCGACCTGCGCAAGCAGACCCTCCACATGCTCGAGGCGCTGTCCATCCCGGTCGAGTACTCGTTCCACGAGGACAGCCCCAGCCAGCACGAGATCGACCTGCAGTACACCGACGCACTGTCCATGGCCGACTCGATCATGACCCTCCGGCTGGCGGTCAAGAAGATCGCCATGGACCGCGGCGTGTACGCCACGTTCATGCCCAAGCCCCTGAACGGCGTGCAGGGCTCGGGAATGCACACCCACCTGTCGCTGTTCCGTGATGGCGCGAACGCCTTCCATGACCCGGACGCCGAGGACGGGCTCTCCCAGACCGCCCGGGCGTTCATAGCCGGCCTGCTCCACCACGCCAGGGAGATCACCGCTGTCACCAACCAGCTCGTCAACTCGTACAAGCGGATCAACGAGGGATACGAGGCGCCGCGCTATGTGTCGTGGGCCCGGAACAACCGCTCGGCGCTGGTCCGTGTCCCGATCCCGAAGCCCGGCAAGGTCGACTCCACCCGGATCGAGTACCGGGCGGTCGATCCGGCGTGCAATCCCTACCTCGCCTTCTCGGTCCTCCTGGCGGCGGGCCTGCGCGGTGTCGAGGAGGGCCTGGAACTCGGCCCGGAGGCACGGGTGAACCTGTACGACCTGAGCCGCGTCGAGCAGCGGGAGCTCGGGGTGGCCGGGCTACCGGCGAACCTCAGCGAGGCACTGGACGAGATGGAGGAGTCGACCCTTGTGCGCGACGCCCTGGGCGACCACATCTTCGAGTGGTTCCTGCGCAACAAACGGGCGGAGTGGAGCGAGTACCAGCGGCAGGTAACGCCGTTCGAGCTCGAGACCTACCTGCCCAACTGGTAGGCGGCCCGTGGCCGGTCCGGGTGGTGGCCGGACGCCCGACCGGGGCATGGGCGGATACGACCGGGCAGACTGGAGGGGCGGAGAACCCCGCCCACACCATGGACCCACTCCTCGTCTACCCGGACCCACCCCCGCCTGAACTGGCCCAGTGCCTGGATCTGGATGGCTGGGCCTGGAAGTCGGTCGCCGATCCTGACGCCGCCATGTCCGAGGAACCCGACGAGGGTTGGTCCGGCGCCATCGTGGTGGCCGACACCGACCCCGAGGGGGCATTCGCGCTCTGCCGTCGACTCCGGAAGGTGGAGATGCCCCTGACGCCACTCCTGCTGCTGGTCGGCGGTGGGCAGCTGGCCGACCTGGAGCTGCGGGACGACCTGTTCGACGACTTCTGCCTGACGCCGGTCAGGCCAGCCGAGCTACAGGCACGGATCGAGCACCTCTTCTACCGGACCGGTCGTGGAACCCGGCCCGAGCTTGTCGAGTACGGGCCGCTGGCCCTGAACCTCGAGACCTACCAGGCGGCCGTCGACGGCGAACCGCTGGACCTGACCTACATGGAGTACGAGCTGCTGAAGTTCCTCGCCGCCCATCCGGGCAAGGTATTCACGCGCGAGACCCTGCTCAGCCGCGTGTGGGGCTACGACTACTACGGCGGTGCACGGACGGTGGACGTCCACATCCGACGGCTCAGGGCCAAGCTGGGCGAGGAGCACGCAGGCCTGATCCACACGGTGCGATCGGTGGGCTACCGGTTCGGCCAGTCCCGTTGGGGCGTCCAGGCATCGGGGCCGCCCGGTAATTGAGGCTGGACCAGTCTCAGGCGGGACCGTTGTAGGGGTTCGCCTCGCTCACCTCGAGCAGCTCGGACCCTTCGTGGCTGGAATCCACGTCGGACTTCAGCAACCCTCCGAGCAACCATGCCACCACGGCGCCTCCCACCAGGATGCCGACCGGCATCACGATGACAAGCAGGATGACCATCAGGACGGCGCCGAGCATGGGCGCAGTCTGCCATCCGGACCGGGGTCGGTGCACGCCCGCTCTCTCCGCGTTCCGGTGGAGCCGCCGCCGGTTCAGCCGACGTGGACGATGGCCTCCACCTCGAAGATCGCCCCGATGGGCAACGCGGCCACGGCCACGCACGAGCGGGCCGGGCGGTGATCGCCGAAGGCCTCACAGTAGATCTCGTTCATGGCAGCGAAGTTGCCCATGTCGGTCAGGAACACCGTGGTCTTGACCACCTGGTCGAGCGTCGCCCCGTTGGCCTCCACCTGGGTCCGCAGGTTGGCCAGGGCCTGGGCCGCCTGGGCTCCGAAACCGCCCTCCGCCAGGCTCCCGGCGACAGGGCCGTCGACGACGGAACCGTCGACGATGCCGACCTGGCCGCTAACGAAGAGCAGGTCTCCGGCGCGCACGACGGGGGTGTAGGGACCGACCGGCGTGGTCATGGTGGGGCTCCGTTGCTCGCGGGTGGGATTTCGGTGGACCCGACGGGAAGCATCCGAAACCCGGGGATCAGGCTGGAGTCTTCCACGCCCCGATCGGTGGGACTAGCCGGTGGGAAGATCCTCGGGGCAGCCCCGATGGCGCCAGGTGGCCGCGGCCACCGCTGCGAAGACGGCGTCCGACCCGTTGACCGGCTCACCGCCGTCGTCCTCGATGACGACGGAGATGGGTGGCGTGTCGGTGGCCCGCACCACGCCGAACGACCGGACCGTCAGGTCCTGCACGACGCCGTCCGCGTCGACCGACAGGGCCTCCGAGGTGATCCAACTCCAGGCCATGTGAGCGGCTCCCACGCAGTAGGACCGCAGCACGGTCTCATCCAGTGGATCGCCGCACCTCACCGAGACCCGGATCCCGTCGTCGTCCACCAGCGCCGTGGCGGTCGCACCGTCGGGCGACACCACCGGCCCGTCAAGGGCACCGGCTCCGGCCAGGAGCACGACGGCCTCGGCCCAGCCGGCGGCCCGGATCGTCGACGAGGTGGGCGGACCCGCCACGTCGACCTCCTCCACCACCAGCCCGGGCGCCACTGCCGTGATCGCCTCGACCACCCCCGGGGTCCGGACGACTCTCATGACGCCGGTCCCGTCGGCGTGGGCACCCCCGGAGACCGGCGGGCGCTTGGCACCCAGGTGGACGGTGTCCTCCCGCGAGAGGACCACCAGCACCGCCCGACCGTGCTCGTCGGCCAGCGCCCTGGCTGCGGCCGGGGCCACCGAGTCCAGCTTGGCCCCGAAGGCACCGCCGTTGGCCAACGGGCTGGACGCCTCTCCGCCCGGCTCGCACCAGGAGGCGTCGGTCTCCAGGTAGGCCGGCTCCACCCACGACGTCCGGAGCACGGCGTCCCAATCGCCGTCCGGAGCCTGCAGGGGTGGGGCTGAAGCGACGGTCGTCCGACGGCCCTGGACCCTTCCGGCAGCCAGGCGCGCCTCGAGCAGGGTGGATCCCACGACCCAACCTCCACCACCATCGGAAACAGCAAACAACGCACCCTCCGGCACCGTGTCGGCGGCGAACCCACCGCTACCTGACACCACCTCGGGGCCGACGACCTGTTGTGTCCTGCCCTCCAGCGCCGCCCGCCTGCCTGCCGCCGGGTTTCCGGTGGTCGCGGCAGGTGCCGTCCCGTAGGCGTCCCAGGCCTCGAGCACGGTCTGCCAACCGGTGCACCTGCAGAGGTGGGCGTGCAGCGAGCGGGCTGCCCGGTCCCGATCGGGCGGAGATCCCTCAGGGGCCGATGCCCGCAACCCGGCGAAACGCACGACGATCCCCGGGGTGCAGAAGCCGCACTGGCTCCCACCGGTGGCGCAGAAGGCGTCGGTCCAGGCCGTGAGCTCCGCCGGATCCAGCCCTTCCAGGGTCGTCACCGTCCGCCCGTCCACCCGCCGGGCCGGCGTCACACACGAGACCCGGGGCTGCCCGTCGACCAGCACGGTGCAGCATCCGCACTGGCCCTGGGGACTGCAGCCGTCCTTCACCGACAGGTTGCCGAGGTGACCGCGCAGCACGTCTAGCAGGGTGCCACCGTCGTCGGGCACCTCGACCGAGGCACCATCGACGGTGAGGTGGAGCACGTCGGACCCCTCGTCTGCTGCCATGTCCATGAGTGTGCCCGCTGCCGTCCACGGGTCGACAGGGGCAGTCGTGAAAACCACGAAGGCCGACGCCTCGGCGTCGGCCCTGCATGAGGCCCCCGAAGGGGAGGTCAGGTCAGCTGAACGACTGGCCGCAACCGCAGGTGCTCTGGGCGTTCGGGTTGTTGATCGAGAACCCAGCGTCGTTCAGGCCGTCCTTGTAGTCCAGGGTGGCACCCTCGAGGAGCTGTGCGCTGGAGGGATCCACGACGACACGCACGTCACCGAACTCCGTCTCCAGATCGTCGGCAGCCTTCTCGCTGTCGAAGTACATCTCGTAGCTGAAGCCGGAGCAGCCACCCGGACGGACGGCGACGCGCAACGCAAGACCCTCTTCGGCTTCGCCGGCAATGAGGTCTCCAACCTTGGACTTGGCTTCGTCGGTCAAGGTGATCATCGGATCCTCCAGCAGAACTCGGGCTTCGTTCCTTCACCGGAGAGTCTAGCGACCACCTTCTCGGGAACCCAGCCCCGGCTCCCGTACCATGGCCCCATGGCTGAGCCGACGCTCCCCACCGTAGAGGACGTGTACGGGATCCTGCGCGCCGTGATCGACCCCGAACTGGGCACGGACATCGTGGAGCTGGGGATGGCGCGTGCCGTTCGCGTCGACCCCGACGGCAAGGTCGACGTGACCATCGCACTGACCACCTCTGGCTGCCCCCTGAGGGCACAGATCCAGGGCGACGTCCGCACCCGGGTCGGCGGCCTCCCCGGCGTGACCGATGTCCACCTCACCTGGGCGGAGCTGAACCAGGAGGAGAAGGCCGCTGCGATGGCGAAGGCCCGTTTCAACGTCAGCCAGAACGCTCCCGAGACCGAGATCCCGGTGGAGACCCGGGTCCTCATGGTGGCGTCCGGGAAGGGAGGCGTGGGCAAGTCCTCGGTCACGGTGAACCTGGCCGCATCGCTGGCGTCCCGTGGCTTCACGGTAGGTGTCATGGACGCCGACATCTGGGGGTTCTCGGTCCCGAGGATGCTCGGAATCGAGGGACGCCTGGGCGGGTCACCCGAGGTCGGCAAGATCGACCCGATCCAGATGCCCGTGGGCGACGGGCTCCTGAAGGTCGTGTCCATGGGATTCCTCGTCGAGAACGAGGAATCGGCCCTCATGTGGCGGGGCCTGATCCTGAACCGTGCCGTCCAGCACTTCTGCGAGGACGTGGCCTGGGGCCCGATGGACTACCTGCTGATCGACATGCCGCCCGGAACCGGCGACGTCCAGATGGGATTGGCCAAGAGGCTCCCGCGGGCGGAGATGCTGGTCGTGACGACCCCGGCCCTGGCCGCCCAGAAGGTGGCGATCCGGGTGGCCAACATGGGAAGGGCCAACTACCTGCGGATCGTCGGGGTGATCGAAAACATGAGCGCCTACGTATCCGAGGACGGACAGCGCCACGAACTGTTCGGAGCCGGCGGTGGCAGCGCCCTGGCCGCGGACATCGGCGCCCCGCTACTGGGCAGCATCCCGCTGGACGCCGCGGTCGCCAACGCAGGCGACACCGGCCGCCCGATCGCCCTCGGCGAGGGCCCGGCAGCGGACGCCTACCGGGCGATCGTCGACCTGCTGGTGACCGAAGCGGCCCCGCCGATCGAGATGGCGGGCTGCACTGCCCGCCTCCTGGCCGCAGCCGAGGAAGCCCTCGACGCGGCTGACGCCTAGGCCCCGGGGCCCAACCGGTCCTGACCGTCTCCGGAGTCTTCCTCCCAGGAGTCAGCGTCCAGGATTCCGCCACCGAAGGGACCATCCGCCGGACCGTCCTGGCGCCACCGCTCGTGGGTGCCGCCCCCACCGAACTGCCACCGGATACCACCTCCCGGGGACGAGCGGACCAGCCGCCGTGTGGCGATGCCCCGGATCACCATCCTGGATGGCGGGAACAGCAACAGCAGCCCAATGGCGTCGGTCACGAAACCGGGGGTGAGCATCAGGGCACCGGCTAACAGCACCAGCAGGCCGTCCACCAGTTCCCGGCCGGGCATGCGCCCTTCAGCCATCTCGCCCTGGGCCCGGCGCAGGATGCCCAGTCCCTCCCGCCTGACCAGCCAGGCACCCACCATGCTGACCAGGATGAGGAGCCCGATCGTGTTCAACACCCCGGCCGATCCGGCCACCCGCACGATCACCACCAGTTCCACGATCGGCGTGACCAGGAAGACGAGGAAGAGCACCAGGAGCACGTGCGCATGCTACGGGCGGGGAGGGTCCGCCTAGCTGCGCCCGGGTGACACCCCGGTGACCCCGCGTATCCTCGCGACCACATGGCCCCTCCCGTTGATCCAGTACCGGACACCCCGGCCGACAGGCCGCCCAGCGTCGACCGCCTGGCCAGGTCCCTGGCCGACACCGGCCTGCCCCACCCGCTCCTGGTGGACGCCGCACGCTCGGCGGTGGCCGATGGCGATCCCGGCACGGCCACCGAGAGGGCCCGGATGATCGCCGAGGCGACACGCCGGGCGATGCTGACCGAGGTCGTGAACGCCACCGGGGTGCTGCTCCACACGAACCTGGGGCGTGCCCCGTGGGGCGCTTCCGTCGGCAGCGACCGCTACGCCGCCCTCGAGTTCGACCTCTCCTCGGGAGGCCGCGGTTCCAGGCAGGACCGGGCTCCACGCCTGATCGCCCGGGCCTGCGGTGCCGAAGCCGCCCTGGTGGTCAACAACTGTGCTGCCGCTGTCCTCCTCGTGCTGGCCGCCCTCGCCCCCGGGCGAGGTGTGGCGGTGTCACGTGGCGAGCTGGTGGAGATCGGCGGCGGCTTCCGGATCCCGGACGTGATGGCACAGTCGGGCGCCCGGCTGATCGAGGTCGGCACGACCAACAGGACGAGGCTTGCGGACTTCAGCACGGCCATCGCCTCGCCTGGAGCCGACGTGGCACTGACCCTCAACGTCCACCGCTCCAACTACCGGATCGAGGGGTTCACCGAGTCCACCTCGGTCGCAGACCTGTCGGGGCTGGACGTACCGGTGGTGGCCGACATCGGATCCGGCCTGCTGGACGCCGCCTGTCCGTGGCTGGCCGACGGCCCACCCTCGTGGTTGCGGGGAGAACCGGCTGCCCGCCAGACCCTGGAGGCGGGCGCTGCGCTCGTCACCTTCTCCGGCGACAAGCTCCTCGGTGGACCCCAGGCCGGCATCATCGCCGGGCGGGCGGACATGGTCGCCGCCTGCGCGGAGCATCCCCTGGCCCGGGCACTTCGCCCGGGCAGCCTCGTGCTGCACGCCCTCCAGGACCTGGCGCTCGCCTACCTGGCACGCGATGGCGATGCCATCCCGTTCTGGCGCATGGCCAGCACAAGGGTGGACGTACTCAGGACCAGGGCGCTGGCGATCCGCCCGGACCTGGTCGTGGACACCGTCTCGGTCCCGGGTGGAGGAACCCTGCCCGGGGTGGAGATCCCGTCCGTCGGCCTGTCATTGCCCGGCGACCGCGTAGGAGAACTGCGGGCCGGGAACCCACCGGTCATCGCACGGGTGACCGAAGGCTCGACGATCCTGGACCTCAGGACCGTCCACCCGAACGACGACGCTGTCGTGGCTGCCGCGGTGGCCACCCTCACAGGCTGACGCCGCGTGCACGTAGTCGCCACCGCCGGGCATGTCGACCACGGCAAGTCGACCCTGGTGGAGGCCCTCACCGGAACCGACCCCGACCGGTTCGCCGAGGAGAAGGCCCGCGGGCTGACCATCGACCTGGGCTTCGCTGACACGACGCTGCCATCGGGTGCCGTGCTCTCCCTCGTCGACGTACCCGGCCATGTCCGGTTCATCAAGAACATGCTGGCCGGCGTGGGGGCGGTGGACGCCTGCCTCTTCGTCGTGGCGGCGACCGAGGGTTGGAAGCCGCAGTCCGAGGAACACCTTCGCATCCTGGAACTGCTGGGCGTCGCCCACGGCATCGTCGCCCTCACCAAGATCGGTCCCGCTGATGACGACCTGGTGGAGCTGGCCCACCTCGAGTTGGAGGAACGCCTGGCAGGAACCTTCCTGGAGGGAGCGCCGGTCATCGGAACCGATGCACCCACGGGAATCGGGATCGGGGAGCTACGGGCGGCCCTCGACGACCTGCTGGCAGCCACGCCGACGGCGATCGACCACGGTCGCCCACGGCTCTGGATCGACAGGGCCTTCTCGGCGCGGGGCTCCGGAACGGTCGTCACCGGCACCCTGACCGGTGGACGGCTGCGCACCGATGACGAGCTGGAGGTCCATCCATCCGGCGAGACGGTCCGGGTCCGGGGGCTGCAGAACCATCACACCGACAGGGACGAGCTGCCCCCGGGAAGTCGTTGCGCCGTGAACCTCGTCGGCGTGTCCCACGATGGCGTGGCACGTGGGGACGTCCTTGTCAGGTCGGGCCAGTGGCACCACACCAGGGTGGTGGACGCCTCCCTCACGGTCCTGGACCGCCTGGACCATCCGGTGTCGCGACGCGGTGCCCACGTGCTCTACCTGGGTTCCGGCGAGCACCCGGTACGGATGCGGATACTGGGGCCCGACGCGTTGGAGCCGGGCACCCGGGGAGCGGTCCGCCTGCACCTGCCGGTGCCCCTGCCGTTGCTTCCCGGCGACCGCTTCATCCTGCGGGAGTCCGGCCGGGCCGAGACGGTCGGTGGTGGCGAGATCCTGGATGTGGACCCCGTGGAGCGTGCATCCAGTGCCCGTCCGGACCGGTCGGTGGACCGGGTGGTGAGCCAGCGCGGCTGGGTGGACGCTGACGAGCTGGAGCGCCTCACCGGGGAGCGACGTGATCCGGACGTGGGTCGCTGGGTAGTCGATCCGACCGAACTCCACACCACGCTGGTCGACCTGCGTGCCGCCCTTGAGGAGGCCGGGCCATTGGGCCTGGACCTCTCGACGCTGGATGAACACGGCCGGGCCGCCGTCGAACTCCTGGATGGCGTGGTGGTCGAGGCGGGCCGACTCGCCCCCGTGGACGCCGTCGACCCCCTGGCCGACCACCCGTTCGTGGCCATCCTGGCCGCCTCGCCGTTCGCCCCGCCGGCTCCGGACGGAGTCGACCGCGCTGAACTGCGCGAGCTGGTCCGCCGGGAGATGGTGGTCGAGGTGGAGGGAATCTTCTTCGCGGCCTCGGCCCTTCAGGCCGCCGCCGAGCTGGCCGCCAGGCTCCTGGCCGAGAGACCGGAAGGGTTCACGGTCTCCGCGTTCCGGGAGGCAGCGGGAAATACACGAAAGCACGCCATGCCGTTGCTGGCCCGCCTGGACGGAACCGGGGTGACCCGACGGCGTGACGACGTCAGGATCGCGGGTCCCCGCCTCCCGGAGGCCTGACCGGACACCGACCGGCGCCCGAATCCAGACCCGAGCCCGAGTGTCCTAGACGGCCCCGATGAGGACACGCCGCTCGGCCTCGCTGGTTCCGCCCCAGATGCCGTGGGCCTCGCCACGCTGCAGCGCGAACTTCAGGCACTGTCCGCGCACCGCGCAGAGGTCGCAGATGGCCTTCGCCATGTGTTCCCGCAGCAACTTCTCGTCCCTGCGCTCACGGGTCACCGGTGGGTAGAAGACCTCGGTCCGGGGGCCGCGACACGCTGCCCTGATCCGCCAGTCCTGCTGAGTGGTTCCGCCTGACACTTCCGCACCCCCTCCAAACTCCCAATCCGTAACTACGGGCCTCTGACGAACCTACGACGCGCGCCATGAGGTGGGCAAGGGCGGATCTGTGGAACCGGGGAGTGGCCTCTCAGGATCCGCCGTCACGGCGTCGGTAGTCACGGGCTGCGCCGTCGATGGGCTCTACCTCCAGCCACAGGCCGTCCACAGCCACCACCCGGATGTCATCACCGGGTTCCAGTGGCGTGGCCCGATTCGTGGTGGCCCGCCAGACCGCCTCGCGCACCGTCACCGTTCCATTGGGAGCGAGGCGTTCGACCGCGCTCCCCGTCTCACCGATCATCCATTCGCGCCCGATCGTCGGTGTGGAGAAGCGGGTCCGCACCATCGTCGGCATGCCACCGACCATTGCCATGACCATCCCGACCACGCCGACCAGCAACGTGATCCAGGAGAACGACGGTCCATCGAAGAGGAAGACGGATCCGGCCACCAACGTGACCGTGCCGATTCCGGACCAGAGGCGGGGAACCCCGGCCTGCACGTCGATGGCATAGGCCAGCATTGCCACCACCAGCAGTGCCACGGCCCAGCCCCTCGCAGGCAGGACCCCCAGCCCGTACGTCGACAACAGGAAGCAGCCGGCGCCGATCGCCCCTGCTATGCCCACTCCTGCCGTGTAGAGCTCGAAGAGGAGAAGGCCCATGCCGATGAGGAGGAGGAGGTAGGTGACGGCTGGGCTGGCCACGGTATGGAAGAACTGGTCGACCACGTCCAGCTGACGGAATCGTGTCGTGGTGACCGGCTGGACGGTTTCGCCGTCCTCACCCACCACGGTCTCCACCTCGAAGCCGGGAACGCCCGCCAACTGCTCGAGCAGCACCGGTGCAGGCCTGGCTATGCCACGCCTGACGGCTTCGTCGTAGCCCACGGTGGCATCCCGGAGGTCGGCCAGGGCATCCGTGGCCAGCAGGGCCCCCAACTCGGCGACACCCTGGATGGGGTCACCGAAAGAACCGAGGCGTGCGCCCGGTGCGATCCCGATGTCATCCCCGAGGACCACCAGTTGGGCGATCGGACCGGTGGCCCGGGCGCCGGACGGCCCCACCCAGAACGACACCGTGACCTCGGAGCCGACGATCAACCGGGCCAGCCGGAGGATCTCACTGTCGGGGACGACCGAGGCCGTGCTGTCCACCTGGAACACGAGGGCGACGGTCTCGGAAGGATCCAGGGATTCAAGGGTGTCAGCCATCATTCCCACCAGGACCGGATCCAGGAAGCCGCTCACCTCGACGACGTCTACAACCGGAAGATGGCCCTCGTGCCCCGCATGTGCGCCGGCCACGGGGGCACCCAGGCCGAGGAACGCAGCGGCCAGGACGAGCGCGGCCAACAGGCGTCGGGACGGTGGTCGAGCGGTGAGGAGGTGGGACATGGTGCAGGTGCGTTCCCGCCGCCCCGGCCGGGGCGGCAGGCGGGCCAGCCTACGGCCGGTCGCCGTGGCTCCGGGTGGTCAGTCGGTGGTCTCTCCGAGTGCCAGGACGGCCTCCTCGACGGTCTCGCGGACCGGCACGATCCGATCGAATCCCGTGGTGTGGAGGAGGCGGATGAGCGCTGGACGGTTACAGGCCACGGCCACGTCCCCGTCGTTCTCCCGAGCCCTTCGTATGCCTCCGATCAACGCACCGAGGCCGGCAGAATCCATGAACGGCACATCGGACAGGTCAACGAGCACGAACGACTCCTCGGCCAGTTCGGTGAGCGCCTCGCGGAACTGGGCCACGGTGTAGGCGTCCAACTCGCCCACCGGTCGGCACAGCACGTAATCGTCATGTCGCTCGACGGTGATCTCCAGCATCGGTGCCTCCTCAACCGTCCCTGCCCATGTGGCCGGACCCGTCCGATGAATGTAGACGCCCGGGGCGGGGCTGTGTCGACGGCCCCTCTCCGGGGCCTCCGGAACGGGTCCGTCGGGGAACGTACCGGTACGCTCCGATCCGTGAGCGCCTCGATCGTCCTCCTGGCAACCGACGCCGACCACGTGTACGACGAGGTGGATGCGGTCCTGGGTGGCGACCACGAGGTGGTCCGGGTACACGCCGGAGCCGAGGTGCTGGCCGCCGTACGCGACCACGACCCCGTGCTCGTGGTCCTGGACCTCCAGATCGGCAACATGGGCGGGATGGCGGCCTGCCTGGACCTGCGGCTGGAGGAACGGGCCGAACGGATCCCACCGCAGCGCGTGGTGATGCTGCTGGATCGTGACGCCGACGAGTTCCTGGCGAAGCGCGCCGAGGCCGATGCGTGGATCGTCAAGCCGATCGATGCGCTGCTGCTCCGGCGCACCGCCCGGGACGTCCTGGCCGACGCCTGATCCACCCATTCGGGTGGCCATCGGCCCGACCGGTCAAGACAGGTGACCGGTACCCTTCACCGCCTACACGGGTAGTGGCGCAGCTTGGTAGCGCGCCTCGTTCGGGACGAGGAGGTCGTGGGTTCAAATCCCGCCTACCCGACCATGGGGCCTCGGCAGGTTATTGAAAACGGCTCGGCAGGTATTGGTCACGCAGAGTGGTTGATATGCGACCGGTTGGAAAGTCGATAGCTGCGCTGAATTGGGCTCCGTACATGAGTAAGACCGTCCGGTCCGGGTAGGCCGATGCATGGATCTGGGTCCTGGCTCCTGAGTTGGGGCCGGGTACGAGGAATCGGCCCAGCCCCATCTCGGGGCGTCCCTAGACGCGGCAAAGCCCCCCGAAGGGGGCCTTACCCGGCGGGGGGGTGGGAAAACGCGTGGAAAGCCTGGCGGCTTTTTCTCGGAGCACCCACCGAGAGAACGACCGCCCATGAAGGCGGCCGTTCCTGAGGGCATGAATACAGAGGGGAAATGTCCTCGGCCACCAGTCTGTTCCTGTAGGCGGTGGCGCTGGTGGATCCCCTCACCCGGAGGACAATCTCCCCGCTGGGGGCGTTTTCTCTACTATTACGAATGACATGGGCGCCTCCCGCGACTTCGGATCACCGGACGACTTGAACAATCCCAGTATCGAGAGGCGCACCAACCCGGTCGCCAGGTTGTTCAGGGCATTTGGGGCGTGGCACTTCCTCACCAGGATTGGATCTGTCCTTCTGATTCTGGGGGCGGTCAATGTCGTTGTCTCGGTTGCCCTCTCAGAGGATGTGGGCCGGGCGCGGTCATGGCTTTTCTATGGTGTCGTCTTGGTCTGCCTGGGCGTCTGGCGTAAGCGTCGGGCTACCTCACATCGAGTCGACCGGCTCCTTCAACGCCCGCCACGGGGCAGGCCAGGTGGCCGGCCGGTACGGCGGTTCCACCCCGGCCCATTCGGCCGTGGCGGCTTCGGCGGGCGCTTGTAGACCACTGGCCAATGGCCTGGCCAACGGCCGGAACTGCTGCCATCTCGTAGGCCTCCCGGCTTATGCACTCGAAGGGCGCCTGGGGCCGGGTACGAGGAATCGGCCCGGCCCCTTCACAGGGCTCTCTTGGCAGCCTGCTCTGCCTTCTTGGCTGCACGCTCAGCCTGATAGGCGCGGATCGCTGTCAACGCTTCGGTCTCGCGCCACGGCTCGTCAGAGGCGAGGTACTCGTCCAATCGGGGGATGTGGGTGCCGGTGACCTCGATGATCTTGGTCAACACGAGATTGGCGACCTACAACGGTGTGTAGAGACCCTCGTTCTGATCTCATGCCACCAGCCTGACGAGGGCAGTGACTGCCATGGCGACCATGATCGCCACCACCATGGGGGCCCGCCGGACCACGGCCAGCGCCCCCGCCGCCACCCCGATCAGCCGGGCGTCAACCACGAGGGACGGGCCGTCGGCCACCGCCATGGTGACTACCAGGGCCGAGAACAGAGCCGCCGGTAGCAGCGCGGTGACCGGGGCCAGTCGGTCAGCAAAACGCTCCCCAGCCACCACTCCTGCCAGTTTGAAGGCGTAAGCCCCCGCGGAGAGCACGACCAGTGCCGTCCAGCTCACAGCGACCTCCTCCGAGCGGCCACGGCCATCCCGGGTCCCACAGCCAAAGCAGCCAACAGGATTGGCACTCCTACCGGGGTGGCGGGTATTGCCACCAGAGCGATGGCCGCCCCGATCAGAGCGGTCACTCGTCCAGCCCGCGTCGCAACATGGGGCACAAGCAGGGCCACGAAGGCCGCAGGAAAGGCAGCGTCAAGGCCCCAAGCGCCCGGATCGTCGAGAATCCCCCCGAGGAGGACCCCGGCCACCGTGCCCGCCACCCATAGGGACATGATGGCCAGACCGGTGAACCAGAAAGCGTCGCGGGCATCAGTGGGGTCATCCTGGGCGCTGGCCATGGCAGTGGTCTCGTCGGTCAGGAACTGGGCTGCCACCGCCCGCCGGAACGCTCCTCCTCTCAGCACCGGGCTAACCACCGGTCCGTAGAGGGCGTTACGAGCTGCAAGTAACAGGGCGCCGCCCACCGCTGCAGCCGGGTTGCCACCCCCGCTGATTACCGACACGTAGGCAAACTGAGATGACCCGGCAAAGGTGAACACTGACAGGGCCACTGCCTGGGCCATGGTTAGTCCGGCACTGTCCGCCAACACCCCGTACGGGAGTCCGATGAGGCCGCACGCGGCGGCCAGCACCAACCCGTCCCGACGGTGGGGTCTAAATATCAGGCTCACGAAAGGCGGTCGATCAGATGGATCTCGCAAGGTACTGCCTTCGCTGGGGGGCGTATACCCATAACGGAACCTCTCCTGTGTTGTCAGGGAGAGACAGAGACTAGGTAACCGCGCTTTCAGCAACGACCATCGTTGCTCACTCGAAGATCACTCCGGCAGCTTCCGGATCGAAACCCTTGGGCCATGAACGTTGTGGCTCCGGGGGTGGGGATCGAACCCACGACCTGCGGATTAACAGTCCGACGCTCTGCCAGCTGAGCTACCCCGGAAAGGGCGAGCGAAGGATACCAGCGCGACCCCCGTCCCGGGATCCCGGAAGGGGCACGGAAGGGACCCGCCTCAGCCCTCGTCCAGGTAGTCGCGGAGCTTCTGCGAGCGGTGGGGATGTCGCAGCTTGGCCATGGTCCGGGCCTCGATCTGACGCACCCTCTCACGCGTCACCCCGAAGCGCCTCCCCACCTCCTCAAGGGTCCGCGGTTGCTCGCCATCCAGGCCGAAACGCATCCGGACGACGTCCCTCTCCCGCTCGTCCAGGTCCTCAAGGGAAGCCAGGACCGCATCTCCCAGGAGCCGACGGGCAGCGGCATCCGCCGGGGCAATGGCCGTTATGTCCGGCACGAGGTCCGCCAGGCTGATGTCCCGCTCGTCGCCCATCGGTGAATCCAGGGAGAGGGGGTTGTCCTGCTCGCTGGCGAGGCGCAGGAGCTTCTCTACCTCGCCTGGGTCGAGGACCGCCCGGTCGCCGATCTCGGAGTGTGAGGGTTCGCGCTCCAGTTCCTGGGCCAGGTCACGTTGGGCCCTCAGCACACGGTTCATGGCATCCACCTTGTGGACCGGTATCCGGATGGTGCGCGACTGGTCGGCAATCGCCCGGGTTATGGCCTGTCGAATCCACCAGGTGGCGTAGGTGGAGAACTTGAAGCCCTTGGTGGCGTCGAACTTCTCGACGGCCCGCATCAGCCCCAGGTTGCCCTCCTGGAACAGGTCCAGGAGTGGCAGGCCCCGCCCGCCGAACTTCTTGGCCACCGAGACCACCAGCCGCAGGTTCGCCCGGGTCAGCCGGTCCCGGGCCCTGTCGCCCCGACGTTGTCGCCGGCGTAGCCGTGCGACCTCAGCACGGTCGGCCGTGTCCAGTCCACCTGATGCAGCCAGTTCGGCCAGTTGCGCCTCGGCTTCATTGCCGTCGGTGATGGCCCCCGCCAGCTCCACCTCGTCGGCGGAGGTGAGTAGCGCCACCTGGCCGATCTCCCGTAGGTAGAGGCGGGTCGAGTCGCTCGCCGAACCCTGGTCGGAACCGGACTCCGGCCGCACCTTGTACTCGCCCCGGCTGGCCCTCACCAGGCGCATCACCTCGTCGGCATCGGTCTCCACGGCGACCGTCTCATCGAATTCGATGCCCTCGGTCCGCAACGAAAAGCGGATGTCCACGATCAGGTCCGTGGTCAGCTCGGCGTCCCCGACGACGTCGAGCACCTCGTCGAGGGTGAGCCTTCCCCGGGCACGACCGCGTCGGAGCAGGCGGGCAACCTCGTGCGCCGAAACTCCGGACCAACTTGAAAGCCCGGAGGTCGTCTCAGGCATCAACCCTCCCCTCCGAGTAGTCCACCAACCACCGTAGTAGTGGCTGGATGGTGGCGAGATCGGAGGGCGCCTCCCGCAGCCCGATTATCTGGGTGCGCAGGTACGAGATCGACGGCTGGTAGGTAGCCAGGTCGCCGGAGAGACGGGCCTCCGCCTCAAGGGCGACGGCAGCGCGCTCCGCCGCCAGGAAGAGCAGTCGCGACAGGATGCCCCGCGGCTCGTCATCGGAAGCATCCTGGACCGCCAGCCGGCCCAGGAGGTCGGCGACCACGCCGTCACCCGCCTCCATGGCCGAATGGAGGTCCTCGTGGTCGCAGAGGGCCCCGAGGGCCGCCCGGTTCAACGGGTCGTCGAAGAGTGCGGCCACCAGGTGGTCGCGGATCTCCTCCGGCCTGTGTACGAGTAGACGCAGCGCCTGGTGCTCCGCGGTGAGGTGACCCGGCCCGACCACACGGGAACCCGTGTCCACGCCGACCCTGCGTCCCCGCTCCCCCGACCCGGAAGCCGGCCGCTCGCCGCGACGCCGGACCTCGTCGGCGCTCACCATGCAACGATCCGCGATCCGCATCACGTACTGGTCGCGCACCAGCGAGTCCGGATGCTCCACCACCAGGCGCATCGCTGCGGTGGCAGCCAGGACACGACCCTCCGCCGATCCCAGGTCGCCGCGGCCCAGCTCCCGATCCACCCGGAACTCCAGGAACGGGCGTGCCCCCTCGATCGCCGCCCGCAGCGCCTCCGGGTCGCTTCCGGCCAGGTCACCGGGATCGCTGCCCTCGGGTAGGGGCGCCACGGCGAACCTCAGGCCGAACTCCTCTTCCCACTCGTAGACCCGTTCTGCGGCCGCCTGCCCGGCACCGTCGGCATCGAACGCCAGGACGATGCGCTTGGAGAAACGTGCCATGGCCCGGGCGTGCTGCGGGGTGAGGGCCGTTCCGCATGTGGCCACCGCCCGCTCTATGCCAGCCAGGTGGCAGCCGATCACGTCCGTGTAGCCCTCGCAGACCACCAGCTCGTCCATACGGCTGGCCTCTGCCTTGGCCCAGTTCAGCCCGTAGAGCACCTGGCCCTTGGAGTAGAACTCAGCGGCGTCCGAGGTGTTCTTGTACTTGGGTCCCTCCCCGTCGGGGAGCTTCCTCCCCCCGAAGCCGATGGCGTTGTCCTGGGCATCGAAGATCGGGAAAAGGATTCGGGCCCTGAAGAAGTCGTACTGGCCGCCCCTCTTGTTGAGGCCACCCAGGCCGGTGGCCGTCCAATCCTCGTCGGCCAGGCGAAGGTGGCGTGACAGCTCCGACCACTCGTCCGGAGCCCACCCGATGTTGAATCGCCGGGCGACGTCGCCGCCGTAGCCCCGCGATCGGAGGTAGTCGCGTGCCGGACGGGCCGCCGGATCCTCCAGCAGCCGCTGGTGGTAGAACTCCACCGCCTTCCCGACGTGCCCCGCATGCTCCCTTCGGCGGTTTCGGCTGCGACCCTCGTTGCGATCGGTGTACCGCAGGGCTATGCCCGCCTTGGAGGCCAGGAACTCGACCGACCCGGCGAAGTCGAGGCCGAGCGCCTCGCGCACGAAGTCGATGGCATCACCCTTCGTCTGGCAACCGAAGCAGTAGTAGACGCCCTTCTCGGCGTTGACGGAGAACGACGGGGACTTCTCGCCGTGGAACGGGCAGAGCCCCATCCACTGGGAGCCCTGCTTCTTGAGCTGCGTGTGCTCCGTGATGATCCGGATGATGTCGGTCTCGTCGCGGACACGTCTCACGTCGTCGTCCACGATGCCCATGGGGCGAACGTACCACCGGCCTCCGGCCGCCTCTCCGGTGAGCCACCCTCTTCCCCGGACCGGATCCCGGCAACCGGGATTCTCAGGCGTCGAGCGAGATGAGTGCCTGGGCCACGGCCAGCCGGGCCACCGGCACCCGGAACGGCGAACAGGACACGTAGTCGATCCCGGCCGCCACGAGCAGGTGGATGGACGTCGGATCTCCGCCGTGCTCACCGCACACACCCACCTCGAGGTCCGGGTGGGCCAGGCGTCCGGCCCTCGTCGCCGCTGCCACCAGCGGAGCCACCGCACCCGGATCCAACTTCTCGAACGGGTTGTCCGGAAGAAGGCCCCTGGAGAGGTACTCCCCCATGATCCGCTGCTCGACGTCGTCGCGGCTGAACCCGAACACCATCTGGGTGAGGTCGTTGGTGCCGAAGGAGAAGAAGTCGGCGTGTCGGGCCATCTCGCCGGCCAGCAGGGCGGCCCTCGGCGTCTCGATCATGGTGCCGACCAGAGGTGGCTCCGCTGGAGCCGCAGCGGCGATCTCGTCCAGCACCCAGCCCCGGACAAGCTCCAGTTCGGCCGAGGTGGACACCAGCGGAAGCATCACCGCTGCGTGCGGGTGGCTCCCGGACTCCCGCACGTCGGCCATGGCGGCCAACAGGGCACGTGTCTGCATGCGGTAGAGGCCCTCGCGCATCACGGCCAACCGGATGCCACGCTCTCCCAGCATCGGATTGTGTTCGGAACCCAACGGTGAGTCATCGCCGAGGAACTCGTGAAGTGGAGCGTCCAGCAGGCGGACGATGACCGGCAGGGGCGCCATGGCCTCCAGAACCCCAGCCAGGTCGAGGCGCTGCACGGCACCCAGCTCATCGAGCGCTGCCGCCTCCTCGTCCGGGTCCGTCGCCAACATGAACCTTCTGATGATCGGAAGGCGGTCGCCCAGGAACATGTGCTCTGTGCGACAGAGGCCGATCCCCTCGGCCCCGAAGGCCCTGGCCCGGGCGGCGTCGTCAGCCCGATCGGCGTTGGCCCTCACCCCGACCCGGTCGCCGCGCACCTCGTCGGCCCATCCCAGCAGCACGTCCAGCTCGGGAACCTCGGCGGCCGCGGCCACCCCGGCTGCCCCCGCGAACACCTCGCCGGTCGTGCCGTCCAACGAGATGGGTGAGCCCTCGTCGATACGACGACCCCCCAGGACGACGTGGTCACCGGACACCAGGAGGTCGGTCAGGCCCACCACGGCGGGCACACCCCAGCCGCGTGCGACCACGGCGGCGTGGCTCGCCATGCCACCACGGGCCGTCACGATGCCTTCGGCCAGCTGCATTCCGATCTCGTCGGCCGGAGTCGTCTCCTCGCGTACGAGCACGGCGGCCTCACCACGGTCCGAGGCATCCAGGACCGCCTCAGCGGTCAGGCACAGGACCCCGCTGGCCGCACCCGGACTGGCCGCCACACCGGTTCCCAGCAGCTCCAGGTCATCTCCGCCCTGCATGCCCGCATGCAGCAGGGCCTCGACCAGTGACGGGGGCACGGCTGCGACGGCAGACCGGCGTGCCTCTGCACTGTCGGCCGCCACGGCATCAGCGACGAGGCGTCGAAGGTCGTCCAGGTGCTCCACGACGTCAGTCTGGCCCGCCACCTCGGATGCAACGCTGCCGGGAAGCCGGGTCAGGAGATCGGATGGCCCGTCAGGCAGGCAGCCGCCCGGCCATGTGGTCGACCAGGCCGTCGATCGGCACCCTCTCCTGGGTCATCGAGTCGCGATCCCGGACCGTCACCGCCCGGTCCTCGAGCGTGTCGAAGTCGATCGTCACGCAGTACGGCGTACCGATCTCGTCCTGTCGCCGATAGCGCCTACCGATCGCCTGGGTCTGGTCGTAGTCGCACATCCAGTGCGGCTGCAGAAGCCCCAGGACCTCGTTGGAGGGCTCGATCAGCTCCGGCTTCTTGGAGAGCGGTAGGACCGCCACCTTGTATGGCGCCAGACGGTGGTCGAGGCGCAGCACGGTCCGGACGTCGTCATTGACCTCCTCCTCGTCGTAGGCGGCCATCAGGAACGCCATGGCGGTACGGGTCGCCCCGGCCGCCGGCTCGATCACGTGGGGTACATACCGCTCGCCCGATGCCGGGTCGTGGTACTCCAGCTTCGTCCCGGAACTCTCGGCGTGCCGCTTCAGGTCGAAGTCCGTGCGGTTGGCGATGCCCTCCAACTCGTCCCAACCCCACGGGAACGCGAACTCCACGTCGGAGGTCCCGGTGGAGTAGTGGCTCAGCTCGTCGGCGTCGTGCTCCCTGAGGCGCAGGCGATCCTCGGGCATGCCCAGGTCCAGGTACCAGTCCATGCGGGCCCCACACCAGTAGCGGTACCACTCGTCGGAGTCCTCAGGAGGTACGAAGAACTCCATCTCCATCTGCTCGAACTCGCGGGTCCGGAACACGAAGTTGCCGGGCGTGATCTCGTTCCGGAAGGACTTGCCGATCTGGGCGATGCCGAAGGGCGGCTTCTTGCGCGAGGTGTTCAGGACGTTGGCGAAGTTGATGAACATGCCCTGGGCCGTCTCTGGACGCAGGTACACCTCGGCAGCGGACTCCACCATGGGACCGGCGTGGGTCTTGAACATGAGGTTGAACTCACGTGCCTCGGTGAGCGATCCGGACTTCCCGCAGGAGGGGCAGGCGTTCGGGTCATCCAGCTTGTCCTGACGGTGCCTGGCACCGCACTCGCGGCAGTCCACCATCGGGTCTGAGAAGTTGGCCAGATGGCCTGATGCCTGCCACACGGCCGGCGGCGACAGGATCGAAGCGTCCAGGCCGACCACGTCATGACGCAGCTGCACCATGCTCCGCCACCACTGCTCCTTGACGTTGCGGAGGAGGAGGACGCCGAGCGGCCCGTAGTCGTAGGCGGAGCGAAAGCCGCCGTAGATCTCGGCTGACTGGAAGACGAACCCCCTTCGCTTCGAGAGGTTCACCACCTTGTCGAAGAGCGTCTCGTCATTGGGGAGCATGGATGTGCAGGGTACCGGAGCACCCCGTGGCGAACGCCGACGATCCGGCCTGATCCGGGGCCAGAATGGGCCGGTGAACATCATGGAGCGACTCCGGGGCGGTGGCGCCACCACCAACGACCCGACGGCCGTCGCCAGCCGTCGCTTCGTGGCGTGGATCCTGGACAGCCTCTTCATGGCAATCATCATCCTGGTGATCCACCGCAGCGGCGTGGCGTTCCTGGACGAGGCCGGAAACCTGACCATCAACCCGTCCGTGATCTACACCGCGACCCTCCTCATGGTCCTGAACCAGGTCGGCCTGACGATGGCCACCGGGTTCAGCCTCGGCAAGGCCGTCACCGGGCTACGAGTCGTGAACCGTTACGACGGCGGCCTTCCCGGTTTCCGTGGCGCCGCCGGTCGGACCCTCCCGTGGGTGGTGCCCATACCGTTCATTCCGATCATCGAGGCTGGCCTGATCCTGGCCAGCAAGGGCCACCGCCGGATCGGCGACAGGATCGGAGCGACGCTGGTCGTGGACCGTGGCTGGGCCGGCCAACCCTTCTTCGTGCCCGGGCTGGACGAGATCCAGGGAAACGACCAGATTCCTGGCGACGACCTGATCTGAGTCGTCCCTGATCTGGATCGACCCTGATCCGAGCCGTCCAACCGGTCGGACCGAATGCCCTCAGGCGTGGTCCATGACCCGCCGGGACCGGAGCCGCCTCTCCAGGTGGTATTCGGCTATCGCCGTGGCAACGGCGTCGACCTCGCCGCAGACCCCGGGATCCGTCACCTCCAGCGCATTCGTCAACCCGCCACCCAGGATCGCCCGCAGCACGGCCAGGGCCGGTTCGCTGACCGGACGCCCCCTCCGACAGTCGACGCACAGGACCCCGCCCTCGCCGATGTCCAGTGCCACCAGGGATTCCTCGGCCCCGCACTGCACGCAGGCGTCCAGCTGCGGGGCCAGCCCCTCGTTGGCCAGCAACTTCAGGTAGAAGGCCGGCACTATCAGCGCCGAGGGGCGCTCGTCCAGGATCCGCAGCGCGCCCAGCAGCATCCGGTAGCGACGCTCGTCGGGCTCCCGGTCGAGGCTCACCACGTCGACCACCTCGAGCAGCGCCGAGGCGTCGGCGAAACGGTCCGGATCCAGCCGCAGGCCCTCGAAGCGGTCGATGGTCTCGGTCTGGGTGACTATGTCCAGCTCTCCCCTTCCGGCGAAGAGCTGGGCTGCGACGTGGCTCGTCGGCTCCAGCCGTCCGCCGAACTTGCTCCGGGTCCTGCGCACCCCCTTGGCGACCGCCCGGACCTTGCCATGCCCGGCTGTGAACAACACGACGATCCTGTCCGCCTCGCCCAGCCGCCAGGTACGAAGCACGATCCCGTCATCGCGGTAGAGGCTCACCCGAGGATTCCAGCGTCCCCGTCGGCCTCGCCGACGCCGCCGTAGCGGCGGTCACGATCCTGGTACTCCTTGATCGCCGCGTACAGGTGCTCCCGCCTGAAGTCGGGCCAGAGCGTCTCGCTGAAGACCAGCTCGCTGTAGGCCATCTCCCAGAGCAGGAAGTTGGACACCCGGTACTCGCCGGAGGTCCGGATAACCAGGTCCGGGTCGGGCATCTCCGGGTCGTAGAGGTGGCTGGCGATCGTCTTCTCCGACACGCGCTTCACCCCCGAGTCGACGATCCGCTGGACGGCGTCCACGAGCTCGGCCCGGCCGCCGTAGTTGAAGGCGATCGTGAACGTCAGGCCGGTGTTGTCCTGCGTCAGCTCAGCGGCCTCCGTCATACGCCGGACCAGTCGACGCGGAACCCTCCGGTCCTGTCGTCCGATGAACCGGATGCGGATGTTGCGTTCGTGGAGTTCCTCCTGGCGGTTCAGGAGGATCTCCTCGTTGAAGCGCAGGAGGAACTGGACCTCGTCGACGGGCCTGCGCCAGTTCTCCGTCGAGAAGGCATAGACGGTGAACCACCTGACGCCCAGTTGGTCGGCACCGTCCAGGACCTCGAACAGGGCCTGTTCGCCGGCCGTGTGACCCTCGGTCCGGGGCAGGCCACGCTGCTCCGCCCACCGTCCGTTCCCGTCCATGACGCAGGCGATGTGGTCGGGGATTCGGGCCCGGTCCAGATCCGATGAAAGCACGGCACGAAACTACCCGGCACCGCCGATCCCCCGGTGTCGGGCCCACCAGCGTCGACCCCTGACCTGGACGCCGGCCGTAGCCTCCGGCCTGTGGCAGGACAGATGAGCAGGGCTGACGAGACGGCGATCGCCCTCGAGGAGGTCTGCGGAGCCCTCCCGGGTGGCGGCGAACGTCGCCCGGGACAGGAGGCGATGTCGCGTCGGATAGCGGAGGCGATCGAGGAGGGATCCCACCTGGTCATACGGGCAGGCACGGGAACCGGGAAGTCGCTGGCCTACCTCGTACCGGCGATCCTCTCCGGACAGACCACCATCGTCGCCACCGCCACGAAGGCCCTACAGGACCAGTTGGCCGGAAAGGACCTGCCGTTCCTGGCCGAACACCTCGGCCACCCGTTCAATTTCGCCGTCCTGAAGGGTCGTTCCAACTACGTCTGCCGCCAACGGCTGGACGAGGTGGCCGGCTCCGAGGGCCAGCAGACCCTGGACGGCCTGGCTGAGACGGCCGACGCCGGGCAGTTGCAGGCCATTGCCATCTGGGCCGACGTGACGGACACCGGTGACCGGGCCGACCTTCCCATCCAACCCACCCCCGCCACCTGGGCGGCGGTGAGCGTGGGCTCCCACGAGTGTCCGGGCGCCGTCCGGTGCCCCCGGGGTGGGGACTGCTTCGCCGAGAAGGCCCGTGCTGCGGCAGCCGCAGCCGACGTGGTGGTCACCAACCTGCACCTCTACGGGATCGACGTGGCCACCGACGGCCAGATCCTCCCCGAGCACCAGCTGGCGATCCTGGACGAGGCCCACCAGACGGAGGACATCCTCGCCCAGGCCTGCGGGTTCGAGCTCCGGGGGAGCCGCTTCACGGCCCTGGTCCGCAGCGCACGCTCGATCCTGACCGGATCCCAGGCGGCCACCGACGTCGACGAAATGGGCGGTCGTCTTGTGGACGCCCTCATCGGACACGTGGGCCGGAGGCTGGTACCGGCCGACGACGGTGACCTCAGGGCCGTACTCGAACTGGCCGGGACCCGTCTGGAACGGCTCCGCTCCGAACTCATGAACGTCCCGACCGATGGCCCCGGCGACGTGGCGGCCCGTCGGGCCCGCGCCCTCCAGGCAGTCGGGACGCTCTCCGGTGACGTGAATGCCGCACTGGACCTGGACGGTGGCCCGGTGCCCGGATCAAAGGTGGCGTGGGTGGAGGGCCGCTCCGATCGACCGGTGCTCCACGTTGCGCCGGTGGAGGTGGCCGAGGTACTCGACCAGAGGCTCTGGGGTGACCGCACGGTGGTCCTCACCAGCGCCACGGTGCCGGCCAACCTGGCTGCCCGTCTGGGCCTGACCGACCACCCGCACAGGTTCGAGGACGTAGGAAGCCCATTCGACTTCGAACGACAGGCGCTCCTCTACTGCGCCACCTCGCTACCCGACCCGCGCGAGGCCGGCTACAGGGCGGCCTGCCACGACGAGATCGAACGGCTCGCCGTTGCAGCCGGTGGGAGGATGCTCGCCCTGTTCACCAGCCGACGGGCCCTGGACGAGGCCGTCGAGGCGCTCCGGGACCGGCTCCCGTGGACCGTCCTGCACCAGGACGACCTTCCCAGGCCTCTACTCATGGCACGCTTCGCCGAGGACGAGACGAGCTGCCTCTTCGGCACGAAGGGGCTCTGGCACGGGATCGACGTCCCAGGCCCGAGCCTCTCGCTGGTGGTCATCGACAGGATTCCGTTTCCACGCCCCGACGATCCGTTGCTGAGCGCCAGGCGTGACCTCGTGGGAGACGGGGCGTTCCGGGAGATCGACCTTCCACGGGCAGCCACCGAGCTGGCCCAGGGTGCCGGACGGCTGATCCGCTCCGGAGGCGACATCGGTGTCGTGGCGGTCCTGGACAAACGGCTCGCCATGAACAGGTCCTACCGGTGGGACCTGCTGGAGGCCATGCCACCCATGGCACGTACGTCGGATCCGGCAGAGGTGGCTTCATTCCTGGAGGGCCTGCAGGGATCCACCCGGTAGGCACCCCGGTCGGTCAGTAGCCGAGCCGATCCAGTGCCCTTGAGCGGCGCTGCCAGTCCTTGTCCACCCGGACCACGAGCTCCAGGAACGCCCCTTCCGGCAGTTGCGCCCTGGCCGCGATCCCGACCTGCTTCAGGACCGCACCCTTCTTCCCTATGACCATCCCCTTCTGGGAGTCGCGTTCCACGAGGATCTCGCAGCGGATCCGGGGCCACTCCCACTCGGTCACGCGTGTCGCTATGGAGTGAGGGAGTTCTTCCCTCATGATCGCCAGGAGCTGCTCGCGTACCAGCTCGGCCACCCAGAAGGCTTCGGGCACGTCGGTGACCATGTCGTCCGGGTAGAACTGCGGCCCTTCGGGAAGTCGACCCAGGACGTGCTCCAGCAGCGCCTCGACGCCCTCTCCGGTCTTCGCCGAGATCGGGAAGTACTCATCGAAGCCGAATCCACTGGCCTTCAGCAGCTGCTCGGCGACCCGGTCCCGACCCACCCTGTCCGCCTTGTTCACGACCAGAACGGTGCGCTCCACCGGCAGGCCCGCAGCGACGAACTCGTCACCCCTGCCTATTCCGCCTTCGCCATCCACGAGGAACAGCACCACGTCCATATCGCCGAGAGTGGCACGGGCCGTCCGGTTCAGCCTCTCGCCCAGCAGCGTCCGGGGCTTGTGGATGCCCGGGGTGTCACAGAACACCGCCTGCAGACCGGGACGGGTGAGCACCCCGCGGACCTCGGTCCGGGTGGTCTGCGGCTTGTCGGACACGATCGTCACCTTCTGCCCCAGGAAGCGGTTCAGCAGCGTGGACTTGCCGACGTTGGGTCGACCCACGATCGTCACGAAGCCAGACCTGTACCCGTCCGACACCTCACCGATCACCGAGCTCACGGGGACTCCCCCGGTTCGTCGATCCTGACGCTCGTGATCCTCCGACCCTCGACCCGCTCCACCCCGAATCGCCGGCCAGCCACCTCTACGCCCTCGCCGACGACAGGAACGTGGCCGAGGGCGTCGAAGATGAGACCTCCGACCGTGTACCAGTCCCCAGTCGGCAGTGTCTCTCCCAGGAGGTCGTTCAACTCGTCGATCGGCATCCGTCCGTGGACCCGCAGTCCGCCACCGGCGAGGGGCTGGGCCAGGGGTTCGGCCTGGTCGAACTCGTCCTCGATCTCCCCGACCACCTCCTCGAGGAGGTCCTCCATGGTCACCAGCCCGGCGGTGCCACCGTGCTCGTCGACCACGATGGCCAGGTGGTACCGATCGGCCTGCATCTCCCGGAGGAGGTCGTCCGCCTGCTTGGTCTCGGGAACGAAGCGGGGCGGTCGCGCCAACCCACTCACCAAGGCATCGTCGTTTCCCTCCAGGTGGGCCCGCACCAGGTCCTTGGCATGGACGACGCCGATTATGTCGTCCACACCGTCGCCGGTCACCGGCACGCGGCTGTGGCCGTTGCGGGCCGCCACCGCCATCGCCTCAGCGACCGTCAGGTCAGCAGCCATGCATTCCATGTCCGGCCGGGGCACCATCACCTCACGAACGAGCGTGTCGCCGAAGGCGATGGCCGACTCGATCAGGTCGTGCTCGTCGACATCTATCAACCGCGAGGCCAGAGCCCTGTCTGCGACCGCCAGCAACTCCTCCTCGGAGACCGACGGTCCACCCGTCCTGAGTGGGCGCGGCAGCAGACGCTCGACCAACCCCACCAGGCCCAGTGCCGGCCACCGGACCGGCAGGATCCGCCCGATTGCGAGGGCGAACGGAGCCAGTCGGAGGACCAGCCTGTCGGTCGAACGCAACGCCACGGTCCTGGGCAGCACATCGGTCAGCGCGAAGCCGATGACCAGCAACACCACCATGGCCACGACAGCCCATGCGGCGCCGTGATCGTCGGCCACCAGCACGGCCAGGAGGCCGGCTGCGATGAGGCGGAAGGCCATCAGAAGGAAGAGCACCGGGCCCAGGCCGCGCACCCGGTCGTCCAGCAGCCGGAGGAGTTCCGCGGCCCGGTCGTCGGCCCGCGGGCCATCGCCGTTCGGGTCGGTCAGCACCTCGGCCCTTGCACGGCGAATGTGCAGCAGGCTGGTTTCGGTGGCCACCAGGACGGCGCTGGCCGCCATGAGCAGCCCGACGATCAGGAGGCCCACCCCGAGGCTCACGGGCGGACCATCCCGTAGCGCGCCAGGTGTTCCCGCTCACGGGCCTGCATCGCCTCGGCCTCCGCAGCCTCGGCATGGTCGTGGCCCAGGAGGTGCAGGACGCCGTGGACGACGAGGAGCGACATCTCGGAGTCGTAGTCACCGGCGTGGCTGGGTGCCTGGTGGGCCGCCACCGAAGGGCAGACAAACACGTCGCCCAGCAGCACCGGGATCCCGTCGGGAACCATTGACGGGTCGTCCACCGGGAAGGCCAGCACGTCCGTGGGGCCCGAGCCACCCATGTGCTGGCGGTTCAGGTCCTCGATCGCCGACTCGTCCACGAAGTGCAGGTGAACCTCCACCGGTCGACCGGACAGGCCCTCGTCGGCGAGGACATCGCCCACCAGAGCAGCCCACCTGTCGACGTCCACGGCATGGTCGGACCCGCCGGGCTCCCTCTCATCGTCCACGATCACGGTCGGGCCGCCGGAGGCCCCGCCGTCATCACGCCCACGGTTCATCGTCTGGCCCCGTTGCCGCCCGGCCTGTCGGTTCCGGCCCGCTCGTAGGCCTCCACGATGTCCTGGACTATCCGGTGGCGGACCACGTCGATGGCCCCGAGCCTCACGAAGGAGAGCCCGTCGATTCCGGCCAGCATCGGCTCCAGTCCCTCCAGACCGCTCCGGCCATCGGGGACGTCCACCTGGCTGATGTCTCCGGTGACCACCACGCGCGAGCCGAAGCCCACCCGGGTGAGGAACATCTTCATCTGCTCGGGGGTGGTGTTCTGCGCCTCGTCCAGGATGATGAAGCTGTTGTTGAGCGTGCGGCCCCGCATGAACGCCAGGGGTGCCACCTCGACCAGCCCACGGTCCAGGAGCCGCTGGGCGGACTCGGCATCCACCATGTCGAAGAGGGCGTCGTAGAGGGGCCTCAGGTACGGGTCGACCTTGGCCATCAGGTCACCGGGTAGGAACCCCACCCGCTCACCTGCTTCCACGAGGGGTCGGGTCAGGACGATGCGGTCAACCTGCCCGGCCTGCAGGGCCCTGACCGCCATTGCCACGGCCAGCCAACTCTTGCCCGTTCCCGCCGGACCGATGCAGAAGGTGATGATCCCGTCGTCCACTGCTTCCACGTAACGCTTCTGGCCGGCCGACCGGGGCCTTACCGACTTGCCCTTAGAGGATCGCAGGATCTCGGTGGTGAGCACCTCGGATGGCCGCTCGTCGGCCCGGACCATGTCGATCGTCCGGTCCAGGGTCATCTCGTCCACGAGCAATCCGCTCTGCAGGAGGATGACCACCTCGTCGAACACCCGTCGGACGGTGGTGGCGTGCAGTCCGTCGATGGTGATCCTGTTGCCACGGACGTGGATCTCGGATCCGGGAAAGGCCCCCTCGATACGTCGGAGCAGCACGTCGCTCTCGCCGACGAGATCCGACATGAGGTCGTTTCCGGGAACGGTGACGGTTACAGCGGTCGACTCCATGTGCGGTCCACAAGGATAGTGGGAGCGATCCCCGGAGGGGCATAATGCGAAACGACTGAAGAGGATTGGAGGGAGGGCCATGACCGATCCGGGTGACGCCGTCGGCCTCGACGGGACCACCACGGCGGCTGACCCACCAGATCAGTCCAGCTGCACCGAAGCCGAGTGGCGGGCCCGAATCCACCTGGCAGCGCTCTACCGGGCGATCCACCTCTACGGCATGAGCGACCTCGTCAACGGCGCCATCGCAGCCCGGGTCCCCGACCAGCCCGACCACTACCTCACCCACCCGTACGGCATGTTCTGGGAGGAGGCGACGGCATCCAGCTTCATCACCATCGCGGCCGACGGCACGCCGGTGCACGACGACCGCCGATGGACCAATGACGGCGCCGTGAACCTGTGTCGGTGGATCTTCGGCGCCAGGCCCGACATCCACTTCTTCATCCACGGCCACGAGGTGCCGATCGCCGCGGTCGGCTCGCTGGAGTGCGGCCTGTTGTGGGTCAACCAGCCGGCCGTCTACCTCGGGCACATGCTCGGCTACCTCGACTACCGGTTCGACGAGACCGAGCAGTTCGGTGCCCTCTTCAGCGACCTGGCAGAACGCCACAACCTCCTGATCAGCCGCAACCACGGCCACTACGCCTTCGGGCGTACGGCCGGCGAATCGTTCTTCCGCTCGTTCTACCTGCGCCAGGCCTGCGAGATCCAGATCAACGCGATGTCCACCGGTAGCGAGCTCCACCTCATCTCCGATGACGAGGCCGGGCGGTTCCAGGAACAGATGTACGCATCACCGCATTACAACTACGACGGTGCGACCGAATGGCCGGGCCTCATCCGCAAGCTCGACCGCGAGTGCCCGGGCTACGACCGATGACCGACCTCGGCTCCGGCACCGACTCCGACTCCGACTCCGATGACGATCTCCGCCGGTTCGCCGCCAGGGCGGAGGCCGAGGAGGCCGTGCGCCGCATCGGACAGGAAGCCTGGCT